>LAHS01000187.1_pt1 | contig 165613 bp, 145 predicted proteins | sample 329651 | NCBI WGS metagenome assembly LAHS01 (sample SAMN03275699, study PRJNA271635) | activated sludge metagenome | isolation source: sample C-1 Sludge from hydrolytic chamber (first chamber) of Anaerobic...
ATATTTTTCAATATCAAATGGTCTTTGACCATATATTTTTTCCCCGGATAGGGTAAAAAACGATAACAAAAACATGAGTGATAAAAGTATTCGTGACATAAAAAATAAATTTATTTTCCAATGGGTAAAAATTTAAATATTAACAACAGTATAAATCGTTTTCTCATGTCTCTATATTGGTCAAAATTAATAATATAAATAATGCACAAAACAACTATATTCGTAGTCGAAATTTAAACAAAAATATATTAATACTAATATTTTATTGCCAATAAATCACTATAGTGTTTATAACTAGGATATTTTCTCATTTTTCTGTCGTGACCTAAAATATGGAAAAAAACAATAGAATGATTAAAGCACCTGTATTGAGCATATTACTGATGGTATTACTTTGTATGTCTTCTTGCGTAGCACCAAGAGATATATGCGGCGAATACCACTATTGGTACCCCCAAAAATATCCTTACATAGAGAGTTATTTAAGTTTAAGCAGAGATTTTAGTTTTAAATATGAATATAAAGAACATTTTTTATTTGGCGAAGCATCTAGTGGAAGTTGGAGTCATGGCAAGAAGAGTTCCGTAATCTTTATAAGAAGTTCTATTCAAAACTTACGCTGTCTGCCAATTAGCGTGTTTACAAAATATGACGATACGTCTAAAATGAAAAGGATTGTTTTAGATAATCCTTTCATAAAGGATACACTTGTTGACTGTTTTATAATTGTTAATGATACAATAAAACCTTTGGATAATGATCAAGTTACTCTAAACAAATGGACAGATATTGATAGTATATGTGTAATGATATTCGATAGGAAAGATACTACTATTGGGTATTATCCGCCAAGGTTAAATAGTGTTTTGCTAAGTGAAAAGTATTATGTTTCAGATAGAAATGTAAATTACATTCATATTTCTTTTCCACAAACAGTGAATTATAGCATGTTCTACTACAAAGTCATATTGGATAGTATTAAAATTAGAAGGAAAGAAATCATTTTTAATGGAATGAAATATAAGAAGCAGGTAGGGCAGAATCCTCATCTTTCACTCTAGGGGGTACCCGTAGGATTGATTGTGTATCAATTTGTTACAAAAGATCTCAAATTTAAATCATGGGATGTTTTGTAACTGCTTGATTGCCTGCATTACCCCAGGGTACCCTAGATCATAGAGTTGCAAAAAGGTTTGCATGTGCGCTAAACGAGCATGCAGAGCATTCCGGCAAAATTGCATGCTCGCTCTGCTCGCATGCGTACGGCCCGGCACAAAGCGCCGTGCCGTTTTGTGTATAACGCGGCTGCCGCCGCGGAAATGCACGCTCCCTACGGTCGCGGCTGCGCGGCTTTGCCGCTACGCTTGGGGATATCTAATGCGAGCCTTTGAAATATGAGAATATAATAGCATAGAAAAAAACAGGCGAGGAATTCGCCTGTTTTTATCTTTTTGTTGCGTGGCTTATTTAGCCGGCGTAGGTGTTTCCATCTTGTCGCCGTGGTCTTTTGCAACGGCATCTAGCCATTTCTGTGGATAGCCAGGCTGATATGGCATTTCCGGAGTTACAGCATCAAAACCGTTGTTCTTGAATGAACCGTCGGGATTCTGCTTTTTAATATTTCCGTCCATGTATTTTACAAGAAGGTATTCATCCAGGTTCTTAAATGTCTTAAACATGCGGTCTGCAAATTTCTCGCTCCAGCCTGTCAGATACTCTTTAACTTTTGTAGTATCATTATTATTCTCTTTAAGAATTCTTAATGCCTGAGCATCTACGTCAGGAACAATTTTCAGAGCACCGTTTTCATGTTCATCAATAGCCTTTCTTACTTCCGGCGCAATATCTTTATAACGGGAATATGCAAAGTTTGCAATACGGTTAAACAGCCAGAATGCGGCAGAGTCTGAATACTTCATCATGTTGCCATTGCCAACTCTAAAGCATAGTGGAGCAACATTTCCGCTGCTGTAAACAGGTGTAAGGCAAGATGTTGCAGTGTCATCAACTCCAAACCATATAATTCCGCCAATAGCATCCGGCAACCAAGGACGAGCCTGACCTACCAGCCAGAATCCTGTTTGCTGTGTTGCAACGGATCTCTCAAATTCATAAGTTTTGCCATTGGAAGTGAAAGTCATAGGACGCCATCTGTAAGGGCACTCAAAAGGACCTGCACCTAAGTCATGGGTGAAATCCATTGGAGTGTTTTCAAAATGATCTCTCATTGCATCCGCAACATCCTTAACTGTAAGCAGATGTGAAGGCTTAATATAAAGCGGCATTCTGTTGGAAGGGTTAGTTCCAAGAGCATAATCCAAATAATAGCTAGCATCTTTATCTCCAATCTTTCCGCCTCCAAGAATGTTAAAGAAACTCCAAACTCTAGTTTCACAACCTCTTAAAACTTCAAAGGTTGCAGGGTCAAATGCCTCTGAAAAACTAAACTGCTCATCTGGTCCGCTATAGTATCCATTCTCCTTTGCAAACTTTATAATATCTTTTGAGTAAAGGCAATTCTCAGGGTCATTAAGCGGGAAAGTGGTTATGCGTGAATAGTTTGCATGTCCTGATATGTAACCGTCAGGAATTCTGATTGCAACCCATGCGGCACCCTTGTTAATGTTTCTTCCCTTCTTGTCAAACTTCATTCCCTTGCCCACAATCTCCATAATCCAGGCCTCGTTTTTGTCTGCAATGGAGAAAGACTCACCCTCTGAGCAATAGCCGTAAGTATCCATAAGATCTGAAATGATTTTTATGGCCTCGCGTGCAGTTTTGGCTCTCTGAAGAGTAACATAAATCAATGAACCGTAATCTATTTTGGCGGTAGTATCTACAAGAGACTCTTTTCCTCCAAATGTTGTCTCTGTGATAATCAGCTGGAACTCATTCATGTTTCCCATGGTAGAATAAGTTCTGTGAACCTGAGGAATTTCCCCAATATACCTTCCGTTATCCCACTGGTAAATTTTTAGCATGCTTCCTTTAGGCCAGATACGTCCCTGAACATGATAAAGTTCTCCGTATGAAGTGTGTGAGTCTGCTGCATAAGAGACCATTACAGAGCCATCTTTTGAAGCTCCCTTGGTCACAATGATGTTTGTGCAGGCTTCTGATGTATTGTAAGCGCCACATGTAAAAATTGTGGCAGCAATGCCCATTAATAAGGCTTTGAAATTTATTCTCATAATGTTTTTAACTTTGTATTCACAAATATAGCATAATTATGGAAAAGAAAAAGTTTTCTATCGCAACGGATAAAAGAATATTTTGTGTTGCAATAGTTTCATTTTTAGCATTTTGTTCCATTCCTTCTTTTGCTCAGCAGCAAGAAAAAGAGAAGACGCCGGAGGAGGTTGCGGCCACAGAAGTTAAGGCCATGGTAAGTGAGCTTAAGCTGAGCGATTCTCAGGAATTTTTTTGTGATTCCATCCTCACTCATAATTACACTTGCATGAAAAATGACTTTGAAAACCTGCAAAAGTCCGGGATGCAGGAGGCAAGCACGTATCAGTTTCTAAAAGAAAGATGGCAGAAAAAGACATTGGAAGCATTAAAGAAAGTGCTTGATGACCAACAGTATATAAAATATCTGAGAAGAATAGGGAAGGGTAAAGATTACAAGAAGGGCAAAGACGGAAAGTACTATTTAAAAGAAAATCTCAAGAAAGAACAGGAGAAAGAAGGGGATAAGAAATAATTCTTTTCTCCCGACAGGTTATTTGTAAGATTCCTCTATGGCCAGTCTCAATTCATTGATGCTGGTCATTATTTTTAACTCTCCACCCTTTACGAATGAAACATTGCCCGTTTGTTCAGAGACAACAATTACCGTTGCATCTGTTTGTTCCGTAAGTCCGGCGGCGGCTCTGTGGCGCATTCCAAGATTTGCAGGAATATTTTGATTATCAGACATTGGCAGAGTGCATCTGGCAGCAACCAGTCTTGTGGTGGTCATAATTAGCGCGCCGTCATGCAAAGGGGCGTTTTTGAAAAAGATATTCTCTATAAGACGCCTGTTAACCATTGCGTCAATTCTGTCACCCGTCTCAATAACAAACTCCAGAGAAGAGGCGTGCATCATAACTATCAGCGCACCCGTCTTGGTCTCGGCCATTCTGCGGACAGCCTGCGTAAGTTCATTCAGCGTTGTAAGAGGCACCTCTTTCTCCTCCTGGCCAAACAGTTTGCGTGCAAAATTTCCTCCCCTTCTGCCTTTAAATGAGGTAGTTCCAATATGCAGCAAAAACCTTCTGATTTCTTGCTGGAAAATTACAATCAGCGCAATAACGCCAACGCCAAGAACCTGTCCCAGAATTGCAGAGAGCAAATTCATGTGCAGCGCCTTCACCACCACCCAGACAAAATAAATGACAATAATTCCAATAAAAATATTCATTGCGGATGTTCCGCGTATCAGCTTATAAATCTGATATATAAGGAATCCTACAAGGATGATGTCAATAATATCTATTGGCTGTATGTTTATGAAATCAAACATGTTATTATTTTTTTCCCGATGGTTTTGCCGCTTTTAACAGCCTCAAAATTAATGAAAAAGTTTTACAATCAGTATCTGCTTAATTAATGTGTGCAGGCGCTTTATTCCACATAGGCCAGTGTTGCAATGCTTACTTTGCATTCAATTCCCGCCTTTGCGCAGGCTTTGATTAAAATTCCGGCGCACGCCTCCAATGTTGCGCCGGTTGTAAGTACGTCATCTACAATTAAAAAATGTACAAGGCAAGGCGTTCCGGAAGCGCGATTTCTTTTTGCGTTAATATGCTTTATGCAGCGCCTGAGTCCGCGCTGAGAAATCTTAAAAGCATCCTCCACATTTCTCCATCTGCTCAATCTGTCTTTCTGTGTTTGTGTCTTTGTAAAGTGCTTGCGTTTAATGATTTGCGTACACACTTTAGTATTTGCATGGCCCCCGGCAATTCCACCCGCGATGCCGCTTGCAAGCCCTCTGGCAATGCCGCGCGCAATAATTTCCGCCTGATTAAAACCGCGCTTTAATTTTTTTCTCCAGTGCAGCGGCACAGGAATTACGTAATTTGCGGGTGTATAGTTATCCGCGGGCTGATTATTCTTATTTGCTGCCGAGCAAATTTTTTCTCCCAGCATTTTTCCAAGATAAAGTCCAAGCGGTATATTGCCCTTATATTTAACATCATACACGCATCGCTTATAATTGTTGCGGAAAAACATCAGAGAATACACCCGCTCAATTTTTGCGCGTCCCCAAAAAATTATCTCTGCCGGATTGTTCTTAAATTCCCAGAAATATGTAAGAGGAATACCTGCAAAACACTCCAGGCAAAAATGTTTTTCAAAACTCAGCAGCTCTTTTCCGCATATTGCGCAATGCCTGGTAATGAAGAGATTAAGCGCAGATTCCACTATGGACATCTTAAGGTTAATCATTATATAATTATGTTAAAGTTGTATTCTGTATTATAACTGCGTCAATTGCGGAATTATTGACGGTGAGCGGTGAATACAAAGTAATGGATAAAACATTACTTTTGCGTGCAATTAAAACAAAACGTGCACGCAACAAATCAGCAATTGTTTGCAATAAGAACAATTTATCTCAATTGAAACGCAGCATTTTGTTAAATAATCAAATTGATGAATTTTTTTGATAATCATACACATTCAGAGTTTTCTCCGGATAGCAGAATGACCATGGAGCAAGACATTGCCGCAGCAGTAAGCAAAGGTCTTGGAGGTATTGCAATTACAGACCATTTGGATTTAGATGTGCCTCGCGATAGCGGCGCTTTTGAATTTGATATTGCAGCGCAGCAGAAAAAAATTGCGGAATCTGTTGGCAAGCTAGAAGAAACTGTCGGGAAAATAAATGATACTCAGAAGGGGAAGAGGAATCCTTTTAAAGTTTTAAGAGGGATTGAGGTTGGACTGCAGCCGGTAAGCATCAGGCATACACTTGATTATGTTGCTCCGTTTAAGTTTGATACTGTGATTGCATCCATACATTTTGTGGACGGACTGGATCCTTATTTTGGCAGCTATTATAAAGGTAAAACTCCACTGCAGGCTTACGGCAGAACGTTTGAATTGATGTTGTCTACGGCGCTGGAATATGAAGATTTTGACATACTTGGGCACTTTGATTATGTTGCGCGCTATGCTCCTTATGATGATAAGAATGTTACATATAAAGAGTTTGCGGAGTACCTTGAGCCATTGCTGAAATTTTTGGCTGACAATGGCAAGGCATTGGAAATCAATACAAAATCTTATGAGGCCGGAGTGAGCCACGGAGTTGGAACGGCAAAAGCCCTCAAGTTTGATTTGAATATTTTGCGCAAGTTCCGTGATTTTGGAGGAGAAGCTGTTTCTCTTGGTTCAGATGCTCATGACCCAGACAGAGTAGGGGATAATTTTAAGACCTATTGGCAAATGGTTCAGCATTGCGGCTTTAAATATCTGTGTTACTTTGAGCGCCGCAAGCCTGTATTCTACAGACCGGAGTAATTATTTTTTTAGGAGCAAAGCGGTTAGATTTTGTGTACCGGACGGCGGATTTTAAATTTTTCTTCTGTGCCGTGATATAATCTCTTTAGATTGCTGATGTGTGTAAGCCAGATGGTTACGCCGCAGACCATACTAAAAATTCTCAGGGCCCATGTCTCTTGAGGGTCCAGCCATAATGCAAACAGCAAGTTTACCAGCAGAGGAAAACAAGTTACGGCTGCTATTACGCTTATAGAAATATATCTTGTAAAGTATAAGACTATCAAGAAGATAACAGTACATATAAGAACTGCTCCGGGGTGGATGGCCAGCAGAGCGCCGCAAAAAGTTGAAACTCCCTTGCCTCCGCGGAAGTGGTGGTAGAGCGGAAAAATATGTCCGGCAACGGCGGCAAATCCAAATACAATTTGTGCGCAGACAAACAGATTGGGGGCATCCTTTAACAATGGCAGAAAATAGACAAGGCAGCAGGCGGCGGTTCCTTTTAACAAGTCAATTACAAAAACGGCAAGTCCCATATGCCAGCCCATAACTCTTTGAACATTATTGGCTCCGGGGTTCTTGCTGCCGTATTCACGAATATCTATTCCGTATATTTTTTTGGATAAAAAAATGGCGGGAGAAATTGACCCCAAAAGATAGGAGACAACAATAAAAATGATGAACAGCCAGACTGTTAATGTAACACTCATTAACTATATGCTTAAATAACTGCGGAGGTTGGCCGCATTTCTGTACAAATGCAAATGTAAAACTTTATCTTTGCAAATGAAATGAATCTAGAGCAGAAACTTGGTTTTGATCAGATAAGGCAGAGCATAAAGATGCGCTGCTCAACGGGTTATGCGCAAAACCGCGCAGAGACGGAGGAAGTATCCTATAATCCCCAGACAATTGAGAAGCGTCTTGCCCTCACAGATGAGATGCGTCTTGTTGCAATGTTTGAGACTAAATTTCCTCAGGGCGAGTTTACAGATTGCACTCAATTCCTTAAGGCTTTGACGGCGGAATTCAGCTGCATATCTGTGGAAAACTTGCGGAGGCTGCAAAATTTTTTGGAAAGTCTAAGGCAAGTTTTGTCATTCCTTAAAAATACCAAGCCTGAGCAATATCCTAATATTAAACAGCTTGCAGCACCAATCCAGTATTTTCCGGAGGTAAGCCGCCGCATAGATTCTATTTTGGATAAAAACGGGGAGATAAAAGATAGCGCTTCTGAGGAGCTTGCAAAAATCAGAAGAGAGTTAAGTTCAACACAAAATTCCATTTCCCGCAAAGTGCAGAGTATTTTTAAAAAGGCTCAGAGTGAGGGTATTGCAGATGAGGATGCCTCTATTTCTGTTCGCGACGGAAAATTACTTATTCCTGTCAGCACTTCTAACAAGCGCGGCTTGCCCGGACTTGTTTTTGATGAGTCATCTAGCGGCAAGACGGTTTTTGTGGAGCCGCTGGAAGTTGTGGAGATGAACAACAAAGTGCGTGAACTTCATTTTGCAGAGCAGAGGGAGATTGCAAGAATTCTTGCGGAGTTTACAGATTTTTTAAGGCCATATTTGCCTGATATTCAAGAGGGGGCAAGATTTATTGGAGAGGTAGATTTTATTCGCGCAAAGGCTGAGGCTGCCGGTGTGATGCAGGCCGGCAAACCTATTATTTCCAAGGACGGAGTGCTTAGGATTTCTAACGGAAGACATCCTTTGTTGGAGGCCACCTTGCAAAAAGAGAAAAAGCAGATTGTACCTCTTTCATTAGAAATCAACAAGTTAAAGCATATTTTAGTTATTTCCGGTCCCAATGCGGGAGGAAAATCAGTATGTCTGAAAACTGTCGGGATACTACAATATATGTTTCAGTGGGGAATGCTTGTTCCATGTTCTGAGGTTTCTGAGTTTCCTGTTTTTAATAAAATATTTATTGATATAGGGGATGAGCAATCTATTGAGAATGACCTTAGTACTTATAGTTCTCATTTGATGAACATGAAGAATGTGCTCAAAAATGCGGATGAAAAATCTTTGGTCCTGATAGATGAATTTGGAGCCGGAACGGAACCTGCAGCTGGCGGCGCAATTGCGGAGACAATTTTGGAGGAGTTAGACGGCAGGGGCGTATATGGCATAATAACAACGCATTACACTAATTTGAAAGTTTATGCGCAGAATAGTTCCGGGACTATTAATGGAGCAATGCAGTTTGACAGCGCAAAGATTCAGCCGCTGTATAAATTGGAACTTGGAGTTCCGGGAAATTCTTTTGCCTTTGAGCTTGCGCGCAAAATGGGGTTGCCGGAAAACATTGTGCACCAGGCAGAAGAGAAGGCAGGTGAAAGTTTTGTGGATTTGGAAAGGCAGCTGCGCGCTATATCCAAAAACCGTCGCAAGCTGGATGAGAAACTTGCCAGAATAAAAAATACTGATAAAAATTTGGAGAGCGTTACAGAACGTTATGCTCAGGAACTATCTGATATTAAGGAGACTAAAAAGCAGATTATTCAGCAGGCAAAGGATGAGGCTCAGCAAATTCTTGCTGCCGCAAATAAAAAGATTGAGGCAACTATTAGGGAAATACGTGAGAATCAGGCAGAAAAAGAGAGAACAAAATTGGTGAGAGAGGACTTGAAAAAGTTTAATGAGTCCTTGGAGCAACAGAAAGATTCCAAGCAGGACAGAAAGATTCAGGCCAAGATGGAACAGCTGGTGGCGCGCAAGAAGAGACAGGAGGAGCGGAAAGAGAGAAACCTGCAACATGCTATGCAGCAGAGTGCTGCGGATGCAATGAGAGACAGTTTAAACTCAGCTAACGGCGCTTTGCAGCGGGGCGGCAAAATTGTCTCCGGCATACTTGAGGTTGGGAGCAAAGTGAAAATAAAGGGGAGTGATTTGATAGGTGAGGTGATGCAGATAAGTGAGAAGTGGATTAACATTTCTGTCGGCGACATTATTAGCAAAGTAAAAAAAGATTCTGTTGAGGTTATCTCTAATAAGGAGTTTGAGAATGTTCGCAAGAGTGCCCCTAAACCTTTGACTCATAATTCTTTGGGTATTGATGAGCGGAAGCTGAATTTTAAAACTGAGATTGATGTGAGAGGAGAGAGACTTAATGATGCGCTGGATATTGTTGCGCGCTACATTGATGATGCTGAGCTGGTTGGGGCTTCACAGGTGCGGATTCTTCATGGCAAGGGGACCGGTGTTCTTAAAGAGGAGATACGCAAGTTCTTAAAAACAATCCCCGCCGTGCAAAGTTGCGCAGACGAGGATGTTCGCTTTGGTGGTTCCGGCATCACCATAGTCCAAATGAAATAACAATCTTCTCTCCTAGAGTCCAAACCCTTTCTTCACCTTAGGCACTGCATCAAGCAGCTCCCAGCCAAAGAATTGCACTCTCTTTTTTACAGTCTTGCCGTCTCTGACAACCGTTACTTCTCCAACGTAAGGCGTGCGGCCCATGTGGCCGTAAGCGGCTGTAGGTAAGTAGATTGGATTTTTCAATTGGAATTTGTCTATTATCACCGCAGGGCGCAGGTCAAATATTTCTCCAACTATTTTTGCAATCTCTCCGTCTGACATAACTGCTTGGCCTTTTGCTGCAGGTCCGCCGTTTTTGGCAACTCTTGCAGTACTAAAAGTATTAATGAAAATGCTTAACGGTTTTGCAACTCCAATTGCATAAGAAATCTGGATTTGCACTTCATCTGCAACTCCTGCAGCTACCAGATTTTTAGCTATATAGCGTGCAGCGTATGCAGCAGAACGGTCAACTTTGCTCGCGTCTTTTCCGGATAATGCTCCGCCACCGTGCGCTCCGCGGCCGCCGTAAGTATCTACTATTATCTTTCTCCCTGTCAGCCCCGTATCTCCGTGAGGCCCGCCAATCACAAACTTACCAGTTGGATTTACCAGCAGTTTATAATTGCAGTCAAACAAACCTTTAAGTCTTGCGGGCAGCTTTTTTATTAATCTAGGTATCAGGATGTTCTGTACATCATCCTTGATTTTTTTAAGCATTTGGGCATCCGGAGCAAACTCATCATGTTGTGTTGACAATACAATTGTGTGAACTCTAACGGGTTTGCGGTCATCTGAATACTCTATCGTGAACTGAGACTTTGCATCCGGTCTCAGATAGGGCATCAACTTTGTATTCTTTCTCACTTCCGCAAGCTCTTGTAATAGCTTGTGGGATAGCCATATAGGAAGAGGCATGTAGTCATCTGTCTCCCGACAGGCATATCCAAACATAATTCCTTGGTCTCCCGCTCCCTGATTGTATTTATCTTTTTTCTCAACTCCGCGTCTGATATCGGCGCTCTGTCCGTGAAGAGCGGAGAGAATGCCGCAGGAATTCCCGTCAAACATATACTCCGCCTTTGTGTAGCCTATGCGGTTGATAATTTCTCTGGCAGTATGCTGAATATCAACATATGCGTCTGAGTGAGCCTCTCCGCCAACAACTACAAGGCCGGTGCTCACAAAAGTCTCACAGGCAACCTTGCTTTCAGGGTCCTGTTTTAAAAATTCATCCAGTACTGCATCTGAAATCTGGTCTGCGACCTTATCCGGATGTCCTTCTGATACTGATTCTGATGTAAATAAATAAGCCATAACTAAATATTTTAATTAAACATTTAGTGCAGGAATTTGACTTGGTGCGTTCTGAAACCGTCCGGCAGATGTGCCGTCCGTTCCTTTTAGCATTTTTTAGCGTGGTTGCAAGCAGTCAAATCTCTCCACCTTTGGCCGCAAATATAGGCAAAGATTATGAACAAATAAAATTGTTAATAAAAAATTGTTAAATAAGTGTTTTACCTCTTTTTAAGAATTTTATTTTCTTGTAAATTTGCGTTGCTTTAAAAAGGCGGGTGAAAACCGAATTAATTTACAAAACCTTAAATAATCAAATCATTTATGAAACAAACTATTAAGCTTTTTGCCTTGACAGTTCTGAGTTTGTTTTTAGCTGTGACAACCTATGCACAGGTAACAACATCCTCTATGAGCGGCAAGGTAACAGAGAAGGACGGGAGTCCTGTAGTTGGCGCTGCTGTTATAGCAACGCACACCCCTTCCGGCTCCAGGTATTATTCAACTACCGATAATTCAGGTAATTATCGTATCTTGAATATGAGAGTTGGAGGTCCTTATGAAGTTGAAGTATCCTTGCTTGGATACGGCAGCAGCAAATCAGGCGGTGCTTACTTAAAACTAGGTGAGAACTTTGTTAAGAACGTTGTGATGAACGTTGAGGCAGTTGCCCTTAATGAAGTTGTAGTTCAGGCAAAGGGCAACAACCCTATCATGAACTCTGATAAAAATGGTGCTTCCACCAATATCAGCTCTACCCAGTTAAAACAGCTTCCTTCTATCAGCAGAGGTATCACAGACTTTACCAAGATGACTCCTCAGTCTAATGGAACTTCATTTGGAGGCCGTGATAACCGTATGAATACCATCACGATAGATGGTGCAGCATTCAACAATAACTTTGGATTGAGCACATCTCAAATCCTTCCTGGAGGAGAGGCTCAGCCAATTGCATTGGATGCTATTGAGGAAGTTTCCGTTAATCTTGCTCCATTTGATATTAGACAATCTCAGTTTACCGGCGCTTCAATCAACGCAGTAACAAAGAGCGGTACCAACAAATTCTCTGGTTCCGTTTATTCATACTTGAGACCTAAGAAATTCACCGGAGAAAAAGTTGGCGATTATACAGTTGCAAATGCACGTGAATCTAAATCAGAGACTTATGGAGTTACATTTGGAGGCCCTATCATTAAGGACAAATTGTTCTTCTTTGTAAGCGGCGAGTATGAGAAAAAAACCACCCCTTCAGGAGCATGGGAGCCTAGCACAGATGGTGCATCAAGTACGGCTACAAAGACTGCTCGTACAACAGTTTCTGACTTAAAGACTATGCATGATTTCTTAAAGTCTACTTATGGTTATGAAGCCGGTTCATATCAGAATTTCCCTAATTTTAAGAGCGATAACCACAAGATTCTTGCAAGAATTGACTGGAATATCAACAAGAACAATAAATTTACCATCAGATACAATGAAGTTGTCGGAACATCAGATCAGCTTACTAACTACAACTCTGCTCCAAGTCCAAGAGGTTCTGGACGTAGTTCTGCTCAGTCTGTTTCTTTCAGCAATTCTTGGTACGGCTTCAAAAATACCGTTAGAAGTATAACGGGTGAGCTGGATAGCCACTGGGGAAAAGTTTCCAATCAGTTGCTTGCTTCTTACACAATGATTGAAGATAAGAGAACTTCCGACAGTGATGTATTTCCATTTGTTGATATTTACAAAGGCGGTGACCAGTACATGGCATTTGGTTATGAACTATTTACTTATGGTAATGATGTAAAGAATAACACTTTCTCTGTTAAGGATAATGTATCCATCAACCTTGGAAACCACAACTTGACATTTGGAGCTTCATTTGACAGATTGTACTTTAAGAACGTATATATCAGAGAGGGAACCTCTTACTATAGATATAATTACAACAATACAAAGGACCCTGCAACTGGAATTACTTATGCAGACGGTATGGCTGCTTTCTATGCTAATGCAACTCCTACAGCATTTGCTATAACCTATGGTTATAATAATCAGGCTACTCCTGGTGTTGAACTTTCATTTGGTCTAGGTGCGTTATACGCACAAGATGAATGGCAGGTTAATGATGATTTTAAAGTTACTATGGGTTTAAGAGCAGAACTTCCGTTCTATCTGAACAGCTTGGATAATAATCCTGCAGTTAATGCTTATGGTTTCAACAGCTGGAACAACTCATTTAAGGATCATTACACAGTTGGCGGAACAGCTGCAAAGAACTATTATATGAATAGCGGCAAATGGCCTCACAGAAAACTTCAGATCAATCCTAGAATTGGTTTCAACTGGGATATTAACGGAGACAGAAGTTTACAGTTAAGAGGCGGTACAGGTTTGTTCAGCGGAATGCTTCCATTTGTATGGTTTACAAACCAGCCTGGTGGTTCAGGTATGATTCAGTCTCCTGAGACTATGATCACATCACTTTCTACATTGGCAGCTAACAACATTACTTTCAACAAAGATTACAAAGCAATGATTGCTGCTCATCCAACATTGTTCCCTACAACTCCTGGCAAACTTCCTTCAGGTTCAGCACTTTGCGAGGTTGAGAAGAGCTTCAAAATGCCTCAGGTATGGAGAAGTGACTTAGCTTTGGATATCGCTCTTCCTTGGAACATGGTTTTGACTTTAGAGGAAATCTTTACAAAGGATATCAATGCAGTTATGCAGAAGAACGTAAACTTGGATTATCCGGCAGGATACTACAAGGGAATGGATAACAGACCTTATTGGACTAATACAAAGATTAATTCTACAGTAAGTTCTGCAATGGTTCTTACAAATACAAGCAAAGGTTTCCAGAATTCTTTGACAGCTCAGTTAACAAAGAATTTAACAAAAGGCCTTTCCGGTTCCATCGCTTACACATATACTGTTGCTAAAGACGTTACAAACAACCCTGGTTCAACAGCTTCTTCAGCATGGAGCGCTAACTCAGTTGTTTCTTACTTGAATGATCCAGAGCTTGCTCCTTCTGGATTTGCCGTTCCTCACAGAGTAGTTGGTAATTTATCATACAGATTTGAGTGGTTGAAGCATTTTGCAACGACTGTATCTTTATTCTATGATGGTGAATCACAAGGAAGATATGATTTTTGTTACTCTAATGATATGAATCAAGATGGAAATTCGTCTGATTTGATGTACATTCCTGCAACAAAGAATGACATTACATTTGTTACTTCTATTTATACGTATACAAATGCAGCTAAGGTTAAATTTAATTATACAGTGACAGACGATCAAATGAAAGATGCTTTCTGGAAATTGGTAGAGGGCAACTCTTATTTGAAGAGTCACAAAGGAAAATACGCTCAAAGATATGGTTATGTTGGACCATGGCATAACAGATGGGATGTCAAAATCCTTCAAGATATCTTCACTAATTTTGGCAGCAACAGAAGATATACTCTTCAGTTGAGTTTGGATATTATTAATGTAGGCAACCTTCTTAACAAGAATTGGGGTGCTTACAAGACGATAGGTTCTGCTTCTTATGATAGAATTCGTCCTTTAACATTTGTTAAGGCCGTTAACGGTGTTCCAACTTATAAGTTGAATGCTTCAGCCGCTGGAGAAAGTGATTCTGCAGAAGCAATCATAAGCAGGTTTATGGATAGCAACGTTTGGCAGAAGAACGTTACCACAGGTAGTACTTGGGGGATGTTGTTTGGCGTAAGATTGTTGTTCTAAAACATTATAGTTGATTAAAAAAGGCTGTCCAAAAGGGCAGCCTTTTTTATTGCATGTACAGCAACCTGCACAGCAGTTTGCAAGCAATGCGCTAAATAGCCGGCTAATGCCGGCTATATTTGCCGGCGTACAAAGCACGCCGGCAATTTGTGTATTACGCGGCTACCGCCGCGGAAATACACGCGCTAAAGCGCGGGCCTTCGGCCTTGCAATTATTACTTCATGTATGTACAAAGACGAGCGGCTGAAAGCCGTGAGTCCCGGCACGGAGTGCCGGTGCATCCTGCGCACGAAGTGCGCTTGACCACAAGGCAATGCGCTGCATTGTAGCGCATTGCTTTGCAAACTGCTTAGCAGTTTGCATTTTTATTTATCCTTAAGGATAGCGTAAACGATTTTGATATACGGATAATTCTTATTGGCCGGTCCGTTGATTCTTCCCATGCTGTAAGTTGATGCATCAAGGGTGTACGTGGTTGAGCTTGAGCTGGAATAATAAGAACTTGAGGATGAGGCAACAATTGGCATAATCCACATTTTGTATTTTGGTTCTGCCGCAACTTCTTTTCTATCCGCCTTCATTATTTTTTGAACTGTACTTGACATCTGTCCTGCGTAGTAATATAAAGACCTGTTGATAGCACCAACCTTGTTGCTTGTGCTATAAACGTCATTCAAAGGGTAGTAATAGTAGTCTGTAGTATCTGCTACTCTGTGACAAGGATACAAATATTGCTGGTAATAACTTGTTACTCTGCCCTCATCTGTCGGGAGCTCATAAGGCAAAACATATTCTGCGCTGCTAATTAGAATCCTGCCCTTGTCATATCCCATTTTTCCTGCCCAGTTGTCTAGAGTGTCTTTAAGAACTAGCGGATCTATGTACGGTTTGATGCCGCCAATTCCCTCTATATCAATATATTCTTGCGGAGTATCTGATGCAAGAGTTTTTGACTCGTATGTAGATTCATTCTGGGCATAGTCAATGCCAAGCGCAAATGTGATTGTTGTATCTTTTCTGGCCAACCCGCTTTTCCATGTTGGCTGGAAATTGATTTGCATGTACATGTAGCTGGTTGTGACGGTCCATTTGTTAAGTCTTCCGCCATAAGTTCCGGAGGCAGGTGGGTCACATGTAAAATACAAGCCCTTATATCCTTTGACAAACTGCGCTGTAGAATCAAGCTGAAGTTGAGTAGCTTTTAGAATATCCTCTCCAAAACTATTGTTAAGGTAGATTGTAAGGGAGTCAGCGCCAGTATAAACCGTACTGCCAATATTTACTTGATTATGAATATAATCAGAACTCTTAATCATGTTGTTGTACTTATCAGTAGTGTCAACATATTTATTCATTCTGTAAACATGAATGTTTTGCGTAATTCCTTCTTGGCTTTTATCCGTAATTGTGTTTCCGCTAAGAAGCATGGTGATGTAAAATTTCTTAACGTAAGCTCCTGTGCCAAAGTTTAATTTGGAAGAGCTTGGGGCAAAGTTTGTTGCGCATGTAAAATTTGCAAGCCCAAATTCCTTTGATCTTATTGCACCAAAATAACCATATGACGCATTAAGGGCCTGCAGACTATCAGGCATTTTGGTTTTAAGGGGCATGTGAAAAGTTGCCGTACCAACTTGCATTATATAGTCATTGGAAACATTAACATCTCCAATGGTTTTATCCACTGATATACAGGAATATGTAAGAAGTGATGCCGCGGCCGGCAAAATCAGATAGCGGAAGAAAGCCTTTAATTGCATTATACTTTTAATAATTTGTCGTAAAACTTAATGTACTTGTTTGTGTACGAGGCGTTTCCGGCACTTATCTCTGTAAAAGGAAGTATTGGCAGCTTGCGCTTAGCCACGTAATCAAGGACTTCCTTATTGACATTATTGCTTCCCAGAATTATTCCGTCCGCATACTTGACAGCTAATTTAGCAAGATTTATGCCATTAGGATTGCCAAGCACATCCATGTCCGCCGGATTCACTCCTTGCATCAGCGCCTTTTTCACAAAACCGGAGGAGAACTTTTCTTTTGAAATTTCATCGTAAAGAGAGAGAACAATCTTACTCTTTGCAAATATCGGGTCTGTTCTATAAGACATTTTTAGGTACAGCGGAACAAGATGAGTCATCCATCCGCCGCAATGAATAATAGTTGGCTGCCATCTTAATTTTTTTACAGTCTCCAACATTCCGCGTGCAAAGAAAATTGCGCGCTCGTCATTGTCTGCAAAAAATTTTCCCTTCTCATCTGTGTATAAAAATTTCCTCTTGAAATAATCCTCATTCTCAATGAAATACACTTGCATGCGGGCTTGCTGGATAGAGGCAACTTTTATTATTAGAGGTCTGTCCAGATCATTGACAACTATGTTCATTCCGCTAAGCCTGATAACTTCATGCAGCTGATTTCGGCGCTCATTTATAAGTCCGTATTTTGGCATGAATGCTCTTATCTCTATGCCACTTTCTTGTGCTGCCTGGGGCATATAGCGGCCGGCCACAGAAATTGCGTCCTCAGACAAGTAAGGTGTAATCTCACTGCTGACATACAATATTTTAACTGGCTCTCCCATAGTACATAATATCCTCTTGGCAAAGGTAGTAAAAAATTTTGAGATTTAAAGGTAGGTTTTTCATATCTTTGGGGGCGATTTATGAGAAGCAAGGAGAAAAATTCATTAGGGGGACGGTTGCTGCGGTCATACGTTTCATCCGTCATAAGCATCTCGCTGGTGCTGTTTATTGTGGGTATTTTTGCCGTTTTGGCTGTAAATGCCCGCGAGGTTTCTGATTATTTTAAGGAGAACATAAAGATTTCCACAATCTTAAAAGAGGATGCTACTCAGGTGCAGGCAGAATCTTTTTGCAAGAATGTTGCAATGCTGCCCGCTGTAAAATCTACTCAGCTTATTAGCAAAGAGCAGGGGACTAAGGAGATGAAGGAACTGCTAGGAAATGATTTTCTTGATGTATTTGAATCTAATCCAATTCCAATCTCAGTGGAGATACAGTTGAATCCAAATTATTTTCATCCCGATAGTGTAAAGGTTCTTAAGCGTATGCTTAAAGAGGACCCTCTGGTTGATGATGTGGTTTATCAAGAATCTCTAATTGAGACAATTAACAAGAACATGCAGAAGATTGGAATGGTGCTGATTGTGTTTATTGCCCTGCTGATGTTTATCTCTGTTGTGCTAATTAACAACACGGTGCGTCTTAATGTTTTCTCAAAAAGATTTTCTATTCACACTATGCAATTGGTTGGAGCAACAAAGGGATTTATTCGGCGGCCGTTCATGTACAGGGCTATATTACAGGGCCTTATAAGCGGAGTCATTGCCATCTGCGCGTTGGTGGGCGTACTGTTTTTGATTAGAAAAGAATTTTCCAGCATATTTTCAATTATCAATTTGCAGATAATGATAGAAGTTTCCGTTGGCGTAATTTTGCTGGGCGTTGTCATCTGTCTGATTTGCACGTATTTTGTTGTTAACAAATTGGTAGGACTGAGCGGCAATGAGTTATATACATAGAATATGAAACAGAAAAACATACAAAAAACTAATTCTGCGCCTGAGCAGAATTTTGCAATTCCAAAACAAAACGTAATGTGGATTCTTATAGGATTGGGCATTATGGTTCTTGGTTATATTTTTATGATTGGCGGCGGCAGCAAAGATCCAAATGTTTTTTCTCCCGCAATTTTTAGTTTCACAAGAATGGTGATTGCTCCAATTTTCATATTGGGCGGCATTGTGGTTGTGATTGTTGCTATCATGAAAAAAAACATGAAGAAGTGCGGTTCTAATAAGGAAAACAATTAAATATGAATTGGATACAGGGTTTATTATTAGGACTGGTACAAGGATTCACAGAATTTCTGCCAGTTAGCAGCAGCGGACATCTTACTATTTTTCAGGAACTTTTTGGAATAGGAGGGGAGACAAATCTTAAGTTTGATGTGACGGTACATGTTGCTACCGTATTGAGTACCATAGTAGTATTCCGCAAACCTCTTGGAAGATTAATCAAAGGTTTTTTTGCCCGCGGGATGAATGGAGAAAAAGATTATGTTTTTAAGATTTTAGTTTCACTCATTCCTGTGGCGATAGTTGGCTTTACTTTGAATGATTTAGTGGAGAAAATTTTCTCTACAGATTATGTTGCAGCCCATACCGGGAATGGTTTATTGCTGGTTGGTTGTATGTTGATTGTCACGGCTTTGCTGTTGGATTGCAGTGAGAGGATGACAGCGCGCAATGAGAAAAATAATGCATCTAAAACGGATGTTGCAAAAACGGATGTTGCAAAAACAGATGTTGCAAAAACGGATGTAGCAACAATAGATGTAGTTAAAACGAATGTTGCAAAACAAGAGAGCAGCGGAGTTGATTATTGTGATAATTCCGCAATAAATTATTGGCAGGCGTTTGTTGTTGGAATAGCACAGGCTATTGCAGTATTGCCGGGTTTATCACGTTCTGGTTCAACTATTTCCACCGGACTGCTTTGTAAGGTTAAAAAATCTTCTGTTGCACAGTTTTCATTTTTGATGGTTATCATTCCAATTTTAGGTCAGGCATTTTTGGATGTGTACAAGGCTCTTAAAAATACCGGAGATATTGTGGCTTCCACAGGTGCTGCAGCCGATGCGGGAACTGCCGTTGCTGGTTCCTCTGCAAGCATTGGGTTTTTACCGTTGCTGCTAGGATTTCTTGCAGCCTTTTTTGCGGGGTGGGCTGCATGTAAGTGGATGGTTAAACTTGTTAAAAATGTGAAACTTACGGGTTTTGCAATTTATTGCGCCATTGTGGGAATTCTTTGTGTTGTGCTTCCATATCTGATTAAATAAAATTAGTTTTAGCAGTAGCAATTACCATAGCAATAACGCAATAGTAACACTACAATAGGCAAAATTAGTAACAGCAAAATTATTGGGCAGTTTAATGGAGGAGAAAAACTTATATTTTTTTGTGGCGGATGTACACCTGGGATTGAATTATAAAAATCCCATGGAGAGAGAGAAAAAATTCTCCTCTTTCCTTAACGGTTTGCCTCCTCAGACAAAAGAAGTTTTTCTGCTTGGAGATATTTTTGATTTTTGGTATGAGTATAAAGATGTGATTCCCAGTGGTTTTACAAGGACGTTGGGGGCAATTGCATCTCTTGTGGACAGGGGGGTTAAAGTGCATTTTTTTAACGGCAACCATGATGTCTGGACATATAGGTATTTTCAAAATGAGCTTGGGCTTATAATGGAAAAACAACCCGCCGTTTTTGAAATTGAGGGGAAACGTTTTTGTCTTGGACATGGCGACGGGCTTTTTGGCGATGATCCCGGATATGCATTTTTGTATAGTATTTTTCACAATAGATTTTTGCAAATTTTGTTTAGCGGAATTCATCCGCGCTGGGCGTTTTTGCTGGGGCACGGCTGGAGCAAACATAATAGGCTGACCCGTGGGCAGGCTTCTCCGGAAGGGGCGCAATTAACTATCAATAAGTGCATTGCCTATTCAGAAGATTTTCAGAAAAAATATGACGCCGGGGCAGAAGAGCGGTCTGTATCCGCCGTTTCAAAATCTGTCGGGAATAAAATAGATTATTTCATCTTTGGACATTTTCATATTCGCACAGAGCAAAAATTGAAAAACGGCTCTGAGCTGTTGATGCTTGGAGACTGGATTTATAATCCGGATTATATTGTCTTTGACGGTGAAACTTTAAAGGATGTTTCTGTATAGGCCGGGCGGTCTATATCTTTGATATTCAAATCCTATCTTTGGTATCCGAACATTGAGAAATAGAGGGCGTCAAAAGAACCCTCTTGGTAGAGTACAACCAGCTCTTCTACTTGCCGGTCCTCCCCAAATTTGTCATACGGCTTTTTCAAATCTGAGCCAAACATTCTCGCCACCAGCTGCCAGAACCCGGCGGAAAGCCTGCCTCTATATTGACGGATTATATAGAAAGATGTTCTTCCCAATTCTCTGTCTATCAACTTCATTAAGAGTTGTCCCTGAGTAATTGTAAGGTTTCTCATTGGCTTTTCAAATTGTTTGAACAATCTGTCCTGATACTCTTCTATGTATTTATCTCTCTCACGACGGCTAAAATTATTTACCGCAAGGACACTGTCTGCTTCCCTTATTATTACCCTGGCCTGCAGCGCATAAGGATAGACCTTCTTAAAATTCCAAACGAGCCGTCTGTATTCTCTCCACACTTTTGCTTTGTACCATTTGCGTACGGTTTCAAATTTGAATACGGGAGGAAGCCAGTCTATGTATGTTGTGTCTCCGTTGTCTTCAACCTTGTAATACATTACCGCCCATTCAGTTGCGCCCTTATAACGCTCTCTGTCTTTTTCTACTTTGGCCCACAGCTGTTCCCTGATTTTGTCATTTTCTGCTCTTTTTTTGATACGTGCGGCAATAGCATCTTTATCCTCTTTCACTTCTTTATTCATCATGTTGCCGGCTGGATTTACTTGAGGATTTCCCGCAGAGGGGTTTGAGAATAATGATTTTGGATGGGTAATCTGGTTATCAACGGGAACCCTCTCAACCTTAATTTGTTCCCTCTTGTTTTGGGCGCAAACATTTGATACCCCGCACAACAGTATTGCTCCGGCCAACAGCAAAGCGCAGCCGCAGCGGTGAAAAGCCGTTGTGATAAAAGAAATATTAATGTTTGTTTTTATCCCCTCCATATATCCTTCATTCCGCGATTGGCCTGCAAAACTAATGCAAAAGTTGTATATTTGCCAACCTAAATACGATATTGATGTACAATTTTTTTAATTTTCAAGGCTTTACTCCATGGTCCTTTTTTGTAGACATGGGTATGATATTCGGTCTTATCCTTGTTGGTAAACTTATCAGAGTCAAAGTCAAATTGGTGCAGAAACTTTTTGTTCCCCCTAGTTTAATTGCCGGACTTCTTGGACTTGCATTTGGGCCTAACGGTCTTGGATGGCTTCCGTTCTCAAACAATCTTGCCTCTTATGCTGCGGTAATGATTGCGCTTGTTTTTGGTTCTCTTCCGCTTTCTTCTCCTAAATCCTCTGTAAAAGAGGTGGTTACCAGAGTTGGGCCAATGTGGATTTATGCACAAATAGGAATGCTTGTGCAGTGGGGAGTTATGGGATTGTTTGGTTTATATGCGCTTAAGTTAATATGGCCGGGACTTAACGATGCATTTGGAGCTATGCTCCCGACAGGTTTTTACGGCGGACACGGAACTGCTGCTGCAATTGGCGGAGCGTTTAAAAATATGGGTTGGGATGACGCCATGAGTCTTGGCATGACTACCGCTACCGTTGGAGTTGTGCTTGCAATTGTTGGCGGCTTGTTCATTATCAAGCGTGCGGCCAGGAAAAAGCAGACAGCATTTATTACTGATTTTAAGGATCTTCCAAATGAGTTGCGCACCGGACTTCTTCCAAAAGAGAAAAGAGATGACGTTGGAGAAAGTACAACTTCTTCTATATCTATAGAGACATTGACGTTCCATTTTGCACTAGTATTTTTTGTTGCCTTCTTGGGATATGTGCTTAGCGTTGCAGTTAAGAATTGGTGCAGCGGAATGCAGGCTCCTTATAATAACATGGAGCTTCCGGTATTCTCCTGCGCTTTTATTGTAGGCTTAATTTTTAAGAAGATATTTGACAGGACCGGCGTTACAGATTATATATGCCCAAAAACAACTCAGCGTATTGGAAGTTTCTTTACGGACATGTTGGTTGCCTGCGGTGTTGCGTCTATTAAACTGGCAGTTATTGTTAAGTTCTGGGTACCGCTTGTTGTGATGTTGGTTGTAGGTACAATTGTGGTTTATGCAATTACTTTCTATTTTGGAAAACATCTTGCCCACAACTATTGGTTTGAGCGCTCAATCTTTGCATGGGGCTGGTGGACAGGCACTATGGCAATGGGTATTGCATTGGAAAGAATTGTGGACCCTGATATGAAGAGCAAGACCATGGATGATTACGCGCTTGCATATCTTCCAATAGCGCCGGTAGAGATAATTTTAATTACTTTAGTCCCGATAGCCTTTACTGCCGGATGGGGCAATTGGCTGATGTGGGCTTGTTTGATATTTAGTGCGTTGTTGCTATGGCTGGCATTTAAGATGAAATGGTGGAGCAAAAAAGCCATTACAAAATAAACTGTCGTGAGCATAAATTTATAATGAGAAAAATTGGAAAATATTTATTGATAGCCGCTACGGTGGTGCTATGCAGCTGTGCCGGCAATCAGAGTGCTACGGCACAGAGTTCTAAGAGCTCAAAAAATACGAAAAGTGTAAAAAGTGCAGTAACGGAACAATCTGTAGCTGAGGAAACTGCACCAAAACCAAAAAGTTTGCCGGCTCTAGGCGCGCCAAAGCATAATGCGTATAACCTAACAGATGCACAGTATGCTGTGCTTGCGGACAGTGTGCATAATTTTGTGGTATCATTTGACACTCACAATGATACGGCAACATATATGATGCATCCAAATGGGGAATATACTGTTCCAAAAGGCCAAGTCTCTTTTGATTTGATGAAGAAAGGGGGACTGGATGCCGCTTTTTTTGCGGTTTATCTGGAGCAGGGGACTTGGAAAAATAAAAAGTCACTGGATTCTGCGTATCACTATTGCAAAGGGGAACTTCTCTCCTGGAAAAAATATGTTACTACAAAGAAGAGTGATGTTGCCGGTATGGCATACACGCCGGAAGATGTAATAAAACTTAAGGCTCAGGGAAAGCGTGCCGTTATTCTTGCAATAGAAAATGGTTATCCCCTTGGGAATGACGTTAACAGAGTTGATGAATTTTATAAGATAGGGGTCAGATATATCACGCTGAGCCATAATGCTGCAAATCAAATTTGCGACGGCTCCAGGGATTGGAAAACCGCCTGCTGGCATGGTGTGTCTCCATTTGGATATGAAGTTGTTGAGAGGATGGAGCAGTTGGGAATGATGGTGGATATTTCACATGTCTCTTCTGAGGCCCTTAAAGATGTGCTTAAGGTTGCTAAGGCTCCGGTAATTGCGTCACATTCCGCTTGCAGGGCATTAAAACCATCTCAGCGCAGAGATTTGACGGATGAGGAGATAAAGATGATAGCTGCCAACGGCGGTGTTGTACAGATTGGGACCGGCAGGTTCTTTTTGTCTGATGACCTTCCCGCCCACAAAGTAGGTGTTGCCGTTTTGGCAAATCACATTGACCACATTAAAAATCTGGTAGGTCCGCAGTATGTTGGACTTGGAACTGATTTTGACGGCGGCGGCGGAGTTGTTGGGATGGATAATGCCGGGCAGATGAAAAACCTTACAATTGAGCTGCTTAAGAGGGGATGGACGGTTGATCAGCTGCAAATGTTTTGGGGAGGAAACCTTATGCGCGTCTGGAATAAATGTATTGAGGTTAGCTCAAAGCTCAAAGCTGAAAAGCAGAAATAATCTGTCGGGATTTGTACAAAGATTTCCAAAAACGGATATTTCAAAAAATTTGCAAATCTGTAACTATATGAAAATGGCGGTTTTGACCGTCATTTTTTTTTTGCCAAAGTGCATGAAAAAAAACTCAAAAAAGTTTGCGCATTGAATAAATTATTATACCTTTGCACCCCAATACTCTGGCTCCGTTACAACTAAAGTATTGAAAATTAATAAGATAAAGCAATGTTACAACCAAAGAAAACCAAATTCAGAAGATGGCAGAAGGGCCGCATGAAAGGCGTTGCCCATAGAGGTAGTCAGCTTGCCTTTGGTTCATTCGGCATTAAGACCCTTGAGTCTTGCTGGATGACAGGACAGCAGATAGAGGCTGCACGTCAGGCAGTTGTCCGTTATATGAAACGTGAAGGAAACGTATGGATCCGCATATTTCCGGACAAGCCTTTTACTAGAAAACCTGCCGAGGTCCGTATGGGTAAAGGAAAAGGAAATCCAGAGGGTTTTGTTGCACCTGTTACCCCGGGAAGAATGTTAATTGAAGTTGAAGGTGTTCCTGTAGAGGTTGCCAAAGAGGCGCTTAGACTTGGAGCCCAGAAATTGCCCGTCTCTACAAAGTTTGTAGTTAGAAGGGATTACGTTAAACAATAATTGGAGATAATACCATGAAAACAAAAGAAATACGGGAAATGTCAGAGAAGGACCTGAGAGAGCGCATAGAGACCAGCAAAGGTGCTCTTAATCAGATGCTTCTTAACCACGCAGTCTCTCCATTAGAGGATACGTCTCAAATTAAAAAAGCAAAAAAAGATATTACCAAGATGCTCACTGTTCTTAGTGAGATTGAGAATAAAAAACAATCTAAGTAATGGAAAGGAAGCTGAGAAAAGTTAGAGTCGGTGTAGTGGTTAGCAACAAAATGGATAAGTCCATCGTAGTTGCAGTAAAAACTAAAGAGATGCACCCTATTTACGGCAAGTTCGTAAATAAAACCACAAAGTTTGTAGCGCATGATGAGAAGAACGAATGTTCAGAAGGCGATACCGTAAAGATTATGGAGACTCGTCCTTTGAGCAAGACAAAGCGCTGGAGATTAGTAGAAATTGTTGAAAAAGTTAAATAGCTATGATACAGCAGGAATCAAGATTAATGGTAGCCGACAACAGTGGAGCAAAGGAAGTTCTTTGCATCCGCGTGCTGGGAGGAACAAAGCGCCGTTATGCCGGTGTTGGAGATAAGATAGTTGTAGCGGTTAAGAGCGCTATTCCTGGGGCAGATGCCAAGAAGGGCTCTGTTTCCAAGGCAGTTGTTGTAAGAACTAAGAAAGAGGTCCGCAGACCGGACGGTTCTTATATAAGATTTGACGAGAACGCTTGCGTCCTTTTGGATAGCCAGGGTGAAGTCAGAGGTACGCGTATTTTTGGCCCTGTAGCCAGAGAGCTTCGCGACAACTTTATGAAGATTGTTTCACTTGCCCCTGAGGTACTATAATAATAGGAGGGTATAATAATGAATGTAAAATTACACATTAAGAAAGGCGATACAGTCTTTGTTAATTCAGGCAATGATAAGGGCAAGCAAGGAAAAGTACTTGCAGTTAACAAGGCAAAGATGCGTGCCGTTGTTGAGGGTCTCAACATGGTAAGCAAGCATACAAAACCAAATGCTAAGACTCCTCAGGGAGGAATTATTAAGCAGGAGGCATCTATTCACATCTCTAATTTACAGGTTGTTGATCCTGTCAAGGGCGGTCCCACAAAGATTGGACGTCGCCTGAATGATAAGGGCAAACTTGTACGTTATGCTAAAAAGTCAGGGGAGGAAATTAAATAATGGCAGAAGAAGTAAAGAAGGAGCAAGCTCCTAAGGCAGCAGCTCCTAAACAGAATAAGGCTCCTAAAGCCGCTAAGCCTCAGCAGAATGCAAAGGCAGAAAAGGGTGCCAAAGGCGCAGCAAAGAAAGCAGCTGCAGATCAGGTAAAGCCTAAAGGCTGGATCCCTAACCTGGAGAAACTTTATAAGGACGAGATTATAGCAAAGCTTACAAAACAGTTTGGTTATAAGACAGTTATGCAGGTTCCAAAACTTCAGAAGATTACGGTCAACGAGGGTCTTGGAAGTGCAACCGCAGATAAGAAAATTGCAGAAAATGCTCAGGCTGAGTTGTCTATGATTACCGGTCAGAAAGCAATCCTTACTTATTCCAAGAAGGATATTGCAACTTTCAAATTAAGAAAGGGAATGCCTATTGGAGTAAAAGTTACTCTAAGACAGGCTAAGATGTATGAGTTCATGGAGAGATTGATTAAGGTTTCTCTTCCTCGAATCAGAGACTTCAAAGGTATTGAGGAGAAGTTTGACGGCAGAGGAAACTACACTCTTGGACTTAAAGAGCAGATTATCTTCCCGGAGATTGATATTGACAAGGTTACAAAGGTTGTTGGAATGGAGATTACTTTTGTTACCAGCACTAACAGTGACGAGGAAGCTCGCGCATTGCTTGCATCATTCGGTCTTCCTTTCAAGAAGAAAGCATAACTTTTTGCAGAAAAATTTTAAAAAAAGAATATGGCAAAAGAATCAATGAAAGCGCGTGAAGTTAAGCGCGCCAAACTATGCGCCAAATATGCCGAGAAGCGTAAACAACTTAAGAAAGAGGGAAATTACGCTGCATTGGACAAACTTCCAAAGAATTCCAGTCCGGTTAGATTACACAACCGCTGCTCTCTTACAGGAAGACCAAGAGGCTATATGCGCGTATTCGGCATCAGCAGAATTCAGTTCAGAGAGATGGCAAGCAAAGGCCTTATCCCCGGAGTGCATAAAGCTAGCTGGTAGCAGGTTACATTATTGGATATCGGGCGCCAAAATGACGCTGGTAGAGAGATTAAAACATTAAAAATTAAATTAAAATGACTGATCCAATTTCAGATTATTTAACAAGAATTAGGAACGCTTATCAGGCAGGACACAAAGTTGTTGACGTTCCTTCCTCTAAAATGAAACAGGAGCTTACAAAGGTTCTTTTTGAGAAGGGCTATATTTTAAGCTACAAGTTTGAAGAGGGAAAACCTGTCGGGAATATTAAGATAGCTCTTAAGTATCACCCAGATACTAAGCAGCCTGCTATCAAAAAACTAATAAGAATTAGCCGTCCGGGTCTTAGACAGTACAAGGGTGTTGCAGAAATGCCTCGCGTACTTAACGGACTAGGCGTTGCGGTTCTTTCTACTTCCAAGGGTATTATTACAGACAAGGAAGCTAAGGAACAGAACGTTGGTGGTGAAGTTTTATGCTACATTTATTAATAGAATTATTTTTTAATTATGTCTAGAATAGGAAAATTACCTGTAAGCCTTCCCAATGCTGTCACCGTTACGGTTGGACAGGATAACGTGGTGAAGGTTAAAGGCCCTCAAGGCGAATTAAGCCAGAAGGTTGATCCTGATATCAAGGTCACCGTTGAGGGAGGCGTAGTTAAGGTAGAGAGACCTACCAATCAGCCGCGCCACAGATCTTTGCACGGACTTTACCGTGCCCTAATCCACAATATGGTGGTAGGAGTTTCTGAGGGATATAAAATCCAGCAGGAACTAATAGGAGTAGGATATCGTGTAGAAGCTCAGGGACAACTTTTAAAGTTCAGCCTTGGTTATTCTCACGATATTTATTTTCAGCTTCCAACTGAAGTTAAGGCGGAAGTTCCTCAAGTTAAGAAGGGTGCAAACCCAATATTAGTTCTTTCAAGTTGTGATAAACAGCTGGTTGGAATGATTGCGGCAAAGATTCGTTCATTCCGTAAACCGGAGCCTTATAAGGGCAAGGGTATCAAGTATGCAGGAGAGTACATCCGCAGAAAGGCCGGCAAGACAGCAGCAGCTAAATAACAGGAGGAGAGATTATGAATAAGACAGAAAGAAGACAGAGAATACGTTATCGTATCCGCAAAAACGTTTCCGGAACTGCAGAGAAACCAAGGATGAGCGTATTCAGAAGCAATAAACAAATCTATGTGCAGTTCATAGATGATGAGAAGGGTGTAACTTTAGCAGCAGCTTCTTCCATGGATAAGGCAATTGTGCCTCAGACAAAAGGAAAGACTAGCGTAGAAGTTGCAGCTCTTGTTGGAACAGAGGCCGCTAAAGCCGCTGTAGCAAAGGGAATTAAAGAGGTTGCATTTGACCGCGGAGGTTACCTGTATCATGGAAGAGTTAAAAGTTTGGCAGATGCCGCGCGTAAGGGCGGACTTAAATTCTAATTATTATGGCAGAGAATTTTAAAGAGAAAGGTGTAAGAACTACAGATCTGGAATTAAAAGACAGATTGGTTGCAGTCAGAAGAGTTACAAAGGTGACCAAGGGAGGCCGCCACTTCAGCTTTGCCGCCATAGTAGTTGTTGGAGATGAGAAGGGTGTTGTTGGCTACGGCCTTGGTAAGGCTAATGAGGTCACTACAGCTATCTCCAAAGGAATAGAAGATGCAAAGAAGAATCTTGTAAAAGTTCCTCTAAGCAAAGAGACAATTCCTCATGAGCAAATTGCAAAATTTGGTGGTGCTGAGGTATTTATGAAACCGGCCGCTCCCGGAACAGGAGTAAAGGCAGGAGGTGCAATGCGTGTTGTATTTGAGTCAGTTGGTGTCCATGACGTGCTTGCAAAGTCCAAAGGTTCATCAAACCCTCACAACCTTGTTAAGGCCACAATTGCAGCTCTTGCTCAGATGAGAGATGCTTATACCGTTGCAGGTGTAAGAGGAGTTCCAATGAAGAACGTATTTAACGGATAGGAGATTTGGAAGATGGCTAAAGTAAAAGTTACACAAACTATAAGCAGAAACGGTGCAACCAAAAGACAGATTGCAACCCTTTATGCACTAGGAATCAGAAGAATTCATCATTCCGTAGAAGTTGAACTTAATCCCGTTAGCAAGGGCATGATTGAGAAAGTTCGTCACCTTGTTAAAATAGAGGATATTAAATAGAGGAGATTTTAAGATGAAACTACATACATTAAAACCTGCAAAGGGTGCCTTGGGAAGGCATAAGAGAATTGGACGCGGAGAAGGCTCCGGACACGGCGGCACTTCCACTCGCGGTATGAACGGTGCAAAACAGCGCAGCGGTTACCATGACAAACTTGGATTCCAGGGAGGTCAGATGCCAATTCAGAGACAGCTTCCAAAATTTGGTTTTAATAACCCTAAGAAGATTGAGTATAAGGTTATTAACCTGTCTTCTCTGCAAACTCTAAGCGAGAAGCTTAAGGTTGCTGCTATCAATAAGCAAACTCTTATTGAGAACGGACTTGTTTCCAAAAAGGATCTTGTTAAGATTCTTGGAAACGGAGACCTTAAAGCAAAGCTGGATGTTGCTGCAAATGCTTTCTCAAAGTCAGCTAAAGAGAAGATTGAGGCTGCAAAAGGAACTGCAACTGTAATAAAGTAATATAATGAAGAGACTGATTGAAACAATAAAGAACATTTTCAAGATAGAGGAACTGAAAAAGAGGATTGTCTATACGCTTCTTCTTTTGTTGGTTTATCGTCTGGGAAGTTTTGTTGTAATGCCTGGAATTAACCCTTCTTTGATTGCCAATTCAGATTTGGCAGCAAAGACATCTGAGGGTCTTCTTGGATTGCTTAACATGTTTTCCGGAGGTGCTTTTGGAAATGCTTCAATCTTTGCGCTTGGTGTAATGCCTTACATCTCCGCATCAATTGTCCTTCAGCTGCTTGGAATTATGATTCCTTACTTCCAAAAAATGCAAAGAGAGGGTGAAAGCGGAAGAAGGAAAATGAATCAGTGGACCAGATATCTGACCATAGTTATTTTGGCTGTACAAGCTCCGGCTTATTTAACCAGCTTGCACACAACCCTTCCGGAGGATGCATTCCTATTACATGGATTCTCATTCACTCTGTTTGCAACTATGGTACTGATTGGCGGAACAATGTTCATCATGTGGCTTGGCGAGAGAATTACAGACAGGGGTCTTGGAAACGGAATATCATTAATCATTATGGTTGGTATTGTTGCAAGACTTCCGTATGCACTTGCTGCTGAGGTTGGTACAAGAGCTAATGCTACAACGGGCGGTATTCTTATGCTGTTGGTTGAGTTCATTTTCTTGTTCCTTGTATTTGCTGCAACAATTGCTCTTGTTCAAGGTACTCGCAAAGTTCCTGTACAGTATGCAAAAAGAATAGTAGGCAACAAACAATATGGCGGCGTAAGACAGTATATTCCTTTAAAGATTAATGCTGCCGGCGTTATGCCAATCATCTTTGCTCAGGCATTGATGTTGTTCCCGCTGTTGTTCTCAAGATTTGACGCAACCCGCGGACTTGCTGCTACTATGAGTGATTATAAAGGATTCTGGTACAACTTGGTATTTGGATTGTTGATTGTGATATTTACTTATTTCTATACCGCAGTCACTGTAAATCCTACCATGATGGCAGAAGATATGAAGAGAAACGGAGGCTTTATTCCGGGAGTTAAGCCTGGAAGGAAAACAATTGATTATCTGGATAGTATAATGTCACGCATTACGCTTCCGGGTTCAATATTCCTGGCTATTGTCGGTATTATGCCTGCGTTTGCAATGATACTTGGAATTAACAACCAGTTTGCTCAGTTCTATGGCGGAACAAGCTTGCTGATTATTGTTGGCGTTATTCTGGATACATTGCAGCAGATTGAGAGTTATTTGTTAATGAGACACTATGACGGTCTAATGAAGACGGGACGTCTGAAAGGCCGCACTAATTTTTAGAGGAGTCTGAAAGGTTAGAATGATACACTATAAAACCTTAGAGGAGATAGAAATTCTTAAAGAGAATGCAATCTTGGTTTCCAAGACGTTGGCGGAGGTGGGCAAGGCCGTTGCTCCCGGAGTTAAAACTAAAGCTCTGGATAAGCTTGCGGAGGAGTACATCAGAGACAACGGGGCTGTGCCCGGCTTTCTTGGTTACGACGGTTTTCCGGGGACATTGTGCTTGTCTGTTAATGACGTAGTAGTCCACGGATTCCCAAGTGATTATGAATTAAAGGAGGGGGATATAATTTCCGTTGACTGCGGAACAATATACAAAGGTTATTTTGGAGATTCCGCCTATACATTTCCTGTCGGCGAAGTAGATAAAGAGACTGCGCTGCTTCTTAAGACTACCGAGGAGTCACTGTATTTAGGTGCTGCTCAGGCAATTGATGGAAACAGGATTGGAGATATAGGTAATGCGGTTCAGCAACACTGTGAGGCTCAGGGATTTTCTGTGGTTAGAGAAATGGTCGGACATGGCATAGGAAAAGATATGCATGAAGATCCAATGGTCCCAAATTACGGAAAACCGGGTACCGGAAAAAAGCTGAGAGACGGGATGGTTATTTGTATTGAGCCAATGATAAATGCCGGAGTTAAAGAGGTTTACATCCAAGATAATAATTGGGGTGTTGCCACTGAGGACGGAAAGAAATCTGCTCATTTTGAATTTACCGTTGCCGTTAAAAAAGGCAAGCCGCAAATCCTGACCACTTTTGACTACATTAATAAACTAAAGAATAAAAATTAGCATATGTCAAAACAAGAGGCTATAGAAAGAGACGGAACAATTCTGGAGGCTTTATCCAATGCAATGTTTAAAGTTGAGCTGGATAATGGCCCTGTTATTATTGCTCATATCTCAGGAAAGATGAGAATGCATTATATTAAAATTTTGCCTGGGGATAGGGTAAAAGTTGAGATGTCTCCCTATGATTTGACTAAAGGAAGAATTTCATTCAGATATAAATAACTCTGTAAGAATAAATTATAAAATTATAATACGATGAAAGTTAAGGCATCAATTAAGAAGCGCAGTGAGGATTGCAAAATTGTAAGACGCAAAGGACGCGTTTATATTATCTGCAAAAAAACTCCCAAATTTAAAATGCGCCAGGGTTAGCAGTTGCTAATTCCTGCAGTGAATTTGTAATTAATAAAACAAAAGTAAACAATAGATTATGGCACGTATAGCCGGAGTAGATTTACCAAAAAACAAAAGGGGAGAGGTAGGTTTGACCTACATCTTCGGGATTGGTCGCAAGTCTGCCAAAAAAATCCTTGATAAGTGCGGAATAGACGTAAATATTAAGGTGCAAGATTGGACAGATGACCAGATTGCTGCAATAAGACAAACAATTGCAGCAGACTATAAGATTGAGGGCGAACTTAGAACCGCAACTCAATTAAACATTAAACGTCTTATGGACATAGGATGCTACAGAGGCATTCGCCACAGACTAGGACTGCCTGTCAGAGGGCAAAGCACTAAAAACAATGCTCGCACCAGAAAGGGTAAGAAGAAGACAGTGGCCAATAAGAAGAAAGCAACTAAATAAAGGCAGTTAGATTATGGCAAAGAAAGTTGTTACAAATAAAAAGAGAGTTGTAAAAGTAGAAGCTGTGGGCCAGGCTCATATCACTTCTACATTCAACAATGTGATTGTAACTTTGACCAATCTTAAAGGTCAGGTTATAAGCTGGTCTTCTGCCGGCAAGATGGGTTTCAGAGGATCTAAGAAAAACACTCCGTATGCTGCTCAGGTTGCAGCTGAAGATTGTGCCAAAACTGCGTTTGACGCAGGATTGCGCAAAGTTAAGGCTTATGTAAAAGGCCCAGGCGCAGGAAGAGAATCTGCAATTAGAACAATTCACAACGCGGGAATAGAAGTAACTGAGATTATTGATGTTACGCCACTTCCTCATAACGGCTGCAGACCTAAGGGCCGCCGCAGAGTTTAACTGATAAAACGTAAAAATTATGGCAAGATATACTGGACCAAAAACAAAAATTGCCCGCAAATTTGGCGAGCCAATTTATGGTGCTGACAAGAGTTTTGAGAAGAAGAACTGCCCTCCGGGACAGCACGGCATGGCTAAGAAGAGAAAGAAAGTCTCTGAGTACGGGACTCAGTTAAAGGAGAAGGAAAAAGTTAAATACACTTACGGAGTTTTGGAGAGACAATTCCGCAACATGTTTACAGCAGCCTCAAAGATGAAAGGAATCACCGGTATCAATTTGCTGATGCTTCTTGAGTCTAGATTGGACAATGTTGTTTACAGACTTGGTATTGCTCCTACGCGCGCAGCTGCAAGACAGCTGGTTAGCCATCGTCACATTGTACTTAACGGAAACGTAGCAAGCATACCTTCTACGCACGTTAAACCGGGTGATGTTATTGGAGTCAGAGAGAGATCCAAGAGCATGGAAACTATTCAGAATGCTATTGCAGCTAATCCTGCAAAATATTCTTGGCTTGAGTGGAATTCAGATACATTAAGCGGTAAATTCTTAAATTTGCCGGATAGAACTGATATTCCGGAGAGCATTAATGAACAGCTCATTGTGGAGTTGTACTCTAAGTAGTAACCAGTTTAACAGAAAAATTAAATTAAATAATATGGCAATATTAGCATTTCAAAAACCGGACAAGGTAATAATGCTGGAGTCCACGGATACCTTTGGAAAATTCGAATTCAGGCCTCTTGAGCCAAGATATGGAATTACCATTGGCAATGCGCTTAGACGTGTGTTGTTATCTTCACTGGAAGGCTTTGCAATCACCTCCGTAAAAATAGAAGGAGTTGATCATGAGTTTGCCACTATCCACGGTGTAATTGAGGGAGTTATAGATATCATCCTTAATCTTAAGAAAGTAAGATTTAAGAGAATGGTAGAGAGCGAGGATGGAGAGACTGTTTCACTTACAGTAAGCGGGAAGAAGGAGATGACCGCAGAGGACATTTCCAAGGGCCTTACCTCATTCAAAGTCCTTAACCCTCAGCAGCACATCTGCTTTATGGAGGAATCCGTAAAGTTGAAGGTGACTTTGACAATTGGCAAAGGCAGAGGTTGGGTTCCGGCAGAGGAAAACAAAACTGATAATGCTCCTGTCGGGACAATACCTATTGACTCCATATTTACTCCTATAGTTAATGTTAAATATACGGTAGCACCTTGCCGTATTGCGCAGAAGACTGATTATGAGAGTCTTAATATAGAAATCACGACAGATGGCTCAATTCAGCCTAAAGAGGCTTTGAAAGAGGCCGCAAAGATTCTTATTTACCACTTTATGCTGTTCTCAGATGAGAAGATGTCATTTGAGCAAAGCGCAGAGAAAGAGAATGCAGAACTTGATGAGGAAACATTGAGAATGCGCCAGCTTCTTATGAAGAAGCTAAGCGACATGGATTTGTCAGTCCGCGCTCTTAACTGCTTAAAGGCAGCTGATATAGAGACATTTGCAGACCTTGTTTCTCACCAGAAGAATGAACTTATGAAGTTCCGTAATTTTGGTAAGAAGTCATTAACGGAAATAGAGTCTCTGATTGACAAGCACAGATTGTCTTTTGGAATGGATATTTCCAAATATAACATTGATAAAAAGTAGAAGACATGAGACACAATAAGAAAGTAAATCATCTTGGCCGTCAGAGCGGACACCGTAAGGCGATGCTTGCAAATATGGCCTCCTCGCTGCTTCTTCACAAGAGAATTGAAACAACTCTTGCAAAGGCAAAAGCATTGAGAGTCTATGTAGAGCCTCTGATTACTAAGAGCAAAATAGATAGCACAAATTCACGCCGTGTTGCTTTCAGCTATTTAAAGCAGAAAGAGGCTGTTACAGAGTTATTCAGAGTAATTGCTCCTAAAATTGCAGAGCGTCCGGGCGGATACACACGTATTCTAAAGACCTCATTCAGAGCTGGAGATGCTGCTGAAATGGCAATAATGGAGTTAGTTGACTTTAACGAGGCTGCTCTTAATTCAGGCAAAAAAGAGGCCGGAGAAAAGAAGACTACACGTCGTAGCCGCGCAAAGAAAGTTGCAGAACCTGCAGCTCCAAAAGCAGAGGCTCCAAAGGCGGAAGCTGCTAAAGCTGAGGCTGCTCCAAAGGCTGAAGAGAAGAAATAATTTGATATTCCCCAGTGGAGAAAGACTCACGGGGAATCTAGATAATCAATTCATCAAAAAAGATGTCCTCCATTACGGAGGACATCTTTTTTAATTGTCTGTATTTCAGTGCTTCCTACAGATTTTTCTAATATAGGCCTTTATCAACCTTCTCCTTGCAAGCCGCAAGCATATCTGTCATCATCTCCTGCAAGCCCCATTTTGGAGCCCAATCCCACTCAGCGCGGGCGCAAGAATCATCCATGATGTCAGGCCAGCTGTTGGCAATGTCAGCCTTTATAGGATCAACTTTATAATCCCAGGTGAAAGAAGGAATTCTCTTCTTCAGCTCATTGAACAATTGCTCCGGAGTAAAGCTCATAGAGGCAATATTAAAGCTGTTGCGGTGTTTTAGACGAGAAGGGTCAGCTTCCATTAGTTGTGTTGTAGCAGCCAGTGCATCAGGCATATACATCATATCCATATAGGCATCCTGAGGTACGGCGCACGTGTATTTACCATGCTTCCAGATTTCATAGAACACCTCTACTGCATAATCCGTTGTGCCTCCGCCAGGCAGAGCGCCGTTAGAGATTAACCCCGGAAAACGTACGCTGCGGGCATCAACTCCAAATCTTTTAAAGTAATAATCGCCCAGCAATTCACCGGTAACTTTGCAAACACCGTATATAGTATCGGGCCTCATGATTGTATCCTGAGGGGTCTTGTAATGCGGTGTGTTATAGCCAAATGCGCCAATGGAAGATGGCGTGAAAACTGCACAGTGCAGCTCTCTTGCCAGATTCAAAGAATTTAGAAGAGCGCCAATGTTTATCTTCCAGGCAAGATCGGGATTCAATTCTCCCTTAGCAGAAAGCAGCGCAACCAAATTATAGATAGCATCAATTTTATATTTCTTGATGGTCTCTCCATATTTTTGAAAATCAAGAGCATCCAGCTCAACGGCTTGAGCGTGCTCGGCAATTTTCTTTACAACGTCGGGTCTAACTTCAGCAGCAACTACATTATCTTCACCATAATTTTTTTGCAGATGTGTGACCAGTTCTGTTCCAATCTGTCCGCCTGCTCCAACTACCAATATCCTTTTCATATTTTATTCTATTTTAAAAATTCATAACAATAATGCGCGAATTTAATAAAATTCATTAGATTTTTAAACGTTATTTTATAAATCCCGACAGTTTATCTTTTATTAAATTTGCAAGGTTTGATGCGGCAGGCATATAAATCTTTATATCTAGGGAGTGGCAGCAAACTGATATATGTCAGAAACGGAAACAAATAGCGCATTATTTGAGAAGATTAAAGCTTTGAGTTTGGAACTTGGCTTTGTAGCCTGCGGCTGTGCAAAATCTGAGGAGCTTGTGGATGAAGAGCTGTTTTATGCCACCTCAAAATCTGCCGGTTTTTTTGCGGGAATGGGGTATTTATCTCGCAACATAGAGAAGCGTTTTAATCCGGGGCTTTTGGTGCCTGGCGCAAAGAGCGTATTGGTTTTTCTTGCCCCCTTTGGCAGTACGGCCGGGCAAAACGGGATTGACGGCATGGCTGTGAAAAGCAATGTGCCTATGGTTTCCGAATATGCACGCGGACTTGATTATCACACTGTTATTAGGAATAAACTGCATAAAATATTACGGCTTATTGCAAAAGAAACTTTAGGAGATTCTAATGCCGAAGGCGCAAAAGACATTGGCCGCGCATTCATAGATTCAGCGCCTGTTATGGAGCGCGCATGGGCTGTAAAAGCGGGGCTTGGCTTCATCGGCAAAAATAATTTTTTGATTAGTCCGGAGCACGGCATCAAAAATTTTATCGGAATTATTATTACCAAGATTGAACTGCCATATTTTTCTCCGGTACAAATTGCCGATAAAGAGCTCTTGACAGATGACAACCCTTCTGCTACAATTAAATGCGGCACCTGTTCAAAATGTATAGATGCCTGCAAAAACGGAGCGTTGCGCTATAACGGATATGCCTTTGATGCAAGACGTTGTACTTCTTATGCAACAATAGAGGCAAGGGAGGATGCGGAAGAAATTAAGAACAATTCAAAAAAGGCAGCGGCCGATGACGGATTAACACATAATGAAGGCCACGGGATTTTTAACAGCAAATGGATTTTCGGATGCGATGAATGTATGAATGCGTGTCCTTGGAATAGAAAAAATAAAGAGGGATGGCCGGAATTCCGCACAAAAGAAAAACTGCTCTCAAAAGCGACGGCTGAATGGTGGCAGAATCTTGACGAACATGGATTTAAGAGGTTCTTTGGAGATACGCCGCTTATGCGTGCCGGTCTTAAAAAAATTCAGAGCAACATACGTGAAAAATACAAAAGAGATGAAGATACAGACACTTGTAGAAATTGAAAAATATAAAAATCCAATAAGCTATTCAGACAAAATAATGCTGACGGGCTCATGCTTCTCTGATGAAATAGGCGGAGTATTAAAGGATTACGGATTTGATGCAATGGTGAATCCATTTGGAACGATGTACAATCCCGCATCTGTGTGCATCTCTTTGCTCAGACTTGGAACAGTGGCAAAACTTTGCAAGATGCCCCTGGAAATATCCCCCTTTTTCACCGAGAAAGACATTGTTAAACGTCCCGACGGTTTGTACGTAACCTTCTTTCACCACTCCTCCTGCGGAGATTATGATGCAAAAAAATTTCTGGACAAGGCTAATGAAAAGTTAATCAGAGACGCAGAATTTTTTAAAAACGTCTCAAAAATTATTATAACACTTGGAACTTCCTGGGTGTTTAAATACATTGGAGGTGCTTACGGACAGACAATTACAAATACGTGCATGATAGTTTGCAATTGTCATAAGCTCCCCGCAAAATGTTTTAGTAGAGAATTTTTTAGTGCGTCTCAGACGGAAAAAATGCTTCACATGATTGTTAAGGCATTTCCTGACAAAGAGATTATTTTTACCGTAAGTCCAATCAGACACATGGCAGACGGCGCTCACGGTAACCAGATTAGCAAATCTTCTTTACTGCTTGCAATAAATAATCTTATTGATGAACAGCAAAACTGTCGGGAGGAAAAAAAGAATACATCTTATTTTCCGTCCTATGAAATAATGATGGATGAGCTTAGAGACTATCGCTGGTATGCCGAGGATATGGTGCATCCCTCTGCCGCCGCTGTAAAGTATATTTTTGAGAAGTTTAAAGATAGTTGTATTTCAGAGGATTGCTACGGGAGGATGGATGAGGAACTTAAAAAGACAAAGAGAGAAAATCACAGGCCGTTAAGGCAATCTAAATAAGCAATAGTTGCCGGCGGCAGCTTGCCATGATTATTTTGGAGCAATACGGTACAGGAATACCGCAATCACCGCAAATATCACGTTTGGCATCCAGAGTGCCACAAACGGCGGCAGTGCGCCGGTGAATACAAACATCTGGCTGAAACGCAGAAACAGGATGTAAGAGAAACTCAAGGCAATTCCGATTCCGATGTTCATTCCAATTCCGCCTCGCCTTTTTTTAGAGGACAAGGAGACTCCTATCAGTGTAAGAATAAATGCGGAAAACGGCAAAGCCCATCGCGTATTACGCTCAATTAAAGCATATTCCACCATCTGATCCCCTCTCAGTTTTTGCGCCTTGATGAGTTTGCCAAGCTGTCCCGATGCTACTGCCTGGACAGTATTTTTCTTCCTGTAAAAATCTTCTACGGTAATAACCAGCGCAGTGTCCAGCTGCTTGCCCGTCTTAACTTGCTCTGCGTTTCCTACGTACTTGCGCCAAAAATAATCTCTCAGCTGCCAGCATTGTTTTGTAGAATCCCACTGTGCCTCGCTGGCGCTTAATTTTGATATAATATCATGACCTTTAATGGTTTCCAACGTAAACTGATATGCTGTATTATTGAATGTGGAGAAACTTTGCACATACATAAAAGTACCAGGATTGATTTGGTAGTGCATGTTTCTGTTGGTGTTCTCAAAAGGTTTTTTAATATACTTTGCCTCAAAGGCGAGCCTCCCCTTATTACAAGGAGGGATAACGTAAAGATTTAATAGTAAGCTGAATATGGCAATAAATGCTGCGGATAAAAAGTACGGATACATTAATCTCTTAAAGCTTATTCCGCCGGCAAGTATTGCAACAATTTCTGAGTTTGCAGCCATTTTGGAAGTAAAGAAAATAACCGTAATGAACACAAACAGAGGACTGAATACGTTTATGAAATAGGGGATAAAATTGGCGTAGTAGTTAAAAATAATCTCCTTTAACGGAGCATTCTTATCTACAAAATCATCAATTTTTTCACTGATATCAAAGATGATAACTATGCCAATAATCAGAAGCAGCGCAACAAAAAAAGTTCCCACAAATTTCTTAATAATATACCTGTCCAGCGTGGTGATGTGCCAGTTAAACTCTTTCAGCTGCTGTTCTATGTCTTTCCTTGTTAATGCCAATTTTTTTATCTCGACAGTTATTTACTTTATTGCCGCTTATTGCATTGCGGTATTGCAAAGTTACTTATCATTAATTCTTTGTGAAACTTTTTTTACAGTTTCTTCCTTCCACTTTTTAAAATCTCCCGCTATGATATGAGCCCTTGCGTCTCCAACCAGTTTCAAATAGAAGGCCAGATTATGATAACTTGCAATTTGAGCTGCAAGCATCTCCCCGGCAACAAATAAATGCCTTAAGTAAGCCTTTGTATATGTGGTATCTACAAATGATGTTCCATTGACGTCAATTGGAGAAAAATCTTCCGCCCAGCACTTATTCTTCATGTTAATAATCCCCTCAGAAGTGAACAGCATTCCATTGCGTCCGTTTCTTGTAGGCATCACGCAATCAAACATATCAACCCCTCTTTCAATTCCTTCCAGAAGGTTTGCAGGAGTGCCAACCCCCATAAGATAGCGTGGCTTATCTGCAGGCAGCACAGGATTAAGCACTTCCAGCATCTCGTACATTTTTTCCGTTGGTTCTCCAACAGACAGACCTCCTATTGCGCAGCCATCCATATCCGCTTTAACTATCTGTTCTGCAGCCATTCTGCGCAAATCCGGATATATGCACCCTTGAACTATCGGGAAGAAAAATTGTCTGTAACCGTAAAGCGGCTCTGTCTCCTTAAATCTTTTTACGCACCTCTCCAGCCACCTTCCTGTTCTTTGCAATGATTGAAGCGAGTATTTGTAATCTGCTGTTCCGGGAGTGCATTCATCAAGTGCCATCATAATATCAGCGCCTATTTTACGCTGAGTATCAACATTATTCTCCGGCGTAAACTCCCGCGGGGAGCCGTCAATGTGTGAGCGGAATGTGCAACCTTTCTCCGTGATTTTCCTGTTTTCCGCAAGAGAGAAAACCTGAAATCCTCCGCTGTCTGTAAGAATAGGGCGGTCCCAGTTCACAAACTTATGCAGTCCGCCGGCCTTGTTAATCAAATCAATGCCGGGGCGCAGAAGCAGATGATAGGTATTTCCAAGAATAATCTGTGCTTTGATATCATCTTTAAGGTCCCGATGGTATACCCCTTTCACAGATCCAACAGTGCCAACAGGCATAAAGATAGGTGTTTGAATATCACCGTGTTCTGTATGCAATACGCCTGCTCTTGCACCGCATTGCGCGTCCTTATTTTTTAGCTCAAAAAACATTACGGCAAAAGTAGTAAAAAATAGTATCTTTGCCTTGCTTTATATGGAAAGGGTAAGATTGGATATGGGGGCGCTGAGCGTCTCAGATTTTCACGGCGGCAACTTTGTTTTCTTCCTTTACAAAAGAGGAGGAGATTCTTGTTTGCCCATCAAGCTGTCCAGACCGGACGTTAATATTATACTCACAAACTTTAAGAGCAAGGAGACATCTACATCAGATGAGCTCCCTACGGCTCAAATGCTTTACTGCACAACGTTAAAATCATTTGGAATAGAATTGCTGGAACTCTCTGTTATCAAGGGCATAGGGCATAACAAAAACTTTATGACGGAACTGCTTTTGTTTGACGGCAAAAAAGAGTCTCGTCTGGTATGCGGTTTTGGCAACGGCATTGTGATTGCAAAATTTTTGAATGCTCCAATTTATGTTTATTCAGATATAATGGATAAGTATGCCTCAAAGGTGAATATGAATGACAAGAACTTTTTGAACGGCGGGATTCCAATTGGTGAGGTGATGAGGGACATTACGCAATCTGTAGAGAAGAGAAAATCTGCAGAGGGTGAAAAATCTGCGAGTGGTGAAAAAATTGCGGGGGGTGGAAAGAAAAACTGTCGGGATAAAAATTATACAGAAAAGCTGAAAGAGGCGTTAAGGAAAGCTGTTGATAATGAGAATTATGAGAGGGCGGAGATTCTGCATGAGGAGCTTAAAAAACTGACTGAGAACCTTTCCGCTAAAAAAACAGCCCTGGTAAAGGCCTCAAAGAAAATGGCATCTGAGAAACCCTCAAAGAAGATATTGCCTGCAAAAGTCTCAAAGAAAACAATATCTGAGAAACCCTCAAAGAAGACGTTGTCTGTAAGGGCTTCAAAGAAAGCATCATCTGGGAAATCTGCCGGAAAGAAAAATAAATAATTTAATATATGAAGAACAGTAAGAGAGGACAATCAGAGAAGATTGGCCTATTCAGCAAAAAGTTTTTAAAGGTTGCTCTTGTGATTATTTCAGTTGGTTTGCTTTGCGGATTTATCAGCGGCAAGCCTCTAAACAGTGTTGTTTCTGTTAAGGAGAATATGACTGAATCACAACAGGTTGCACAGAAAAATCAAGTAGCGCAGAAGCGTTCATCCAATCCTGCTGCGCAGGATGTTGAGAAAACAGTTGAGGCCAGCAAGGCTGAGGCTGCTGCAAATGCTGCCGCTAAGGCGGGTTCTGCAGGGATGACAAAAGCCCAGTCAGATTCTTTGGAACTGGCTCAGCTAAGGGCAAATGCGGATAGCACAAAACTTGCCGCACAGACACAGCAAGATTCTGTAAAGATTGCATTGGAGAAAAGAAAGGCGCAGTTTGCACAAATACTTCAAAAAAAGCACCTTGTATTTAGCTGGAAATCAATCGGCAAGGGCGTTCTTGGAATTTTTGTGATTATCTTGATTGCGTGGCTTTGCTCTACCGACCGTAAAAAAATTAATTGGAAAACGGTGGGAATGGCTCTGCTTCTGCAGTTTATAGTTGCGTTCTCCGTGCTGATGTTCCCTGCGGTTCAAGTATTTTTTGAATATATGGGCAAATGCTTTGTGGCAGTTTTGGACTGGACAAAAGCTGGCTCCAATTTCTTGTTTGGGCCGCTGCTGGACCAGACAAAGATTGGCTACATATTTGTTTTCCAGATACTACCTACAATTATATTCTTCTCCGCTCTAACTAGCTTGTTCTTCTATCTTGGTATCCTTCAGAAGATTGTATGGTTCATGGGCTGGTGTTTGACAAAACTTATGAGCATTTCCGGGGCAGAATCTTTGTCATGCGCCGGTAATATTTTCCTTGGACAGACTGAGGCGCCATTGATGGTTAAAGAGTACATTCCTAAGATGAGCCGTTCTGAACTGATGCTGATTATGGTCTCCGGTATGGCGACAATGAGCGGCGGAGTTCTTGCGGCATATATTGCAATGCTGGGATGCGGTGACCCTGTTATGACTGTGGAATTTGCAAAGCATTTGTTGAGCGCATCTGTCATGGCGGCTCCCGGTGCCATTGCAATGGCAAAAATATTAAAACCCGAGACTGAGCCAATTGACAACTCAGTGGAGGTCACAAAGGAGAAACTTGGAGATAATGTGCTGGATGCAATTTCCCGCGGAACTACTCAGGGACTTAAACTTGCAGCAAATGTTGCGGCAATGCTTCTTGTATTTTATGCATTGATAGCCGGAGTAAATTATATATTGAATATTATAAGCTTCCCGGCAATGGACCGCTGGATTACAGTTTTCTCTCACGGCAGGTACACAGATTTAACATTGCAGTGCATTTTGTCTTATTTATTTACACCTGTTATTTGGCTGACAGGTGTCCCGACAGCTGATCTGGGTCTTGTAGGGCGCTTGCTTGGCGAGAAATTGATCTTAACAGAATTCATCGGATACCAGAGTCTTACTGAGATGTTGCAAACCGGTGTATTTGCTTCTGCCAAATCTATCATCATGGCAACATACGTACTTTGCGGATTTGCAAACTTTGCATCCATCGGAATTATAATAGGCGGAGTTGGAGGTATGGCGCCAAACAAACAATCCATCCTTGGAGAGTATGGTTTCCGGGCTTTGCTTGGAGCTGCGCTTGTAGCATTGGTTTCTGCCGCAATGGTGGGGATGTTTTTGGCGGAGTAATCCACTGCAATTCACGGCATTATAAAGGGAAATATTATACAATGTCTAATAAAAAGTCACTTAACATAATGAGATTGGGTTCAGTCTCATTATGTTTTTTTATGCTCTTTTCTTTAGTTTTTTCAGCTGCTGCGCAGACAAAACAAAAAACTGTCGGGAACTCAAAAAAATTTACTTTGACTGCAAAAATTGAGGGCATGCAAAAGGGTGATACACTGCGGTTTTCTGAGATTATTCTGCCTGGCTGGGGAAATAAATTTTCTTTTGATGTTGTTGCGCAAAAGGACGGTTATGCTTTTTACAGCGGCAGTCACTCCCATGACCAATTGTATTTAATAGAGTATTATCCTGTAGATAAGAAAGTTGCTGCATCAGATAGGAAGGGCAAAGAAATTTTAATCAGCGACGGCAACTTTACTTTGAGAGGTGATAGGGAGTCAATTTATTATTGCGCGGTGGGAGGAAAAACTTATGATGCTGAACTCTCAAAAATATTAATTGCCAGGGACTCTTTGTCCTCTCTGCGGGGTGGGTTGGCTAAAAAAATTATTAATGCTTTTGCAGAGAAGGACACCGTGATTGCACAGAAATTTATTGGAGAGTTCAATGGATTTGAATATTATCACAACGCTGATAATGAGAGGATTGAGGCACAGATGAAGGCGTATGTTGCAACGCACGGAAATGAATTTTGCGCGCTTGGAATTTTGAAAGATTCTTACAAGCCGTATGAGGAATTGCGCGGAAGGTATGATAGTCTCTCGCGTGCAGGCAAACAAAGCCATTACGGAAAACAAGTGGCATCCCTTCTGCAAAAAATGGTGGCGGTAAATGTTGGTAAGACCGCTCCGGATTTTGAGATAGCGGTTGCGGAAAATTCAGCGGCTGTTGCTGCAGGCAATTCGAACAAGATTGCAACTTACAGATTATCAGACTTTAAAGGCAAGTATGTTTTGATTTATCACTATGGACTTTGCCCCGGAACATTCCAGATAGATTCCAGCGTTATTGAATTGTACAAGAAACACTCTGATAGACTGGTTGTTATAGGTATTACAGATTCTTACGCTCAGTTGCGCCGCACTTTGAAAAACACATCTCCGGATGACAGCATGGGAAATATAAATGTGAAAGAGATGATTACGGAACTGCTCAATCACCCTTGGCCCGTTGATGCAGAAGTTGCGGAAGCAAACAATAGAGCTCTTATTGACAGCTATTTCTTGCAGGGGCTTCCATATTTTGTCTTTATATCTCCCGACGGTAAAATCTTAGCCCGCAGCATCGGCAACCCAGCTTTTAACGCTGCCTCTGCTGAATTGAACTAGCCTTCTAACTTGCTGATTTCAAGCTGTTCCCTGAAAGTCTCTTCCGTATAATTGAGATTTTGAGGGGGAGTCTGATAATAAGACTGTTGCAGGGCTAGTTGCATTAAATGAAAAAAATATTTGGTTTATAAAATAAACCGCTTTATATTTGCAACGTGAAACGGAGATGATAACGGCCGGCGTTTCTCTCCGCTTCTTTTTAACCAGTTTATTTTTAACAAATTATGGAAGAAAAAACAATTATGGGCAATCAATGTCCAAAAACTTCTATGGATGACAAACCCCTAAATGGGAAGGAAAGTTTGGAGCTTATTTCTAAAATGATTCAAACAAGCAAAAGGAATTTAGAAGTAGGGGATGGCAACAGTTTTCTTTATTGGGGCTATTTTACCGCCGCATTATCTATTGTGATATTTACACTCTTAATTCTTACTCACAATAATATGTGGAATTGGTGCTGGATGCTAATGTTTGTATGGCAGGGATTCATGCAGTATTGGCATAAAAAGAATCCTCGCAAAGTTGTTACTTATACAGATAAGGTTGTAGATAAGATCTGGATAATAATGAGTTACATGTTTCTACTGTCCGTTGTTGTTCTTGGATTGTTCAGTATTTTTGGCGCGGATGATTTCTTTAATGTTCCGGGTGCAGCTTATCATGGGCAGCATTTTCTGATGGCTACTATGATGCCACTTTCATTATTGTTCGCGGGTATAGGAGTGTCAATTACCGGTATAATAATTAAAGAAAAATCTTTAACATATACTCCATTAATTGCTTTTGTATTAGCGTTTTATATGCTTTTTGAAATAATGCTAAGCCATTCTCTGATGGTCTATGACGTTCTGCTGTTTGGACTCTCTTTTGTTGTGATGATGGTTGTTCCCGGTCACATTCTTGTTCATAAGGCAGCGCAAAAAGAGATTAAGAAATGATGTTGAAAGAATTAGATCCGCTTCTTCACTCGCAGCTTAGGCTCGCGATAGTTTCTATCCTCATGAATGTGGAAGAAGCAGACTTTGTATATTTAAAAGAGAAAACAGACGCAACTGCCGGCAATCTTAGCGTGCAGTTGGATAAACTCTCTGAGGCAAAGTATATTAGCATAAAGAAAGAATTTGTCGGGAAAAAAACCAGGACCACCTGCAAGATGACTGAAAAAGGAAAAAAGGCCTTTGAGAGCTATGTGGATGCTCTCAAAGGCTATATTAAATTTTGAAAGTTGCTAGCTCCGCGCAACTTTCTTCTCCAGCTCAATACATCTTGGGAAAATTATGTTGTTCTCAAGATGTATGTGTTAAAAGAGAGTGTTATTTTGTTATTCCAAAAATTTTCAAATCTTCATCAACGGTTCCAATTCCTGCAATTCCAAAATTGTCTACAAGAACTTTTGCAACGTTTGGTGATAAAAATGCCGGCAATGTTGGACCAAGGTGAATGTTCTTAACTCCAAGATACAGAAGCGCAAGCAGTACTATTACCGCCTTCTGCTCATACCAGGCAATGTTATAAACTATCGGGAGCTTATTAATGTCATCAAGTCCAAATACCTCTTTAAGCTTAAGAGCTATTACTGCAAGTGAGTAACTATCATTGCATTGGCCTGCATCCAGTACGCGTGGTATGCCGTTGATATCTCCAAGGTTCAGCTTATTGTATTTATACTTTGCGCAGCCGGCGGTAAGAATCACGCAATCTTTTGGAAGAGCTTTTGCAAACTCCGTGTAGTATTCACGATTCTTCATTCTGCCGTCACAACCTGCCATTACAATAAACTTGCGGATTGCTCCGGACTTAACTGCGTCAACAACTTTATCTGCAAGGGCAAGCACTTGATTATGAGCAAATCCTCCAACTATCTCTCCGGACTCCAATGCAACGGGAGCTTTGCAGGTTTTAGCAAGAGCAATAACTTCTGAGAAATCTTTGTGTCCGTTCTCATCCGTCTCTATATGCTTGCATCCCGGAAATCCGGTTGAATTGCTTGTAAACATTCTGCTCTTATACACAGCATTTTCCATTGGCGGAACAATACAGTTGGTTGTAAAAACAATTGGACCATTGAACTGTGCAAACTCCTCTCTCTGCTTCCACCATGCGTTGCCGTAGTTGCCAATAAAATGTTTGTATTTTTTGAATGCAGGATAGTAGTGAGCCGGCAGCATTTCTCCGTGAGTATAAACGTCAACTCCAGTCCCTTCAGTCTGTTCCAGCAGCTGCTCAATATCACGCAAATCATGTCCGCTAATTAAAATTCCCGGATTGGCTCCAACCCCAAGATTAACTTTTGTAATCTCCGGATTGCCGTAACGAGTGGTGTTTGCCTTATCCAAAAGGGCCATGGCATCAACGCCAAACTTTCCCGTCTGCATTACAAGCTTTACAAGTTCATCTGCAGTCATGCTCTTTGTAGCCATCTGAGCAATAGCAGATTGTGTAAAAGCGTGAATGCTGTCTTCATTAAATCCAAGGCGGATAGCATGCTCATGATATGCGGCCATTCCTTTTAACCCATACAATACAAGCTCTTTAAGAGAACGCAAATCTTCATTTTGCTCTCTTAATACGCCAACCGTCTTAGCTTTCTCCAAATAATCTTTATCCTCTCCGTTCCATGTAATCTCATCAACCTGAGGAACTTCTATGTCCTCTTGCTTAGCTGCGGCCAGCAATTCATTTCTAATAGCAAATCCCTTTTTTACTCTCGACAGTATGCTCTCATCATCAAAGTTTGCGTTTGTGATTGTTGAGAAAAGTGCATCCGTTACAAACAGATTAACTTTCTCATCCACTTTTGAACCCTTGATTCTAAGCGCATCTGCCACAATTGATACGCCCCTTACTGCAAACAATAAAATATCAATTGCAGATGAAGTAGAAGCGCGTTTTCCGCATACGCCGGCAAATGTACATCCAATACCCTTTGCTGTTTCCTGGCACTGATAACAAAACATACTATTTTCCATAATCTTATTTTTTTAAAAAGTTATTCTTTAAATTTGTTTATGATACAAAAGTATGCAGTCGTGAATGAGAAAAGCGTAACCTTTGTTACGCAGGCAAAAATTTTTTTGCAATGATTGATTTTGATGAAATAACAGGTACAGAGGTATTTAAGGGATGCTCTAAGAAAGAGATGGTGGAATTTCTTAAAAAATGTTCACTTAAAGAGGAGTATTATAAGACCGGAGATTTTGTTGCAATGCAAGAAGATGCTTGCTCCTCTTTATATTTGCTTACTGACGGGAATATTATTGCTAAAATGACAAATGAAGAGGGGAAGGAGGTCATAATTGACCACCTTAAATCTCCTGATATTCTGGCACCTGCGTTTATTTTTGGAAGTGAAAACTATTTCCCGGTCTCATTGCAGGCGGAAACTGACTGTAAACTTTACGCTCTTTCCAGAGAGGACTTCCTAAAAATCATGGAAGCAGATACAACAGTATTGCGTAACTTCTTAAGAATCATTTCTGACCGTAGTGTGTTTTTAAGCAGAAAAGTGAATGAATTTGCTTTGCAAAATCTGACAGAGAGAATCATCACATATCTTAAATTCCAAAGAAAAATATCCAACGTCCAAGACGTGGCCTTTATCTTTGGTGTTGCAAGACCATCATTATCAAGGGCTATATCCATGCTTGCAGAAAAGGGCGTAATCAAAAAAACCGATGAGGGGTACGTGCTGAGTTAACTCCTTCAGTGTCAACCTAGCTTCTTCTCAATGACGTCTTTCAAAATAAGTGCGTGATTTTTAGGAGCTTTGGAGGCATAGAGCAAAGTGACCGTATTGTATCCGGCAGCGCGCCAGCCTTGGATTAAACTGTCGAGAGCTTCAGAGTGTTCCAGCATTTTTTTATAGCTCTTGCGGAAAGCGTCCCAATTATTCTCCATGTCTGCATGAAAAGTTTTCCTCATTTCATCCGTGGGGGTAATCTCTTTTGCCCAGTAATTCATTAAGTTAGGACTTTTCTTAACTCCGCGCGGCCAAAGTTTATCTACAAGGACCCTGTAACCGTCATCCTCTGCGTGAGCATCATAAATACGTTTTAGTTTTATGTTCATATCGGATGTTAGAATTTTCTGAAAATAAGAACTTTTGCGGGATGATTGAATTTTAAGAAAGCAACATCTCCCGCAAACTCATTGAGCGTGGCCTTCCACCACATGTCAAACTTCACATTATCAAGAGGATATACTAATCCCTTAGATTTAATGCGCAGTGTTGGATCAAATGCAAAAAATGAGATTTGCTCACCTTTCTTTTGTGACGCCAAACTTCTTGGTCGCCCTGTGATTTTAAAGCTGTCCAGGTAAGGGATGAAGGTGCCGTAATCTGTTATTATCTCGACAGTTATATTGTATGGGTGACCTTTATCCGTTGTGAGTTTTTTATTACCTGTAGTTGCTTTGGCAGAGAAGTTCTGTTTAAGCATCTCTGCGTAATCGGCAAGCAATGAGATGTTCCCAAGCGTGTGATCTTCCCGTTTGCCGGTTGCCCCAAGGATTGTGATCTTGTATTGTGTTTGTAATGAACTATTTGAGCATGCCGGCTTTATAGCAGCAGCGTTTTCAGCTTTTGACTTTGTAACAGCACCATTTGCCATTGCTGCAGCCCTTGCCTCTTGTTTGATTATTTGCAGCGCAAACTCAAATGCCTTAGTCTGGTCATTGTTCTCCTGGCTGGAATTTTTGTGAATGAGTTTCTTGTATTTTTTCTGATTGGCTGCGGACAATGTGTCCATATCTCCAACAATATAATTTGGTGTAAATCCGTGTTTTGCAAGATTAACTACAGTTCCGTCACAGGCAATGATTATGGCTGCCTCACGTAAAACCTTAAGCGGCTGTTTTGCAGTGGGGAAGTCTCCGTCACAAACAATAATTATGTTCCTCTGTTTCATCTTATATAAATCAAAGGTATCCCACTTTTATTTGTTATCAAAATTTGGATATTTGAATATTGTTCGTAAATTTGCGAACAATAAGATGTGTGAGAGTTGCTGACAAACATGGTTAAAAGCTCGTAACCACTTAGTAATTAAATAAGCTCATGAATAAGAACAAGAAATATACGGAGCAGCAAGAGAAGCTGGCAAAGTTTGCAAAGGCATTGGGGCATCCTGCGCGTATTGCAATTTTAGATTTCTTGGCTAAACGTGATACTTGTTTCTTTGGCGGCATTAATGATGAGCTTCCAATCGCAAAGGCAACTGTTTCCCAGCATCTTAAAGAGTTGAAAAATGCGGGCTTAATTCAGGGAGAGATAGAGGGTCCAAAGGTGAAGTATTGTATTAATAGAGATAATTGGGCGCTTGCAAAACAAGTTTTTGGAGAGTTCTTTTGCAATTGCCAAAAGAAGAAAGGCGGGTGCTGCTAAAATTTTTTTAGTTATACTGTTCGTTGTTTTACGAATTGCGAACAAGAATAACAGCGCAAAGATGCAATGGAGCAACGGAACAACGGAACAACGGAACAACGGAGCAACGGAACAACAGTATTTATAGATGATATTTAACAAATAACAAATAAGATTATGGTAATTAAAGTTTTAGGAACAGGATGCAGCAAATGCAAGGCATTGTACGCTGCAGTTGAGAAGGTTGTAAAAGAGAATGGTATTAATGCTGAGTTGATTAAAGAGGAGGATTTGGAGAAGATTATGTCATATCATGTTATGGCTCTGCCGGCATTGGTGGTTGATGAAAAGGTTGTTGCCAAAGGGGTTATCTCAGAGGCTGAAATTAAAAAAGCATTGATGAAAGCTGAATAGTTTTAAAAGAAGCGTTTAAAGGATGCTTTAAAGGAAACGTTTAAAAGGAGTTTAAAAAACGTTTATAAATAGTTTAACGTTAATATGTTGCAAAGGTTTGCAGATTGGCTGGCTTATGGAGTTTTGAGTCTGGACGCGCAGTCCAGGCTCGGGTCAGCCGTTGATTTTTTTATTTATGATACAATAAAGATATTAATCTTGTTGTTCATCATAAGTTCTATAATGGGAGTAATTAATGCTTATTTCCCTATAGAGAGATTACGTAATTATCTGACAAAGCATAAGTTATACGGACTGCAATATTTCTTTGCCTCATTCTTTGGGGCAATTACTCCGTTTTGTTCCTGTTCATCCATTCCTCTTTTTATTGGTTTTGTAAAGGGAGGAATTCCTTTGGGGGTAACCTTTGCCTTTCTTATAACATCTCCGCTAGTTAATGAGGTGGCTGTTGCTTTGTTCTTGGTTACCTTTGGATTACGCATTACAATTATCTATGTCATCAGCGGAATTTTACTTGGAATGATAGGAGGTTTTGTTCTTGGCAAAATGAATTTAGAGCCATATCTAAGTGATTGGGTGAAAAAAATTCAACAAGATTCAACGGCGGAGTCGGAACAATGGGAGAGAGATAAAGCAACTTTTATGCAGCGCCTCCCTGGAATTATTCATGATTCCTGGGGAATTGTAAAAGGCGTGTTGCTGTATGTGATTATTGGTATTGCTATAGGCGGTGTAATTCACGGTTATGTGCCGGAAGGATTTTTCCAGCAGCACATGTCTCAAAACAACTGGTATGCAGTTCCGCTGTCTGTTATTCTTGGAGTACCAATGTATGCCAATGCGGCTGGTATTGTGCCTGTTATAGAGGTGTTTGTAGCAAAGGGAATACCAATTGGAACGGCGCTCGCTTTTATGATGGCGGTTGTTGGATTATCATTGCCGGAGGCAACGTTGCTTAAAAAAGTAATGACGTGGAAACTGATTGGAATTTTCTTTGGAACAATAACTCTGTTTATTATTCTGTCAGGTTATTTGTTTAACTGGCTTTTGTAGTTTTCAATTCCGCGGAAGCCGCGCAGGAAGTCTTCTGTTTTCATCCGCTTTTTGCCTGCCATCTGCAATTCTTTTATTGCCAGCTGGTTGCCATCTCCACAAACAATGCGGATGTATGTTTTGCCGTCTGTGGTCAAGCTCCCGACAGATTCTTTTTGCAAGGTTGCATTGCATAAATCTGTTGAGTAAATTTTTACGTCAATGGATTTTTCTTCTCCCTCAAACGTAGTAGTGGCGCCGGGATAAGGAGAGAGTCCGCGTACTTGAGCATCAATTTGTTGCGCACTTCTGTTCCAATCTATGCGGCAAGTCTCTTTTGTGATTTTTGGCGCCGGGCAGGGAGTGTTGTTCTGTGCAACAGCCTTTAACGTTCCGGCCTCAAGGCCGCGCACTGTCTCAACAACAAGAGAAGCGCCCATTGACATTAGCTTGTCATGCAGCGTTCCCATTGTTTCACGCGGCTCAACAGCACAGTGTTCCTGCATTAAAATCTTTCCTGTATCTATTTGCTCATCAATGAAAAACGTGGTTACACCAGTCTCTTTCTCTCCGTTCATTATTGCCCAATTGATTGGGGCTGCTCCTCTGTATCTTGGCAGCAGGGAACCGTGCAAATTGAATGTTCCGTATTTTGGCATCTGCCAGACGCACTGCGGTAACATTCTAAAAGCCACAACAATAAAGATATCTGCATCAAAAGAGGCAAGCTCCTTTAGGAAATTTTCATCCCTTAGTTTTTCTGGCTGGAGCACAGGAATATTTTTTGAGCAAGCAAATTTTTTCACATCGCTCTCAGCAAGTTGAAGCCCGCGGCCCTTTGGCCTGTCGGGAACTGTAACAACGGCCGCAACATTGTAGCCATTGTACAGCAGTGCTTTAAGGGGGGCAACCGCAAATTCCGGAGTGCCCATATATATGATTTTTCCTATTTTCATTTGAATCATTTAATAATGCCTGAGGATTTTATTCCTTAATTATCTCAGATTGGCAATCAGCTATTATTTGATTGTACTACTTTTTTGATTGTCTGTTACATCTGCTCCAGTTTTCTCCCTGGCTTCTCTCTCATGCCACTCACGGTCTTCACGCTCAGCTTCTTTGCGCTGTTCCTCTTTCTCCAGCCGTAGCTGCAGTCTCTTAGCTTTGCTGAATAATCCTTTAAAGAAATTACCAATGTTATTGAATAGAACTTCCGGATTAAACAATGCAGAGTCTTTTGTAGATTTCCACGTCAAAAACGCACCAATGGGGGCTAGAACAAGAGTGGAAATAAATGCACCCTCAAACGGACCAATTGCCCCGTCGTTTGCCAGCTTCTTTCCGCTAATGTCTACTACCCAGTACAATACAAAGAACAAGATGGAAATAATTGCCGGAGTGCCAAGCCCTCCTTTGCGAACAATTGCACCAATTGGGGCGCCAATAAAGAAGAAAATCAGGCAAGCAATTGACAGAGTGAATTTTCTGTAACTCTCTATTTTTGTGCGTCTTAATGGGTATGCGGAATTGTAAAGTTCAGCGGAATAAAATTCTGCGGTATTTCTTTGAACTTCCAAATTACTAATTGCCTCTCTATATGCGCTCTTCTCCTGATTCTTACTTCCCCACTTAAACAAAGATCCTGGAGCAACAGATTTTTTATACCCTTTATTTCTTGCAGTATCCAACTGGTCAGTATGAACAAGAACGTCTCCGACCAATGCTCTGGAAGTCTGCATATCCAAGCTTCTGGAATACTCTTTTGTCAAAGAATCTCTGTCATGTTTAAGTTGCTTTAAGTCTTTTGCCATGACCTCATTTCCGTACCTCGCCTTATCTGATTTCTGAAAGGCGTAGTTCTGCAGCGGTATTGCAACCATCTGATACTTAAATTGTATCTTCTGTACCGCAAGTGAGGTATCTGCAAAATTTATCTTGTTGGTCTCTTGATAATTGGTTCCGTGATGAAGAACAATTACCAAACTTTTTTTGTCTTCTGAAAGGGAAAAACGTCCGGAATCTGCAACAGTCAAGTCAACATTTCCATTGTCTTTTGTGTGGTTGTAGACCATGATGCCATGCATCAAATCATTCTCGTCTCGCTTTGTTACCCTAATTGTATAACCATCTATTCCACTGTAAAATACACCTGTCGGGATTTTAATTTCATCTTTTGTTTTTCCAATGTCTTCCCTCAAAGTGTAAATTTTGTTGTAGGCAACCGGAATCAAATTGTTAGATGCAAAGAAGGCTCCAACAACAATAAATACTGCAACGTAAGAAAGCGGCATCATTATTCTTTGCAGAGAAATTCCGGCCGCCTTCATTGCAAGCAGTTCACTGTTCTCTCCAAGATTTCCCATTGTCATAATGGATGCCAGAAGTGTTGCAAGCGGCAGTGCCAGAGGGATTAACGTGCAGCAACCCCATCCCATAAACTCTACAATGATTCCAAAGCTTAATCCTTTTCCAACAAGCTCATCTATGTATAGCCATAGAAATTGCATCATCAGGATAAAGGTGACTATCAGGAATGTGAGGATGAACGGGCCTAAAAAAGACTTTAGCATATACAAGTCCATTGTCTTGATATGCAAGATGTTCCAGTTTATTTTTTTGCCCTTAAAATTCATTATAAAATTCCCGACAGTAATAAATCTTTTAGTTTTATGTTCCTGTTTATTTATTGATAATCTTTGTCAGGCACTCCACTGCTGCCTCAAGTCCGTCAACTTTTTTGCCGCCAGCACTTGCAAAGAAAGGCTGACCGCCGCCGCCGCCCTGAATAAATTTGGCTGCCTCTCTAATATCTTTGCCCGCATTAAAGCCTTGAGCTACAAGGTCATCTGTGTACATTACGGTAAGCGTTGGTTTGTCATCAAAATTGCTTGCTCCAATAAATACAGAGTGCTTTGTCTCCGCCTTAATCATGAACGCAATGTTCTTGACAATCTCCGCGGGATATGCTCCCCTCAAAACCATCAAATCCAATCCGTTTACATGCTGCGCCTGAGAAATAATTTTGTTCTTCATTTCAGCAGATTTCTCTTTAACCATCTGCTCGGCCTCTTTCTTAAATTGCTCATTATCAGTAAGCAATTTGCGTACGCTCTCTATCACGTTTGGCGCATTGTGGAAAAGTTCCTTTATAGAAAACAGCATATCTTCCGCTGCATACTCCAGCTCTTCTGCTCCCTCTCCTGTTGTTGCCTCAATTCTTCTAACACCGGCGGCAATTGCGCTCTCTGAAATTATTTTAAACCATCCAATTCTTCCGGTAGATGCAATATGCGTTCCGCCGCAAAATTCCACAGAATCTCCAAATTTTATTATTCGCACATTGTTGCCGTATTTCTCTCCAAATAAGGCAATTGCACCGCTTTTGCGGGCCTCCTCAATTGGTACGTTGCGTCTCTCATCTTTTACGTAATCTGCGCGAATCATTGCATTCACTATTTTCTCTGCCTCTCTCAATTTTTCCGGACTTACTTTTTCAAAATGTGAAAAGTCAAATCTTAAAATGTGAGAATCTACATAAGAACCTTTTTGCTCAATATGAGTGCCAAGAACTTTTCTCAATGCAAAATCCAGCAGGTGAGTAGCACTGTGGTTTGCAGTTGTGCGCGCCCTTTTTTCCTCATCTATGTGTGCTGTAAATGAAGCTTTTACATCATCCGGCAATTGCTCTGCAACGTGAATTGTAAGTCCATTCTCTTTTATTGTATTGAGAATTTTTATGCTCCCGACAGGTTTGTCATTTTGTGTTGCGCTGTTATTTTCCGCAACAATGTAACCAGTGTCACCAACCTGTCCGCCGCTCTCCGCATAAAATGGAGTCTTGTCCAAAACAATGTGGAAAATTTCTTTGCCCTTTGTCTTTACATCTCTGTATTTCAAGATTTTAACACCATGTTCAATAAGGTTGTCATAACCGGTAAAAACAGGTTCAGAATAAGGGTGCACTTCTATCCAGTCACCCTCTTTCTTGCTCTCCGCATTTCTGCTTCTTGCTTTTTGTTTTCCAAGTTCTACCTCAAATCCATCTAAATCAACTGACAATCCGTTCTCTTTGGCTATCAGCTCAGTAAGGTCTATCGGGAACCCAAAAGTATCATACAAAACAAATGCATCCGTTCCGCAGATTACGGCAGGACTTCCCTCTTTTGCTTTGCCCTCTGTAGCTGCGCTTTTGCATTTTGCAACCAGCTCATCCATCATCTTAATGCCTCTGTCCAAGGTCTTTAAGAATGCATCCTCTTCTTCCTTTGTGACTTTTTCTATAAGCTGCTGCTGTTTTTTTATCTCCGGATAAGCATCTCCCATCTGTGCAACTAGCGTTGGCACAAGCCTATACAGCAACGGCTCTTTAACATTAAGGAATGTATATGCGTAACGCACTGCACGTCTTAAAATTCTTCTTATTACATAGCCCGCCTTTACATTAGATGGAAGCTGGCCGTCCGCAATAGAAAAAGTGATAGCTCTTGTATGGTCTGCTATAACTCTCATTGCAATTCTAACTTTTTCATCTGCAGTTTTATAATCTTTCCCTGCAAGCTCCCCAATCTTATCTAGAAGCGGAGTGAAAACGTCTGTATCATAATTGCTCTGTTTTCCCTGCATTGCCATGCACAATCTCTCAAAGCCCATTCCCGTATCTACATTTTTATGAGGAAGCGGCTCAAGGCTGCCGTCAGCTTTTCTGTTAAACTGCATGAACACAAGGTTCCAAATCTCAATTACAAGGGGATTTGATTTATTAACCAGCTCTTTTCCTGGTACTTTTGCGCGCTCAGCGTCATCTCTTAAATCTATGTGAATCTCACTGCAGGTTCCGCAAGGTCCCATGTCTCCCATCTCCCAGAAGTTGTCATGCTTGTTGCCGAGTAAAATTCTCTCTTCAGGCAAATACTTGAGCCAGGCCTCTTTAGCCTCACTGTCCATCTCAACTTTATCCTCTTTGCATCCTTCAAAAACAGTAGCGTATAATCTGTCGGGATCTAACTTAAAGACTTTAGTCAGCAGCTCCCACGCCCACTCAATTGCTTCTGCTTTAAAGTAATCTCCAAAGCTCCAGTTGCCAAGCATTTCAAACATTGTGTGGTGATATGTATCATGCCCAACCTCCTCCAAGTCATTATGTTTTCCGCTCACTCTCAGGCATTTCTGAGAATCGGCCGCACGCTTTGCAAATGCCGGTGCGTTTCCAAGGAAGATATCCTTAAACTGATTCATTCCCGCGTTAGTGAACATCAGCGTTGGGTCATTTTTCACAATCATTGGCGCGGATGGGACAATTTTGTGCTGCTTTGATTCAAAGAAGCGCAAAAACTCTGCTCTTATTTCTTTAGACGTCATCATATGGCTTGTATTATAATACGGTGTAAAAAATTTTTAATGGCTCTCCCTCCTCTTATCTATCCTTGCACGCAATTTGCAAAAATAACTATTTGATTTAAATTTGTCATCCTAATGGCAGCTAAAAAGAGATATGAATTTAATGCAGAGACGCTTGCGTATGAGCTTCACAAAGTTCCTTTTATGAAGCGATTGAGCAAGGGCATGATTATGTTTCTGCTCTCTCTGCTTGCTGCCGGATGCTGGTATTTCTTGTATATCAAGGTGTTTAAGCTGGAAACCCCGCGTACCGTCCAACTGCGTCAGACTACGGCAAAGCTGCGTTCAAAGCTGGAAGTTCTGGATAGAAGGATGGATGCAAACAGACATATTTTGCAGGAGTTGCAGATGAGAGACAACAATGTTTACCGTCCAATCTTTGGTATGGATGAAATTCCTGCGGAGGAGCGTAATGAGGGTTATAAATTCCCGGAAAAATACGTCTGGCTGCAGAATTATGCAAACTCTGATTTTATGGTTGCTTCCAATATGGAGATGGACTTGCTGTATAAAAAAGCATACGTACAATCTCTTAGTTATGTGGATGTTTCCAAGATGGCAAAAAGGGCGGGAGAGATGGCGTCCTGTGTTCCTACCATTCCGCCGCTTTTTTTAAATCATATAAAATTTTCCAGCGGTTTTGGTGTTAGAGTAGATCCTATTGAGGGCGGAGGCAGAATGCATACCGGGGTAGATTTTGCGGGACATCAGGGTGAACCAATTTATGCTACAGGCAACGGAAGGGTTGCAGAGGTGGATTATTCATTTTTTGGTTATGGCAATGAGGTTGTGGTAGATCACGGCTTTGGATATAGGACAAGGTATGCGCATCTGTCAAGAGCTTTGGTAAGACCGGGAGCGTATGTGCAGAGAGGTCAGAAGATAGCATTGATGGGTAGTACCGGGCGCAGTACGGGGACGCATTTGCATTATGAGGTGGAGTATCGTGGGAGTAAGGTGAATCCTATGAATTATTTTAAGAAAGATATTTCTCCGCAGGAGTATGAGCGTATGATTAAGAAGGAATAAATTTTTTGAATAGTTCTGCCTCGCCTTATCCATCCTCGCCTCCCCTGTTTTTGCTAAAGCAAAAGGGATCGGCTGCGGCTGAGCCGGCTGCGGCAGAATATTCACAAAAATTTATTTTTAATGAAGAGAAGCAACATAAATGGCAAAGAAAAATAAATATCGGTTCAGCAAAGAACAACTCAAATTTGTGGAAGACAAACTTACCACACGCGGCCGAATATGGTTAGTAACCAAGTATTTGCTTGCCAGCATCTTGCTTACTATTCTTTACTATTTTGTTTTTTCCAGCATTATTTATACCGGAAAGGATAGACGCATCATGCGGCAAAACCGTGCCATGCAGCAGGAATACAGACAGATGCAGAAACAGCTTGTTGTGCTAAACGGAGCGGTTGCGTCATTGCAGGAAAAGGACAGGGATATCTACCACACAATTTTTAATGCAGATCCCCCCGATTATTCCCCGCTTGCCAAAAGAGTTGCAGATTATGATTATGACTTGGATACCGTTAAGAATAAGCGCATAGTAAAGATGATGACAAGTCAGCTGGATACGGCGCTGAAATCTGCGCATGAAGTGCAGGCATCAATAGATTCAATCAAAAAGGCCTTCAAGTTTTTAGGAGCCAGCGTAAGAAATATACCCTCTATAGTCCCGATAGATAATTTTGCAGTGCAACAAGTTGGAGCATCTGTCGGGAAAAAAATCAATCCTTTTTTTAAGAGCGTGGTTGCGCATAACGGACTTGATTTGCCAGCGGCAACCGGTACAGAGATTCTTGCTCCGGCTGACGGAGTGGTTGAAAAGATGGGTAAGGGGGAGGATCGCAGCGGAGGTAAAACGTTCAGTATCAATCATCAAAACGGATACAGAACCAGATATGCAAATGTCGGAATCATATATGTACGTGCAGGACAGAGCGTTAAGCAAGGAGCCGTTATAGGCCGCGTTGGAATGTCCGGCATGTCCATGGCACCGCACCTGCACTATGAGGTCATTTTCAATGGCCGCTACATGAACCCGGTCCATTATTTCTTTGGAAAGCTGGATGCCCATACCTATATGGATGTGGTCTCTGCTGCGCAAAACACTGGTCAGTCATTGGATTAAAATCTTCATGTCCGCCAGGCCTCTACATCAACAAAAACTTTAAGTGACAATCAAAAATCATTATCTTTGCGGATGTTATAGATGAGTGTTATGTCAGAAAGCGGAAAAGTATATTACACTATAGGTGAGGTCTCTGAACTGTTGAAAGAGAATGCTTCTCTTGTGCGTTTTTGGGCGGAGAAGTTCCCGCAGTTCATTAAGCCGGCCCGTAACAAGAAGGGCAACAGGCTGTTTACTGCAAAGGATGTTGAGAACTTTAAGCTTATTCATCATTTTGTCAAGGATTTGGGTATGACCTTGGAGGGGGCTGAGCGCAGGATGAAGGACAACGCTACGGGGGAGGATAAGAGGCTGGAGGTGATTACTCGCCTGAATTCCATAAAGGAGAAACTGCAGAGCGTTGCAAGACAACTTGCTGAAGACAAAGATATTACAGATGATAATGAATCAGCCGATTTTCCAGAGGACGAATAAATAATTATTAGCAGCAAGAACAACAATGAAGGCAGTAAGAGCAATAGATATAGCAAGGGCGGTGGAAAAGTTTGCGCCGCTTAGTACTCAGGCAGAGTGGGACAATAGCGGTTTTTCCGTTGGGAACCCGCAAGCGGCTGTGCATAAGGTGCTTATAGCATTGGATTGTACGCTTGATGTTGTGGAGGAGGCTGTTGAGCAGAAGTGTGACATGATTTTGACGCATCATCCGCTGATTTTTGGAGGATGCAAGAGTGTATTGGGCAACAATAATCCAATAGCGGTTGCCATTAAGAATGGTATCACAATTTACTCTAGCCATACGCCGCTGGATAAAGCGCATGGTGGTCTTAATGATCTTATGGCCAAAAGATTAAACTTGCAAAATTGCAAGGTGCTGAGCGCAGACGGCTTTGGAACTGTCGGGAGCTTAAAGAGCGATAAGAGCGGTAAAAACGGGAATAGAGGGGATAATGGCAAAGAGGGCATGACGGCGGAGGAGTTCATCAGGTTTGTGAAGAATCAGTTTAACGTGAAGCACTTAAGATGCTCAAAGCCAATAGAGTGCGGTATCGCGGCATCCGGTAAAGCTGCAACAGCGGACTGCAAAATCACAAGAGTGGCAGTTAGCAGCGGTGCGGGGCAAGGTTCTGTTGAGGATGCAATTGCGGCGGGAGCACAGGCTCTGGTGACGGCGGATGTCAGTCATCACAATTTTTACCAGCCGGATGGATTTATGATTCTGGATATTGGGCATTATGAGAGTGAATGGGAAGCAGTTGCTCTTTTAGAGAGCATTGTTAAGAAAAATTTTTCTAAATTTGCGGTCTCTCTGAGTAAAAGGGATAAAAGTCCAATTTATTATTTCTAAGTAGTACATTATTTGGAAGTTATAGGGGAGGGCATGATAAAAGAATAATTACGGCTGCAAATTCACGCGGCGTTGATTTATAGAATATGGCAACAAAACAGGCAATAAAGACGGTTAGCCCCAAGGTAGTTAAGGGCGAGACCTTTGTATCTCTTCAAATTTCTAAGAATTTGGATCCCGACAGTATGGAGAAAAAGCTGAAACTCCTTTATGAGCTTCAGAAGACAGATTCTAGAATAGATAAGATTTACATGTTGAGAGGTGAGCTTCCTTTGGAGGTGCAAGACCTTGAGGATGAGATTCTTGGACATAAGACAAAGATTGCATCTTTGGCAAAAGAGATTAAAGATATTGAGGCTTTCATAGCTTCAAAGAAACAGGACATTGTTGGCGCAAAGGCAGCTATAAAGAAATACGAGCAGCAGCGTAATAATGTTAAGAATAACAGAGAGTTTGATTCTCTTTCTAAAGAAATTGAATATCAGGAACTTGATAGTCAGCTTTCTGAAAAGAAGATTGCGGATAACACCAAGATTCTTGTAGAGAAAAAAGAAGTTTACAACGCTGAGACAGCGGAACTTAAGGGACGTCAGGAAGATTTGGCTAACAAAAAGAAGGAGCTTGACGGTATTGTAAAGGAGACGGAGAAAGAGGAGAAAGATTTGCTTAAGCAGTCAGAAGAGATTCAGGCTCAGATAGATCCCCGTATGCTTGCGGCGTATGAAAAAGTAAGATCTAATGCCCGCAACAGGATGGCCGTAGTTAAGGTTGTCCGTGGAGCGTGCGGCGGTTGCTTTAATAAGATACCGCCTCAAAGACAGATAGATATTGAGGGCAGTAAGAGAATTATTGTTTGCGAGTATTGTGGAAGGATTTTGGTAAGCGAGAAATTTGATGAAGATGAGGAGGGAGAGAAGAAGAGCGCTCCAAAGACTGAAGCATCTGATGCTAAGGAAGTTAAAAAGTCAACAAAGACTTCCGCAAAAGAGGCGGAGACAAAACCTGCAGCAAAGAAGGCTACAAAAAAATAAGGAGACAAACCGGAAACTTGTGCAAAGAAGCATAAATTTCTGAACAACATAGTGTTATGGAACAGGAACCTAGAATATTAAGGGAACTTTTCTTTAAGCACGTTGCACAAACATCCTCAAAACCGCTTGGATTAAACATAGTTAGGGCTGAGGGTGTTTTTTTATATTCACCGGAGAGACGGTATCTGGATTTTATTTCCGGAGTCTCCGTTAGCAACGTCGGGCATGGCCGCAGAGAAGTTATTGATGCCGTTAAGGAGCAGATGGAAAATTATGCTCATCTGATGGTCTACGGAGAAATGATAGAGTCTCCCCAAGTACTTCATGCTAAGTTGCTTACCTCTATTCTTCCCGACAGTTTGCAAAGCGTTTATTATGTCAACAGCGGCAGTGAGGCTAATGAGGCGGCAATGAAACTTGCCAAACGCGCCACAGGCCGCAGAGAAATAATTGCCTGCAAAAATGCATATCACGGAAGTACGCAAGGCTCTATGAGTCTGATGAGCGCGGAAGATTTTAAAAATGCTTTCCGCCCTCTTCTTCCCATGGTCAATTACATAGAATTCAACAATGTTAAATCATTAGATGCTATCACAGAAAGCACCGCGGCCGTGATAATTGAGCCGGTTCAGGGTGAGGGAGGAGTACAAATTCCGCAGCCCGGTTTCTTGGAGGCATTGCGTGCAAAATGTACAGCTAAAGGAGCTTTGCTTATTTACGATGAGGTTCAGACTGGATTTGGCCGCACCGGAAAAATGTTTGCTTTCCAAAAATACGGAGCAAATTGCGGAGTTGTCCCTGATATTATGGTGCTTGCAAAGGCGCTTGGAGGAGGGCTTCCTCTTGGGGCGCTGGTTGCCAGCAATGAGCTGATGAGCGTATGGCAGAATAATCCTCCGCTTGGTCACATCACAACCTTTGGCGGTCACCCGGTGTGCTGTGCCGCAGCTTTAGCTTCTCTTAAACTTTTATTAACACAGCCTTGGTTACAAGATGTTGATAAAAAAAGCGCAAGAATTGTGAATGCTTTAAGCTCGCATCCGCTTGTAAAAGAGATACGTGCAGCCGGACTGCTTATAGCCGTAGATTTGGGCAGCGCAGACCTGGCAAAACAAATATTATATTTGCTTTTGGATGAAGGCGTGCTTACAGATTGGTTCTTGTTTCAGCCAACTTCATTCAGGATTGCTCCGCCGCTTTGCATAACAGATGAGGAGATTGATATTGGGACGGCTGCAATATTAAGAGCACTTAACAAGTTAAAAAAAGACTGTCGGGATAAATAATATTATCTCCGGCAAATAATTAGAAATATAATTATGGCAGATTCTAACGGCAAAGTTTTTAATCCTAAGAGGGCGGCACAAAACAGAGAGAGAGCTCTGGAGGCTCGCAATAAAGAGATGGAAGTGGCGGGTCTGGAGACGGGGAATAAAGTACCGCAAGCTCCAGATATAGAGGAGGCTGTGCTGGGAGCTCTGATGCTGGATCCGGAGGCCGTTGTGGATGTTGTGAGCACTCTTGTTCCGGAATGTTTTTACAAACAGGAAAATAGAAAAATTTACAATGCAATAGTTCAGCTTAGCCAGGCAAATAAGGCAATTGATATATACACTGTAGCTGAGCAGCTTAAGGCAAATGGAGACTTGGATGAAGTTGGAGGCGCTGTATTTTTAACTCAGCTGAGTTTGAAAATTGGCGCGGCGGCCCATATTGATTATCATACTAAAATATTGGTTGATAAGTATATACAGCGTAAGATGATTGGGATTTCTTTGGATGCCCTTAAAAAATCTTATGATGATTCAGAGCCGGTAGATAAACTTCTGGACAGCACTCAGCAAGAGATTTTTGAACTTGCGGAGAGGAATATGACCAGAGATACCAAGCCTGTCAAATCCATTATCTCAGAGACCATTAACAAAATGGAAAAAGCGCAGCAGAATCCAAACGGACAAAGCGGTTTACATAGCGGTTATATGGGTTTGGACAGAGTTACATTTGGCTGGCAGAATTCAGATTTGGTGATTATTGCGGGACGTCCCGGAATGGGTAAGACTGCTTTTGTGCTTACAATGGCGCGCAATATGGCGGTTGATTTTGGAATACCTGTTGCGTTCTTCTCATTGGAGCAGGCGCCAGAGCAACTTGTTCAGAGATTGATGATTGCAGAGACGGGAATTTCTTCAGACAAGATAAAGGGGGCAAAAAAGATGACAGATTCAGACTGGGTTCAGCTTAGCGATAAGCTCAACCGTTTGGTTGATGCTCCTTTGTATATTGATGATACTCCTTCACTTTCAATTACAGATCTGCGGGCAAAAGCAAGAAAGCTTGTGCAAACGGCTCATGTTAAGATGATTATAATAGATTATCTTCAGCTGATGACGGGTTCAAAGGAGTTAAAAGGTTTCAGAGAGCAAGAGGTTTCAGAAATATCACGTTCATTAAAATCAATTGCAAAAGAGCTTGATATTCCAATTATTGCACTTGCCCAGCTTAGCCGTGCGGCGGAAATCAGAGGCGGCCAGAAAAAGCCGCAGCTTACAGATTTGAGAGAGTCCGGTGCTATTGAGCAGGATGCGGATATTGTAATATTCCTGCATCGTCCGGAGTATTATGGAACTACGGATGCCAATATGCCTGAGGGACTTACGGATGTTATTATAGCAAAGCACCGTAACGGTCCAACTGATGAAGTGCACATGAGATTTGTAAAGAGAGAGATGCGGTTTGCAGATTTTAATGACATGGAACTTCCTTCTGATGAGGAATTAAATGTTATGGAGAATAATATTGGAAACTTGGACGGCGGCAACGGCGGAGCCCCGGTATCTTTCTCCTCAAAAATAAACGGGAATGGTTTTCCAAATGAATTCCCGACAGAATAAATTTGTGTAAAAATGTATACGTCAAATGGATACAAATGTTAAAATAAATAAGGCCAACAGAATACGCGCTGTATTCTCCCTAATAGTTGCGCTTATTTTTTTATTCCCGACAGTCAATTGCAAGGCACAGGAAGATTTGCCTTTTAAGAGCGGTGAGACTATTGCGTACACGCTGAATTATACATGGGGCGGCGTTCTTACTGATGTTGGAAGCGCCGTATGTCAGCTCTCTTATGAAGACGGTGAGTATCATGCTGTTATAAACGGATATACTTTTAAATTCTACGATATTTTCTTTAAAGTCCGTGAGAGATTTGAAACCAAATTCTCTCCTTCAACATTGAGACCAAGTTATTTTTATCGCAGCGCCGCAGAGGGGAAGTACAGGATGAAAAATACTTTCTACTTCAATAATAAAAATTACACTATCAAAAGCACTACGCAAAAATATGACAGAGAACCTTTTGACACAGTTTTACAAGGTTCTCCAAACACTTTTGATTTGCTTTCTTTGTATTATCACAGCCGTACTTTAAGTTTTGGAAATATTCCAATAGGGCAGAAGCAGCCAATTAACTTTGTGATTGATAAAGAGATATACAATCTATATTTTATATATCTGGGTAAGGCGGTTAAAAAAGTTCCAGGCTTTGGGACGTTCCGTACCATGAAGTTTGCCGTAAGGGTGGTGGCAGGCAATGTATTCACCGGTAAGGATGATATGACCATCTGGGTAACAGATGATGAGAACAAACTGCCGGTCTTCTTTGAATCTCCAATCTTGGTGGGTAAAATGCAGGGCCGTGTCTCCAAAATCATCAACAATAAATATCCTTTAACCAGCAAAATAAAATAATGGAAATCATTTCTCATGAAGGAGTTGTCAAAGAGGTTACTCCGGACGTAATAAAAGTCACAATTGTAAGCAAATCAGCTTGTGCGGGATGCCACGCAAAGGGCTTCTGCTCAGCGTCTGAGATGCAGGAAAAAGTAATTGAAATTAAACGCGGAAAAGCGGCGGCCGGAGGCGGTCGGTCAACGGGAGCAGCACAATCACAAGCGGAGGAATACCGCGTTGGAGAGTCTGTAAGCGTTAATATGGAACAGAGGCTTGGCAACAAGGCTGTGTGGATTGTATATGCAGTTCCGGGGGTTATTCTTTTGATATTATTGTTATCTTTGCAGCGTTTTGTAACAAATGAGTTATATTTGGGGCTAATTGTGCTGGGGGCCATTGCGTTGTATTTTTTTATCCTGTATTTGTTCAGGGGGCATGTGGGTAGAGGTTTCCATTTCACAATCAGCAAATTGCAAGACACCAACAGGTGAAAATTTAGATTTTGCCTGCAAATTTTGAAACAAACCTGAATTTTAAATAATAGTTCTTTTGATTTTATTAACAGTTAGATGACTAATACAATTATTTTTACCATCGCCTGTTTGACAATCTTAGGATTGCTTCTGGCGATTGTGCTATTTTTGGTGGCACAAAAGTTTAAGGTAGAGGAAGATCCAAGGATTGACACCGTTGAGGCCATAATGCCTGGTGCCAATTGCGGAGGTTGCGGCCATGCAGGTTGCAGAGCCTTTGCAGAGGATGCCGTTAAATCCGGCAATTTGGACCATCTTTTCTGCCCGGTTGGCGGAAATGCTACAATGAAAAAAGTGGCAGACGCGCTAGGCTACACCGTTGCGGAAAAAGAGCCGCAAGTGGCTGTTGTCAGATGTTCCGGTTCTTGCGACAAAAGACAAAAAGTTAATGTTTTTGATGGTCGTAAAACTTGTGCTACAGAGGCCTCCCTTTATTCCGGAGATACCGGCTGCAGATTTGGCTGCCTTGGACTTGGAGACTGTGAAAGAGCCTGCAAGTTTGATGCAATTAAAATTAATGTCAACACAGGTCTTCCTGAAGTTGATGAAGATAAGTGTACCTCATGCGGAGCGTGCGTAAAGGCTTGTCCTAAAGGGGTTATCGAGCTTAGAAACAAAGGCCCTAAAGGACGCAGAGTGTACGTTTCCTGCGTTAACAAAGATAAAGGCGCAGTTGCCAGAAAGGCTTGCCTTGCAGCTTGCATAGGTTGCGGCAAATGTGAGAAGGTCTGCCAGTTTGGAGCTATCACGGTAGAGAATAATTTAGCTTATATAGATTATACAAAATGCAGAATGTGCCGCAAGTGCGTTCTTGAGTGCCCTACAGGTGCAATCCATGAATGCAACTTCCCGCCAAGACCTGCAGCTCAGGCACAGCCTGCTGCTCAGACAGTTGCACAACCTGCGCCAAAACCGGCCGTACAGCCAGAAGAGTATAAAAAATAAGAGGGAAAGATTATGAAAACATTTTTTATAGGTGGTGTTCATCCGGCGGATAAAAAGATTTCCGCAGAGGCTGCAATTGAGAAACTGCCAATTCCAAAGGTTGCCTATATTTCTATGGGCCAGCATCTTGGAGCTCCTGCAGAACCGATTGTAAAACCGGGAGACAAAGTTAAAGTCGGACAGCTTATAGCAAATCCAAAAGGTTTTGTTTCTGCTCCGGTCCACTCTTCCGTTTCCGGAACAGTACGCTCAATTGAGCCGGTAAAAGATATAGCGGGCAATCCTGTAATGACGGTAATTATTGATGTTGAGGGAGATGAGTGGATGGAGAACATAGACCGTTCAGATGCAGTTGTCAGTGAAATTAAACTAGACCAAAAACAGTTGGTTGATAAGATTAAGGAGTGCGGAGTTGTCGGATTGGGCGGCGCAACATTCCCTACGTCAATTAAACTTTGTCCTCCTCCAACGGCACATCCAACGTGCGTTATCATTAACGGCGCTGAGTGTGAGCCATATCTGACATCAAACTATCGTGAGATGATAGAGATGCCTGAGCAGCTTTTGATTGGTTGTGAGATTTTGATGAAAGCGCTTAATGTTAAGAAGTGCTACATTGGAATTGAGGAGAACAAACCAGCCGCAATTGAGAAGCTGACTTCTCTTGCAAGCGGCAAGCATCCAAATATTGAAGTTGTAAAGCTAAAGAAGAAATATCCGCAAGGCGGTGAGAAACAGCTTATTGATGCTGTTATCAAAAAGAAAGTTCCTTCTATGGGACTTCCTGTTGATACCGGCGCGGTTGTTCAAAATGTTGCAACTACTATTGCAGTTTATAATGCAGTTCAGAAGAATATGCCTTTATTCCAAGGTGTTATGACCGTTACCGGAGATTGCAGCAAAGTGCAGAGAAATTTCTTGCATAGAGTTGGAACTCCTTTCAAAGAGATTATTGATTATTGCGGAGGCATTCCAGAGGATGCTGCCAAGATTATCAACGGCGGTCCTATGATGGGCAAGGCTATTGCAAATCTGGACGCTCCTACCCTAAAGGGATCTTCATCAATATTGTATCTGACAGAAGATCAGACTAAAAGACATGAAGAGGGAAGCTGCATCCGTTGCGCAAAATGCGTCAATGCATGTCCAATGGGACTTGAGCCTTACATCCTAAACAAGATGTATCGTGCAGGCGATATGGATGGTTTGGAAGATCATAAAATTTATGACTGTATAGAGTGCGGCTGCTGTCAGTTTACATGCCCGGCATATATTCCGCTTTTGGATTCAGTCAGATTAGGCAAGGCGGCAGTGATGAAAATCATGAAGAGCCGTCCTAAAAAATAAGCGGATTAAAAAACTGTCGGGAACTTTATAAATAATTAGAAATTAAATATATATCACGACGGTAAATTTTGAGAAAAATTAAAAAAAATTAATAATAATGAATAAACTGATTGTATCCGGTGCCCCTCACGTTCATGGGAGGGAAAACACCAAGAGGCTGATGCTGGACGTCATCATTGCACTGATGCCGGCTGTCTTGGTCTCTATATACTTCTTTGGTTTGTCCGCAATCAAGCTTGTCCTTATTAGCGTAGTGGCCTGTGTACTAGTTGAATATCTGATTCAGAAATTCCTATTCAAAGGACCGCTTACTATTTGCGATTTGTCAGCTGTGGTTACGGGCGTTCTGCTGGCTCTTAACTTGCCGGTCTGCTCACCTTGGTGGATGATTCTTATTGGTGCTGTTGTTGCCATTGGAATTGCAAAGATGACTTTTGGCGGACTTGGACAAAATTTCTTTAACCCCGCACTTGTTGCCCGTGTTGTTTTGCTTGTTTCATTCCCTGTTCTTATGACGGGCGCAGCATTTCACGCACCTGAAAGCGGTTACCTTTTTGGCAACCAGCAGACAGTTTCAACGGCCTTGGATGCTACATCCGGAGCAACCCCGCTAGCCTATGTAAAAGAGCAACTTGCAAAGCCGGAGGTTCAGGCTCAATTAAATAACGGAGCTACAATTAAACAAGTTCTTTTGGACAAAGATCCTAATCTTTCTTACGGACAAATGTTGTGGGGAAGAATTGGAGGAAGTGCCGGCGAGGCTTGCGCATTGGCTTTGATTCTTGGATTTATTTATCTGCTTTGCAGAAGAGTAATTAAGCCTCATATCTCATTGTCAATTTTAATAACGGTATTTGTCTTCTCCGGGATTTTGTATTTGGCAGATCCTTCTAGATTTACAGATCCGGTATTCAATCTGCTGAGCGGAGGTTTGCTGTTGGGCTCATTCTTTATGGCAACTGATTACGTTACCAGCCCAATGACTCCTAAAGGCATGATAATCTTTGGAGTAGGAATAGGAATTCTTACGGTTCTGATAAGGGAATTTGGTTCATATCCGGAGGGCGTTTCATTTGCCATCCTTATTATGAATGCAACAGTTCCTTTGATTAACAGAAGCGCAAGACCAAAGAGATTTGCGAAGGAGGCGCAGAAGAAATAATTATGGCAACACAATCTAATTTAAAAAATATGGCGCTTGTGCTCCTGCTGATTTGTCTTGGAGCATCAGCTGCGGTTGCAGTTGTTTATGCAGTTACAAAAGAGCCAATAGAATTGGCAGAGGCTGCTAAGGTGAACGACGCTATCAAACAGGTAGTTCCAGATTGCAACAATGACGTTGCAAAGGACACTTTGTCTATAGCAGATCCAACTACTCCTTCCAAAATGGATAAGGTTTATGTAGCAAAGAAAGACGGCCAGGTAGTTGGCTATGCAATTCCTGTTACAACTACAAAAGGTTTTGGAGGCGCATTTAGTTTGATGGTTGGCTTTACTCCGGACGGTACAATTTACAATACCGCAGTAATTAACCATCAGGAGACCCCTGGACTTGGTGCAAAAATTACAGATCCTAATCAACCTTTCATCAAACAATGGAAGGGAATGAATCTTATAAACGGCAGTGTTAAAATTGCAGTTAAGAAAGACGGAGGAGACATTGATGCAATTACGGCTTCAACAATTTCATCCAGAGCTTTTTGCGATGCAATGCAACAGGCCGCCGACATATTTAACAGTATAAATTCAGAGAGCTCCGCTTCAGCTGATCAGACTGCTCCTGCAGATTCTTCTGCGGTTGCCGCTGATTCAACTGTTGCTGCAACAACTGCAACAACTGCTGCAACTGCAACAACTGCTGTAAAGCCAGCTGCTAACACTGCTGCAAACGGAGTAAAAACTGTCGGGAATAAAAAATAGATTATCATGAATAAGTTTAAATTGACATTACAGGGAATCATAAAGAACAACCCAACATTTGTACTTGTTCTTGGTATGTGCCCTACGCTTGCAACTTCCACCTCCGCCCTTAACGGAATGGGAATGGGACTTGCAACAATGATAGTTCTTGCTTGCTCAAACATGGGAATCTCAGCACTTGCTCCGCACATTCCGGACAAGGTCAGAATCCCTTGCTATATAGTTGTCATAGCCGCGTTTGTAACTGTAGTTCAGTTTCTTATGCAGGCTTATACACCATCCCTTTATAAAACATTAGGAATTTATGTACCGCTAATTGTTGTAAACTGTATTGTCCTTGGACGTGCAGAGGCATACGCAAACAAAAACACAGTAATAGATTCTATGTGTGACGGTATTGGGGTTGGTCTTGGATTCACATTATCCCTGACATGCATCGGAATCATAAGAGAGTTCCTTGGAAGTTTGTCTTTCATGAACATGAAATTGTTTGACGCAGACGGAATGCTAATCTTCATTCTTCCTGCCGGAGCATTCATTGTTCTTGGATATCTGATGGTTTTGTTCAACAGTTTGAAGAACCGCAAAAAGGCTAATGCTTAAAAGAAAAAATTATGCAGTATTTATTTATAATAATTTCAGCAGTATTCGTTAATAACGTAATACTTTCTCAGTTCCTGGGAATATGTCCGTTCCTTGGAGTATCCAAGAAAATTTCCACCGCAGTTGGAATGTCCGCAGCACTTTGCTTTGTAATGGGACTTTCTACTATGGTTACATATTTGATTCAATATCATATCCTTATCAATACATGGTTTGGCCAGCAGATAGATATTACTTTCATGCAGACAATTGTCTTCATTCTTGTAATTGCGGCGCTGGTTCAGATGGTAGAAATCATTCTTAAGAAAATCAATCCGGTGCTTTATCAGGCTCTTGGAATTTATCTTCCGTTGATTACCACCAACTGTGCAGTACTAGGAGTTGCAATTATTGTAGTTACCAAAGAGTTTACTTTTGGTGCCGCACCTCACATGCTAAACCTTGCTGAATCAGTAGTTTACGCAATGGCGCTTGCACTTGGCTTTGGTGTTGCAATCACATTGTTTGCAGGAATAAGAGAGCAGATGGAACTCAACAACGTTCCAAAAGCTTTCCGCGGAACTCCAATTGCATTGATTACCGCCGGCATGTTGGCCCTTGCATTCATGGGCTTTTCCGGAATGGTTAAGTAGGAGTATGAATCTTAAAAAAACTCCGGGGTCTCTCCGGAGTTTTTTTTTGCAGTGCAGGAAGAAGGCAAATCTTTCCACCCGGTTTTAGATGTTGGTGGCTGCAGATTTTCCTTAGAAATTTTGGAGTTGGAAAGTTGAAATTGATTGTGTAATTTTGAGTTGTTATGGAACAGAAGAAGAAGCTCATATCACAAATAATCACGACAGTTGAGATTGAGGCACTCATGCGTGAAGGTCTTAATGAAGAGGCTTATAATCAGGTAAATGCATTGCTAGAAAGAGAACCCAAAAATGCATACGCATGGTATCTTCTTGGCGGACTCTACCGCCGGCAGCAAATGTGGGGAGAGGCAATCAACGCTTACAACAAGGCCAAGATGCTAGAACCGGACGGTCCCGCAGATGCGGCCATCAATTCCATTTATGAAATTCTCAATTTCAGAAATACGGATATGATGAATCCGTAATCAGATAATTCAAACTTAAAATAGTCGTATGAGAATAAGCAAGTTTTTTACAATTGTGTGCGTAGCGGCAGCCATTGGCTTCTGTGTAAGCGTTAGCGCCAATAGCAACAGTGCGGCAGCGCAAGGCCGCAAGGACAAACCGGAGATGCAAAACGGTCAAAAACCTGGTGATCAGGGAGATAAAGCTGGCGCGGATAAGGACAAAGATAAGGCAAAAAAGCCTGTCGCGATGGAAAAATTCCTTACCCCTGATACTAAGGTGATGAAGGGTTTTACAACTGTTTATCGCCAGAAAGATGATAAGTGGTGCATCAATGTCAATGACTCTATTATTGGACGCGATATTGAAGTCGTTTCCAGAATTGTGAAGTCTGCGGAGGGAAGCAGGATGGCTTTTGGCGGATATGCCGGTGACCAGATTGGAGAGAGTATGATTAGGTTTGCCAAAGGTCCGGGCAACAAAATTTTCTTGCAGCAAGTTTTGATGAGAGAGCGTTCAGCCGGCGAGCTTGCGCAGAATGTGAGAAACTCAAATGTGAATGCAATTATTGCTTCTTTTGATATCAAAGCGCAAGGTAACGGCGATAACGTAATTGACGTAACTGACTTTCTGTTAAATGATAACAATGGTCTTTATTTTGACAGAGGCGATAAGAAACAATTAAGAATAAATAATATTGTTAAAGACCGCTCTTATGTGGAGAGCATCAAAACTTTTCCAATCAATACAGAATTTACTTCTCTTGTAACTTATAGCAAAGAGGATGGCGCAGCTACTTTTGTTCTGAATGTTTCTATGGTCATGCTTCCAAAAGTTCCAATGCAGCCAAGATATGAAGACCCTAGAGTTGGTTATTTTACAGTTAATTACACAGACTTTGATAAAAATCCGCAGGGTGTAAAAAGAGTGAGCATGATTTCTAGATGGAGGCTGGAGCCTAAACCAGAGGATGCAGAAAAGTATGCAAAGGGAGAATTGGTAGAGCCTGCAAAACCTATCGTGATATATATAGATCCATCTACTCCAAAAGAGTGGGTGCCGTATCTGATTGAGGGTGTGAATGATTGGCAGCCTGCATTTGAAGCGGCAGGATTTAAAAATGCAATTCGCGCAGAAGTTGCTCCAACAAAAGAGCAAGATTCTACCTGGTCTCTGGAGGATGCAACTCACTCTGCCATTATCTACAAACCATCTGATATTGAGAATGCCAGTGGCCCTCATGTAAGTGACCCGCGTTCAGGTGAAATCATTGAGACTCACGTAAACTGGTACCATAATGTGATGAAGCTTTTGAGAGACTGGTATTTTGTTCAGTGTGCTCCTGCAGATACAATGGCCCGCCACATGGTGCTGCCTACTAAGCTGATGGGAGAACTTATCAGATTTGTCTCTTCTCACGAGCTAGGACATACTCTAGGTTTGCGTCACAATTTTATTGGCAGCGCACACTATACTTTGGCTCAGCTGAAGGATGTGAATTTCTTAAAGGAATATGGACACGCTTCATCTATAATGGATTACGCGCGCTTCAATTATGTTGCTGAGCCGGGTGACAACATCCCGCAGAATTTAATGTTCCCTTGCATTGGCCCTTATGACAAGTGGGCAATTCAGTGGGGCTATAAGAGGCTTCCTAATTTTACTCCCGACAGTGAAATCCCTTATCTTAGCAATGTTGTTAAAGAGAAAATAAAGAATCCTATTTATCAGTTTGGAACAGAGAGCAGCGTAAATGACCCAAGATTGCAGAGTGAAGACCTAGGCGCTAACCAAATGGAAACCAATGAGGTAGGAACCCGCAATCTTAAGTTCATCATGAAGAATTTGGTTGAATGGACCAACACTCCTAATGAAGGATATGATAATTTGCTGGAACTTTATGATCAGATTATTGGACAGTACAGAAGATACAACAACCACGTAGCTAAATGGATAGGCGGTGTCTATCAGGAAGAAAAATATTCTGACCAGCCGGGTGCAATTTACACTCATGTTGAGAAAGCAAAACAGAAAGAGGCAATGGCATACCTGAAGAGAAACACTTTCTCACCTCAGATGTGGCTGATTCCTAATGATATAATGGAGAAGATAGTCCGCAGGCCGGACGTTGTTCTGGAGCAACTTTACAATTCAACTTTAGACAATCTTGTCTCAAGACGAGTTCTTCTTAATTGCTATGAAGATGAAATTTCCAACGGAGCAAAAGCTTACACTTTGAGCGATTATTTTGCCGATATGAATTCTATGATTTTTGCACCTGCTGCTGCCGGAGCAAAAGAGGCATCAGCTCAAAGAATCATGCAAAAGGCTTATGTAAAGCATCTTGTAGATTTGTACACTGGAGCAAATGCAACTAGTTTTAGAATGGGTGACAGAACAATCTCAACCGGAATGGCTGCGGATAAAGACAACTCAGACATAGGTTCAATGATATACTATCAGCTGTCACAACTTCAGCAGAAATTCCTTGCAGCATCCGCTGCCGGAACAGTTGCACAAAAAGCTCACTACAAATTTTTGTATGACAAAATCCACAAAGCATTAACAGAGCAAAAGATAAAAACTGAAAGCTCTTCTGTAGTAAACCTTGGTTTCTAAAAATTTACTTCCGCAATCTTTGGAAAAACTCCCAGAGAACAACTCCTACGGAGACGGAAACGTTGATTGAGTGTTTGGTGCCGCATTGGGGAATCTCAATGACGGCATCACTCATATCTACAACGCTTTGCTGTACACCAGCAACTTCATTGCCAAATACAAGCGCATATTTTTTATTAATAGGCAGTTGCAGTTTGTCAAGCATGACGGAGCCCTCCGCCTGCTCTATGCTCACGATGGTATATCCTTGAGCTTTAAGCTCTTGTACGGCATCCAGCGTTTCATCAAAATGCTTCCATTCCATGGAAAGCTCTGCGCCAAGGGCGGACTTGTGAATTTCTGCGGATGGTGGAGTGGCGCAAATGCCACACAGATAGAGCTTTTCTGCGGCAAAGGCGTCTGCGGTGCGGAAAGCCGCTCCTATGTTAAATTGTGAGCGGATATTGTCCAGCACCAGTACCACCGGGATGCGCGGAACCTGCTTAAATTCCTCCACGCTCGGTCTGCCCAATTCACTATTTAAAAGTTTCCTCCCCATGACTCAAGTCTTTGTAACATAATTATCACCATCATTGCAAATCATTGCCTGCATCACCGTCATTGCAAATCATTGCCTGCATCACCGCAGTTATAAATCATTGCCTGCATCACCGTCATTATAAACTTGTATCACCGCATTTATAAACTGTTGCTGCCGGCCCGCCCATGAAATATGAAATTGTTAAGAAACGGCCTCAAAAATGATAACTTTTGCAAAGATATCAATATTGGACAAAAAGATACAACGCAAATCCTTCTAAAAGCCATTAATTTTTTTTACATTTGCCAGATATGTTCCTGAAAAATAAATAATAAAAATAAATAAAAATTAACGCCGTAAGGGTATCGGCAAAAAAATAAAACTATGAAACAAGATTTAGAGATATCTGATTTTATTAAGAGAGAGGAAAATCGTCAGATGCGCGGTTTGGAGCTTATTGCTTCTGAGAATTTTGTAAGTCCGCAGGTTCTTGCGGCATTGGGTTCTGTCTGCACCAATAAGTATGCAGAGGGTTATCCCGGCCACAGATATTATGGTGGATGTCAAGAGGTTGACAAGATTGAGCAGTGTGCCATTGACAGATTGTGCAAGTTGTTTGATGCACAGTATGCTAACGTTCAGCCACACTCAGGCGCTCAGGCAAACATGGCAGTTATGCTGGCTTGCTTAAAGCCCGGTGATACTTTTATGGGATTGCATTTGGATATGGGCGGTCACTTGACCCACGGTTCTCCCGTAAATATTTCCGGTAAAATGTTCCATGCTGTTCCTTATGGTCTTACTCCCGACGGTTACGTTGATTATGACCAAATGGAGAAGACGGCTCTTGAGTGCAAGCCAAAACTTATAATTGGTGGCGCATCAGCGTATTCCAGAGAGTGGGAGTGGGAGAGAATGAGAGCTATCGCTGATAAAGTTGGCGCTCTTCTTTGGGTTGATATGGCTCATCCTGCAGGACTAATTGCAAAGGGTCTTTTGAAGAACCCTGTAAAATACGCTCACATAGTAACTTCCACAACTCATAAGACCTTGAGAGGTCCGCGCGGTGGTGTTATTTTGCTGGGCAAAGATTTTGAAAATCCTTGGGGAGAGAAGACTCCAAAGGGTGAAATTAAGATGATGTCTGCAGTTCTTAACTCTTCCGTATTCCCTGGTATTCAGGGCGGTCCGCTGGAGCATTGCATTGCAGCAAAAGCAGTTTCATTCTTTGAGGATTTGCAACCGGAGTTCAAAGATTATGTTGAGCAGGTAAGAAAGAATGCAAAGGTCATGGCAGAAGAGTTTATGAACCGCGGTTACAAAGTTGTCAGCGGCGGAACAGATAACCACATGATGCTTATAGATTTGCGTACCAAGTTCCCCGATATGACCGGTAAGGTTGTAGAGAATACTTTGGTTCAGGCGGATATCACGGTTAACAAGAATATGGTTCCTAATGATTCACGCTCTCCGTTCCAGACTTCAGGTTTAAGAGTAGGTACTCCTGCCGTAACAACCAGAGGTTTGAAAGAGAATGATATTAAGGAGATTGTAAGGCTTATAGATAAGGTTCTAAATGACATCACCAATCCTCAAGTTTTGGAGGAAGTTAAGCACGATGTCAGCCAGATGATGGCGGGACGTCCTCTATACAACTGGTAGCCAACAGATTAAAGCGGTGCAGCAAAAAGCTAAGCCGCTTTTTTTAAAGGTCCCGACAGATGGTCTGTCGGGATTATAAAGAAGACATTTAAGAAGACGATATGAATATAATTACAAAGACCATCCAGCTGAGTGATGGCAGAACAATTGAAATTGAGACCGGCAAAGTAGCCAAACAGGCTGACGGCGCAGTGGTTGTGAAGATGGGGGGCACGATGCTCCTGGCCACTGTTACATGCGCAAAAGACGCAGAAGAGGATGTTGATTTCTTACCTCTTCAGGTAGACTACAAAGAAAAATTCGCGGCAGCAGGAAGATTCCCCGGCGGATTTATGAAAAGAGAGGGGAAAGCTTCAGATTATGAAATTTTAATTGCCCGTCTGGTAGACAGGGCTTTAAGACCTTTGTTCCCGGAGGATTTCCACGCAGCAGTTTTTGTTAACGTGATGCTAATTTCCGCAGACAAAGATACACAGCCGGATGCGCTTGCAGGACTTGCAGCAGCCGGTGCTCTTGCAGTAAGTGATATTCCTTTCCAGGGACCTATCTCTGAGGTTAGAGTTGCACGTAAAAACGGACAGTACTGCATAAATCCTTCATTCTCAGAAATGACTGATACAGACCTTGATATAATGGTAGCCGCTACATCTGAAAACATAATGATGGTAGAGGGTGAGATGAATGAGGTTAGTGAAGACGTTATGCTGGGCGCAATCAAATTTGCTCATGAGGAGATTAAAAAGCAATGCGCAGTACTTAAAGAATTAACTGTCGCAGTAGGAAAAGAGACAAAGAGAACCTATTGCCATGAGACTAATGATGAGGCAGTTAAAGAGGCATGCCATAAATTCTGCTATGACAAGTGCTATGAAATAGCCAGCGCGGCAATGATGAAACATCAGAGAGATGACGCGTTAGATGCTCTAAAAGAGCAGTTTATGGAGACTATTCCGGAAGAGGAGAGAGAAGATAAGACCGTAATGGTCAACAGATATTTTGCATCAGTTGAGAAAGAGGCAATGCGTACTTTGATTCTTAATGAGAGAAAGAGGATGGACGGCAGAGGAACAAAAGACGTTCGCCCAATTTGGTGCGAGGTTGATTGCCTTCCTTGCGCTCACGGTTCTGCAATCTTTACAAGAGGTGAGACTCAGGCACTTGCAACTGTTACCCTTGGAACAAAACTAGACATGAAATCTAAAGACGAGGTCTTGATTCAGGGCAGCGATGCATTTGTTTTACATTATAATTTCCCTCCGTTTGCAACGGGCGAGGCTAAGGCTCAGCGCGGCGTAGGCAGAAGAGAGATTGGTCACGGCAACCTGGCTATGAGGGCTTTAAAGCCAATGGTCCCGACAGGTGAGGAGAATCCTTATGCAGTCAGAGTTGTTTCAGATATTTTGGAGAGCAACGGAAGCTCCTCAATGGCAACTGTTTGCGCAGGATGTCTTGCATTGATGGATGCCGGAATTCAACTTAAGAAACCTGTTGCAGGTTGTGCAATGGGTCTTATAGCAGACTCAAAGACAGGCAAATACGCAATCCTTTCTGATATCCTTGGAGATGAGGACCATCTTGGAGATATGGACTTTAAAGTTGCAGGTACCAAGGATGGTATCACCGCAACTCAAATGGATATTAAGTGTGACGGTCTTTCAGAAGAGATTATGGCTGAGGCGCTTGCACAGGCACATGAAGCTCGCATGCACATCATGGGAGAGATGATGAAGACTCTTCCTGCACCGCGTCCGGACTTGAAGCCTTATGCACCGCGCATTGTACAGTTGAGAATTCCTGGAGAGTTTATTGGTGCCGTTATTGGAACAGGCGGAAAAGTTATTCAGGAGATTCAGAAAGTTACCGGTACAACTGTCACAGTTACAGAAGAGAAGCAGCCGGACGGAACAACAGTTGGAGCAGTTGATATCTTTGGAGAGAATAAAGAGGGTATGGATAAGGCACTTGCATGGGTTAAGGGTATCACCACAGTTCCTGAGGTTGGTACAACTTATCACGGCAAAGTAGTTTCCATCCTTGAGTTTGGAGCATTTGTAGAAATTCTTCCGGGCAAAGAGGGACTTCTTCACATTTCTGAAATTGCATGGGGCAAGACGGAAAAAGTTGAGGATGTGCTGAAAGTCGGAGATGAAGTTGATGTCAAGCTTTTGGAGATTGATGAGAAGAGCGGCAAGATGCGCTTGTCAATGAGAGCATTACAGCCAAAACCGGAGGGCTATGTTGAGCCTGTCCGCAGACCTCGTCCGGAGGGTGGCCGTGGCGGTTTTGGAGGTCACGACAGACGTGATGACCGCAGAGGCGGCGATGACAGACGCGGCGGTTCCCGTGGAGGTTATGGTCATGACAGACGTGACGGTGACCGCAGAGATTCCCGTGACGGTGACCGTGGTCCCCGCAGAGATTTCCATCGCGATGACCGCCATGATGATCACGCACCTGAAAGCCACACAGATAACGCTCCAACGGAGTAAATTATAAGGCAGGCTGGATTTTGCAAAATTAACTGCAAATCAAGCACATACAAAAAGGCGCTCGGCTGATTTAGGCCGAGCGCTTTTTTATAATTATTTACATATCAGGCTGTTTTGCAAAATCCAGCCTGCGCTTTTAAAATTAATCCATGAAATTAATGCTCTTAAACGTAAGGTCTCCATATACATTTCCGGATATGGCATTTCCGTCATAATCTTTCTGTCCTTTCCTGAACACAAGATCTATTTGTGTAGTGTCTACATTACGGAGTATATAACAACCTGCCCAGCGTGGAGTGCTAGTTATTATAGAACCAAAAATTATTTTTTTAAGACTTGTGCACCCATAGAAGGCATAAGAATTAGTTGAAATTGTAGTTACTTTAGGAAGGAATATTGTCTCCAAAGCGGTGCATGTATTAGTAAAATGCACAGGAAGAGTTGTCAGATTGGCAAGTGAAATATATTTGAGGTGATCGCAATAATAAATGTTCTCTTCGGTCCCTGAAAAGGTTGAATAATTGTTTATATAAGTCAATAGTTTGGTGCCTGCAAAAATCATTTTAAGCACCTCGGCTGTACTCTGATTTGCCTGAATAAGTGTTATTCCATATGGGATTCCGGATGGACCATCAGATCTAACGTAACTGCTAATGTCAGTTGACGCAGGAGCTTGATTAATCCACAGTGTCTTTGCTTGATCTTCTGTTGATAATGTTCCATCTGATTTTATGATGCCGGCCAGCTTAACATCTTTGCTTAAGCCGTAAGATTTGCCCGCTACTAGTGTTGCCGGATTGGTTGTTTCTATGTAATAAACCTTGGTTGCAGTGGCAAGAGGCGCATCACTGAACAAGTAGTATATTGGTCCTATATCCAATGTGTTGACAGTGCCGTCGCCATACTGCATGCTAGGAATTATGAGCTGGTTCCATGTGTTGTTTGCGGAGAGATTTAAAGTACTTGCGGAATGATATTCAACAGCGCCAAATGTTCTGTTTGACCATTTTAACGTTACCGCATCTCCGGTGCCGGAAATGGTTGCGGTGCCTGCTATTGGCATCATGCCATTTCCTGAAACAACTGTGATGTAATTGAATGTTTGTGCTGCCGTTCCGCCTGTTACGGTACTTTTGATGATGGCATTTGCATTTTTAAAAGTGACGGATGGAACAACATCATTTGACGCTACGGACGCACCGGCATACATCAGTGAATTATTTGTTGCATCTCCGGTGGTTGTGTTTCCGTCCCAAATTGCTTGGTCATTGGCAGTTGCACCTGTATAGCTCACAGATATTGCATTATTAGCTGCGTCAACGGTGCCATTTGCATTATAGAAAGCGTACAGCTGGTCTCCGGCGCTTGCGCTCAAGCTGCCGCTGGTTTTAAATTTTCCACTTTTTGCATTGTCAGTGCCATCGTAAGTATAAACAACAGAGGCATTTGCAGCATCATTGATCACCGTTATTGCATCATTAGTCTTCCACGTAACCTTCTTCCCGTTTGTAGTTGACCCGTCGGGAGCAATATAAACTTTAGTCAAACCCTCATCAATATTTGCATTGATGGATGTAATGGTATTTTTTGTTTTGGTCCCTAACAGTTCATCTGATTTTGTGCAGGATGTTGCAGTCATTGCGGCAAACACTGCTACGGCGGTCATTGCCGCCATTGCGTATCTTTTTGTAAATATCTTTTTCATATAATATATAATTTCCTCAAGTACGGGGTTCCCTAATCTTCAAGCGTAATGCTCTTAAACGTAACGCCGTGGAATTTTGTCCCTGTTATTGCGGCGCCGCCGTTGTCTGTCTGGCCGCTCTTTAGTACAAGGTCTATCTTTGAAGTTGTTGTTCCTCTGAAAATATTCAGACTGCTCCAATTTGCGTCAGTCAGTATTTTTCTAAATGTTAGCTTTGTCAGACTTGTGCAATAACCTAATGCTTGTGTACCACTTACAGATGTAACAGAGGGCAGGCAAAGAGATTTTAGTGACGAGCAGCTATTAAATGCATATGCGGGAATATCTGTGACATTTGGTATTGAAACGTATTTCAAATTAGTACAACCATTAAATCCATTAATTGTTGTGGCATTGTCGTCAATATATGTTTGCAATGCGGTCTTAGTACTAAAGTCGCCTGCTGTTGTATTCCCCATTTCATTTATAACTGTAATACGACGGCTGCTGCTGCTGATGCCATTCAAAAGTGAATTTAGCGATATCACCTCCGATGCTTCTGTGGTGCTTTTGCCGGCATACCAAAAATCTGAAGTGGGAGCATTATATCTACTGTCAACTATGCCCCCATGTTTGACTGCGCTTGCAGGAATTGTGTAGTATTTTCCCCCCTCAATTGGGTCTGTGCCTGTAAGCATAACATAGTAAACATCTGTCGCTGAGGTGCCTGTGCCACCTTTTAAAAAGGCAATTACCATACCTTCTCTTGAGGCCTGCGGTATCATTGTAAAATAAAGGGTCTGGCCTCCAAAATCAACATCTGATGTCTGGTCTAAAAGAGCCCTTGCTCCATAATCTCCTTTATTTGACCATTTTATATCTGGCGTGGTGCCATCCGTGCCGCCGCCGGACAATGTTATGGTAGCTGTGTTATACATGGAACCGTCTGCAGAGTAGACTCTTACGTCTTGGAATTGACCGCTTGCTGGCAAAGTTACTTTTACCATTGCCATTGCGTTTGTGAACCTGAAATTTAGTTCATTTCCGGTGGTGAATTTTGTACCGGCATACATCAGCGAGTATTTGTTCAGTGACGTATTTGTCATTGGTGAAGTAAGTGAAGCTGCGGCTGCGGAACTTACAACCTCCATCTTTTGACCGTTTGCAACCCAATTAGAAGAACTCCACGGAGCATAAATTGCATAAATTTGGTCCCCGTTAGCAGGTGAAAATGAACCGCTTGTGCTAAATTTGGCATATTTGGTGCCGTCGCCTTCAGATAGGGTATATGCAGTTGGTGTGCTGGAATTTGCCTTGCCATTAAACAGATTGATTACATCTCCTGTTTTCCATGTAACAATCATAGTATGATTAGTTCCATCATCATTATCAGTCAAATTTACTTTAGTGCCATCCACAAGACTTGCCTCTGCTTTTGTGCCGCCGTCTATACTTGCGCCAATGGTAGTAACAGTATTCTCTTTTCCTCCCGACAGTTCATCTGTCTTTGTGCAGGATGTTGCCGTCAGCGCTATAATCACCGCACCGGCAGCCATTACTGACATTGCCGCCATTGCGTATCTTTTTGTAAATATCCTTTTCATGATTATGCCTTCTTTAAAAGGTTATCTTGTGCGGGATTGTACATCTGGGTCAGCTCACCGCCGTCACCGTAATCGTTAAGGTCACCGCTGGTAGCAATAAAGCCCTCAGACTCCATCTTAATAACGTTTGATTGAGGTTTTTCATAAGACTGCTTATGCATGCAGTTGGCTATTGAGATTAAATTTCTTTTCATAATTTTTTAAATTGTGTATTGTATAATTTATTGTATCTTAATATGCTGTTTTTAAGCATGTTAGAAAAATCTTTTACTTGAGAACTTTAGAAAGCTATTATAGCTCTGCCGTATGCATATAGACCGCCTGCTGTCTTGGTGGTATTCATTAAGTGTGTGTATACGCTAGAGCTTGTTGAATATCTTGTAGATACGGAGTATGAGTCAGTTGCATTTTCCTCTGTGCTGGTCCAGTAATATACCTCTGATGTTAGTTTGTCCCCACCTGCTGCGTATATGGCATTGTTCAGATTTTCAAGTACATTAATATCTTGAGAATCCCCTTTACTTATGGAGGCGCTGAATATTCCTTTCCCTAAATTGTTTAATATGTCAATCCATTGCCCGGCACTTGGTAAAAACCATTTGCTGCAAGTGGAAGGAGGGGTTACGGTGTTGCCATAAATTATGCAATCGGAGAAAGCAGGGTATGTAGAGCTATTTGCCGGAACATTTGCCGTTGGTGCAGAAGTGCCAAAAGTGTAGTTATATCCGTAAACATCATTATAAAGTCCCGCCTGGTCACTTACATAATATGAGCTGCCATAAGCATCAGTTCCTGAGGTTTTCCAGGAAAGACTATTAACATCTATTTTACCTGAGTTTGGCGTATCATGAAGTGCAATTGCCAGACCATGAGTACATTGAGTTGAACCATTCTGGGCAATTATAGTTGATTTGCTGATTCTGAACGGATTGTTTTGGAAAATAACACCTATTACACTTGCTCCCGACGGTTTTGCAGAAATTGGGCCCCAGGAGCCGTCGCTGAATAAATAGTCTCCAATGCGGCAAGAGCGCGCAGCTGTTTTATTTATTCTATACATTTTGCCATTCATAATCTGAGCGGTGTTTTCCAGGGCTGCTACGTAAACTTTTGATGCATCAGCATTTTCTGCGGTTATGGTTAGGTTGTTAATTTTTGGAAGAGTACCCGGCTGTAAATATGGTAACATTATATCATACACCGATTGAGGGATTAGAATATAGAATTCCAATTTGCCCCCGGCGGCTATGCTTCTTGGGGTCTCAAAGTTTACTATAATATTGCCATAAGCCACACCGTAGGTTGCCGTATAGTTACCATACTTGTTTTCCAGTGATTTATCATTTGAGGAAAGTGTTGCCTTGCTAATGGTAACTGCTTCCGGCATAGTAAGAGACACTTTAAAGACAGCCATATCATGAGTGAAGGTAAACTTCATGCCAGTTTCAGCTGTATAATTGGTTATATATGCCTCCATTAAAGCATTTTTCTGCAAGTATTCCAAGGTGCCTTTTTGGCTGGAATAATCACGGGTAACATTCATTTCATTGCCGTTTAATGTTACCTGCAAATCACTTGGATAGTATGCACTTAGGTAATGGTGGTCAGCAAGTTTTGTTAGAGTGCCTGTGAATGTGGCACTTGAACCGGACGCTCCGCTTGTTGTAAACACAGCCGTCTCATTTGAGGCAGCATCTGTGGTGTTGCATACAAGTATAGTATCTTTGGCGGACCACGAAACCTTTAACGTCCCATCATTGTTATCCGTAAACTCCGCCTTGGTACCGCTCCCATTCAAAATAGTTGCAGAAAGTGAAATTTTTTTAGCTCCCGATAGTTCATCTGTCTTTGTGCAGGACAGTTCATCTGTCTTGGCGCAGGATGTTGCCGTAAGCGCAAAAAACGCAAAAGCGATAATTGCAGCAAATGCCAAAATTGCAGATAGCGCAAATTCATTTGTAAAAAATTTTTTCATAATTTTTAAATTGTGTATTGTATAATTTTTGATTCTGCAAAACTTCTTCTCTAAAAAGTCAGCAAACTTAATCCCCGAGGCACCAGAACGTGTCCCAAATTGTCACAATTTTGTCCCAAATTGTCACAATCTGCCCAAAATGACGCCGTCATCTCCAAAATGACGTTGTCATCTCCAATATAACGCTATCATCTCCGGTATCACGCTATCATATCCAATATAACGGCGTCATATTGGAGACACAAAAAAAATCCCGGCAGGGTATTATCCTGTCGGGATTATTAAAAATAAGAACCTAAAAGTGTTTAGGGAAAATCCTAAATTATTTACGTAGGTCTAGGTCCTTAACGATTTTCCTGTATCTCTCAATATCGCGTTCCTTTAAGAAATCAAGGAAGCGGCGTCTTTTACCAACCAACATCATAAGGGCGCGCTGAGTTGCGTGGTCCTTTTTGTTGCGCTGCATGTGACCGGTAAGGTGAGCGATACGGTAGGAGAATAAAGCAATCTGACTCTCTGCGGAGCCGGTGTCCTTATTGGACTTCCCGTACTTTCCAAAGATATCCTGCTTTTTGTCTGAAGCTAAATACTCTGACATAATTGCTAAGATTTTAATTATTTTTGTTACCCCTTTGAAGCTCCCGACAGTTTATCTGGTTGTCTTGCATATTTTTTGTACGCCAGCCACAGAGCATCTGCGGATATGCTTCTCTTTTTGGGGAGTGCAAAGGTATAAGTTTTTTTTATTTGAGCAAAAAAATAATTTCATATAGCAATGGGCTGGGGGATGTAATCTTTGAGAAAAGACCGCAGAGCCGCTCTATATCAGTGAGTGTCAGCGCTCGCGGGGTGGTGAAGGTGACGCTGCCCAACTATGTGAGCTACCTAGAAGCGCAACAATTCCTAAAAACTGTCGAGAACAAAATAATGGCCACAAAGCGGGAGATGGCAGCTAAATATCCTGCCGCCACGCTGCCCACAAAGGCTCAGCTACAGGCACTTAGCAAACGCGCGCATGAGATTCTGCCTGCAAGAACCCGGGCGCTTTATGAACTGCTCACTGGCAAGGTGGTCATCCGTAACAGGCTGGGAATCATAGAAAAAGACCCGTTCCGATACAATCGCGTGGCTATCAAGGACAACAAGACCAACTGGGGCAGCTGCTCCACAATCCGCAACCTCAACCTCAACATGCACCTTGTGGAACTCCCTGTGGATCTGATGGATTTTGTGATTGTCCATGAACTTTGCCACCTGGTCTACAGCAACCACGGCGCCCGCTTTCACGCCCTTGTCAACGCCGCCACAGATGGCCGTGAAAAGGAGCTTTCCGCCCGGCTGCAAAAAGTGAAATTAATCTAATTTTGAATATGTTTTTAACAGGTCAGGCTGGATTTTGCAAAACTGCTTGATACTTAAATAAATATAATAAGGCACTCTGCCGATATTGGCCGGGTGCCTTTTTGTATATACTTGATTACCAATGAATTTTGCAAAATCCAGCCTGCGTTAAATTATTATTGTTACCTTTGCTCCCATTCAGCCCTAGCCGTTCAGGCATAAGGCATTGGTGTGGTTATACAAATATTCTAAGATTATTAATTAAACATATGAAAACAACTATTTTAACAGCTGCGGGCAATGCTTTGACTTTTCAGCGAAAGAAAAATGTTGCTAAGCGTAAAATGTATTCTGCTCCCGACAGTGTGGTTATTGCAGTGGAACCAGAGGGTTTCATTGCAACCAGCGGAGACCTTAACGATTATGGTGACGGCGGCGAGCTGACCCAGATGTACAATCCAAAACCGGATAAGAATAAACTAATAGGATAAACCCCGTACTTGAGGACTTTTTCATAATCATTTGATTATATGTGTTTTAAATTTATATGTATTTATGCATAACCAATAAATTTTAAAATTAAATAATTGAAAATGAATAAATTATGAAAAAGTCCTCAAGTAAAAGATTTATATATATGAAAAAGATATTTACAATAAGATATGCAATGACGGCAATGACCGCCGTAGCATTAATTGCCACAATGGCAACAACATCCTGCACCAAAACAGAAGAACTATCGGGAGGAAAAGAAAAAATCACAACACTTGATGCGTCACTTGACGGAGGTACTAAGGCTGAAGGTGTTACAGGATATGAGGAAATTGACTTAGCTAGTGGCGCAAGCACTAAAGTCACACTTACTGATAATGCAAGCACAACCGGCAAAATGGGAGTTGTATGGAAAACAGGAGATGCCTTTTATGTATTTGACGGTCCATCAGCTTCAAGCGTTCCATCAAAGTTTACATTAACGGATGGTAGCGCAACAACATCTGCCAAGTTCTCAGGAACATTTTCATCAACTAATGGGAATCAGTTGTACGCAATTTATGCACCGTGGGCACCTCAAGAGACAAAACCTGCAAATTGGGTAGCTAACGGGCATGTCGTAGAACTTATTGGCGTAGAAGCCGGTGGTTCTTTTACGACCCCAATGAAAAATTCATCTCTTGGCAATTATTCAATTATGTATGGCGGTGTAAAGTATACCTCCGGCTCAATACCCAAGATAACGTTCAAAAATGCATTAGTAGCCATTAAGATTACATTTCCAGCAACAGGTGGGTTTAGGTATGTTAGAGCATGCTCGGCGGATGGTTCCATGTGCAATACAGCCACAATGAAATTGTCCGGCGGAGGTACAGATGGAAAATCTCCTGATATAAGTTGGTCAAATAAAGGCAAGTACGGGACCAGACAACTTTGGAATCAAACAACCGACGCAAACTTTACGCAATTCCCAACTTTTTATTTTCTGATGTTGCCACAATCAACAAGCAAAGGTCTAACCATCGTATTCACTAAAGGTGGTACAGGTGCCGCAGCAACAGATGTCTATTATATTATGCTAACCGGTTCAAAAGAATTAGCGGGAGGCAACTATTATAAAATTCCTTCAACTCTAGTAAAGCAAGGTGCGCTGCTTTCTTCATCAACTGCTCCAAGTTCTGCATTCTGGTACTGCACAGTAGATCCAAGCTCAAGTGATTACATCAGGCAGGCTCTTAATAGCGCAACAAGCAATAAAACAGTTGTAATTCCCGACAGTTTTACATCAACTCCAATAGGGGTGCAGAATTGTACTTACTTGGAGACGTTTATTGCCAACGGCTGCACTTCTCTTGCATCTTCTATGTTCAACGGGTGCACCTCTTTAAAAAATGTTTCAATACCAAACGTTACAACACTTCCAGATTATGCATTTCAAGGTTGTTCAAGTTTATCTACAGTTGTTTTGCCATCAGTGAAAACTGTTGGAGCAAACGCATTTAGAAACTGCCCTTTATTGACAAAGATAACTTTTAGAACAATTTTAACTGACAACACCAATTGGTTGAGCAACGTAGTATTTGACGGCACAACGGTTCTTACAAATATTGAATTGGTTCTAAAGAAGGGTCAGAAAGACCTTGGCGGCGGCGAGATTTCCGGAAGCACTTTCCATGGTGTTACGTTTAAGAGCATCACGCTTGAAGATTAATTTTTAAAAAGGTCAATGTTGTGGCACAACTTTGAAAAACGTGCTGATTAACAAGTAATTATAAAAGGACGCTAGGCGGGTTTTAAGCTTAGCGTTTTTTTGTATATATCTGATTTACAACCCTTTTTGCAAAGTTGTGCCACAACATTGTAAAAATCGGTCATCTGTATAAAATAATATGTATTTATTATTAACGTTTTTTTATTGCGAAATAAAAAAAGTATTATTTTAGAATAGAATTTCTCTTGGCCGTTCAGGCAAATTGCGTTACCTAAATTAGGTTTAACCTTTATTTAAATTTTTTCACACTTATATGAAAACAACTACTTCAGCTGCTAAGAGGAGAAGTATGTATTTTGCTCCCGACAGCAAAGTAATCACAATGGAATCAGAGGGTTTCATTGCCACAAGCGGAGAAACGCCGGACTATGGTGATGGCGGCTCGCTTTCTCAAATGTATAACGGCAAACCGTTAGATGACAAATTCTTAAAGAAGGCGTAATTATGAAAAAGATATTTACAATAAGATATGCAATGGCGGCAATGACCGCCGTAGCATTGATTGCCACAATGGCAACAACATCCTGCAGCAAAACAGAAGAACTGTCGGGAGGAAAAGGAAAAGAAAATGTAATTACAACTATTAACGCTTCTGCAGGCGGTGATGACCAGACCAAGGTTTATTTTACACGGGGGAGTGGAAATATTTTTCACGTTACATGGAAAACAAGCGATAACATCACTGTTATTAATGATAATGCAAATACCTCTGCTGCTTATACTTATGTAGGGACAGATAATGCAACGCGCGGATTGTTCTCAGGCACTTTGCTTGCAAATTCAGGTAATCAGCTATTTGCATTTTATAACCAGTACGGTACTGTAAATGCTGCGGATAATAGCATTACGGTAGATTTAAGCAACAGCTCCACCTCTTCTTCTTCTTTTTGGCTAGTCTATCCTACGATGGAAGAATCAACTAATGCAATCAACAATTCATTAATGTATGCCGGTGCAACGGCCGGAGCAAGCGGAACTATTCCGTTTCTTAAGTTCAGCAACGCCAATGCAATAGTAAAACTTACATTTGGTAGTGTACCCGATTCTTTTTATTATTTGACACTTGTGTGTGCCGACGGCGGATTTCCTATTGCCGGTAAGGCAACTGCTTATGTTGAGAGTGGTGAAACTAAAATTAGGTGGTCAGATTTAATCTATGGCGGATACTCTATCCATTCACCGCTTTATTCGCCTCTTGATTTTTCATATTCTCATGGTAATTTGGTAATACCAGGTACTTACGGCCCTCTATATTATTTAATAAGTGTTACGGCACTTGCAACGGCAACATCTGTTTATTACATCAATACATCCGATAAAGTATCACTGGTGGCGGGCAAATCTTATGGTTTGAGCAAAACCGTTTCTCGTGCTGCAATTGTAAATTCAGGTGGAGCTATTGACGATAATACAAAGAACGTTTGGATTAATCAGCTGCCGGCCTCCAATTCTACAATAAAAACTCTTATAAGCGGCGCACCCGCTTCCAGTCAAATAACGCTAATTCAGGCAAATGCAGATGCGGCAACTCCTTACGGATTAGATAACAATTCAAAACTTGTGGCATACATAAACGATTATTCAACGGCCCTTCAAGATTATATGTTTATGAACTGCACCAATCTTAAGTACGTTTCTTTAAACAATGTTACTGCTCTTCCATTGAACGCTTTTGCCGGTTGTGCAAGTTTAGAGGAAATATTTCTTCCAAAGGTTACGGCACTTTTCTCTTATGTTTTTTCCGCTTGTCCTGCTTTGAAAAAAATCACGTTTAATTCACTCATAACAGATACTTACAACTGGTCTACAACCCTTGTATTTAGTTCAACCACAAATCCTTTACAGATTGATTTAGTTTTGAAAGCAGGTCAAACAGACCTTGGCGGCGGCGCCATTTCCGGAAGCACTTTCCATGGTGTCACGTTTAAGAGCATCAAGCTTGTAGATTAATTTTTAAAAGGTCAGGCTGGATTTTGCAAAAAGGCCTGATATATAAATAGTTAAAAAAGACGCTCGGCCAATAATAGCCGGGCGTCTTTTTGTATGTGCTTGATTTGCAATTAATTTTGCAAAATCCAGCCTGCGTTTGTTCAATTTATTTTTTAGCTTTTGCACCGCCGCCGGAAAGCTTGCTTAGTTCTGCAAACAGGGCGTCGGTTTTTTCCAGCATCTCTTTGCCAACGGCATTGAAGTACTTCATTGTGACGGTACTGCGGACGCGGTGCTTGCCCTCTGCGCCGGCCTTGCCAGCTGCAGGCTTGCCTGCGTTAGCCTCACTGTCGCGAGGATAATCATTAATCTTGCAAACCATCTCATCACGCAAATCTAGCGCGGCGCCAATGATTTTGCTGATCTCTTCCTGATTCTTGTTGTCATTGATTGCCAGGTAAGTAAGGCAATCGGAAACCACCTCGCTTGCAAGGTAATTGATGTCCTTTTTTATTTCTCTTAAATTTTTCATATTGTAATTTCTATTTTTTCCCGATAGATTCTTTTTTGTTTATTCTCCTACAAATTGCAAGTTAACGCCTTTGTTCATCTTGGCTCCAATGCCGGGGTCATTAGATGGAACTATGCGTCCGTCAACAACTTGAGAACCTGTGAAGCAATCATTTGCAATCAGCCAGTTGCCGTCCAAATCTGACCATTTGGTCTTTGGAGCAATCTGAGAAGCGGCGGAAATTGCTACGGAAGTCTCTGTCATACAGCCAACCATAAGCTTCATGCCTAGTGCCTCTGCCAATGATATCATCTCCCGAGCTTCATGCAAACCGGTGCATTTCATCAATTTGATGTTGATGCCGGTAAAGTAGCCGTGCAACTTGCGCACATCGGTAAGACGCTGGCAAGACTCATCAGCAATAATTGGAAGCGGGCTGTTCTCTGTAACCCATCCTGTATCTTCTAGCATCCCGACAGGCATTGGCTGTTCTATCATGTTGACATTCTTGGTGTTAAGCCAGTTAATCATGTCAAGAGCATAATGTTTGTCTTTCCATCCTTGATTGGCGTCAACGCAAATTGTATTGTTGCAAACCTCGCGGATTGTGTTAATCATCATCTTGTCCTGCTCCTCTGTGCGACCAAGCTTTACCTTGATAACTTTATATATAGAGGCCTCTTTTGCTTTCTGAAGTACAACTTCTCGTGTGTCCAATCCTACTGTGAATGAGTTATTTGGACAATGTGCAGGATCAAAGCCCCAAATCTTCCACCATGGCTGGCCAATCATTTTTCCAACCAAATCATGCAGTGCAATATCAACTGAAGCTTTTGCTGCGCAGTTGTGAGTTGTCAGCTCATCCATATCCTGCATGATATCTCCAATCATGAACGGATCACTGAATCTCTCAAGCTCCGGTTTTGCCTTCTTTAAAAATTCAACCGCAGAGCTGGTGGTTTCTCCAAGATATGGAGGCATTGCTGCCTCGCCGTATCCGGTATATCCGTCATAAGTTATTCTGGTTAAGACAATTGGAGTGGATGTTCTGGATGAGTGAGAGATGGTGAAAACGTGTTTCATCTTTGCCTCATAAGGGCACCACTCAAGGACAATCTTCTTCTCTCCTTTGCCGGACAATCCGCGTCCGCCTGCACCGGAGAATCCCATTCCATTGCGTGCAAAAATCTTAGCAGGATCAAACAGTGCTGCTGCAGCTGTCAGAAGTCCCGCGCTCTTTAAAAATGTTCTTCTGCTTGTCATTTGTGTATCAGTATATTAATTAAATAATCTTTCATTTTATTTCTATTTGCCAAAGGCCTTGCACGTAGTGCAAGTGCATCTCCGCGCGTAGCGCGTTAAACCACAAGATTTTGCGGCGCCTTGTGCCGCAAAATAAAGCGTTGGCTTGTGGGTAGCTTAATCTCATTTATTAGGATACGGCGCTGGCTTCTCGGCCTTTGTAAGACCAATCTTCTTAACGGAAATAATTCCTTTGCCTTGGTCTGCATTGCCTATTATTCTGCGGGCCATTAGCAATCTGCCGGAGCCTCTGTAATATGGCAGCTTACCGTAATTGTAACCGTCGGGACCAATAAAATCTCCCTCCGCATTTGCATTTGAGCTGTCGGGAATAAGAGTATTAATTCTCACAATATCAGATGAATGTATCATTATACCGTTGCCAACATATATTCCTACGTGGGATACGTGAGCCGGTCTCTCCGCTGTTGCCTTGCGTCCAAAGAACAGTAAATCACCCGGTTGCAAGGCCTTGAGATTTTCAAGCGTCTGCTCGCCCGCAACATATTTTGCAACATCCACACTGTCTCCGGTCTTGCACTGCTGGGAAGCATCCCTTCTAAGTACGTAACCATTAAGGAAATAGGAGGTCTTAGCCAGACCGCTGCAATCAATTCCCTTTACGGAAGTGCCGCCCCAGACATAAGGGTATCCAGTAAATTGCTTTGCAGTTTCAACAATATTTTCAGGCGTAGGATTTGCCGTGCTTATCCATTTATCAAGTCCAATTACCTCTGATGCCCTAATGTAACCTTCTCTTCCATCGGCAATTGCAACATGCACCCAATTGTTATTGTGCAAACCTTTTCCACCGTTGCGCAAGACCTTTCCCTGCCCGTCATGATTGCCGGCGTTTTCTCCGTGCGTGCCGGCTACGTCACCTTTCTTAATCAAAATATCTCCCCAAACAGCATCGCTCACAACAAGAGAAGTATAAGAAGGTTCTCTGTAAATGGTTGTGTATTTGGTGGCTACAATAACCTTAGGTTTTCTCATGTACTCATCATACTCCTGCTCATTCATTGCAGTAACGCTGCGTCCAATGACCCAGGCGGTATAGCCCTCCATGTTGATGCAGCGATACCAGTCGTCTTCATTTTGCTCCAGAATTTTTACAGGCATTCCCATAAGAGCTTGAGTGCCAGACTCTGCAGAGAAATCTCCATCACAGTTGAAACTTGCAACGGACATACATATAATGCCGTAAATTTTACCGTTTAACTTGGCGGAAGGCAAAAGGTCAATACTATCTAGAACTTGAACATTGGCCCCTGCGTGATTTGCTGCAAGTGCTTCTCTCATTTTTTTCACGATAGTTTCTTTTGCCGCAGTCTCTGTTGTTGAGCCTCTTAGCACAAAAGTAAAATTGTTGGTTTGGTCTGACTGGCTCTTAGCCGTCTCCATGCGCACCTGGTAAGTCTTATCCCGCTCATCCGGGGCGTACGCACTGCGCACTTCTTTGTTCAACTTTTCAAATGCCTGATTGTCAGGATTCTGATTCTTGCAGCCGCTATGTTCCTGCGCCTGCATCCCCGCCGGAACTGCAATGAAAGCCGCCGCAGCCAGCGCTAAAAAAGATACGTATCTCATAATGCACAAAATTGATACGGTAAATTTAAGGATTTTTAAAAGAAAGACAATTATTAATGACGCCGTCATATCCAATATCACGTTGTTATATCCAATATGACGCTGTCATATTCAATATAACGTTGTCATTTTGTATCTTTGAGTGTTAAACCTAATTTTATGTTTATGAAAAGATTTTTGTTAGTGTGCTTTTTTGCAGCGGCGGCGGTCATGACTGCGGCGGCTCAGGATATACAATTTGATAATTATTTTGTTAACAAGACTTTGCGGCTGGATTATGTGTTCTGCGGTTCAAAAACGCATCAGACAATCGCGGTGGATGAATTGGCAAGCCTTCCAATATGGGCGGGCCGCAGACACAATTTAGACAAGCTGCCTCTTAAGGGAAACGGCCAGGTTATTGTCGCCGACAGCGCATCCCATAAGATTATTTATGAGACATCTTTTTCCTCTTTGTTCTTGGAGTATCTTGATACTGATGAGGCCGCGGGAGGAAAAGAGCGTTCATTCCAGAATACATTCCTGGTACCATTCCCAAAACAACCTGTCGAGATAACAGTTACTATTTACAACAAAAGTCAGAAGCCAATCGCAACGCTGACACATTTTGTAAATCCCAAGGATATTTTGATTCACAAAAAAGGGGAGACACACTTGCTTCCTTCCAAATATATTGTTAAGGGAGGGGACCCGGAAAACTGTATAGATGTGGCAATTGTAGCTGAAGGCTATACAGAGAAGGAGATGGATACTTTCTATAAAGATGCGGAAATTGCAGCAGAAAGTTTGTTTGAATATGAGCCGTTCAAATCCAACAAAGAAAAATTCAACATTGTTGCAGTAGCCTCACCGTCAAAAGATTCAGGAGTCAGCATACCGCGTCTTGGAGAGTGGAAAGACACAAGCTTTGGCTCCAGCTTCTCCACCTTCTACTCTGACAGATACATGACATCTCTGAATGTCAAGCAGATACATGATGCTCTTGTTGGAGTTCCATATGAGCACATCATAGTTTTGGTCAATACAGAAGAGTACGGCGGGGGCGGAATTTACAATGAGTATGACCTTACCGCAGCGCATCATCCGCTGTTCAGACCCGTTGTAGTTCACGAGTTCGGTCACAGTTTTGGCGGCCTGGCTGACGAGTATTTTTATGAGCACGACGTCCTTACAGACTCTTATGATATCTCTGTAGAACCCTGGGAACCAAACATTACCACGCGCGTAAATTTCAAAGGCAAATGGGAAAATTTAATAAAGCCCAATGTCCCGGTCCCGACAGTTGTTGAAAAGATTCCCGTGGAGATTACAGCAACAGAAGAACAATTGGCTGCTGAAGCAGCAAAATCTGCAGCTGCTTTACACACTCCTATTAACTCTGCATCTGCCGGCAGCGTAAAACGTTACGGCAACAGCTTTGTACCAAAGAACATTCTGCGCGTGACGCTTATGGGCACGCTGGATAAAAACGGCAAACTAAAAATGCTTAAAGGAACCCCAGAACAAGTCAAAGCAAAAGCGGGCAAACTGGGTTTGGTAATAGAACAATATGAAAGCAGAGAAAAAGGCGTATTTGTAAATACCCCTGCATTCGGCAACAACAAACTGCAACACCCGGGAGAACTTCCCGTTGGAATGTATGAAGGCGGAGGCTATTTATTTAAAGGTATTTACAGAGGTAACTATGATTGCCGCATGCGCACAAATCAATACCCAACTTTCTGCCCCGTTTGCCAGCAAGCCATCCAAAGGATAATAGATTTTTACACTAAATAATTTTGCTGTGGTGCAATTTTGTAAAATTGCACCACAGCCTCTTTTTTAATACCTTTGTAACATGCAAGAGAAATTAAAAATACGCGGCTGGCTCCTGGTTGCCTTAATCCTATTGACACTAGGAGCTTGTTTCAACCTTTATAACTTGACGCCGCGTATTGCCTATTTCAAGGAGATGGAATATTACCATTACCATCCGCTATTTGGCATCTCAAGTCTAATACTCATAAGCTTCTTTGAACTCCGGATGGTTTATAAATTCATCAAATTCAAATCAGATGCATTTTTCCTTGGAGAAATGATGTTCTACATTGTAATTTCTCAAAACATCATATCGGTTTTACTCAGCCCTATAGCGTCAAACACTGGTGTCATAGGTTTTGCATTCAACTCATTCATGCAGGCAATATGGTTCTTCTATCTTCAAGGTTCTCAGCAAGTTAAACGCTTATATCCGGAAGAGGAGCGCAAAGCAACCAAAGCAGATTGGGTCATTTCCGGCATCGCATTTTTTGTCCCTCTTATCTGCTTAACCGTTGACTTGTTTGCATTTGTCGGGGAATAAAAATTTGGCATAATGGAGTTGGAAAATAAACATAAGAGAATTCATGGCTGGCTGCTGTTTGCTCTCATACTTCTGGCATTTGGAGTAGGCTACAATATTAGGGGTCTGGTGTATAGTTTGATCTATTTATCATTGCCGGTGAGCTTCTTAGATGTTTATTTTATATTGTCAACGCTTACTCTATGTCTGTTTGAAGTGTATATGATTTACTGCTTCTTCAAATTTAAACCTAACGCAATATTTTTTGGAAAAGCTCTATTTTTCATAGTTGTATTTGAGAATCTAATAAATACATTTTTATATCCTGACTCTTCAATTATAGATATAGTCATTATCTTCATTTTCACACTCTTTCAGGCAATTTGGATATTTTTCCTATACGGTTCAGAACAAGTAAAACGCCTCTTCCCCAAGGAAAAACGCTATGCCAGCGGCTGGGACTTTTTCATAGTAGGTGTTACATTCGTATTTCCACTCATATTCCTTATCATTTGGCTGCTGTAATTGGCAAATTGCTATATTTGCAAACATAGGAGCAGGATTCCATAATCATGGAAAAAGAACACTTAAAACACAAGGGCATACACGGCTGGCTATTAGTTGCCCTTATATTGCTTTCCGCCGGTGCATTGAGGAATATCTATGTAGGAACTAGCAGTTTGATTAAAATGTTGCCAACCTTTGACGCAATATGGATGTTTTCCATTTCATCCTTGCTGGTTACAGGCATGTATGAGCTCTATATGGTTTTTTCCTTTATAAAGTTTAAACCAGATTCCGTCTTCCTTGGTAAATCAATATTTTTTATTGTAGTGTTTCAAAATGTGCTAAGAGGCTTCTTCATGCATACAGCTATTATTTACGCTATTATAATGTTTGTCTTCACGCTCTTCCAAGCCATCTGGTTCTTCTATCTGGTAGGTTCCACGCAGGTAGCGCAGTTGTATCCCAAAGAAAACCGCCGCGCATCCGCCTTTGACTACACCATATTTGGTCTCGCATTTTCTATCCCCATCATCATACTGTTAATAGGCCTTTTGTAGCTCCCGACAGATTTAAAGAATGAATCCATCGGGATGATGATGTTAACTTTTCTCCAAAAATGATAGACAAAATAAAGAAGTCAATAGACCAAATCCACAAGGGTAAGAGCATCCAGGTCAGTACTCCGGAAGAGCTAAATAACCTTCTTAAAAAGTTATGATTTTTCCATCCCGACAGGAAAATTAATGTTGTAGGAATTTAGCAAGGCAAAAAATAGCGCAGCTTTTTTTTGCCCGCGACCGGAGGGAGCGTGCAGCTTCGCGCGAAGCGCGTTAACCACTAGGCGGTGCGGTGCTTTGTGCCGCACCGCTTGATTTTAATGACAGAAATTGTCACTTTGCTGTTTTATCTTTGCAAAATTAAGAGACAACAAGCCTTGCCAAATTTTGATGTTCACTTCATAGCAGTTACCTTTGCACTACGTTTGCAAGAAGATGAGTGGAGATTATACTGATGGCGCACTTGATATTGTGCTGGATGTTCCGCTTATATTTCTGGCAACGTCATTAAGCCGAGTTGCTTTTTAACGTCAGCGGAATTGTACCGCTGTTTAAAAAGTGGCTCGGTTTTTTTCTTCACGACAGAAGTTAATGTTGTAGGAATTTCACAAGGCAAAAATACGCGCAGCGTTTTTTGCCCGCGACCGTAGGGAGCGTGCAGCTCCGCGCGGAGCGCGTTGACCACTAGGCGGTGCGGTGCTTTGTGCCGCACCGCTTGATTTTTGAGGGGCACGACAAAAGATGTCAATAGAGGTAAATATTTTTGTAACTTTAAACTCAGAAAATACAACCTAAAATTATGTTTATATCACCCTCAAAGTCAATCAACAAAGCATTTAAGCAGGTTACTATTGAAAGAAAAAGCTTTTGTAATTTTTGTGATTGTTTAAAGACGTTATTAGCAGATGTTACAGATGATCAAGTTGAAGAAACTCAAAAAAATCACCTCCAGGCATTCCTTGCAAAAACCTTTTATGGAAATTATTATATGGCCCCGGAGGGTGATATAGATTTGACGGTACATCTTGATAAAACAGCAAAATCTCATATTGGTTTATTAATAGAGGTTAAAAGTACAACAAACAAAAATGAGATGATTTCGAAAGAAGAGATAAATAAAAAAGCTCTTCATGAATTATTGTTGTACTTTCTCAGAGAAAGAATAACTCACAATAACACTGATATTAAATATCTTATTGCAACGAATATTTATGAATACTATATATTTGATGCTCAAATATTTGAAAAATATTTCTTCGGGAATGCAAATCTAAAAAAAGAGTTTCAAGATTTTGAAAACAAAGCTAAAACAGGAACAACAACTGATTTTTTCTATAAGGAGATAGCAGCAAAATATATTGAGGAAGTTGCTAATGAGTTAGATTACACATATTTCAATCTTAAGGATTACAAAACTTCAATAAACAAGGTTCCAGATTCAAAATCTGAAGATGCTTATGTCAAAAAGTTAGCTGAACTATATAGAATTTTCAGTGATACTCATTTATTAAAACTACCTTTTCAAAACGATAGTAACTCTCTTAACAAAAATTTCTATACTGAACTTTTATACATCCTTGGATTAGAAGAAAAAAAGATTGATAATAAGTATGTTATAGTAAGAAGGGAAGAGGGTAGAAGGAATGATAGTTCCCTAATAGAAAATGCTATTAATATTCTTGATTCAGAGGATAGACTTGAATCATTAACCAATATAAGCATCTATGGTGAAACAAAAAATGAGCAGCTATTTAATGTCGCAATGGAATTATGTATTACGTGGGTAAATCGTATTCTATTTTTAAAGCTTTTGGAAGCACAATTATTAAAATATCATAGTGGGGATGAGAGATATAAATTCCTTGCAATTAAAAAAATTGATGACTTTGATGAATTAAATAAATTGTTTTTTCAGGTACTTGCTAGAAATTACGATGACAGAAAGCAAGATGTTAAGGAGAAATATGGCTATATACCTTACTTGAATAGTTCACTTTTTGAGATGAATGAACTTGAACGTAAAACGATAGCAATTAATAGTTTATCTCAAGCAAGTTTGACAATCTTGCCAACTTCTGTGTTAAAAAATAATAAGAATATAAAGGTACCGGAGTCTCTTCCTGTTTTGCAATATATCTTTGATTTTCTTGATGCATATAATTTTTCAAGCGAGGGTACAGATGACATACAGGATAATGCAAAAACTCTCATAAATGCGTCCGTTCTAGGATTAATTTTTGAAAAAATAAATGGTCAGAAGGACGGCTCTGTTTTTACGCCTGGCTTCATTACTATGTTCATGAGCAAAGAAACTGTTGAGAGGGTTGTTCTGCATAAATTTAATGAGGAGTATGGTTGGCATTGCGAGAAACTTATTGATTTATATAATAATATTGAGAATCATAAAGCGGCAAATGAGATTATAAACAATCTTAAGATTTGTGATCCAGCTGTTGGTTCGGGTCATTATTTAGTTTCTGTTTTAAATGAAATTATAAGAATTAAATATGAATTGGGTATCCTTACCGATGACAGCGGGAAAAGAATAAAAAAACAGAATTATATATTTTCCATTGAGAATGACGAACTTATTGTTACTGATGAAGAGGGTGAACTTTTTAAATATATCCCTGGAAATCCTGAGAGCCAGAGAATACAGGAATTGCTTTTCAGAGAGAAGAGACAAATAATTGAAAATTGTTTGTTTGGCATTGACATTAATCAAAATGCTGTAAATATTTGTAGATTACGTCTATGGATAGAGCTTCTTAAGAATGCATATTACACAAAGGAAAGCAATTATACTTTATTAGAGACATTACCCAATATTGATATTAATATTAAATGTGGTAATTCCTTATTACATAGATTTGACTTAAAAGACAATATTCAAACTATTCTAAAAGATGCAAAAATTTCAATTTCTGAATACAAGGCAGCTGTAGATTGCTATAAGCGAACTTCCAATAAAATAAATAGAAAGGGGTATGATGATATAATTCAGAAAATTAAATCTACACTTAATGAGAAATTATTAGAACAAAGTGACCTGGCTAAAAAAATTAAAGGGAATAGGGATAAATTAAATGATTTATATGCACCTACATTGGTGGCTTTTAGACCTTCTAAGAATGAGAAAAATAGGAATGCCAAGTCAATTATTAATTTAAAAAAATTGATAGCGAAGCAAGAGAAACAGTTAGAAGAAGTAAAGTCAGGTAAAATATATTTGAATGCATTTGAATGGAGGTTTGAATTCCCAGAAGTTCTAGATAATGATGGCAACTTTGTAGGGTTTGATTGCATTATAGGGAATCCTCCTTATGTTTCAACAAAAGGAGTAAGTTCTGATGATAAGATTTTATTGAAAAAATGTTTTGGCTTCGCAGATGATCTTTATAGTCATTTCTTTTTCATGGGTAATTGTCTTTTAAGAAATAATGGTTTCCTTGCTTTTATCACACCAAAAACATATTGGACAACGCAAACAAAGAAAAATCTACGGCAATTTTTATTAAATAACAGAATCCATTTTATCGTTGATACAGGTTGCCCATTTGAAGGCCAAGTAGTTGATACGTGCATAACTTTAATTGAAAAATGTAAGAATGATAATTGTATAATCGAATTTGATGATAGAAGTGATATTTTTTCCAAACCTGTTAAATACAAGATAAATCAATCCATTTTTTCAGGTGCACTTAATTATGTTTTTTTTCTGCCTACTGATTTTAATATCAAAGTGTTTAACAAATATGGACCAATAGTTAAATCTTTGTATGAAAAATGGTGGAGTAAGATTAAAACATCACAGGATATTGAAAAAAATAAAGAGGAATTAGAAAAATACAGAGCAACTTTACAACCTGGCGATATTGCGTTGTTAGGATGTCTAACAGAAGGCGGAGTAGGTTTACAAACAGGGGACAATGGAAAATATATCGCAATAAAAAGAACATCAAAACTCGCCGAAAAAGTGATTGCTTCCAGGCCGATTAAATTACAAATATTTATAAAAAATTATCATGTAAAAATAGATCATATCGATGATTATAGTACGTTTGATGATTTTATGAAGAGTCTAAGTGAGAGTGAAATATCTATATTATTTGATAACCTAAAGGAAAAATATGGAAGGGATATTTTTGGCCAAGGTTATGTGTATAGGATTGCAGATGATAGTCAGATAGCAGATGTGGATTTGTTAACTAATGATGAAAAAGAGAATGGGATTGATTCAACAAATAAATATTATGTCCCATTTGATAAAGGAGATAAAGAAGGCAATAGATGGTACTTAGATACTCCCTATGTTATAGCATGGACTAAAGAAAACGTCCAGTTTTTTAAGACTAATTCAGGAAAATCAAAAGGCAGTCCTGTCGTTCGTAATCCTCAATTCTATTTTAGGGAGGGATTTTGTTGGAATAATGTATTAACTACTTATATCAAGTGCAGGAAAAAGGGGAAAACCATTCAAAGCACAGAAAGTATGAGTTTATTTTCCGAGATGAAAGGAACACCTGAATCATATTTGATTTCAATCATAAATTCCTCAATTGTAGCATTATATGTAGATGCTTTTATAAATTCAACGTCACATTGTACAATTGGTGATGCCAAGTTAATTCCAATCATTGTGCCGTCGGAATCACAACTGACTATAACTAACCATCTGTTTCAGACAGCTATCAACATAATTAATCAAAAATGCATAACCACATGTGAAAAAGAATCCCTTTTGTCACAACTACAAAATGAACTTGATGTTAATGTTTCTAATTTGTACTTAAATTTAACAGTTGGGGAAAATGTTAGTTAATCCATATATTGATAAAGTTAGTGAATCTATTTGCCCTTGGGCTAGATTTAATATTTTACATTCTTCACTTAAGCTAATTAAATGATCTATATATGATTTCTTGCTTTCAATGGACTCTTTGAATAATTGCGCATATTCCATTAAATTGCTGTCATTAGGCACAATAATTGGAATTTGCCTAGCATCGTCTATACCAAAAGTTTGGGTGTTGTTTATAAATGAATTTACGTAGAAAGAGATGAATTCAGAATTTATCAGACACACTAAATATAACAAAGGCGTTTTAGCACATAACTCATAGAAACTCATGCTTTTATTGGAGTTAACGGTTTTTTTCTTTATTCTACATTTAATATAAAAAGTTTTTATTTCGGTCCAACAAAATCCCTCCCTAAAAAAGAACTGATATCCTTGATATCTTGCCCTTGGATCTGTCTTCAAAAACTGGACGTCATAATTGAATTAATAAATTCCCCTTTCCCATCTACCATTACTAGCTCTTATTGGCAATCTTAAGTTGGTGTATGCCAAGTATCTATATAGAGTGCCCCTAGCTACTTGAATCTCATCAGCAATTAAAGGAATACTTTTGCTCTCTCTTAATTCGGATACTATGAATGGATGTTTTTTTCTACATATACTGTTTAATTTAGAATTTCTTCTGCCGGGCTGCCTTCCGACAGAAATCCCTTCTGCTTTTGCTCTCGCTAGTGCTTCCTTAGTTCTTTGTGAAATAAGGTTTCTTTCAATTTCAGCACTTAATCCAAATGCAAAGGCAAGGACTTTACTACTAATGTCTGATCCTAATCTATATCCATCTTTTATAGTCCAAAGTTCAATTTCTTTCTTCATGCACGCAGACAGGATATCCATTATCATAAATAATGTTCTTCCAAGCCTTGATAATTCGCTGCAAATCAGAATATCCCCCTTGTTTAATTTTTTTAGAAGTTTACCTAGGGCTCTTTTTTCTGGTTCTTTTGTACCACTAATAGTTTCTTCAATCCATTGCTCGACTGCAATGTTTTTCCTTTTGCAAAAATTTTCAATTTCAAATCTTTGATTCTCTACAGTTTGTTTATCTGTAGAAACCCTAATGTATCCGTAAATCATTTTTACGGCAAAAGTACCTAACTATTTTGTGACGTTTTAGCAGGATGAATCCGGATCGATGCCTTTTATAAAACCATTTAGTTGATTTTTTATCTTGTCGAATTTCTGATTTAAATCTAAGGTTTTAAAATAAATAGCATTGCCATCGCGTAATGAAATTTGTCCATCTGGAACAATATCTTCCTCTGTTTTTGCATATAATAACATACCATCTACTTTGCCAGTATGTCCTACGTCATAGTTTGTCACATAAGTATGAATTTGGTAAAGATTGCTTGAGTTGATGGTTTTTTTGTCAAATTGTTGTTGTAGAATCGTCCGATAATACTTAGTATCAATGATTAATGTTCTAGAATGAAAAGTCAGCAAGATGTCTGTTTGCATAATTGGAAGCATATCTAATGATGAATCCTCTTTATCTATATCCCACTGAATTTTTGCTGCATTTGGTTTTAATTCTGGATGGTGCTTTTTATAAAATTCCAAGACAAATTTTTCAAAAAGGCGGCACATATGTTCATCTGTAAATTCTTTAATCTTATAGGGACCTTTTTCTGTGCCCAATAGCATCCCGTCTAATATAAAGTAGCAAATGTAAAGCAACATACGATACGTTTTGCTGTTCCTGTCAAAACGTAAAAGTGTCCACTTAATGGATGAGATTTCTATTGCATCCACATTACTAAAATAAAGCATTATTGTCTTTAATTTCGACCTTCTTTCTTGCTTTACTCTTTGACTTTTAAGTAAGATTAAAGATGTGGTTTTCAGAATTTTATTGAAAGTGTTGTTTTCTGATAACTCTTCGTAATTACAGTTTAGTTTGTTTTTGTTTTGAATAAGGTTTTTTATAGTGTCATTTATATCTAATTTGCCTTTTAATGTAGATAGAGAATCATGACATGCAATATATTTTTTATGTAGACCTTGCTTGAGTTGATATGATATGCCCCTTGCAAGAATCTCAGCAAATAAATCTTCAATATTATCAAATTGTTCGCTGGCTATTTCAGAAAAATTGTTTTGCTTAAGCTCTTGAAAAGCATAAGTTAACATGTAGTATATGTTCTGAATAAATATACCCTTGTCTTTGGTCATTTAATTAAATTCAATAGTATGTTAGATTCTTTCTCGAACATTTCTTTATTATCAAACCAATATTCTGATAGCATAGGTATAATGTCATAATTAATTACATTAGATAACCACATTGTATCTATAGGAGAAGATTGATTGCAGAAATAACTATGACCAATGCAGAATCCTTTTCCCAATGAATCATCTTTTTCAATATCTTTATTTATGTTCTTAATGGCATCAATAACTTGATTAAATAATTTATCATTAAGACTGGCCTGATATGTTTTAAAACCGTTGGAATCAAAACCAGGACGAATATCGAAAAAGCTAAAACGTCTTCGTAATGCATAATCTATCATAGCCAAACTCCTATCCGCAGTATTCATCATTCCAATTATGTAAAGGTTTTTTGGAACAAAGTAAGTTTCATCGTTGTAGGCTAGCCTAATTTCATTTTTCTCCCCACGATAATCATTTTCTATAAGCATGAGCAATTCGCCAAATATTTTACTCAAATTACCACGATTAATCTCATCTATGATAAAAAAATATTTTTTAGATGGGTCATTTTGAGCTCTTTTGCAAAAATTATAAAACACACCGCGTTTCAGCTCAAAGCCTCCATCCTCTTTCGGCTTGTATCCCATGATAAAATCTTCGTATGAGTAATTTTGATGAAACTGAATAAATTCGATTCGGCTATTATCCTCTTCTCCCATTATTGAATATGCTAATCGTTTAGCAGAAAAAGTTTTACCTACTCCAGGTGCTCCCTGTAGTATTATATTCTTTTTTGAGAGAAGTAATTGCTTTAATTTTGCGTATTCGTCTGGTTGTATAAATACCTCTTTAAGAAATTGGTCTTCTTTATATTCAGGATATTGCTTTGAGGTTTGTTTAGGATTCTCTTCTCTTATTGTGTCAATAAGAGTATTATATTCTTCTGGAGTTAGTTTAAAGAAGGAACCATTCTTATTTCTAATAAACTCCATATTGCTTAATTCTGGATTGTCCTTAATCTCAGAGTAATCTATCGGATTCAGCAACGCTTCTGTTTTCCTGAAATAGATTTCTTTGTCATCCGCAGCTTTTTCAACCATAGCTAGGGCCACAACCTGTTTCACTGGCGTTGCTTCGTAACCAATTACTATGTCACCTTTTTGTGCGTCAAGAAAATTTTGAAAAACTCTCCGCTGATTTCCGTTGTCATTATACAAAGTATAACTTTGAACCCCACCAATAGGCATTTTTTCAAAGCTCCATATTTTAGGGCTTGCAACTAGCCACCAATAATTTTTTTTGGTTTTATTATTAAATAAGTTTTCAATTTTCTTTACGAAATTTGATTTAGAAATATCAGTAAGAGTTTTTGTGATCTTTGTTCCATCATAAGGCCATTCACCGTTTTCTGTCCATAGGACTTTTCTCACATGTTTATAGTTTTTTCGGGTATCGTCGAATGCATAGTCACTTTTAATAATACCGCGCCCAATAATTTTATTGTTACCTTTTTTTGCTATTACTGTATCACCGATTTGCATTTCCCTAGAAAATTGCCAAAGCGCCAAATTGTCGTTTGTAAATGTCGAGTTGGGTTTTTTATAGATCTTTTGCAAACGATTAGTAATCTCATCTTTTTTCTCATATGCAGTAAGATCCCCCACTTGATCCCATCCAATGCACATTATATTTTGGGATAAACAATCGTTCCACTTTGACGCATTTCTTCCGGGTGCATATAGCCAAATCCTGTGATTTTGCATGCCTATTCCAGAAGGCTTTAATATTTCAAGTAGTTCATCGTAATAACTGAATAAATCTTTGTTGCCTTTTTGTTCAATCAGAAATCTTTGGATATCAGATGTTTTAGCATGTTTAGCATTAATCATATTGAAGTGATTTGCTAATTTGATTAGCATATCTCGTTTGTAAACAGGTATTAAAGTCTCATTTGAGTATAGAAATGCTATTTTCCATTTACACGCATCACCAAGTTCTGTTATATCATCTATTGTTTTCAAATCACCGCTTTCTGCGCATTTTGCGATTTTATCAATAGCGGACCTGACCAATTTAAAAGCATCCTCTGATGTGTTGCAGTTATATTTGCGGTACCATGCATATTTATCATCACTTATAATTCGAGGATCATTTAAATCGGGCTTATTCTTATATTCGTAAATGCCAAATTTAAAAGAGGAACCACCCCAAATTGACCCAAGTTCTTCAGTTTTAGATTCGAGCCAATAGCAAAATGAATCTTTTTTCTCAAGATTTGTGTATTGTTCAAGCGTCATGTCAGCAAGCTTTCCTTTTGGAAAGGCCGTTTGAAAATCTTTGTACACTTGTTTTCTATCTATCATAACTAATTATTAATGATTAAGTTTAGGTTTCCAAAATTACAAAAAATCCATTACGATTGACAACTTATTCTAAATGCCAGAATTGTTCATAGCCATAATTGTCAAAAATATAATCCTGAATTAGAAAAACATGCTCCTTTCCGTCTTGGGGGCATTCTTTCTTGACGCCAAATCACACAAAAATAATTTTACCAGTGACAAAAACTGTCGCGAACAAAAAAGAGTTTTGCATAAAACTTTTAAAAACATTTAACTATGGAAGAAGTGGATTATACAGAACAAATTAAGGAGTATTGCAAAGAAAAGGGGAAGGCATTCAAGGACATGACGCGTCAGGAAAAAATTGTTTGCCTATGTTGCGTTGCTGCATTGACTAAGGCTGAGGCGGATGAATATTTGTGTTATCTGGATAATGATTTGTCACTGAATAGTTAACGCAGTTGTTGCTATGCAGAGAGAGTTAATGTTGTGGATTTTAGATGGAAGGGCTATAAAAACACAAAGGCCGTAAAAACGGCCTTCGCAGTTTTGCAGCTTCGCAAGTTGCTTTCAGCGGTTTTATGTCTCTCCGCTGGTGCAAATGTAAAAAACATTTTTATAGTGACAAAATTATTTAAGGATTGGATTAATCAGCGATAGCTGGCCTCTTGTTTTTCAGACTCCTTTGAGGTCACAGTTTGTGACCTTAAAGATTTTTCTGTATGGGGGCATCCGATGCGGATCTGCGGCCTTGAGTACATTGCAACTTGAAATCACAATCTGTGATTTCAAGTTTGCTATGCTCGCATGCAGAGCATTCCGGTGAAGCTGCATGCACTGCTGCGCAGTGCATGCGTAAAATGCGGCACAAAGCGCCGCATTTTTTTGTGGTTTACATGGCTACCGCCATGAGTAGGCACTGGCGCTACGCGCCAGGCGTTCGCGGCCTGCGGCCGCTCCGCTTGGGATTTTTCTTTGCGGTTTTGCCGCTCCGCTTGGGGGGATTAATCTGTCGGGATTATGTGTATCTTTGACAAATTAAAATTTAGTTATGAAGAAAACCATCCTGCTGTTATTGGGCGCTGTGCTGTTGTGGTCTTGCAATGAGCATGATTTTTTGCCGAATGACAGGGAGACTGTTCCGTTTTCTTCTTTTACGGTGAGCGTGGATACTGTGAATAAGTTTTATGTGGTGGATATGAAGTGTGTGCCGGCGGGGGATACGTTGTCTTTGATGTTGCCGGAGTGGACGCCGGGTGCTTATAATATTTACAATTTTAGTAAAAATGTTGTGTCGTTTAGCGCGTCTGATAATAAAGGGAATGCGCTATCTTATTATAAACCGCAGGTATATAACTGGAAGATTCCGTGCAAGGATGTAGATACGGTGTGCGTTAGCTATAAGATTTTTTCTAACGTTCAGACTAAAATATATCAAGAGGCGGGGAGGATTAATAAGGACATGGCGTTTATGTTGCCGGCCAGCGTGTTTTTTTATCAGGAGGGGGAGAAGGATAGGCCGGTGCATGTGCATTTTAATGTTCCCGCTGATTGGACTAACATGACCACTCCGCTGGAAGATGAGGGCAACTTTACTTTTACGGCTAAGGACGTTGATGAGCTTTATGATTCCCCGTTTTTTGTGGGCAAGCAGGAGAGGATTTTCTTTGAGCAGAGCGGGCACAAATATGAGATTGCATATTGGGGAGGCCTTGGTATTCAGCGCGATAGCGTGCTTGCGCATATTGACATATTTAAAAATGCGGCATCTGCTGTGGAGAAAATGATGGGTTATATCCCGTACAATAGATATTGTTTTATGCTGCTGTATGGTAATGAAGATTGTCTGGAGCATAGAGCATGTCAAACTGATTACAGTGGCAGTAATGTTTTTAAGGCGGGCAGAACCAGCAATGATATTTTTAGATTCTCCACTGATATCTATCATGAATTTTTTCATATATGGAATTCTAAAATCATTAAGCCTATAGAGCTTGGGCCATTTGATTATCAGCATACTGTGCCATGCAACATGTTGTGGTTTGTAGAAGGCGTTACAGAATATTATTCGGAAAAGATGCTGCTCAAAAATGGTGAAATGTCTGTGGGCTTCTATAAGTATTACGCGGGTACAGGCATTGAACGAATTCAGACGCGTGGCGGATATAAAGTAATGTCACTTGAGCAAGCCAGTATTGACACTTGGATGTTTGTAAATGACGGCACAGAAGAGTATGATTATGATACCGTCTTTCCAAATTATTATATAAAGGGCTGTATTGTAGGCTTTTTCATGGATGTCTTTATGGTGAATGCGACTGGCGGCAAGAAGAGTTTGGATGATTTTATGCATGCTCTCGACAGATTCTGCACTTCAAATAATCGCGGCTTTACCAAGGCAGAGTTTTGGAAAATATACAAAGAGATGTGCGGGTGTGATATAAGCCAACTGCTTAAATATGTGGAGACTACGGAGGAGTTGGATTATGACAAGATGTTGCAGCCTATTGGATGGAAGGTGAATAAATCTACATGGGAGATAGAAGATGTTGATAATCCTACCGCTACCCAACTGAAGTACAGGAGCATTGTAGCAAAATAGTTTTAATTAGTATTCAATTATAAATCAAGATATTATGAAAAAGTCCTCAAGTAAGATTCTTTAAAAAATAACGCCGCTAAGTTCCACTTAACGGCGTTATTTTTTTGTTGGATTTAATCCTCCAGCGCGTCAATCATGAATTCTGCAATGTCCTTGTAAAGGATGCCAAGGCGCTTGTTGTCCTTGACACGGCTGTGGGCCTTGAATTTGTCTATGGACATGATAATTACGGGATTACCTGTCGCGACCTCAACTATTTCCGCAGTGCCGTCCATTATGCAGCCGCCGGCCGTAAAGGTTACTGCAAACTGGGCTGCAACTCCGCTGCCCAGATCCAAATGTGCAACGTGAATGACTAATTTATATTTGGCGTCTTTAACTTGAGCAGGGTTTGAATTGCTTGTTGCTGAGATATTTATCTCTGTAGCCGGTGTTGTTGAGATACCCAGTTTTTTGCTCTTAAATGCATCTATAAAATATTCATAACTCTGAATTGTTTCTTCATTTTTGCCTTGTGCCTTAATGAAAACGTCTGTGCCTTGGCCTGTTACAGCTGTCTTAGTGTAGTCAAATTCAAACGGTATTACGCCTGCATCTTTGATGGCGCTTGCGTTGCCTTTTGTGATTTTTACCGGATTGCCTTGTCCATTTGCCGGATTTGTTTGTGCCGGATTGCCTGCAAATGAAGTTGTTGCAGCAATTAGTAATGCGCTGATAATTAGAGTTAGTTTTTTCATAGTAGACAAACTTTAAGTTTTATTTTTTGTAAAGTTACAAAATGGCTGCATTTTATGATGATATAATGTAGTGTCATTCACAGATTTTTTCTATTTTTGTTGAATAAAAATGCGTATTTACGCAAAAATATTCAGTATATGAAGATAAAAAGAGATTTTTATTTAAACAAACTTATTGATAGTAAGCACAATGGAATGATTAAAGTTGTGACTGGCATAAGAAGATGTGGAAAATCTTATTTGCTGTTCAATTTGTTTTATGATTATTTACGGACTCAAGGAGTTAATAAGGAACATATTATAAAGATAGATCTAGAAGACAGGAGAAACAAGTTGCTCCGGGACCCTGATGCTTTGCTTGCGCATATAGATGGACTTATGAAGGATAAGGGGATGTACTATATATTACTTGATGAGATACAGAGAGTTAGTGAATTTGAGGATGTTCTAAACAGTTATTTAAAAGTCTCAAATGCAGATATATACGTTACAGGAAGTAATTCAAAATTTCTCTCAAAAGATGTAATTACGGAATTTAGAGGAAGAGGCGATGAAATTAAAATTGCACCCTTATCTTTTAAAGAGTTTTTGTCTGCTCATAAAGCTCCTAGAGAAAAGGCTCTTGAAGAATATCTTACTTTTGGAGGCATGCCCAAATTAGTAGATTTTACTAATAATGCTGATAAAATTAAGTATTTGAATGGGCTTTTTGAAAAAACATATTTAACAGACATCAAGGAGCGGTATAAAATTAAAAATGACGCAGAACTGTCTGAACTTATTGATATTATAGCATCTTCTATTGGCGGTCTGGTTAATCCTCCCAAATTGTGCAATACATTTAATACTTTGAAAAAAGTTAAGCTATCAGTCAATACCATAAGTTCATATTTGAATATTTTTCAAGATGTATTTCTTGTTGAAAAAGCCATCAGGTATGATGTAAAAGGAAAGAAGTATATAGGTACGCCATGCAAATATTATTTTTCAGATTTAGGATTGCGTAATGCTCGTATTAATTTTAGGCAGAACGAGGTAACTCATTTAATGGAAAATTTGATATACAATGAATTACGGTTAAGGGGGATGAACGTAGATGTAGGTGTTGTAATAGTTAATACAAAAGATAAGTTGGGGAATAGCCAACGCAAGCAGCTTGAGGTGGATTTTGTTTGCAATCAAGGCAGTAAACGTTGTTATATCCAGTCTGCTCTGCGGTTGCCATCTCCGGAGAAGCAAGAACAGGAACTGAGGTCTCTTAAAAACATTGATGATAGTTTTCTAAAGTTTGTAATAACTGAAGAGCCTATTAAGCGATACCAAGATGAAACCGGAATTGTCTTTATGAATATCTACGATTTTTTATTGGATGAAAATAGTTTAGTATTATAAACTAATAAGTCAAAGGTTTGTAAAACGAGGTTTGTAAAACTTGTAACCTTATTATTCTTGTTGAATAAAAATGCGTATTTACGCAAAAATATTCAGTATGGCTTGATGGTTTGTAGTGTTATTTGATTTTATAGTTACAACCTTGAGTGAGGTTGAGTTCCTCCATCCGCTTCTCCAACATTGTGCGTAGTTCTTGGTAACGTATTAGTCCCCAAGGTGTTTCATTGACAAAACGCGGTGGCACTTCTCCCGCAAAACGGTCTATGTAAAATGTCGGTTTTAGTTTTGAGATGTATTTTGCAATGAAGTCTATGTATTCTTCCAGCGTGAAGGTGATGAAATCTGCCTGGCGTTGAGGCAATTGCATAGTCTGTCGCTGAGCCTGATTAACATCTTGCTGCTGTGCTTGAGTTAGCGTGCAGACCCTGCCTTCTGTCTGTGCCTTTGAAAATTCTTGCTCCATTTGGGTGCCCTTGATTATTTGGAGCTGATGGAATTTGAGTGCTGTAAGTGGCAGGTTGTTAATTATTTGAGCAGATGCCTCCATCTCCTGAGCGGTCTCTCCCGGCAGTCCAAAAATGAAGTGCCCGCATTGCGTGATGCCGCGTTTGGCAGTCTCCTCAATTGCTCTGACTGCAGTTTCAAAATTGTGCCCGCGGTGAATGCGCTCCAGCGTTTTATCATATACACTCTCTACGCCGTATTCTATGATTACAATTTTTTTCCCGACAGGTTCTTTGCACTTGCATGCGTTTGTTGTAGTGTCGCAACTTTCATGTGCTGAGGAGTTTGCATTATTTGCCCCCTCAGATAATTCTTGCAACCAGTCAAGCTTCTCATTATCAATGCAGTCCGGGCGCGTCCCAATTACAATCCCGCGGATATCCGGATGGTTGAGAGCTTCTGCATAAATTTTCTTGAGCTGCTCCAGCGGTGCGTATGTATTTGAAAACGGCTGAAAATAAGCAATATATTGCTGCGCCTTATGATATCTCACTTTGTGAAATTCAATGCCTTCATCTATTTGCCTCCCGATAGATTTGTCCGGCGTGGAGTAATTTGGATGGAACGCATCATTGTCACAATACGTGCAACCACCCAGGCCGCTGCACATTACTGTCTTACCATTGTAGATAGCGCTCTTTATAGATCCGTCGCGATTAGGACATGTGAACCCTGCGTTCACCACAACCTTCTGCAGCCGGCATCCGTACCGCTCCGTAAAATAATTGATAAAAGGATTATATCTGAGGTGCTGTTCCATTGGTTTGCAAAGATAATGAAAAGATAAAACGCAGGCTGGATTTTGTAAAATGGTCTCATTATCAGATGTTTAAAAAATACGACTCTTTAAAAAAAATAAAAGCAGTATTTTGTAAATTGCTGTAAATCAGTAAATTTTACAAAATCCAGCCTGACCTTGTAAATATATACCTGCGAAGCAGGCAACTTTCAATTGCAATGCGATTCTGCGCATTGCGGTGTATTTGTTTTTCTAGCTATTTAGTTTGCATGTGGTCTTGACAACATATTGTGCAATTTGCACAAATTGTTGAAGACCACATGAGCGGAAAAAGCTACGCAGAATGCGTTGCTTTTTACAAGATTTGTGCAAAAAGATAAATATACTAATTGGCTTGACATTAGAGTGTTATGGTTGTATCTTGCAGGGCGAAACGTAAAACTGTCGGGATGGAAAAGAAAGAGAAAAGTTCTAGAAAAAGAGGAGAGAAAAGGACTCAAGATGGAATCCAGCATGTGGCATTCAGAGGGAATAACAGGAATGTGGTTTTCCTTGATGATTTGGACAGGATTAAGTTGTTGGAGTTCTTAGGAGATGCGTTGGAGAAAACGGGCAGCACGCTCATGGAGATTTGCATTATGACAAATCATTGTCACATTATGGTTGAGACTCAATCTATTACTAGGCTGATGAAACAGTTTTTACCTAGATATAGTTTTTGGCACAACAAAAGATATGGAGAATCAGGGTCACTATTTAGTTCTCCTTTCATTAGTTATCCAAAAGTAACAGAAGAAATTTTAATTGACAGTTGCTCATATATTTTGAGGAATCCCATGGTTGCCGGTATGTGTGACAATGTTTGCGAGCATAAGTGGAGTTCTGCTAATGTCCATTTTGGAAATAAATCTACTGCCAGGGCTAGCATACTAAAGTATATAAAAATTGATACATCGCTGGTAGACAGAAAGTTTTCTAATAGGGAGGAGTTTGTGCATTTTATGAATAGTGTCCCCTCTGGCTTGAGGGAGAAATACAAAAGCAGAAGCAGTGCATGGAATAAAATTCCTTTTCAGGAATTAATGAAATCGGCACAGTCCTTCATAGATAAAAACTTTTCCGGAAAAAAAATTGGAGAGTTAACTCTTGGAGAAAGTGATGAACTGGTTGTGCACCTCTACAATAATGTAGGTGGAAATGTCAGCCAGCTGGCGAGTCTTGTAAGAGATTCAAGATATAGGATATGGAAAGTTGTTAAAGGTCAGATAAAAATTAAGAGATAAAGTAGAGACATCTTGGAATAAGCAACGCTTGGCGCGTAGCTTTTCCGCCCATATGGGCTACAATAATTTGCGCTTGGCGCGCAACATATTGTTTAGCCCATATGCTTTTTTATTGGCTGGCGAGGTTAGAGCAGTGGTGTGCGTTGCAAGGTTTTTGCAATTGAGGTTAACCTGCTACGCAGGCAAATATATTTATAAACGCAGGCTGGATTTTGTAAAATGGTCTCATTATCAGATGTTTAAAAAATACAACTCTTTAAAAAACATAAAAGCAGCATTTTGTAAATTGCTGTAAATCAGTAAATTTTACAAAATCCAGCCTGACCTTGTTCTAATACGCGATTGGAACAATGTCTTTTGCCCCAATTTTACTATCTTTGCGCAACTTCAAAAAAAAGCGTATGAAATCTAATCATTCCAATTCTAAGCTTAATCAAGATTTTAATTCACGGACAAACGGCAAGGCAGCGGCACGCGGCAAGGCGGCAGCGGCACGCGGCAACCAAGTAGCGGCACGCGGCAACCAAGCAGCGGCACGTGGCAACCAAGTAGCGGCACGTGGCAAGGCAGCAGCAGGGCGCAGGGATGCGGCGTTGAATGCAGCAGGGCGCAGGGATGCGGCCTTTGTTGCAGAGTGCAAGGACGTGGCTATTAACCCGGCAAATCCTAACGGGCAGATTGCCATGGAGGGATTGACGTTTGATGATGTACTGTTGATTCCGGCAAAGAGCTCGGTCCTTCCTAGGGAAGTGAACATCAGCAGCAAATTTACAAGGGATATCACTTTGCAGGTCCCGATAGTTTCTGCAGCAATGGATACCGTTACCGATTACAATTTGGCTATCAGCATTGCTCAGGAAGGTGGTATTGGCGTAATTCACAAGAACATGAGCAAAGAGCAACAGGCGGAGAGTGTTAGGAAGGTGAAGAGGGCTGAAAACGGGATGATATTTGATCCCATAACAATTCATGAGAGCGCGCTGGTTGGTGATGCCCGCAAATTGATGAGTGAGAATCACATAGGAGGTATTCCCGTTGTGGATTCAAACATGAGGCTGATAGGTATTGTCACTAACAGAGACTTAAGGTTTGTTGAGAATTCCCGTACTCCTATAAGCAAGGTAATGACTAAGGATCACTTGATTACAACAACCCGTACGGATTTGGAGGAGGCCACAAGACTGCTGCAGAAATACAGAATAGAAAAATTGCCTGTCGTGAATAAACAAGGCACCCTTGTAGGACTTATTACATATAAGGATATTACAAAGATTAAGGATAATCCCAATGCCAGCAAGGATTCTAAAGGGAGGCTGTTAGCTGCTGCAGCAGTGGGAGTTACGGCGGATACCCTGCAGCGGGTTGAGATGTTGGTTGCTGCCGGAGTTGATGCAATCTGTATTGATACGGCGCACGGTCACTCTCTGCATGTACTTGATACTATCAAGGTTGTGCGCAAGGCATTCCCTCATTTACAGATAGTTGCAGGTAATATAGCAACGGGTGAAGCAGCCAAGGCGTTGGCAGACAGCGGGGTAGATGCAGTTAAGGTTGGAATAGGGCCGGGCTCAATCTGTACAACCCGCGTTATTGCGGGAGTAGGGGTTCCGCAACTGACCGCTATCATGTTGGCTTCTAAAGCATTGGAGAAAACGGGAATACCTGTAATTGCAGATGGTGGTATCCGTTATTCAGGTGATATGGTTAAGGCTTTAGCCGCAGGTGCAAGCACAATTATGGCAGGGTCTTTGTTTGCAGGAGTAGAGGAGTCTCCGGGTGAGACTATTATTTTGAACGGAAGGAAATTCAAATCTTACAGAGGCATGGGTTCTTTGGAGGCTATGCAGCAAGGCTCAAAGGATAGGTATTTCCAGGATATGGAGGATGATGTGAAGAAGCTGGTTCCGGAAGGTATTGTGGCTCAGGTGCCTTACAAGGGAATGTTGAATGAGGTAATATATCAGTTGGCAGGAGGTTTGAGAGCGGGAATGGGATATTGTGGAGCTGCTGATATTGAGGCTCTTAGAGGTGCAAGGTTTGTGAGGATTACTTCTGCCGGTGTAATTGAGAATCACCCGCATGATGTAACAATCACAAGAGAAGCTCCTAACTACAGCAGATAGAGATAAATTGAATACAAATATTTTATATGAATAAGGTTCTTAAGGTTTTTTGCACGGGGTTATCAAAGAGTAGGCAAAGCGGAGTATTGTGGCTTGCTGTTGTTTTTGCAGCGGCATTGTTGAGTGCTAATGGAACGGCGCAAGCGCAGGTGTACCAAAAAGGTCTGATTGATAAGACTATAGCAATAGTCGGAAATGAACCGATTATGCTGAGCCAGCTTGAGGATGAGGTGCAGATGATGCAGGCGCAGGGAATGACTTCAGACAAAAATGTCCGCTGCCAGATTTTGGAGAGCATGCTTTCTGCAAAATTGTTTTTAAATCAGGCAAGATTGGACAGTTTGAATGTTCGTCCCGATCAGGTTGAGAGTGAGATAAATGAGAGGTTGGACAGAGCAATGACGCAGCTTGGCGGTGAGAAAGAGACAGAAGCGTATTTTAAGAAACCTTTGTTTAAGTTGAAGGAGGATTGGCGCGCAGTTTTGAATGAGCAGAATCTTACTCAGCAAGAGCAGCAGCAGGTTATGAGATCAGTTGGTGAGCTTACGCCTTCTGAGGTTAAGAGGTTTTACAAGAAGGTTGACAAGGATTCTCTCCCGATAGTTTCTACTCAGTACAGATTAAGTCAGATTGTTCTGTATCCATCTAAGGAACAGGCAACTATGGCTGTCAAAGAGAGACTGCTTGAGTTTAGGCAGAGAGTTCTTAACGGAGAAAAATTCTCCATGCTAGCGGCGCTTTATTCAGAGGATCCGGGCAGTGCGCTAAGAGGCGGTGAGCTGAGGATGGCTTCAAAGAATATTTACTGGCCTGCATTTTCAGATGCGGCAATGGCATTAAAGCCTGGACAAATTTCTCAAATTGTTGAGACGCCGGACGGTTTCCATCTTATTCAGATGATTGAGAAAGACGGTGATATGTTCAACGCACGTCATCTTCTTCTAAAGCCCAAATACACAGATGCTGACAGAAACAAAGCATTTAAAACTTTGGACAGCATAAGGACTAAAATTGTAAAAGACAGCATTACGTTTGAGAAAGCGGCGCGCTTCTTTTCTGAAGACCCAAAGACTAGAGTTAACGGAGGGCAGATGTCTGATGAAAACAGCGGAAGCATTTATTTTGAGAAGGACCAGCTTAAGCCTGCAGATTACAATGTCCTAAAAGATATGAAGGTGGGCGAAGTTTCTCAGCCGTTTGAATCTGCTGATAATGAGACGCGTGTGGGACATACCATTTATAAAATAATTAGACTTGATGAGATTCTTCCTTCACATCCGGCAAACGCAAAAGATGATTTTACCGTAATCCAAAATATTGCCAATCAGCAAAAACAAACTGAGGCCATAAAGGCATTTGTTGAAGAGAAGCAAAAGTCCACTTACATTAAAATAGATGACATGTTTAAAGACTGTCCGTTTGAAAGCAGCGGGTGGATTAAATAAATATTTCAGGTTTTTTTTCCCTCTTATTTTTTGTATCGCGACAGTTTTGTTAAGCGGTGCGCGGGTGAATTGTGCTTATGCTCAGCAGAATAGGGACAGAGATTCTTTGGTGAGATTACTGGATGCAAAGTCTGCCTCTTTGATAGACAACATGAACGGTATCTACAGAAAAGTTATAGGTCCTGCAAGATTTTTCCATAACAATACATACCTTCTTTGTGACTCTGCAATATGGAATGTTGTCACCAATGTAATTGATGCAATGGGACATGTTCAGATAATTCAGCAGACAACATATCTTGTTGGCGATCAGCTGACTTACCTTTCTGATCAGAACCTTGCACAATTTAGAGGAGCAGTAGTTCATCTATATAATCGCAAAGGAGACCAGCTTAAGACAAAGTTTCTGGACTACAATACAAAGGACAGTATTGCTACATTTTATGACGGCGGATGTTTGAGAGACAGCAAAGGGAATATTATTGAGGGAAACTCAGGAACGTATGATGCCGGAAGAAAAGAATTTGCCTTTTACACAAATGTGATGATGTTTTCAGATTCTGTTTATGTACGAGGAGACCAGGCTACTTACAATTCTCCTGCTGAGGTGGCAACCTTTGGAACTCACACAACTGCTTGGAAAGAGAGAGATACTCTTTATACAAATATGGGAGAGTATTTCACAAAGCCCGGCATGCTTTCATTAAAAAAAGACAATTACATTGCTACAAAAGACCAGGAAGTCTGGGCTAATCTTATCAATTATTATAGAAAAACCGGTAACGCAGAACTTTTTGGCAATGTGCAAATTAAAGACACCGCCAATTCTGCGATTCTTATGGGTGACAAAGGTTTGTTTAACAGGAAACCTATGATTGCAACCATGACGGAGAAACCTGTTGCAGCAATGTACTCAAAAGAAAAATCTGGATATGACTCCTTAAAGAGAGAGACTCTTTATAAGCTGGATACCTTGTTCCTTGCTGCCGATACTCTGAAAATGAGGTTAGTGCGCAGGTGTGATGTTGATACAAATCTTGTAAAGATTTGCTGGGAGAGAAAAATGCTTGCGGACAGAGACCCTATGATAGAGATAGATTCCCTTAATGCTCAGTATCTTGCGGTATATAAGAAAAATAAAAAGAAGCTGGGAACTTTTGTAAATCCTTACAGTTTTAAGATGAGTTCGGGTTCATCCGGAGATGGAAATGCAAGGGACAGCGGAGCCAGAAATGCGCGTGAGGAGAAACCGTCGGGAGCTAAAAGTGACAATAAAATGACTGCGGCCGGAAGGCTGGGTGATAAAAACATAAAGCCCGGGGATGAGGTTGGGAAAGAGACAGAAGAACATGAGCAAGTTGCTGATACAACGGGAAATGCGTTAAAAGAAAGGCTGGCAAAAATTAAAAAGGATAGTCTTGCCGTTGCTCGTAAAAAAGCTCTGACCGGAGAGGGTGACACCACTAACGTTACCTTTATGGATGCGTATCATCATGTAAAAATTTTTAAGAGTGATTTGCGTGGAGTGTGTGACTCTCTGGTATATGCGGGAATAGATAGCATTGCAAGGTTTTATAAAAATCCCGCTTTGTGGAATGAAGATAAAAATCAGTTTACGGCAGACAGCATAGAACTTTCCATCAGGAATAATAATGTATACAAGGGCAATCTGATTGAGAATGCGTATATTATTTCACAAGAGGATTCCATTCATTTTGACCAAGTTAAGAGTACGGAGATGGTGGCATATTTCCGCGATAATGATGTTTACAGATTTGATGCTCTTGGCGGAGCTTCTGCAATTTTATTCTTAAAGGAGAGGGACAGCGCAATTACTTTGATGAATCAGAAGGAGAGCAAAATTCTCTCCGCTCACATTATCAACAGAAAAATTCAGCGCATAAAATATGTAGAGAATTTAAAGAGTGATGTGCGTCCAACTTATAAGCTCCCTGTGGATAAACAAAGGCTTAAGAATTTTAATTGGCGCATTTCTGAAATGCCGCGCAGCCGCTGGGAGCTGACAGACAGAAAGGTAAATGCTTCACAAAGAGGGACGCTTGCAAAAATTATTTTCCCGGATTATCCTCAGACCAAGATTTATTTTCCAAAATCTTATGAGACAATAACCGCGCTTGCAAAATCTATTGATAAAAAAATTGCGGCTGAAAATGCAGCCGAAGCAAAACAAGCTGAAGCAGAGCGGGCAAACAAAGCTGCTGAAAACAAGCCTGTTAAACTAATTGGCATAGAGAAAGCGGAGCCTGCGGATGTTCAAAACCCGGCACCTGTAAAGGACACAAAGCCTGCAAAATAATTATAGCAGATTTTCAATAATGTTTTTTGACGGATCAAACGGTTTAACATCATTTAAGTTAAACCCCTTGATAGCCATTTGAATAAGCTCCTCTTCCGTAGGCTGTTTCTTGTGACGCGCAGCAGATTCAACTGCGGCAGTATCATTGTAAAAGAAATATTCTCCGGCAGCAGTCATCACCTTTTTAGGGACAAGTCCAATCAGCTCGCATCCCGTAACTTTTACCCCGTGTTTTTCCGCTTGTTCGCAAACTTTCTTATAGGCAATATGCACAGGAGTTTCACTAATGTTTGTAACATTCATTGAAACTTGCGCTACCTTATACTCATCTATATACCAGCCAATTGCCTTACATCCTTTAAGAAGGCCGGGAACTCTTTTTGTGATGAACTCATTGGTGTCTCCTGCGTTTTTTTTGCCGCTGTTTACAGGCACTTTTATTTTGTGGCCGCTCTCACGGACTTCTCCCGCAATCTCTTTTGCTATGGCAACATCTGATGTATTCAAGTTATAATTGATTGCAATTAAATAATCGCGCGCTCCAATGACGGATATTCCGCTGCGTGCAACCGTCTCATTATAAACCGTTGGGCCAAAATCGGGCTTCCAGTTTTTATCTGCAATTTTTGCCTTTATTCCTTCATATTCACCGTCGCGACAGTGTGCCAGGTTCTGTCTTTCTGGAGTAAAAGCGGCTGATTCATAACAATATACCGGAATGCCCAAATCTTCTCCAACCATGCGGCCCAGCCTGCGGGCATAGGCAGCACATTCATCTAATGTTACTTCACTTACCGGAACCAGCGGTACAACATCCGCCGCTCCAATGCGCGGATGAGTTCCGTGCTGAACTCTCATATCTATCAGTTGCTGGGCAGCTTTAATTGCATTAAAAGTTGCGGAAATAACTTTCTCCGGCTCGCCAACATAGGTATAAACCGTTCTGTTAGTAGCTTCTCCGGGGTCAACATTAAGGAGCTTTACGCCGCTCTCTTTTATGACGGCGGCAATTTTATCAATGACATTCCTGTTTCTCCCCTCAGAGAAATTAGGAACACATTCTATAATTCTCATGATGAATCAATTCTTAATAAGTGCTATCTGCAGAGAACCATGCTTTGCGTTAAGTTTCCTAATACTGCCTGCCGTTAACGTACAGGCAAATTCCCGTATTGGTTTCACGCGCCAGCTTTTTAGGATCAATATCTGCATAGTGAACAGGGAACAGATTTTTAGGCGCAATTAAATTTGCAGCCTTGACAAATTCCTCATCGCTCATTGTATAAGGTTCATTCTTAGGCATGAAAGCAATGTCAATGTTTTTAATCTCTTGCATTTCCGGAACCATCTCAGTATCGCCTGCAAAGTACATCCTAAATCCTTGCATATCCAAAATATATCCGTTTCCCTCTCCTTTAATGTGGTAAGGATGGCCATTGCTGCGCTTGTTCTTAATGTTATATGCAGGCACGGCAAAAATGGTCAGCCCTCTGGATGTAAGGCTATCTCCATTTTTAAGAACATCAATCTTGCAATGTTTAAGCTTGTTGATTTTTCTCATGTTTTCCAGTGTAGTGGAAGGGTCAACGTTAAACTTATTGTCATCTAGGTTTAAGTGTAAAGAAGGCAGGTCATTATCAAGACAAGTTCCAACGCCCTTGCTAACTACAAAAGTAGTATGAGGAGTAGCTATTTTTTCAATTGCCCTGCAGTCATAATGGTCACCATGTGCGTGAGTTATTAGAATCACGTCCGCCTTGGGCGCATCTGTAAAATCATAAACTCCACTATAAGGATCAACGTAAAGTTGCATTCCTTCCCAGTCAATGTGGATAGAGCCATGCGCTAGGAATTCAACGTCCACAAGGCCCATTGGGGTGTAAAAAGAATTATGTACTTTGTTTCCCATCTCTGTAAATATTATGTAAGTCTAAGTATGCTTTAAATTATCTGTCGGGAGTAAAAACACCCTCCCTTTCATTTTTATAAAATTAAGCAATAAAATTTCAATTTCCAAAAAATAACTTTTATAGCTCCCGACAGATCCCCATAGAAATAAAAAAGGCGCCTCAGATGAGACGCCTTTTTTAAACATTGGAAAATTGCCTTTTACTTGCCTGACAATTTCTTGTAGCCTTCATAACGAAGTTTTGCAAACTCCTCTGTTAGAGAGAATAATTGCTCAGACTCCTTAGGGAATGTCTTCATTAGAGAGGCATATCTAACCTCACCCTTAATGAAGTCTTGGAACTTGCTCCAATCAGGCTCTTTGCTGTCCAAAGTGAATGGATTTGTGCCGGCAGGAACATCGGGATTGAACCTGTACAGATGCCAATAACCGCACTCTACAGCTTTCTTCTCCTCTAGCTGGCTGTGACCCATTCCGGCCTTTAGACCGTGGTTAATACAAGGTGCATAAGCAATAATCAATGAAGGACCATTATGTGCTTCAGCCTCTTGAATAGCCTTTAGGTATTGAGCCTGGCTTGCTCCTGTTGCAACTTGAGCAACATATACATAACCATAACTCATAGCCATCATTCCAAGGTCTTTCTTTCTAATCTTCTTGCCGCTGGTTGCAAATTTTGCAACTGCGCCTGCAGGAGTAGCCTTAGATGACTGACCGCCGGTGTTGGAATAAACCTCAGTATCAACAACTAGAACGTTTACATTCTCACCTGAAGCAAGAACGTGGTCTAGTCCGCCGTAACCAATATCATATCCCCAGCCGTCTCCGCCAATTATCCACTGGCTTCTAGGAATAAAGCAATCTTTATATTCATAAACTGCCTGGCAAGCAGGGTGTTTGCAACCCTCAATCATAGGAACAAGCTTAGCTGCAACTTCCTTTGCAACCTCAACATTGTCCTTATTGTCCAGCCATTTCTGCATAAGCTCTTTAACTTCTGCACCTGTCTTTGCATCAGCGACAGCTTCTTCTACTCTCTTAACAAGAGTTTCTCTTAATCTTACAAAGCCTAGTCTCTGACCAAGACCATATTCTGCATTATCCTCAAACAATGAGTTAGCCCATGCAGGACCGTGACCGTTCTTATCCTTGCAATAAGGAGAAGATGGGAATGAACCGCTGTAAATAGAAGTACAACCGGTTGCATTGGCAGCCATGATTCTGTCGCCGAACATTTGGGTGATAAGTTTAATATAAGGAGTTTCTCCGCAACCTGCGCAAGCACCTGAGAATTCAAATAGTGGCTGTGCAAACTGTGAGTTCTTAGGGTTAGCGCCCTTAGGAGCAACATTATCTTTATATCCAACCTTGTTGTGAAGATATTCAAAATTAGCCTGCTCTCCAAGCTGACTTTCAGCAGGTTTCATTACAAGAGCCTTCTCTTTTGCAGGGCATACATCAGCGCAGTTAGCGCAACCTGTACAGTCTGCAGGATCTACTTGCATTGTAAAGAAGTAATCTTTTAGATTTGCCTTGCCTTGTGCTTTCTTCAAACCCTTTGGAGCTTTAGCAGCCTCTGCCTCAGTCATTAAATAAGGACGGATAGCAGCGTGAGGGCAGATAAATGCGCACTGGTTGCACTGGATACAGTTCTCAGGATTCCATTCCGGAACATGAGTAGCAACTCCTCTCTTCTCAAATGATGCGGTTCCTGCAGGAATCCATCCATCAGGGAAGTCAACAAATGTGCTGACAGGAAGGTCATTGCCGCACTGTGCATTAACAGGGTCAGCAACCTTGCGTACCCAATCCGGAGCCATGCGCTTGTAAGAATCAGGAACAAACTTGCAAGGAGAAATGTTCTTCCACTCAAATGGAATTTCAACTTTCTCAAACTCGCCGCCTCTGTCAACAGCTGCGTAATTCATCTTAACAACGTTCTCACCCTTCTTGCCATAACTCTTCTCAATCATCTTCTTCATCTCTTTAACAGCATCCTCATAAGGGATAATGTTTGCAATCTTAAAGAATGCGCTCTGAAGAATAGAGTTGGTTCTTCCGCCAAGTCCAATTTCCTCCGCAATCTTGGTTGCATTGATGATATAGAATGTAAGTTTCTTGTTAACAATCTGATATTTAATAAAATCAGGAAGTCTGTCACAAGTGTCTTTTGCATCCCACAAACTGTTCAACAAGAATGTGCCGCCTTTCTTAATGCCTCTTAAAACATCGTACTTTGTCAAGTATGATGGAACGTGGCAAGCAACAAAATCAGGAGTTGAAACCAAGTATGGTGCAGGGATGATAGAATCTCCAAATCTTAAGTGTGAGCAAGTGTAACCGCCTGATTTCTTTGAATCATAGTCAAAGTAAGCCTGGCAATATTTCTTTGTGCTCTCACCAATAATCTTAATAGTATTCTTATTTGCGCCAACGGTACCATCTGAACCAAGTCCAAAGAACTTGCACTCGTAAGTACCCTTTCTTGCCATAGGAATTTCCTCTTTCTGAGGCAATGACAAGAATGTAACGTCATCTACTATACCAATTGTAAATGAATTCTTTGGCTCCTTAAGCTTAAGGTTGTCAAATACAGCAAAAATTTGCGCCGGAGAAGTATCCTTAGATGACAAACCATAACGTCCGCCAACAATCTTAATCTTATTGGAAGACTCGGCAAGAGTAGTCTTAATATCTTCATATAGAGGCTCGCCGACAGATCCTGGCTCTTTGCATCTATCCAAAACTGCAATTTTCTTAACAGTCTTAGGAAGAACTCTTAAGAAGTATTTTGCAGAGAATGGTCTGTAAAGTCTTACAACTATAACTCCAACTTTCTCTCCTTTCTTTACAAGGTAATCAACAACCTCTCTTGTTGTGTCAGTTACAGAACCCATTGCAATTATAATATTCTCAGCCTTAGGGTCTCCGTAATAATCAAAAGGAAGATAATGGCGGCCGCAAGCCTCTCCAATTTCTCCCATATATCTTGCTACGATATCTGGAACTTCTGTGTAATAAGGGTTTCTGGCCTCAGTCTCTTGGAAGTAAACATCTGAATTTTGCGCGGTACCCTTTGTAACGGGAGCGTTAGGATTAAGAGCTCTCTTTCTAAAGGCTGCTAAAGCTTTGGTACTTACCATTTTCTTCAATTCATCTTCTGGAAGAACTTCAATCTTCTGAATTTCATGGGAAGTTCTAAATCCGTCAAAGAAGTGAACAAAAGGAAGAGAGGATTTAATAGCTGATAAATGTGCTACTGCTCCAAGATCCATCGCCTCCTGAACACTTGCGGAAGCAAGCATGCAGAAACCGGTTTGTCTTACTGCCATAACATCTTGCTGATCTCCAAAAATAGAAAGAGCATGAGTTGCAAGACTTCTTGCTGAAACGTGGAATACAGCAGGAAGCATCTCACCTGCAATCTTATACATGTTAGGAATCATAAGCAGCAATCCCTGGGATGCCGTGAATGTAGAAGTTAAAACTCCGGCCTGCAGAGAACCGTGAACAGCTCCGGATGCACCGCCTTCGCTCTCCATCTCAATGACCTTAACAGTTTCTCCAAACAAGTTTTTCCTTCCAAATGCCGCCCATTCGTCTATATGCTCAGCCATTGGTGATGACGGAGTAATAGGGTAAATTGCAGCAAGTTCGCTAAACAAATAGGCTACGTGTGCAGCAGCCTGATTACCATCGCAGGTAATAAATTGTTTTTCTTTTGCCATATCAAAAAATTAGTGTTATTCTTTAATTCTTACAAATTTAGGCCCAAAGATACTGATTTATTAGGGTTAAAACAAGTTAAAAAAACATTGGCATAATTTTTATGCAGTATTTCATATCTCACTTCGTTTTATCAGTGACTTTGTGGTTAAAGTTAAAAGAAAATCCGAAGCTTTTCGGTAGTGATAAGGGGTTATAAATGAGTAATGTTGAGAGTATCCCGTTCAACAAGCCGTATTTTACGGGTTTGGAAATGGGTTGTATTGAGGACTCTTTTAGAAGGGGTCAGACCAGCGGCAACGGGTATTATACCAAGTTGTGCCAGCGGTTTTTTGAGGAAAAGCTTAGCAAGGGCGCTCTGGCCGGGATAGGCAAAGACGGGGTGCTCCACACTCCAAAATGCCTGCTCACCACATCTTGCACAGACGCGCTAGAAATGTGTGCAATACTGTCGGGAGTTAAAAATGGAGACGAAGTCATAATTCCTTCCTATACTTTTGTTACAAGTGCGCTTGCCTTTTCCAGAGAGGGGGCAAAGATTGTGTTTGCCGACAGCAGACCAGATAATCCGAATATTGATGAGAGCAAATTAGAGGCGCTGATTACTCCCCGCACCAAGGTGATTGTGGTTGTGCATTATGCCGGCGTTGCGTGTGAAATGGACAAAATTATGGAAATTGCGCGCAGACACGGAATTATTGTTGTAGAAGACTGCGCACAAGCAATCTACAGTCGTTATAATGATAAACCGCTTGGATCCATAGGGGACCTTGCAGCGTTTTCTTTTCATGAGACCAAGAATATTCAGTGTGGAGAGGGTGGCCTGTTGGTGGTTAATAATGAGAAATTTAAGCAGGAAGCCGAGATTGTGTGGGAGAAGGGAACAAACCGCAGCCAATTTTTCCGCGGAGAGGTGGACAAGTATGGTTGGGTTGGCAATGGCTCTTCTTTCTTGCCGTCTGAATATACCGCAGCATTTTTGTGGGGCCAGCTGCAGAAAGTTGAGGATATTCAGCGTAAGCGCAGAGACTTGTGGAGAGCTTATTATAAGGCATTTAAGTATAGTACTTACAGATTTGCAAATGGTAAAGTTTCCGCCGGTGCGGAGGGGGATAATGTTTTGGAGCATTATGGAATAAGGATTCCTGCTCTCCCCGTGTATGCTTACAACAATGCGCATGTTTTTTACATTGTATGCCGTTCTCTTGGGCAGCGTACCGGTATAATTAAATATTTGGCTGACAATGGCATACATGCAACATTCCATTATCTGTCTCTGCATCGCAGCAAGTATGCCGTGCAGAACGGATGGGACGGAGTGAATTTGCCTCAGGCAGACAAATACTCAAATTGTCTTCTGCGCCTTCCACTGTATAATGCCATGCAACTATCAGATGTTGAGACTGTAGTAAACGAGATTGTGAATTATCTTGGAGAGTCTGAAGCTAAAGTTGCAGAAGCTTCTCCTGCAGTTGTATAGCTGCAAGAAAAAAACTTATGATTCTGCATTTTGTAAACGATGAGAAAATAATCAACCGCACGGTTGAGATGTTTGAGGAACAATTTCCCGGGGATAATATCTTTGTGGTAGCCAATAGGTTGCATCATCCTTTCAAATATGTTAAAGGCATTCCCTGTGTCTATTCACGCGGTGAGTTTTTGCGCAGGATAGAAGATTTTTCAGCTCCCGACAGAATCTATATCCATCTCTTAAATAAACGGAAAATCAGTCTTTTGCAGAAGCTGAACCTGAAGCGTCTTAAAGCGGACGGGGTCAAAATTTATTGGATTATCTGGGGGCTTGATTTGTACAATAATCTTTTGGAGCCGGCAGGGTTTAAAATTTATGATATTAATTCTCTCTCAATTGCCGGAGTGCGTCCGTCCGTTGGAAATTTCTTTGCTTTTGTAGGAAGATTAAACAGAAAATTTTCTGCAAATATCATTGTGAGGTTTGTGCAAAAGTATGTAGATTACATAGTTACGGATACTACAGAGAATGACTATGATTATCTTGTTAAGTATTACCCATCTCTTGCGGAGAAACCCCGCAAAGATTTTTTCTATTATCCTATTGATGTTGTACTTGGAGCAGACTTGCTAAAGAGACTGCAGGAGTCTGATAATGATGAGGGAAGCGGGGGCAATGTTTGCAGCGGCAGTGGCAGTTGCAGTGGCGGCGCCGGCAATGGTAATGGCAATGTTGGTGGCAGTGGCAATGGCAATGGCAATGGCAGTGGCAATAGCAATGTTAGTGGCAATGGTGCCGGCAATATAATCATTGGAAATTCCGGTTCCGCGTCAAATAATCATCTGTATGCAATGAACAAAATTGCAGCACTCAACCTTGGTACAAGAAAAGTTTATGTTCCCTTAAGTTATTCATGTATAAAGCGTTATAAGAGATGCGTGTTAGTGGGAGGACGCAAGTTGCTCGGCGACAGATTTTGTCCGCTTTTAGATTTTATGACTCTGGAAGAGTATAATAAATTGCAGTTGAGTGTTAGCGTTGCATTGTATGGCAATTGGAGGCAAGAAGCTGTCGGGAATATACTGGTATTTCTTTTTATAGGGACAAAAGTTTTTCTTTCCAAGCACAATCCGGTCTACGAATGGGCTTTGGCTCATGGGCTGAAAGTCTTTGAGCTGGAGGGAATTACTCAAGAGCAGCTGGATACTCCGCTGACTGCTTCTGAGAAAATTTCTAATAGGGAGATTGTACAAAATTCATTTACCAAAGAGAGGTTGCTTAAACTTATTAAGGATTTGTAGTTTGATAATTAGCTGATGATGACCTGCTTGCAGCAAGATAAGTAACTCGAAAACTTATTCAGATTTTGTTGAGCCGGGGAGTTTGTTAATTCCGTTTGGCGTCTGGATGATATGATTGAGCTTTGTGTTGTTGCGGATTTCTCTGTTATGTTGCAGAGTCTCCGGCGTTTTGTAAGGGCGCTTGTGGTCTAGGTGCAGCAGAATTGCTGAATAACGTATCTGCTTAGATTTCAACCACATATTAAAGAGTCTCTCTCCAAATTCCCTGTCTTGTCCGCCGTAATGCATCTCCTCATTATAGCCGTTTATTGCAAGCATGTCCGCTCTCCAGCCGGAAGCATTGCAGCCATTCCATGTTGCCTTTGCGGGCGTTATAAAATTCATGAACTTGCTAAAGGCGGGACACTGAATCAGCTTGGTACACTTAAAGTTCCACTTGAGTCCTTGAGCTTTTAACCACTTGTAGCTGAAAGCGTTGCCGGATTCCACATCAGAGCGGGTAAGCTGCTTGCTGATATCCATCGGGAGCCTAAAGTATCCTCCCGACAGTATGTAGTTTTTCTCCGCATAGTGCTCATGGGTTGCAATGAAATCTTTGCGCGGCACGCAGTCCTGGTCCGTGAAAATAAGGTACTCCGCGGTGGCCGCGACCAATGCTTTATTTAAAATTTGTGATTTCTGGAATCCCCTGTCTTCCTGCCAGATATGCTTGATAGGCAGAGCACCGCGGTTGCTTGCCGCGGACTTTTCTTGGTTGCTTGCCGCGGACTTTTCCGTGAAGCTCTCAATCAACTTGCGCGTCTCATCTGTGCTGCCGTCATCGGCAATCAAAATCTCATCCGCCGGTCTTGTCTGGTTAAGGTAACCCCACAAGGTTTTTTCCAGCCATGCCGGGTTGTTATAAGTTGATATGATTACTCCAATTGTCAAAAAGTGCAAGGTCTTTAAAAGTATGAAGCCTTCTTTAATTAATGACGGCGTCATTTATTTAAATTTATTGTTTACCGGAAATAATGGTGCCTTCCGGTGCAAGTTTCTTTACAAGTCCTTGAAGGACAGAGCCTGGGCCAAGTTCTACAAATTCATTGGCGCCATCTTTGACCATGTTCTCAACTATCTGTGCCCAGCGTACCGGATGGGTAAGCTGTATTAACAAGTTCTTCTTAATCTCAGCAGGGTCTGAGTGTGGCTGTGCATCAACGTTCTGATATACAGGACATACAGGCTTGCTGATTTGAGCTTTTTCTATGGCTTCTGCAAGTTCTAGGCGCGCAGGCTCCATGCAAGGTGAGTGGAAGGCTCCTCCAACTACCAATGGGACAACGCGTTTTGCGCCCGCTGCTTTCATGGCCTCACCCGCCTTTGCAACTGCCTCAATTTCACCGCTTATTACAACTTGTCCGTGAGAGTTGTAGTTTGCAGCTACAACAATTCCTGGAGTCTGTTTGCAAATCTCTTCAATCTTAGCATCATCCATTCCAAGAACAGCGGCCATTGTAGATGGCTTAAGTTCACAAGCTTTCTGCATTGCAAATGCACGCTTTGCAACCAGCTGAAGTCCCTCCTCAAAGCTCAATCCGCCTGCTGCCGTTAGCGCGGAAAACTCTCCAAGTGAATGACCTGCAACCATATCGGGCTTAAAATCCGGAAGGCACTTTGCAAGAGCAACTGAGTGAACAAAAATTGCAGGCTGCGTAACCTTTGTCTGTTTAAGTTCATCCGCGGTCCCTTTGAACATGATGTCCACAAGGTTGAACCCTAGAATATCATTTGACTCATCAAATAGTTTCTTAGCCAGAGGATTACTATTATACAGCTCCTGGCCCATTCCTGTAAATTGTGCCCCTTGTCCGGGGAAAACGTATGCTTTCATATTTTTTAATTTTTTTCTTTTTATCCCGACAGGACATTCCTGCCGCTTTTTATTATGACAGGGCACCCCCTGTCGCAACTCAACAAAGATAAATAAAATATATAACTTTGCCTGCAGCGCAGCGGGGATGCCGCATGCGCCTTGCCCGCCCCCCTAGTCTAATGGATAGAATTCGAGATTCCGGTTCTCGCGGTAGCGGTTCGATTCCGCTGGGGGGCACAAAAAGTGCGTCGCCTCTTTGACGCTAATATTCTTAGAACCATTAATATGTATAATAAGTTAAGCTTAATTAAAGTTTCCAGAAAGATGTTAATTGCAATTTCATCTTCTTTAATTCTTGGTTGCCTGACAACTTTTTCAAGTGCGCAGACAACAGCAAATCAGATAAATACAGAAACTGTCGGGAATAAAAAAGAAAATCCTTCAGCAAAATTTCAGCAGAGCGGTGAGGCAAAAATATGGACATTAAGAGATGCGCGGCATGTAAAGGTGTTTAAGCAAAAGGCTGTCAAACAGTATGTTAAAGACAGCATGGACGTGTTGGTGGCGCGCTGTCAGAAGGTGCTTAACTCCGCCTACATGGCGCAGGAGCTTGAGAAGACTGTAACTGATGTGCCTGGATATGAAGGATATCCCGTGAAACTGTATACCTATTATATGCGCAATGATGTTAAAACTCATGCGGACAAGAAGGGGAGGGTAATGCTGCTAATGCCTGATGCTCAGAAGCTTGCGCGCTGGACAATTTCTGCTTGCTGGAGGGCTGTGCAAAGCCTTGATTATAAGTACACTCAGAAATTGTTGAATTATATCATGTGGCAGAACGGAGGACAATTTGCAGTGCGCGGCGTTGTTTATGAGGACATGTACACCCGCGGCTACTATGAACCCTACGTTTTTAAAGATGGCATAACTGTTTATGTAGCAGACCCTAAAATGGTTGCGACAGATTCTACTTTAAAGTGGTGCACCGATGCAATGCTAGAGTATTATTTGAAGTTGGACAACTCTCAGCTCAAGCCGTACTCCGGACGTTTTGCCAGAATTTCCAGCACCACCCGTGAGATGTACTATGAATACAACGGGATTACCAACTACAAAGATGCAGAAGGCGTTTGTTGCATAAAAAATTCTTACGGGAAAGTCATCAATGTTGGCACCGGTGACAGTCATGAAACACGCTCTCTGGTTTGGCTGGATGTAGTCCGCCAGCTCTATTTAAAAGCTTGGAACTCAGAAGATAATGAACTCATAGATGCTTGGGCCTGGTGGGTGTTTGTGAATCACGTTGGAGAAGAACTATAAAAAAAAGCCGCTTAAAATAAGCGGCTTTTTTATCTATCGTGAAGAAAATAATTACTCTACAAAAGCAATAATTTCATTCTTCTCAACTTTCTGACCTTGCTTTGCGCAAATTACTACAAGCTTGCCGTCAGCGGGTGCTTTAATTTCCTCCTGGCCGTAGAATGCCTGAACAAAACATATTGTCTGTCCGGCCTTTACAGCGGTTCCAACAACAGGGGCCATTGATTTGTCCGCAACGTCATACTGCCAAACAACCTGTCCTTTGACTGTTGCCTGAATTGGTTTTGCATTAGGATGCTGCTCAACAACTTTATTGACATCAAATGTTGGCATCTCAACAACCGGACGCTCAACAATGATTGGAGCATTAGCCTTAGCCTTAGCAGCTTCCAGCTCTTTCTCAAAACGCTCTTTTGCAACTCCGCTCTTATAATCAAGATACTGAGTTTCATGCATTGCAAGCTCAAACAACTCCTCGTCATCTTGCCCGCGCTCCCAGCCTTTTTCCTTCATCATCTGCTCATATTTAGGAAGCTCGTTAGGGAATGCATCTTGTGGAACGCCAGTGTAGAACTCAAGACCTTTTTGCTTTACAATGTCCACAATCTCAGGAGCCAATGGCCCAGGCAATTTGCCCATCTTACCAAGAATCATGTTCATTGTATCTTTGTCAATGGTGCCCCAACGCGGCTCACCCTTAAGCATATGCATCAAGTTCATCAAAGAAGTATTCTTTACATACTGGCTGAACGGAGTAACCAATGGAGGATAACCCAGCTTAGGCCAAACGTATGCAACCTCATCAAACAGCTTTATAACAAGGTCATTGATACCAAGTTCCGGCTTGCCCTGATTCCTTAATGAAGCGTTGATAGCTCCCTGGAAACCTTTCAGGTCTGCCATCATGGAGCCCATCATTCCGCCCGGAAGTCCGCAGCCAACAAGAAGTGATGTCATCATGTGGTTACCCGGAGCAATCCAGTATCCAAGATAATCATCTATGAATGACTGAGTTAAACGGCGAGCCTCCATATAAGCTTTCATGTTGATGTCTTTAACAAGGAAGCCTGCATCCTTTAACATTGCCTGAATTGTGATAACATCAGGATGAATCTTTCCCCAAGAAAGAGGTTCCATTGCAACATCAATATATTCAGCGCCCGCTCTTGCAACTTCAAGCATGGAAGCTACTGAAAATCCGGGGCCTGAGTGACCGTGATACTGAACTTTTATATGAGGATATTTATCTTTAATAGCCTTAACAAGTCTGCCCAAAAATACCGGACGTCCAATGCCGGCCATATCCTTAAGAGCAATTTCATCTGCGCCGTACTCAACCACTTTATCTACAACGCCCATATAATACTCAACAGTGTGAATAGGTGAGTGTGTGATACTTAGAGCAACCTGAGAAATCATTCCGGCCTCTTTTGCGTGGATAACTGAGCCTTTCAAATTACGGTGATCATTCAATCCGCAGAAAGAACGCATAATGTCCACACCCTGAGCTTTTTTAACCTTGCACATAAGTGCGCGGACATCATCAGGAACGGGGAACATTCTAAGGGCGTTAAGTCCGCGCTCCAGCATATGAGTCTGAATTCCGGCCTTATTAAAAGGAGCGGTCCATTCTCTAACTGCCGTATTAGGATTCTCGCCAAACAACAAATTTACCTGCTCAAAAGCGCCGCCATTAGTTTCAACTCTGTCAAAGCAGCCCATATCTATAATGACCGGCGCAATTTGCTTCAACATAGATACTTTCGGCACATACTTGCCGGAAGATTGCCACATGTCCCTGTAAAGAAGGGAGAACTTTATTTCTCTAGCCATATTATTAATCTATATTCTGAATGTTACAAAAATTCCTTTTAGCTCCCGACAGGTATTCTTTTTCTCTGCTTCTTTCCACACTCCCTGCTTCTTCCTGCACTCTTTGCCGCTTTCCACACACTCTCCGTCGAGCACGAGCGGCAAATTTAGGAAAAAGGATTGTACTTTGCTAAAAAGGAATTATATTTGCAACCCAATTCGGCAGCGGCGGATATGCTGAGGCTGATTTTGCAGCTGCGGCTGAAATATGCAGAAGCTGATAATATGGTGAGAGTAGCTCAGTTGGCTAGAGCATCGGTTTGTGGCACCGAGGGTCGTGGGTTCGAGCCCCATTTCTCACCCGCAGAAAAGCAGGCATCTTGCCTGCTTTTTTTTACCTTTACAGGCACTTATGGAACGGATTTCACGCGCAGAAATAGAGAGGCGGATGCGGAATCATATCTTGATTCTTGATGGCGGCCTTGGTACTTTGATTCAGCAGCGCAAGCTCTCAAAGGACGGCAACATGGATATGTTGAACCTTCTTAATCCCGATGGTATCATGCAGATACACAAGGATTACATAGCGGCCGGAGCGGAAATCATTACAACAAATACTTTCAGCAGCACCCGCATATCCCAAAAAGAATACGGTACCGCCGATAAAGTCTACGAGCTCAACAAACGCGGAGCAGAAATCGCTCGTGCCGCTGCACAGGATGCAGAATCTCAAGACGCAGCAGAGCCTAGCGAGCGCATGGAGCGCAGCGACTTTAAGCGAGCAGGCTACTGCAAGTCTGGAGATTCCGCCAGCAACAGCGGGTCAGAGGAATCTGCCCGCCGCACACTTGTGGCAGGATCCATAGGCCCCACAATCAAATCATTATCGCTGTCCCCAGACGTCACCAAACCGGAATACCGCAGCATCTCATTTGATGAGATGGCGGCTGCATTCAAGGAACAAGCTGAAGGTCTGATAGATGGAGGAGTTGATATCTTGCTGTTGGAATCTTGCTATGACGGACTCAATGCAGAAGCTGCCCTTTATGCAATCCATCAGGCGCAAGTAGAAAAAGGAACAGATATCCCCGTAATGGTTTCAGCTACAATCAATGATAAGACAGGACGCTTGTTGACCGGACAAAAGACTGAAGCATTTTTTACGGCAATCTCACATTATGAACTATTAAGTTTTGGTTTAAACTGTTCTTTTGGAGCAAAAGATTTGATGCCGTTTGTTGAAGAGCTGAGCAATTTCTGCAATGAATTTTATGGCAGCTCAAAAGGTTGTGGAATAAGCATTTATCCAAATGCGGGACTTCCTAATGAGATGGGCGAGTATGATGAAACTCCGGAGTATACGGCGGCATGCATCAAAGAAGTTGCACAGAAAGGTTGCATTAACATTGCGGGCGGCTGCTGCGGTACAACGCCGGAGCATATCCGCGCAATTGCCAATGCCTTAAAAGATTGCAAGCCAAGAGAAAAAAATGAAAAATCTGTCGGGAGCATAAATGATAATTTATATGTCAGCGGACTGGAGAATTTGCTGATAAACAGAAAGATAAACAACTTTATAAATATCGGGGAGAGGACAAATGTGGCAGGCAGCGCAAAGTTTGCAAAGCTGGTGAGGGAGCAAAATTGGGGCGAGGCAGCAAAGATTGCGGCAAAGCAAATTGAGGACGGAGCAACTGTGATTGATATCAATACAGATGATACGATGCTCAATGGAAGCGAGCTGATGCAGAACTTCTTACGCTATATTGCAGGGGAGCCGGAGATTGCAAAAGTTCCGCTAATGATTGATTCTTCAAACTGGGAGACTATTCTTGCAGGTGTGAAAAATTGCAGCGGAAAATGCATTGTCAATTCTATAAGTTTGAAGGACGGTGAAGAGGAATTTATTAGCCGCGCAACTGAACTTTTTTATCTTGGCGCAGCTGTAATTGTAATGGCGTTTGATGAAGAGGGCCAGGCACTTACATATGAGCGCAAGATTCAAATTTGCAAGCGGGCTTATGATATTTTAACAAAGCGCGTTGGCTTTGCCCCAAGCGATATAATTTTTGACTGCAACATTTTGACTATTGCAACGGGAATGCCGGAGCATGATAATTATGCCGTTAACTTTATCCGCGCAGTGCGTTGGATTAAAGAGAATTTGCCCGGTGCAAAAACTTCCGGCGGAGTCTCCAATTTGTCTTTTGCTTTCCGCGGAAACAACAAAGTGCGTGAGGCAATGCACTCCGTATTTTTATATCATGCCATTGCGGCCGGTCTGGATATGGCCATTGTAAATCCCTCTATGTTACAGGTTTATGATGACATAGAACCGGAGCTGCTTGCCAGTGTGGAGGCGGTTGTTCTGAATGATGCTTCTAAGCTCCCGACAGTTTCTGGTTCTGCTGCATCGCTTTCTCCTACTGAGTTGCTTGTGGAGATTGCCACTAGAATCAAAGAAGATGAACTTGCTGCAAAGCAGCAGATTTCTTCGGACCTGTCGGAGCCTGCTCGCTTAAAGTCGCTGCGCTCCATGCGCTCGCTAGGCTCGACAGGTTCCTCAGAATCAACGGGCAGCAGCAACTCCTCAAAACCACAAAATGTTGAAGCACTTCTTAAGCATAAGCTAATCAAAGGAGATTCAAGTGATATTGAGTCCCTGTTGCAAAATGGATTGACTCAAGCAACCTCACCGGTTTCTCTGATTGAGGGTCCGCTAATGGACGGAATGGAAGCAGTAGGGAAAATGTTTGGTGAGGGGAAAATGTTTCTGCCTCAGGTGGTTAAGAGCGCCCGTGTGATGCAGGCCGCTGTGAATTTCTTGCAGCCGTTTATTGAAAAATATAATGAGGAGCAGGCCGCAAATATTGACTCGTCAAAAAAAGAGATTGATAGTAAATCAAAAAAATACAATAATCAAAAAACATCTGTCGGGAATAAAAATATTGTATCACAGCCTGTCATAATTCTGGCAACGGCAAAAGGGGACATTCACGATATTGGAAAAAATATTGTTTCAATTATTTTGACATGTAATAATTTCAAAGTGATAGACCTTGGGGTAATGGTTGAGAATCAGAAGATTGTAGATGAGGCCATAAAAAACAGAGCTGACTTGATAGGGGTGAGCGGATTGATTACGCCTTCTCTGAAGCAGATGGAAAATCTTGCTGCGCTGCTGGAGGAGAATAAAGAGAGAATGTTCAAAGAGCTTGGTTATTTGATTCCGCTTGCAGTTGGCGGCGCCACTACTTCTGCCATTCATACAGCAGTTAATATTGCTCCATTGTACAGTGGTACAGTTGTTTATGGTGGCGATGCCTCAAAGGCGGCGGTTGTTTACAAGAAACTTGTGAATGATTTTGGAGGTCATGCCCGCGATATTTCAAATGCGTCCGGTACAATTTCAGATGACTATTTGCCCGGAAATTATTCCGCAATCATCAAACATGAACAACGTGAAATCCGTCGAAACTACAAATGGCGCAATGCACGCAAACTGACTGTTGCTGAAGCGCGTGCGAGGGCTCACGCAGACTCTGACGCAAATTCTTGCGGTTCAGCCTATCGTTTTGCTCCGTGCAATTATGTTCAGCCAGAAAGTTTTGGGGAGAATAATCTTTTTGCAAAAAAATTAAATCTAGGAGATATTGTTGGAAGGATTGACTGGACCGGATTCTTTAATTTTTGGGGATTCAAAGGAAAATATCCGGAGGTAGCTTATAAGAATGAGGAGGCTGAAAAGCTTTATGACCAGGCACTTGCATGTGTTGCTGAGATGACTGCGGACGGCTCCGTAGAGGCGAGTGTAATGCTTAAGTTTTTTGATGCTGCTGCTGATGCTGAGGATGTTATTCATATATATGAGAATCTTAAAGAGGGTGAAAGTTCTGTCGGGAGAAAAATAATAGCAAAAATTCCTGTACCTAGGCAAGTGGTTGAAGGATCTGATTATTTGTCACTTGCGGACTTCATTGCTCCGGAGGGTTGTGTTGTAAGTGGTGCCTCTGCGGTGGATGGTGCGGCTGCTACAAACGTCAATGATAAGTATGTTCCTTTAACTTCACGTGTTGGAATCTTTGTTTTGAAGATTGAGGACAGCCGAGCAGAACAGCTTGATCATAAGAGCTTTGAGTACCTGTTGCGTTACAGTATATGTGCGCGTCTTGCAGAGGCGCTTGCAGACTGGATGCAGGCGCAGGTAGATGGTGGCCTTCACATAATCCGCCCCGCATTTGGCTATCCGGTATGTCCGGACCACTCCCTTAAACGTATGGCATTTAACCTGTTGCGCGTGCAAGACCGTATGGACATCAAGCTCACGGAATCCAATGCCATCATCCCAACCACCTCCATCTGCGGCATGCTCATCGCCCACCCTGACGCACGGTTTTTTGATATATAAAGAAATTCCTACTTGAGGACTTTTTTATAATTGCCACATTGTCAATGATTTGTGATTTTGACAATATGGTGAATTTTATCCGCGCATTTTATATATGTTTCATAATCAATGTATTGTGAAAAAGTCCTCAAGTAGTAGCTCCTTTTTATTACCTTTGCCATTGCAATAAAGTTCTACAATGAAAGTCTCTGAAATTCTTACACAAAAAGGGCGCAAGCCTTTTGCCTCGTTTGAAATTGTCCCGCCTCTTAAAGGCAGCGATATCAGTAAGTTATATGCATCCATTGAACCGCTCATGGAGTTTGAGCCGCCGTTCATGAATTTTACTTCCCACAGAGATGAGGTGGAGTATCGTAAAAATGAAAATGGTACATTTACACAAGTAACTGTAACAAAAAGGCCTGGCACTCTCGCGATAGTTTCTGCGGTGAGCCGGAGGTTTCCTCAGATAGAAGTTGTACCCCATGTGATTTGCGGCGGACAAACTGCGGATCAGAATGAAAGTCTACTTTTGGATTTGCATTTCCTTGGTTTCCATAATATTATGGCATTGCGCGGAGATGCTCCAAAGGGGGAGAAATACTTTGCCCCAACCCCGGGCGGACATGCTCACAGTTCAGAACTTGTTGCGCAAATTCAGAAGATGAATGCGGGTAATTACCTGGATCCAAATATAAAAAATGCGGTAAGCACAGATTTCTGTGTTGGTGTTGGCGGATATCCGGAAAAACATATTGAGGCCCCCAATATGGAAGCTGATATTCAGAATCTTAAGAGGAAAGTGGATGCGGGCGCCGATTATGTAATTACTCAGATGTTTTTTGACAACAGAAAATATTTCAGCTTTGTAGAAAAGTGCAGAGCCGCAGGGATAAAAGTACCAATCATACCCGGCATAAAGCCAATCTCCACGCGGAAGCAGATAGAACTTTTGCCGCACGCATTTGCGCTGGACCTGCCGGTTGAATTGATGGCTGAACTCAAAAAATGCAAGGATGATACGGCAGTATATGAGTGTGGAATTGCTTGGTGCATAGCACAATGCAAGGAGTTGCTTGCCGGATGCGGAAATGTGATTGCCGGAGCTCCTGCCATACATTTTTACACAATGGGCAAAGCGGAAAATATCAAGCGTGTGATAAAGGCTGTTTTTTAAAAAGACACCATCTTTAATTATTAACAGCGTTACAAATTGAAAAACAATTTTAAATTAAAATAATATGAGAAATTTAATCAGAGCGATTTTTGTATTGGTGCTGGGCTTTTGTCTGGCGTTGTGGCCAACTGCTTCTTCTCAGTACATAGTGTTAGTTCTTGGTTGGTGTTTTATTGCGGCCGGAGTTGCTACCATTATTTATGCCTTTGCAACAAGGATGTTTATACATATTGTCGGGATGGGCTATTTGACGGCAGGCAGCGCTATTATATTTCTTGCCCTTGGCTGCTGGATGTTATATATGCCTCAGACTTTTCTTAGTATCATAGCCTTTTTGTTTGGAGCTGTTCTGATTGTTTACGGCATAGCACAATTAGTTCATACTTACAGATTTACAAAGGGCAGTAAAAATAAGGCGCTTGTTTATGCATTGCCAATTATAGCTCTTATTATTGGAGTGATTTTCTTTTTCCGCTCAAAGGATGCTATAAAGCTTTTGACAATGTTCTTTGGTTTGGGTCTGATATTATTTGGTGTTGCCGAGGTGATTCTAGATGTTAAGTATCTCAAGACCAAGAAAATCATGAAGGCCGCGGCTGCTGCGGAAGCTGCAAAAATTGAGGCGGAACAAAAAGCTGTCGGTGAGCCTTCTAGTGAAAAAACCGTATAAACTTTAATAAGGAGCGGCTGTTAGTAGAGAATCCTGCGGGCTCCTACATAACGTTTAGCATAAAAGGGCTGGGTTGAATTGTCTATTGTGACACATCTTCCCGGCCTTGTTGCATGTATGAATCTGAACGCCCCTCCTCCAAGAACTTCATATACAATTCCCACATGGCCAATATCTTTGCTGCGAGTCCCTTTCCAGAATACCAGGTCTCCTCTCTGCAAATTATCCAGTCCTACCTTAACTCCCTGTTTGTATTGATCTCTGGATGAGGCTCCTAATGTATATCCTATTTTGTAGTAAACTTCTCTAGCATATCCAGAGCAGTCAAAAGTCTTCCCTCCAATCTTGCTTCTGCCGTATCTGCTGCCCAGCAAAGTCTCTGCATATCTCAACATTACGTCCACAGTATCATCAGGAGGGATGTCAATAGCAGCCTTTTGCGGCGTCAGCATCTTTGTACCTGGCACATTTGAGGCAACGGCAGCATTTGCGGTAGTGGCAACATTTGAGGCCGTGGCGGTATTTGCGGTAGTATCATTTTGTGCGTGCAGCAGTGCGCATGACATAAGGATAATAAGCAACGTACTTGAGGACTTTTTTATAATATGTTGATACATAGGATTATATTCTTTTTACAATAATTGTTAATCTTGATTGAGAAAACATTAATAGACTTATAATAAAGTGATTATGAAAAAGTCCTCAAGTAGCTCTCTTTTCTGCAAAGTTAAAATTTTTTATATTTGCCGCCCGAATAAATATTGACCTCCGCAACAACTTAACCAAGAAGATTTTCATAATGAAGCACATAAGAGCAATTTCACACTTTGCAACTGCAATATCCATCTTTTGTATCACGACAGTTTTTGTTATCGCGACAGCTCCTGCAGCGTTTGCGCAGAGGGATGTTACCGCTCCTGGCACATTGGCGCAGAGGGACACAACCCGTCCTGCAGTGCAGCAGCAAGCAACCGCGCAGCAGCCAGCAGCCGCAGCACAGCAAGTAACTGCCCCGCAGTCAGCAACCGCGCAGCAGCAAACCACATTGCAGAAAGTTTTGCAGTCTCCGTATATGCCTCAGTTTCATGGTCTTTTGAATGCGAGATTTGAGTATGAACCGCGCGGTGGAGAGAAGGGAGGGAGCGCTTCAAGCGGCACTGGTTCTTCAAAATCAGAGACAGAGGGGATAAGCAGATTTGAAGTCCGCCACGCTCGTATTGACATGACTGGGAGAGTTACTCCTATTTTTGATTATCGCATTCAGGTAGATTTTTCTGATGAGGGCTCAGTAAAACCTGTCGATGCATATATACACTTTACTCCATTTAAAGGTTTTGAATTGACGGCCGGACAGATGAGAATTCCTTCAACTCTTGATGCACACAGAAGTCCTGCCAATCAGTTCTTTGCAAATAGGTCCTTCATTGCAAAATACGGCGGCTTAAGAGATGTGGGCATGATGCTTGGTTACACATTCAGTAACACTCCGTTCCCAATCATCTTGCAGGCAGGTATTTACAATGGCGCAAGTTTTTCTGAGCAGAAGAACTGGCACGTTGCGCTATTGCATACATTTAAGGCTCAGTTCCTTGTAAGCAGGCAGTGGGTTTTCACATGCGGCATTCAAGACCGTAAGCCGGACTCCGTAAGATTTTACATGGTTGATGCGGGCGGATATTATCAGGGCGAGCGTCTGCACGTAGAGACGGAGTATCTGTATTATCACTATGCGCACAATGCTTTCCGTGATGTTAATTGCGTGAACGCTTTTGCCAATTATGATTTGCCAATTAAATTCTGCCGCCTTGCATTATTGAGCGGCTCGTCGTCAAACGGCAACGCCCCTGACGGCAACTCCGATGCATCAAAATACCTTTTCAAAAAAATCTCATTCTTAGTGCGTTATGATTATATGCAAGATCACAGCAACGGCAAAGAGCTGGCAACACACTCAGGCACATCTGCAACCGGCACTGTCGGGACCCAAACACTTGCAATAACCAATTATCACAGAAGCAGAGCCACTTACGGCATCACGCTAAGTATGGGCAAACCGTTTACTGCAGATCTGCGTCTTAATTATGAAGATTATTTCTACAGGAAAAATGCAGTAATTCCCAAAGGCGAGCAGGATAAGTTTGTAATAGAGCTTATGCTTAAGTTCTGATTTATGAACATATTGCATGTGTTTACCAAGTAAAATTCACATGGCAGGCCAAGTTTGATTTCCTTTTTTGTGCAGCTGTTTGCTGTCGTAGCAAATCAATAGATAATTAACCCAATCACCCCGCCTGTGATGATAACCCATATCGGGTTGGTTTTCAGCCACTGACATGCGGCAAAGGCACCTGCAAAAAGAACCCAGCTGGTCCAGTCAAAAAAATTCTCCTTTGTGATTAGAATTCCTGCGGCGGCGGCAATCATGCCTATCACAATTGGCCGCAGAGTCTTCATTAGAGAGGCGAATAAGTTGCTCTCTTTAAACTTCACATAAAGATGACAGATTGTAAGCACCAGAATAAATGACGGCAGCACAACCGCAAAAGTTGCCAGCAGTGAGCCAAATACATTGCCTGTCACAGTGTAGCCCACATAAGTTGCGCTGTTTATCCCGACAGGTCCCGGGGTCATCTGGGATATAGCAACAATGTCCGTAAACTTTTCCGCGGTAATCCACGCATGTTTTATGACCACCTCACTCTGGATCAGTGACAACATTGCGTACCCTCCGCCAAACGTAAAAAGTCCGATGATAAAAAACACCCAGAACAGTTGCAGGTAAATCATCTCTCTCCTCCTTCTTTATCTATATGATTACTACTACTTTGTTCCTTTTTCTTTTTATCCCCAAAGTATCTTCCCATGAAGAAAAATACTCCTATAACAAGCAAAATATAAATCGGCGATACCCTCAAAAAAACAATTGCAACAGCTGTCGCGACAGCAAGCAAAGCCCTATAAACATTTAGATTTGACTGCTTTACCATATCAACAACAGGTACCGCAATAAGAGCAACTACAACCGGACGGATCCCCTTGAAAATTTTTACAACTATGGGATTGTCTCTAAAGCCGGCAAAAAATATGGCAATCAGCAAGATAATGATGAATGATGGCAGACAGCTCCCAAGCGTAGCCACTACGCTTCCTTTATTGCCGCGCAGTTTGTATCCCAGAAAAATGCTGATATTCACCGCCATAACTCCGGGTGCAGACTGGGCTATCGCGAGTACATCCATAAAATCCTGCAGCCCGATCCATTTTTTCTTCTCCACAACTTCCCTCTGAATAATTGGAATCATAGCGTATCCGCCTCCCAGTGTAAATGCTCCTATCTTGGAGAAGCACTTGAATATTTCCCAGTAGCTTACCGTGTTTTCTCTTTTGTTCCCGACTGTTTTATTTATGTTAAATAAATTCATCTCTTATCCATCTCATTTTCTCTATTGTCAATATCATTACTTTCATGCTACCGCCACATTATTGAGCACAATTGTCCTATTGCGCTGTGCAAAAATAGTAAAATAGCATAAGGGTAAAAAAATTTGCAGGAACAAAAAAAGTACTTATATTTGCATCCCGCTTTTGCGGAGAGACCGGTAGAAGGTGTCTTTAACACAGTCTCGTAGCTCAGTTGGTTAGAGCACCACACTGATAATGTGGGGGTCCGCGGTTCAACTCCGCGCGGGACTACATCTGGGGGACTAGCTCAGTTGGCTAGAGCACCTGCTTTGCAAGCAGGGGGTCAAGGGTTCGACTCCCTTGTTCTCCACAAGGCTGATAATAAAATAATTATCAGCCTTTTTTATTGACTAATCCGGTCCGGTTCATTAATTATGTTTCTCCAAGCTTGTTTATTTTGTCGTATTTTCTTCTGTGCCATGTAAGGTTCAGAGCGGAAGAGGCCGGGCGCTGCTCCGCTTGATTGCGGGTCTGTGATATTCCTTAAAAATTGCTAATTTTACGCGTTGTGAAAAAGCGCCTTGCCGCGTTGGAAAACGGCAAGGAGAAACGGAATTGGAGAGCCGGAAAAATCGAAAGAAATTAATCATATAAATAGAATATCATGAGCGTAAAAATCAATTGTTTTATTCCCTACACGTCTAAGCAGCAGGTGATTAAGACTATGGAAAGTCTTAAGGCCTGTCCAATGGTGTCTAAGATTATTTTGCTGGATGCGGTTAAGGAGCCTATGGCCAAGAGTACCGTTATCAAGAAGATTGCGGCGCATTCGGATTGCGACTATACGTTAATCTACACTAAGGAAACCACGTTGAATATGGGCTATTTGAGCCTTGAACGGATGGTGAATGTGGCTAAGGATTCCGGCGCGGCCATGGTTTACGCAGATCATTATTCATTTGAGTATCAACAGGATGCGCCGTCACAGCAAGCGGGACAGCCGGCCGGCAAAAAGCAAATGGCCAAAGTTGCAAAGCCTGTGATTGATTACCAGTTTGGGAGCTTGAGGGATGATTTTGATTTTGGCTCTGTATTATTGTATAAAACAAGCGCCTTGAAGGCGGCCGTCAGGACGATGAAGACCAATTACAAGTTTGCCGGGCTGTATGACTTAAGGCTCAAAGTTTCTCAGAAGGGCGCGCTTGTCCATATTAATGAGTTCTTGTATTCTGAAATTGAGGAGGATACGCGCAAGAGCGGACAGAAGATGTTTGATTATGTGGACCCTAAGAATCGTGAGGTTCAGGTGGAGATGGAAAAGACTTGTACTGACCATCTTAAGAAAATCGGAGGATATCTGCCGCGCCGCACCAAGAAGGTTCCGTTTGGAAAGGAGAAGTTTGAATTTGAGGCATCCGTTATCATTCCGGTTTATAACCGTGTGAAGACCGTTCGTGATGCAATTAACTCTGTGCTTAATCAGCAGACCAAGTTTAAGTTTAACGTGTTAATCATTGATAATCACTCTAATGACGGCACAACAGAAGCTATCGATGAGTTTAAAAATGATAAGCGTGTTGTTCATATTATTCCCGACAGGAATGACCTTGGTATAGGTGGTTGCTGGAATCTTGGAATTCACAATCCTAAGTGCGGAAAGTTTGCAATTCAGCTGGATTCTGATGATGTGTATTATTCTGAAAATTCTCTTCAAATTATAGTTGATAATTTTTACAAGCAGAATTGCGGAATGTTTGTTGGCGCCTATGCAATGACAAACTTTAAGATGGAGATTATTCCTCCGGGAATCATTGACCATAAAGAATATACTCAGGAGAATGGACATAATAATGCATTGAGAATTAATGGTTTTGGAGCGCCTCGCGCATTCTTTACTCCTTTCATCCGCAACATAAATCTTCCTAATACAAGTTACGGAGAAGACTACGCGGTAGGACTTAGAATCTGTCGAGAGTATGCAATTGGGCGCTCTTTTGAAACGCTTTATTGCTGCCGCAGATGGGAGGGGAATTCAGATGCCTCTTTGAGCGTTGAGAAGACAAATAAGAATAATTTGTATAAGGACAGAATACGTACTTGGGAGTTGCAGGCGCGCGTTGCAATGAACAAAAAGAGAGGAAGATAGTACTACAACAACGCAAGAAAATTGATAAGAATTTTTTGTAATGGGAAAGAATTTTGAACACGTGGTGTTGAATGCGGCGGCCGTTGATGAACTTTTTGAGGGTCAGCTTAAAGAGTGGGAGCAGGCAAGGAAAAATTATGCTGCACTTAAAGATGTGAAAGTTAAGACGTTGTGGATACGCAAAGGTGATCAGGCAAATACAGGAGCCGGCAAGGCGGAGATGATGGGCAAGATTGTACCAACCGGCAAGACTGAAATAAAACAAAATCCGGGGATTGCCGTTAAGGTGCAGTTTAATCCTGCGCGCATTGTTTCTTCCGGCGCAAAGGTTGATCCAAAAACTATACAAGAGCGCAAGTGTTTTTTGTGTGCCGCCAACAGGCCGGCTGTTCAGAAAGGTATTGGATTTCACGGTATTGCAACAGATTACACGGTGCTTGTAAATCCATTCCCAATCTTTCCAAGGCATCTTACAATTCCGTGCACGGTTCATTCAAGACAGGAGATGGATTCTACAAGGCTGGATGATATGATGAGCCTTGCAAAAGTTCTTAAGAATTTTGTACTGTTCTATAATGGTCCCAAGTGCGGAGCCTCTGCACCAGACCATTTTCATTTTCAGGCAGGCAGCAAGGGATTTCTTCCGCTTGAAGCAAAGCTAAAAAATTTCCGTACAAAAGAAATTTTAAGACGCGGTGTTTATAATAAAAAGGAAGATGAGCTAAAGCCGAGTGAAAATTTCTTAAGACTTTCATTGATAGAGAATTATATAAACGGAGCTTTTCTGATTGAAGCGGGGAACAAGAAACTTGCAACTGCAGCCTGTGCAAAAATTTATGCTTCCTTTTCCAGAATCACGGGCAAAGGAGATCCAAATTTTGATCCTGCTATAGTAAAGAATATTGAGAGCAAAGTTTTCAGGGATGGAGATTGGGAGCCAATGCTTAATATCCTTTGCTGGTATGATACAGGCACTTGGTATATTGTGATTTTTGCAAGAGGCAAACACAGACCTTCTTGTTATGATGCTGAGGGTGACGCAAATATCTTGTTGTCACCTGCTTCCGTGGATATGGGCGGAGTTTTCATCACTCCTTTGGAGAAAGATTTTAACAAGATAAAGGCGGCAGATATAGAGAACATTTTGGATGAAGTTGCCGTTACAAAAGAAGTTGAACAGAAAATTGTTGAGGGGATACAAAAACATTAATATTTCTTAAAGCATGGAAAGAATGCAACCGTTTGTGAGCGTGGGGATTATGCACGCAGACAATATAAAATTCAAATTAAACGGCAACTACAAAATGTCAGGGTGCAAGCTAGCTCAAGTTCATGGCGAGTGCCTGTGCAAATCAGAAAATAAGATTTATTTTGGAGAGCAAGTGGTGGAGCTGTGTGGTAATGAACTTTTTTTTGACGGCAAATATTATAGAGAATTTATTCTTACACCTGTTGTTGAAGAGTCTAATCCCGACAGTGAAACTTTCTGGCTTAGAGATGTTACCATTGGCGTGAATTTCCATTGGGAGAGGAAAGAAGATGAAAAATTCTTGGGCTTTTTAAAGTTTATCATAGATGAGGGAAAGGCGTGTGCTGTTAATATGATTGGCATTGAGGATTATTTAAAGAGCGTCATCTCTTCTGAGATGAGTGCAACATCATCTCAGGAATTGCTTAAGGCCCATGCGGTTATATCAAGAAGTTGGTTGATGGCACAGATGGAGAAGAGAAAAGTGATAAAGAAAAATGAGCAGCCAGTAAGTTCTTGTGTGGTTACCGATGATGAGGTGACAAAGTGGTATGACAGAGAAGACCATAAATTTTTTGATGTTTGCGCGGATGACCATTGTCAACGATATGAGGGACTTACAAAGGAGTCTACAAATAATGTTGCTAAGGCTGTGGATGCAACTTGGGGACAGGTTTTATCTTACAAAGGGGAGATTTGTGATGCCAGATTTTATAAATGTTGCGGCGGAGTGTTGGAGGAATTTGAGAATGCATGGGAGCCAAAGCATTATGATTATCTTCTGAATGTGCGTGATAATGAAGAGGCTGTGGAGGCTGAGAACAAAGGAGATTTTAAGGCTGCCCTTTCAACAGAGGATTTGACAAAGGAGGAAAATGCAGAGAAATGGATTCTTAGCAATCCGGATTCTTTCTGCAATACTCATGATAAAAAAATTCTTAGTCAAGTTCTGAATAATTATGACCAGGAGACCGTGAATTTTTACAGGTGGAAGGTTGAATACACCACAGATGAAATCTCTGCAATTGCAAAGAAACGTTCCGGGATAGATTTTGGAACAATCACAGATATGATTCCTGTGGAGAGGGGAACATCCGGACGTCTTACCAAACTTAAAATTGTTGGAACTAAGAGAACCGTTACAATTGGAAAGGAATTGGAAATTCGTAAAACCCTTTCTGAATCACATCTTTACAGTTCTGCATTTATTGTAAGAAAATATAATGCTGCGGGAGAAGAAATCAAAAACACCTCCCATAGTGCAAAGGAAAACAAGCCGGCAAGATTTGAATTAATTGGAGCGGGCTGGGGACATGGCGTTGGACTTTGTCAGATTGGAGCGGCCGTTATGGGAGTGAGAGGCTATAAGTTTGACCAAATTCTATTGCACTATTATCCGAATTCTGAAATTGTAAAAAAATATTAAAATGAGTGAAGAAGTAAAAACTGTCGGGAGCCAAAAAAAGCCTGTGGCACAAAAGAGAAATCCTTGGTATTGGATTCCCACTTTGTATTTTGTAGAGGGTCTTCCGTACTTTGCCGTCAACACAATTTCTGTGCTGATGTTCAAGAAGTTGGGAATGTCAAATACAGACATTGCACTTTATACAGGTTGGCTTTACCTGCCTTGGGTTATTAAGCCTTTCTGGAGTCCTTTTGTGGATATTCTTAAGACAAAAAGATGGTGGACAGTTACAATGCAGTTGGTTATGGCGGTTGGTCTTGCACTTGTTGCATTTACCATACCGGTTGTGCCTGCGGCGCAAATTGCGGCCGGCAATGTTCCGGTCTCTCTGTTTACGGCATGTCTTGCAATTTTCTGGTTGGTAGCGTTTTCTTCTGCTACACACGATATTGCGGCTGACGGTTTTTATATGCTGGCGCTGGATTCTTCTGACCAATCTTTGTTTGTCGGAATCCGCAGCACGTTCTACAGATGTGCTTCAATTTTTGGACAGGGCGTGCTTGTGGTAATTGCCGGCTTGCTGGAAAATAGTATTGGTGTTGTTCCTTTGGCTTGGAGATATACAATTTTAATTCTGGCGGCATTGCTTGGTGTAGTTGGTCTTTATCACCTGTTTATACTGCCGCATCCGGCGTCTGACAGAAGCGTTGAGACTATTAAAGAGGAGGAAGGTATTAAGACAAATGTTGTCAAAGAGTTTTTTGAAACATTTGGCTCTTTCTTTCGCAAGCCGCAGGTTGGAATTGCAATTCTTTTTATGCTGTTCTTTAGATTGCCTGAGGCTCAGCTTATTAAACTTATTCAGCCGTTTCTTGTAGATCCTTTGAGCGCCGGAGGTCTTGGACTTAGCACTGAGGCTGTCGGCATCGTCTATGGAACTGTCGGTGTTTTGGGTTTAACAATCGGAGGAATAATCGGAGGTATCTGTGCAAGCCGCGGCGGCCTTAAAAAATGGTTGTGGCCAATGGCCTTGAGTATTTCTCTTACTTGTATAACATTTTGTTACTTAAGTCATTTCCCTCAATCCAGTCTTTTTGTAATTAATATTTGCGTCTTTATTGAACAGTTTGGATATGGCTTTGGCTTTACCGCTTTTATGTTGTTTATGATGTACTTTGCAGAGGGAGACCACAAGACATCTCACTATGCAATTTGCACCGCCTTTATGGCTTTGGGCATGATGCTTCCCGGCATGGCGGCCGGCTGGATAGAGGAGCATCTTGGCGGCTATAAACCGTTCTTCTGGTGGGTGTTTGCTTGCAACATTGCAACGCTTGTTGTTACCGCGCTGATTAAAGTTGACCCTAATTACGGGAAGAAAGTAAAAACAGTTAAATAAATTTGATATGAAAAGATTACATAAGTTTATTCTTGCCGTTGCAACTCTATTGTTTGCAACAGGTACGGGGAATTTTGCAAGCGCTCAACTCGGACTTTTTAGCGGTGTTAAACCGGGTATAGAAGTATTAAGAGACAATCATTTTAAAGAGCTTAAAGGGAAGAGAATAGGCCTTGTTACAAATCCGACCGGAGTGGATTCTGATTTACATTCAGACATTGATATTCTCTTTAAAGCCCCTGAGGTTAAGCTTGTTGCATTGTATGCGCCAGAGCACGGAGTACGCGGAGATGCTTATGCCGGAGCTGATGTTGCAGATCAAAAAGATTCTGCAACCGGACTTCCCGTCTATTCAATTTTTGGGAAGAACCGCAAGCCATCCGCCGAGATGTTAAAAGGAATTGATGCGCTGGTTTTTGATATTCAGGATATCGGCTGCCGTTCATATACTTTTGTGAGCACGCTCGGTTTGATAATGGAGGCGGCTGCAGAAAATAACAAAGAAGTTTATGTTCTTGACCGTCCTAATCCGCTTGGTGGTGAGAGAGTTGAAGGTAACCTTGTTGATACCGGTTACACTTCTTTTGTTAGCCAGTTTAAGATTCCTTATCTGTATGGTTTAACTCTTGGAGAACTTGCGCAAATGTTAAACGGGGAGAAAATGTTGAAGGATGGGGAGCAGTGTAAACTTACCGTTATTCCAATGAAGGGCTGGCACAGAGATATGCTTTATGAAGACACAAAGCTTCCTTGGGTTTTGCCTTCTCCTCATATTCCGCAGATTGTTAATGCGTATTATTATCCGGTAAGCGGTATTCTTGGAGAATTGGGTTACATATCTGAAGGTGTTGGTTATACTCTTCCGTTCCAGCTGTTTGCAGCTGAATGGATTGAACCTCAGGAATTCAGCAGAGAAATGAATGCCCTTAAACTTAAAGGATTACAGTTCCGTCCAATTTATTTTACTCCATTTTACGGAGCACATAAAGGACAGAACATGGGTGGTGTTCAGGTTTTTATCACAAATTATAAAAAGGCCCGTCTGGTGGAAGTGCAGTTCTATGCAATGCAGGTTTTGGCTAAGATGTATCCCGACAGAAAAACTTTTGACTGCTGTAACAAGCAGCGCTTTAGTATGTTTGATGTTGTCTGCGGAACAAAATACATTAGAGAGAAATTTTCTGAGAGATATGAATGGAAAGACGTTAAGACTTTCTTTGAGAAGGATGAGGAGGCTTTTAAGGAGCTGAGCAAAAAGTATTACCTTTACAAATAGAAAGAAGATGTACTTTTTACAGGCTGTTTTGTGTCCGCATCTTGCATATAGTTAGAGAGTTATTAGTGTGGCACAAGTATTGCCTTTGATATGTAGAAGAAGATAAGGATAGGCAGAAAGAATAGGAAGAAATAGAAGAAGATAAAAAATCTGTCGGGAAGAAAAATATTAACATGAATAATTATTAAAACCTTACTGATATGAAAACAATATTCTTAAAAGAGGCTCTTATTCTGGCGGTTGCAGCAGCTTTTGCTTTTACGGCAAATGATGCTTTTGCACAGATAGGCAACGGTGCGGCCCCTTCCGGTCAGCAACAGAAAAATAACGGAGGTTCCTCTACAAGGCGCAACACTGGCGGCGGAATAGGTAATGGTGCGGCTCCGGCTAATCAAAACAGAAATACAGGAGGAGGTATCGGCAGCGGTGCAACTCCTTCAGATAATAGGAATTACAACAATCAGATAGGCGGCGGCGCAAGACCAAACAATGGTGGCATTGGCAGCGGCGCAAGACCAAACAATAACAATAACAATAACAACGGCAACAGGAATCAGGGTTACGGCAACAATAACCGGAATCAAGGTTACGGAAATAGCAATGGTGGCATTGGCAGCGGCGCAAGACCTAGCGGCAACAACAACAATTACAATAACGGCAATAACGGCAATAACAGAAATACCGGTTATGGTAACAACAATGGCGGCATAGGAAACGGTGCAAGACCTAACAACAACAATAACGGTATTGGTAACGGTGCAAGACCAAATAACAATGGTCATAACACAATGAATGATAATAACGGGCGCAATAATCGCGGAGACAGAGGTTACGGCTATCCGGGCGGCAGAGGAGATGAAGGATATGGCTATGATAACAGCAGACAGCCGCGTTACAATCCGGGAAATCCAAACAGACATCTTGGATACAATCCGTTCTCAGACGGCAGACAAATTCACAGACCTGCTCCAATCCGCAGAGGCTATGAGTATGGCTCACGTTTTTACAATCGTCCAAGAGGCGCTTACTACATAAATGCAGGCGGATATGATTTCTATTTCTGGAACGGTATCTGGTATAGGGGATATGGAGATTATTATGGAATTTCCAGACCTCCTATTGGAACCCTGATTGCCCGCAACTTAATCTCTTCTATCTTGTATGCGGTTGATTATGTTGATACTTACTATTACGGCTACAGACAACCATACTATGTAGACGCTTACGGCAACTACTACACGCCTGTAAACAGTTACTACATGAGAGTTGTAAACGCTCCAACAGGTTCCGTTCTGTATGACCTTCCAAGTGACTATCAGGAGTTAAATTACAACGGCCAAGTCTACTACGTGGTAGGTAACACAATTTACGAGTACGTTTACATCAATGATAACAGCTACTACTTCCGTGCAGTAGGGGTTTATGAATAACAAACAATATTCTTTATAACCTCAACCGCTTTCTCCATGCTCCCGACAGGGACGTATTCTAGTTTGCCGTGAAAGTTGTGTCCGCCTGCAAACAGGTTAGGGCATGGCAGGCCGCGGAATGATAACATTGCTCCGTCTGTACCGCCGCGGATTGGCTGGATAATAGGTTTTACTCCCGCTTTCTTCATTGCTTCAATTGCCTGTTTTACAATAAAGTACTTAGGTTCAACAACCTTCTTCATGTTGTAATATTGGTTCTTGATATCCATCTTTACAACACCCTTTCCGTATTTCTTGTTCAGCTTCTCTCCAATCTTTTTCATCATCTTAATTCTCTCCTCATATTTCTTAATATCATGGTCCCTGATGATGAAACTAATGTTAGCATTTTCTACGGTTCCGTTAAAACCTGTCAGGTGGAAAAATCCCTGATGTCCGCTTGTGTGCTCCGGTCTCTCTTTTGGAGGAAGCATGTTTATCAGTTCATTTCCAACTAGCATGGCGTTAATCATTTTGCCCTTTGCATACCCCGGGTGAATGTTGCAGCCTTGTATTTCTATTTTTGCAGAAGCGGCATTAAAGTTCTCATATTCAAGCTCTCCAATTGCTCCTCCATCCAGCGTGTAAGCGTATTGCGCGCCAAAATCTTTAACTGAAAAATGGTCAACTCCGCATCCAATTTCTTCATCTGGAGTGAAGGCGATTTTTACCTCTCCGTGCTTAAATTCTTTGTGCTCCATCATGTACTCTGCGGCGCACATAATCTCTGCAACACCCGCCTTGTCATCTGCGCCAAGAAGTGTAGTACCATCCGTCGTGATGATAGTCTGCCCTTTATATGCTTTCATTTCCGGGAACATCTTTACGGAAAGCTTTAGTTTCAGAGCCTTGTTAAGCAATATGTCTTTGCCGTCATAGTTCTTGATAATCTGCGGTTTAATGTCTTTGCCGCTTGCATCTGGAGCGGTATCAACGTGTGCAATAAAACCAATTGCAGGAACTTTTTTTGTCCCGACAGTTTTTTTGCCGCCGCTCTTTTTTGCGTTGTCAAGATTAGCAGGTACAGTAGCCATCAAAACTCCTTGTGCGGAGATTGTAGCTTTGATGCCCATTTTGTGCAGCTCATCTGCAAGCATCTTAAGCAAATCAAATTCGCGCTTTGCGCTTGGAGCTGTCTTAGAATCAGGGTCTGACGTTGTCCATACGGATACGTATCTCAGAAATTTTTCTTCTACTTTTTCCATAATATTTTGTTTTTTATTTTTTTCAAATGACCTTGTATAAATTATGCTTTTTTCTTGGAATCATGTAAGCAGCTGTAAATCAAGAACGCAATCAGCAGCACATACATAAGCATACCAACATACTGCGCGCCTGCCGTCCCCATCCAATTTTTTGCCATCAAATCTTTGCCTGAGAATCTGATGATTGCAGAGACAACGCCCATAAGCGCACCGCCCGCAATGAAGCCGCTGGCCAGCAAAGTTCCTTTCTCTTTTCTTGCAGTATTTACCGCTTCGTCCTTGCTCCTTGTACTTACGTACCAAGCAATTGCGCCGCCAATCAAAAGAGGAAGGTTCAAATCTAAAGGAATGAACATTCCAAGTGCAAACGCCAGTGCCGGAACTCCGCAGAAATTCAGAATCAAAGCAATGATGGCCCCGATTCCGTAAAGCACCCAAGGGGCTGACTGTCCGCTCATAAGCGGTTCTATAACAGCTGCCATGGCGTTTGCCTGCGGAGCAACAAGAGCGTTCTGTCCTGTAAATCCGTAAGTTTGATTTAGCACAATCATAACTCCTCCAACTGTTGCAGCGGCAACAAGAGTTCCAAGGAACTTCCAGCTCTCCTGAACTTTTGGAGTAGAGCCTATCCAATATCCTATTTTTAAGTCAGTTATAAAACTTCCTGCAACGGACAGCGCCGTACAAACTACGCCGCCGATAATCATTGATGATACCATTCCCGGCCATCCTTTTAGTCCGCACGCAACAAGAATTACAGAGCCTAAAATCAAAGTCATCAATGTCATTCCGCTTACAGGATTGGAGCCAACAATTGCAATTGCATTTGCGGCAACTGTCGTGAATAAAAATGCAATCACAGCCACAATCAGCAGAGCTACAATAGATAGCATGAGCTTGCCCGTATCAGGAATTACGCCAAAATAGAAGAATATGAAAGTTGCGGCCAGTGCGGCAACAAGGCCCAAGACAATAATTTTCATGCTCAAGTCCTTTTGTGTCCTCACCACGGCTTCTTCTTCCGCTCCCTTTTTCTTCCCTCCAAAACTCTTGGTAGCCAGGGAGAAAGCAGATTTGATAACTCCTGCAGATTTTATAATTCCTATAATGCCGGCCATTGCAATGCCGCCAATACCAATTTGTCTTGCGTAAGTTTTAAAGATAACTTCCGGTGCCATAGAAGAAACGCCCGCAAAAGTTGTCCCTAAAAAAGTAACCGTATCCGGTCCGCAAATTATGCTCATCAGAGGAATAATTACAAACCAAACCAGGAAAGAACCGCAGCAAATAATGAATGCATATTTAAGTCCAATGATATATCCAAGTCCAAGAACGGCCGCTCCAACATTCAGTTTTACAAGCAATTTGGCCTTGTCTGCAACAACGGTTCCCCAATGTGCTACGGTAGTGTAAACGGTCTCTGACCACCAGCCAAAAGAGGAAACGATGAAGTCATAAATACCTCCGACCAGACCGCTAATCAATAGCAGCTTTGCACTTCCGCCTTCTCCCTCTCCGCTCTTAAGTACCTGAGTAGTAGCGGTTGCCTCAGGGAAAGGATACTTTCCGTCCATCTCCTTTACAAAATATTTTCTAAAAGGAATCAGGAACAAAATTCCAAGCACTCCTCCTAACAAGCTGCTCAAGAAGACTTTAAAGAAATCAATGGAAATTTGCGGATACTTTGCCTGCAGGATATAAAGGGCGGGCAGCGTAAAAATTGCACCCGCTACAATTCCTCCGGAGCAGGCTCCAATGGATTGAATAATCACATTTTCTCCAAGTCCGTTTTTTCTCTTTAGCGCGCTTGAAAGTCCTACTGCTATTATCGCGATAGGTATTGCAGCTTCAAAGACTTGTCCTACTTTTAGGCCAAGATAAGCTGCTGCTGCAGAGAATATTATAACCATCAGAAGACCAACGCTCACGCTATAGATTGTGGCCTCCGGGTATTTCCTGTCGGGAGAAAGAAGAGGTTTATACTCCGGTGCTTTCTCCTGTTGTTTATTTGTGTCTGCCATAAGTTTTTATGTTTGGTATGCGAAGATACAAAAAACCTTGCGTCTGTGAATTTGTATGCTTATTTTTAGGTAAAGATTTGAAAATTTGGAGGATACGTAGAATTTGCTTAAATTTGAACATCAATAATGCTGAGAATCTTAAGTGTAATGAAAACTACATTGTTAATTTTTTCTTTTATAATTTGCTCTAGTGTCACATCTTTTGGGCAATTAAAATTCAGCATGGATTCAGCCTTTACAAAGCAGCTTATCAAAGATTATTGTAAAAGCGAGAAATTAGATGCAGCAACTCAAACATCACTAACATTGTACGCAATGAAATGGTGCAAAGTTTATGGTTCACTTACTGCTGGCAATGCTCGTAATGGTTCATGTGCTACTCCACAAGAGTGTGGTTTTGCTCAGGCCGAGCTAGATAATAACGTGGAGAAACTTCTTGGGAAAAAAGGTTACAACAAATTATTAGACTTTGTTTTTGAACGCAAACAACAACAATTTAAACGAAAATGAAAAGGCTTTCCCTTTTGATATTGCTAATAGTTTATTCATTTACTCTGTTTGCCCAGTCTAATACTCAGTTAAAATTTACATTGGATACAAATGCGAATAAAGAGATAGTTAAGGATTTTTGTAAAAAGGAAAAAATTAATGATAGCACTAGGAGTATACTTTCCAAATATGTTATGGATTGGTATAGCGTCTATATTAAGCTTACTATCAGCGGTTATGCAAAACAACATATAGTAAAAGGACAAGAATCTGAATTTCAAATTGCACAAAAAATACTAGACAGGAATGTTTCTGCTTTATTGGGTGAAGATGGGTATAAAAAACTTTATGATTTTCTTCCTAATGCAAAAATGCAACAGATAGCAAAACGTCTAAAGCAGCCACATAAAAGTTAGCGGTATTTAATATATTTTATAATGTTTTGTCACTGCTGTGATAAAGGAAAATTTCTTGAGATAGCCCTTGCTGTGTCTTTTTTATTTTTAGTCTTTGGGAATGTTTTGTCTGCGCAAAATACTAACAAGGAACTTAGTGACGGCGTGGAAATTGCTATAGGTGGAGTTGTTAAGGATGCCTCAACAAAGGAGTCTTTGCCGTTTGTTACTGTTGTAGTAAGGGATGAAAATAACAAGTTAATTGATAATGCCTCCACTGACAATTCCGGAATATTTAAATCTTTTTTCCAGAAGAACAGCAAATTTTACACGGTGGAGGTTGCTATGATTGGCTTTGAACATTTTGTTAAAAAGATTGAGATTCAAGGGATTAAAAAATATTACAATCTTGGTTTAATATTTCTAAAATCCAATACTGAGTTAAATACTGTTTATGTTACGGCGCCTCAACTTATTAAACCTTCTCCAGACGGATATGTGTATGACGTTGCTGCCGATTCAACTGCAAAAAAGAAGAAAGTTGTACAATTACTTGCAAAGCTTCCCTTTATAGAACTTGATGCCTCAAATCAACCCGCTTACTTTGGAGGAAGTCATAACATTGCATATATGGTGAATGGTAAGTATGATTTTGCTCTTACGTTTGACAAGTCACTTATGAAGATAGTCTCCGGCAAGAAAATAAAACGCATTGAGCTGGTGCCAAATCCTCCCCCTGCATATTCTAAAAGCGATGTTGTCATTAACATTGTCACAGAAGATGAATCTAAACTATTTGAAGGTTTGCTATTCACCCCCACTTTGTCATATGCGATTGATAGTCACCAGTATTCAATGTCGCATTCAGCAAAATTGACTGCAAGTACAGAGCGCTTTACGTACGTGATTAACGGAGGGGATGATTATTCTAAAACGTATGCTGACAGTAAGACAAATATGACAAGAGAGTTATTAAGTGAAACATCAGCTCCTGTCATAGTTTTGGAGTCTTTTAGTAAGAACGGCTCCTGGAATAATAAACCATATGCGGGAGCTGGTGTCAGTTATAAAATCTCAAAGAAACAAGAAATTTCAGCATATTTTGGGCTATCTCATAAAAGGATGGATTCACATTCATTATCAGACTATGCCTATTATCAAACCGGCTCTTCTTCAAATAATATTTATAAATCTAGCGGCAAGAATACATCTTCAAATTTTAGAATAGATTATTCAAATGGAGAGTTTAGGAAACGGGATTTTTCTGTTTTCTATAGCTATGGCTACTCTAAAGATAATAATGATGTTAACTCGGTATTAACCACATTAATTTCAGGCAGTACAACTTCCAAGAGTACTAAAAGAGATAATTCTGCAAAAGACCAGAATCATTCAGCCGGGGCAACCTTTGCAATACCTGTGACAAAAGACAAGGCCATATCTTTTAAAGGGAAATATGATTATACAAAAAATAAAAATATTAATTCATCCTATTTTTTTGATGAGACGGCTAATATGTGGAATAGTTATTCTGGCTATCCTCAAATGCTAAACAATAGTGTACAAAGTGGCATATTTACCGCTTCATATTCTATGCATCTTGCTAAATTTATAATCTTGTCTCTTTCCAGTGATTTGCAGTATTATAAGAATAAAGGGAACTTGGAAACAAATCAAAATGAAGTAATTAGCTACCATTCTTTGCACTTATTACCACAAGTAAAACTTGCATGGAACATAAGGACATTACATAATATTACTTTATCTTATTCCATGGGTTCCAAAAGCCCAATGCTGTTCCAGCTAGATCCCACTGTAAATGACTCAAATCCATTATATGTGAGTAGCGGAAATCCTAATCTGAAAGATTCAAAATCTGATCAAGTATCGTTGGGCTACATGACAAGATTAGGAAAAACTACACTTAGTAATATGGCGGTTTATCAGTATACAAAAGGTTCAATTAATCTTGTATCTTCCTTGGGGGATGACGGTGTGACCTATGCAACGTATAGAAACATTGGCTATACAAATGTGTTTTTTGATAAGGTTATGCTGCAATATGCTTTTACAAGAAAATTTAAATCCATGGCAAGTATTACGTTCCAGCATAATATGTACAAATCCGATACAACAAGGCGCTATAATACTTACAATTCAAATGTAACTTTGACATATCAGATTACTCGTCTTATGGCGCTGTCCGGCTCTTTTAATCTTACTCCTGTTGCGAGTTCAAATGTTGCACAACAAACAAAGATTCATTACAAAACTGCTTGTATGTTAATGCTTTCTGGTAATTCAAAAGACATGAGACTAAACTATAAATTGATATTAAGCGGTTTTGAAACATTTAAACTAAAGCAAACGCAGAAAGATTCATACGAGTATAAAAATAGTTCGTCATCTAATGAGTGGTATAGGGTAAAAACTAAAAGTGATATGAACGTCCCAAGTATTGCAGTTATGGTTACATATACATTTGGTAATCAGAAAGGAGAAAACTAATCACCCATCTCGTTTACGTATAAAAATGAATAAAAAAAATCCCCTCCGAATTGAAGGGGATTTTTAAATTATAGTGTTATCAGTATTTCCTGTGTCTTACTATTTCTTCTTCTTTCCAAACATAGAACTGATTTCCTTGCCGGCAGCCTTAGCGTCATTTACATCCTGTTTTGCAGAGTTGTAATCTGACTTGCCTTGGTCGTAAGCTTTCTTTCCTTGGTCATACTGAGCTTTGCCCTGTGCATAAGCAGCTTTGCCTTTTGCATAAGTAGCCATCATCTTCTTGTATGCAGGAGATGCTTTGCTTCCTTTTGAAAGTGCAAACATGGCACCATACTTTTGTGCTTCAGATGCGCATTGTCCTAAGAATGAGGTCTGTGAAGCATCTATTTTCTTGGATAAAAAACTCTGGGCAATCTTGCCGGCAGATTTAAGCTTGTCATATTCAGCTTTAGTTTTTACAATTCCGTCAACTACGTAAACGGGATCAATACCTGTAGCGGGAGCAGTCATAGCTGTAGCCGGAACAATTGCGTTGCTTTTAGCAACAACTGGTGAGCTTGCATTAGCATTTGCAGATGCAAGAACCATCAATGAAACAAATAAAACTTTTAACATATTAATTGTTTTTAAACTTGCTGCAAATGTACACATAAAAGCTTACCGATTTTCTCCGCTTGCGTGCCCAAACACGTAGCTGATGCTAAAGCCAAGCATTAAACCGGCAATATCTCTTTTTGAGGAAACTCTGTACCATGAGTTGTCGGTGGAACTGCCTCTGTATTCTGTTGTGCTTTTTTCTGTGCGCCTCATTTTAAAGTTTGTAAAATTCGTAACCATAATCTGATAGTTCAGACGCATATCCTTGGAATTACCTGTGAGAGAGATAATTGAGGACATATTATAATGCACCTTGGTTTGTTGGGCAGCCAAAGATTGCACTGGCGAAAACAGAAAACTGCATCCAAATGTTGTGAGCCTGTTTATTTTATAATCAAAGGCTAAAGATGGCGATATTGTGTTTGTGCGTCTTGTTGTATCTGCCCTGCACATATTATGTTGCAAAGTTAAATTAAGCGTAGTACGGAAATTCCTTGAGAAGGAGTAGCGCATAATCATTCTTGCTGCAATATTATTAGAGACCCCAATATTTTTGTAGGTAGTGTGCGTAACACCGTCATTTCCAAGGGTGGAGAAAAGGTTTATTGCATCTGCCGTGTACGTATACGCAAGGTTAACGGAGAACATTATTTTGTTAACGGACATCATATAATTTACTACAGCATTATCGCTTTTGCTGTCCTTAAGATTGGGATTTCCGCTGTTCACATAAAGCGGGTTAGAATCATCAACTAAAGGGTTAAGCTGGTCAATCCTAGGATGAAAGGCATCACGATAGTATATAAACGTGATATTATATCCCGCTCTTGGAATCCATGTAAACTTAGCGGACGGCAAAAAATGAAAAGAATGATAGGAAACATCGCTGTAAGTATCAGTCGTAAAATTCCCCTTATCATTATAATAATTAGCCTTTCCCGATAGCGAAAGCTTTAGGGATTTTGAAAGTGCGAATGTGTAACTGGCTGTAAATAAGCCCTCTTGTATTTTATTGTTCAATATCTGCGGAAAACCGGAAGTCTCATTCCACAGATTTGTATTCTCATCAAAAACATAAGCGGCATTATTATTTTTATTATTGTCAAAGCTATAACTTCCTGTAAATGCGGCTGATTGGGTCTTTGTGACCGGGATGTTAAACCTTGTATAAAACAAGTGAAGTCTCTCTCTTGTTGTATTGTCTCTCTTGCTTGCACTTGAAGATGAGGGATTTCCGGAATAATAGCCGGAGGTATTGCTGTTTGAATTTGCATCTCCTTTTGAATACCTGTAAAGATAGGATATCATAAAATCCCTCTTTTTAAACTCTCCGTTGTTGTATGTAAGTTCAGTGGAATAATTAGTATTTTTTCCTATAGATGAATAAATGCTATTGCTTTCTGCTCCCGACAGATAATAATGGATATCCGTTAATGAGTGTGAGTCTGTTCTCCTGTGAGAGTAAGTATAATCAGCTGCAAGGCTCTGTTTTTTAGATATTTGCCAACTAACAGCTCCCTTTATGCTTGGAAAATTGGAACTTGAATTTTGCTTGCCGGCAGATTCTAGAACCGGAACAGGCGTTGCATTATCCACTATTTTTTCTCTGAGATTGCTGTTCTTTGTCTTTCTATAATCATCAGAATAATTCTCTGACAAATTTGCTGTGTAGGAAAAATGATGAGTACTGGCTGTTAAAGTCCCCTGGGGAATTCCCTGATAATTAAAACCGGAGAGATTGCCAATTAAATTAGGAGTGAAAAGAAGACCCTCAAACAGTTTGGATTCATTTTCTGTTATAATATTGATTATCACATCCGTATTAGCATAAGACACTGGCGGATTAGGCACAAGCTCTATGCTCTTTATTTTTTTCCCGGTTACCACTTTCATAACAGATGCATCAACCAAAGATGCCTCAGGCTTTCCATTTACCAAGTAGCGTATCCTGCTGTTGCTGCCAAAATAAATTGGTTGGTTAGATGCATTTAGCTCCATAAATGGCAATCTTGCAAGCAGTTGCGCAATCTTCTTCTTTTTTGCGGTAGAATCTGCAGCTACATCATAAATATATCCGTCGGCCGATGGCCTCACTAATTGCGGAGCCGTTACATACACTGTATTTAACTGAGTATTTGGCTTCAAATAAATAATTCCAAAATTGTAATATCTCTTGCCTGACTGGATATCAATCTTTTTTACAACGCTGTCATAGCCAAGCATTGCAATCTCAACCGTATAGGCGTTGCTGTTTTTTTGAAAGAAAGACTTAAACATTCCTGAGTTGTCGGTGGGAATATTCTCAATGAGTTTATTTGCCTCATCCCTCACAACCACAGTTGCAAAGGGGATAGATTTCTTTGTGGCGCCGTCCCGCACTACTCCACCCACAGCTATCTCTCTGCCGCTCTTATTCTGCTGTTGCTCTGTATTTTGCGCATAAGTCAAGTTAAAAGAAATTAGGCAAGACAGCATAATATACGCAGCAAACCAAGATTTGTTCTTAAGTGGTATGAATTCAGTTTGTTTAAACATGATTAATATGTTAAACTTGGAAGAGGCTGATGTAAATTAACTTTTCGCAAGTTACATAATCTATATCTATGTACAAACTTCCAAGTTTGTTTAGGATGAATATTAAAAAATAATCGGCTATTTAAAATAAAATCAATACCTTTGAGATAATTGAGTACATAACCTATGAAAGTAAAAAATGCTGCATTGTTAACGTTTGTATTACTACTTCCCGACCTTTCTTATGCGCAAATTCAACTTGGTACTACAGATACAACTGAAGCAAAAAAGGTGGTAGAGACTTTTTGCATTAAGGAGAAGATCAATTCGCCTATTAAAGATTCTTTGGCTATGTGTGTTGTAGCAAGATGCGTTTCTCTAAACAGAAGGGTAAGTGCTGCAGGTACCACTTCTGGCGCAGGCCTTGATTTTGGGGGAATACAGATGTATCAAAGGATGCAAAATGAGTTTGATGAAAAAATCCTTAAAATATTAGGTAAGAAGGGGTACAATCATTTTGCTGATTATGTTTTTGACTACAAACAAAATAAATTCCAGCGATTGAAGGCTGCAAGTAAGCACTAGCGGCCTTTGTGCATTCACAGAAAGATTTATAAATAAAATTATAACGTGAGTATTTCGGGATATTGCTCTGCAAATCGTTTTGCTGCATTTTTTTTATTTTTCAGTTGCATCTTTTTGGGCGGTGCAGGAGTTGTATCTGCGCAAAGTAATGAAATTGCTATTGGCGGTATTGCAAGAGACGGGGAGACAAAAAAGTCTATTCCGTTTGCAACAATTGTAATTAGAGATGATGCTAATAAGCTCATAGATAACGTCCCTTCTGACAATGCCGGAGTTTTTAAATCTTATTTTCAGAGGGAGAGCAAATTTTACACCGTAGAGATTGCAATGCTTGGCTATGACAGCGTTGTAAAACAAGTTGATGTCAGATCCGGAAAAAAGTATTTTAATTTGGGTATAGTATTCCTTAAGCCAAACACTCAGCTCAATGCTGTATATGTTACTGCCCCTCAACTTATTAAGCCTTCTGAGAATGGTTATATGTATGATGTCTCCGCAGACTCGACAGCTAAAAAAAAGAAGGTGGTCCAGCTTTTGGAGAAGTTGCCCTTTATAGAATTAGATGCATCTAACAGGCCAACATATTTTGGCGGAAGCCAAAGCATTGCGTATATGGTAAACGGTAAATATGATTACAGTATAAGGTCAGACGCTTCCGTTTTAAAAATGGTATCCGGCAAGAAGATAAAAAGCATTGAATTGATTCCCAATCCTCCCCCTGCATTTGCAAAGAATGATGTTGTGATAAATATCATTACGGAGAATGAATCAAAACTATTTGAGGGGCTGTTGTTTACACCTGCATTGTCCGCTAATGTAGATGCATTTTCATATAAATTGATTCCTAGTGCAAACTTTGTGGCCAGTACAGAGCATTTTTCATATTCAGCATCGGTGCGTTTTAATGACGGCAGTTCCTATAATGGTATGAAAAACAGTTCTTTAAGAGAGAAGATAGAAGAAAATTCTTCTCCCGTCCCAATTTTGAAAAGCAACGGAAGCAGCAGTTCTAAAGGTATTTCTCCATCATTTACTGGAGGAATAGCTTATCAGATTGACAAAAAACAATCTATTTCTACAAATTATTATTATCAATATGATAAGAGTGATTCCCCATCATCTACACATTTTTACTATTACCAGACAGGTGCAGAGAGTAATAATATTTATAAATCAAAAGGAAGGAATTTGAATAATAAGTTTGATATCACCTACTCAAAAGGGACTCTTTATAAATCCTATTTCAGTTTTGGTTATGCATATAGTTACCAAAGAAATGGCAGTAACTCAAATTCTCTTTTTGAGAATATAAGCAAAACAGCAACATCTTCTTCTGAAACAAAAAGAGACAATATTGCAAAAACTAAAAACCACTCTCTTAACAGCATATTTTCTATACCGCTTACAAAAAAGCAATCAATTACTTTTGACGCAAATTATTCATACCAAAAAAACAAGAACCTAAACGCTGCATATACTTTTGATCAGGCGCTTAATCTTTGGAAAGAGAATGATAATTATCCTCAGGCTCAAGATAATAAGCTCAATCAGGGAGCATTGAAAACATCCTATTCCTTTAAACTGACTAAAAGATTAATACTAACACTGTCGGGAGCTTTAGATTATTATAAAAATAAAGGGACGCTCACCAACAGTGCAGATATAAATTATCACAGTTGTAATTTCTTGCCGGGTGTAAGGCTGAGTGTTTTAGGTGCCGGCGGACACAGCCTTGTGTTAATGTATAGCAGAGTTGCCAGCCATCCCAGCCTCGGGGAGCTTGACCCAACAATAGATGATTCCAATCCTCTATATGTGAGCAGCGGAAATCCAAATTTGAAAGATGCGGCAGTTGACCAATTTTCAGTTGGTTACGTGTATGTTCACGGCAAAGTCAATTTTTCATCTGCCATTAATTATTTATACACGGCCGATGTTATCAACTCTTTTTCTACAATGGGGAATGATGGAGTTACTTATACTACGTACAACAATAAAGGATTTTCTAACGTGGTGTCAAATAAGCTATTGTTCAGGTATAAGTTTACAAGTGATTTTGCTGCAAGTATCTCAACTGATTGCCATTACAATGTGTATAGGACTGATACAACAAGACGCACGTTTTCTGTTGCTCCAAGTTTTAGCGCAACTTACAGCATTAGCAGATTGTTAAAGTTAAGTGCTATTTGTCAATTTTTCCCGGTTATGGGCAACATGGCACAGCAAACAAAAATGCACTACTTTAGCATGTCATATCTCACTTTATCAGGGAGTTCAAAGAATATGAAGCTTTCATATAACATTTCTCTGACTAATTTTGCAGTTTTCAAATTTAAAGGGACCACCAAAAATACTTATGAATATAACAGTGGTAATTCCTCTGCAAATACTTGGTATAGAGTGAATTCAAAATCAGATATTGCCGGAATTGGATTGTCTTTTAGAATCTCATATATCTTTGGACACGCCAAAGGGGAGAATACCGGCAATTAACAACGGGCCGTCATTGTCAAAATAATTTACAATTTGTTCTGTGCATCTTTTCTTATCTTTGCATCTGTCGGGAGCTAAAACAGTTCCGGCATTATTAATATTTTTTTGGTATGAGATTTAAAAGATTTTTTTCCGCACGCATTCTTGTTGCAGCAGCGGTAGTTGCACTTTCTGTTTTTAGTTTTTCTTCTATCTCCGCGATGGATTATTTTCAGAGGGGCAAGAAGAGCAAGTCTGTTGCTGAGGTTACGCTAAAAGATTCATTAAAAGTGCTTTGCACAATATATGACAAGAAGGGTTCATCCGTAGATAACGTGCTGACCATAAGTGCAATTGTAGATTGCGATTCCACAAAGGCGCCCATGTATGTAGTAGGGGATTCCGTTGTGACATTCTTCAGTGAGATTAGAGCAGATGCGGTAAGGGGGATGCGTTATCTTAAAGATAAAAAGCAGACAAAGCAATATGGCAAAGACCTTCCAAACGGAGTGCTGATTCTAGATTTGGAAGAGGGGGAGGATTATACTACATGTCAGGCAATTCCGTCTGAGAGAAATCTTTCTCGCCAGGCGTTTGTTACTAAAATGACACTTAATCAAATTGATAATAAAGATGGAATTTTTGCCCAAAAGTTAAGGGGCGATGTTGAATTATATGGTACTGATGATGTGGCATTTAGGAACTATTCATATAAAGATCCCAATGGTGCTCCGGTTCTTGTTGCGGATTCTTTAAATCATAAAGCTTTTGTGGATTCCTTTAATGATATTAAGAACGGGTACATAGAAACAATGACTGCATACGGTGGAGAAGATGCGGTACAAGTTATTGGAGATAAGGGAGTAAACGGCTTAGTAATAGTTGTGGTAAAACCTCCTTATACAATACAGCAGGCCATATATAATATGGCTGAAAAAATGTGGCGCACAGAGAAAGAACTCATGGCTGTAAACAAAGTTGTTTTAGATAACAGAGAACCAATAAAAATCAATTAGATATGAAAAAATTTTTTCAGGAATTTAAGCAATTTGCAATGCGCGGCAATGTCACGGACATGGCCGTAGGTTTCATTGTTGGTGCTGCATTTACAGCTGTAGTTAATTCATTAGTAGGTGATTTAATCATGCCTTGCATTGGCGTGCTGGTTGGCGGTGTGGACTTTTCTGACCTTGCCATTACGCTTAAACCAGCGGTGGCTGCGACCGCTACATCACCTGCAGTTCCTGCGGTTTTGTTTAAATACGGAACGTTCATCAATGTTATTATCAACTTTATTATCATAGCATTCTGCGTGTTCTTGCTTGTAAAGGGAATCAATCTTTTATCCAAGAAAAAGGAAGAAGAGCCTGCGCCTGCAGCTCCGGAAAAGACTGAAGACCAAAAACTTCTAGAGGAAATAAGAGACATTTTAAAAGAAAATAAAAGGTAAATAACACAGAGGCCAATATATGAGATTTCAATTGGTATTTGGTACTTCATTTTGTGGCGATATAATCAAATTTACAATTTTGTAACAGATTTTTTTTAGCCGTTGTAGATATCTGCAACGGCTTTTTTATGCTTTTTTGAAAAATATTTAACTTTTTTTCCAAAAAAATTTGCGGGAAAGAAAAAGATGTTTACCTTTGCAGCCCGTTTCGGAAATAACGGAGCGGGAAGTTCGTTGAAACATAGAAA
>LAHS01000252.1_pt1 | contig 164526 bp, 134 predicted proteins | sample 329651 | NCBI WGS metagenome assembly LAHS01 (sample SAMN03275699, study PRJNA271635) | activated sludge metagenome | isolation source: sample C-1 Sludge from hydrolytic chamber (first chamber) of Anaerobic...
GGCTGAAAACGTGCATAGTCAAATATGTACCATTATTTGGGGTATGTTTATGGGTAATTAGGGGAGGTTAATTACCTCTACAAACTTAAAAAGAAAAATTGATATTGCACAACGTTTATAGATTTGTGCGTGATGATTATTGCATAAACGACGTTTATTGAGTTGGTGTGCGGTTATAAAAAACAGGCCATCAAAAATGATGGCCTGCTGTAGAATAAGGATGTTCAAGCGGGCAACCGCAACATGCTGTAATAACAACATGCTGTTGTAACAATATGCTGTAAACCGATACCGTTATGTTGCAACATACTGTAACATACTGTAATATACTGTAATATACTGTAATATACTGTACAAACTGTAACATGCTGTTATCACAACATGTTGCAAACCAACATCTTTATGCTCCGTGGAACATGTATTCTTTTTGGATGTCCAATGTTAGACGTGTGAAGATTTCTTCTATTAAGCTTTCCGCTACGCACTCGGCTTTGTTAAGGATGCTATCAGAGAATTGTTGAAGCATTTCGTTTGCTTTGATTGGCTCATCCTTATAGAGTTTAAGGTATTCTTTCTCCATCTCTTTTTGTCTTTGGTCATTCTCGGCTTCAAGTTTTGCGTAGGCCTCTTTGATGATAGGGGCATAAGCGTTATAGTTGACCATGCCAAGCGTCATAACCTTGCGGAATTTCCAATATGCTGATTGATTATCTGAGTGTGAGTTGCCCATTTTGTATGTGGCAGGATATGATTTAACTCCCTGATAAAGAGGTAGAAATACTCCAAGGTCAGACATCCCCATTGCTACGTAAGAGATACATCCGATTTCCTTAGGCAGGTTAGGACGTACTTGCAGCAAATGTGTCTGGGTTGTACGGAATATGCCTACCGGACGATATGGTTCTTTTCCGTTGGAATGAAGATATGGGTCATGTTCTGTGTTATCATAGTGATATCTGAATGCCTTGCGGAAATCGCTGATGGTCATAGGCTTTTCTGCAACTGTATATATAGGAAAAGTGTTTTTTGTAACATCATTTTTGATTGATGGAGAAAACATTTGCTGCAAGCCCCAAACACGTGGGTAATTGTATGTTGTATCAAGTTTCTCATCGCGAGTATAAGCTTCATGAAAATCAAATTTTCCATCGGCAGGATTCCACAGATTGTTCTTCTGAGCAAACTCTATAAGATCCTTGGATGCAATAAAATTCTCTTTGTCCTTAGGATCATAGTCCCTGTAACGGCTTTGATTACCCGTTACAAAATATCTGTCGCGAGGCATCTTGCAAGCCAAATAACGGTGTCCGCCCGCATTCTCTAAATACCATATTTCTTTATTGTCTATGAAGCCAATTCCAAAACCCTCTGCTGAACCGTATTTTTCTATGAGCATGCCAAGACGCTCTACTCCCTCACGCGCAGAGTGAATGTAAGGCAATACTATGTTATACGTGCAATTCTCTGCTAAACCGTCAGTTACATAAGGATCAACATTAAGCGCCTTCTGGCTGCTGAATATAGTTTCTGTAGAACTCATTCCTATTCCAAGGGTATTAAAACCGGCACTTCCCCATTCTCCAGGAAATTGATAATCAGGCAGGGCTGAATAACCCAACGCCTCTTTTGGAAGCGGGCAACGGAACTTGCTGTCTTTAGCTACAAATTCCTCCGGCCCAAAATGAGTGTCTTCATGAATCTCAAAATTAATCGCCATCATGGCGTCAAAGTCGCTGGAGCGCGACAAAATAAATGATCCGTCAGCTGTCATTTTATCGCCGGCGATAATCGTTGTACATTCCGATAGAAGTTTTTTATTCATTTCAGTTATCTTTTAATCTTATATTTAACCTTATATTTAACCTTATATTTAATCTTATATTTAATCTTATTTCACAAGGTACTAATTATTTCTCTACAACTTTATAACCAAAATCAAGATTAGCATGTGTTAAAGCCCTAACGCCTTATCAATCAGAATCAAATGTATTCTCCCTTTGGGGAAGCAGCGTGGCATGCTTAGGAATATATTGCAGATTCTATCTGGTGCGTTACAATCTTGGCATTTGCCGGTTGCAGCGCATGGAGTTTTAAAATTTGGATGGCGCTTAACATTCTGTGGCGCAGCTATTTGTCTGATACGCTCTATTGCCGCCTCAGGGGTTGGGGAGATTTTATTTGTACCGGCAACCAGTATAACATGCTTAGGCCCAAAGGTTACTGCGGCACATCTGTTACCGGTCATATCAATCCAGTGCAAACTTCCATCTTCACTAATGCCGTTAACTCCAGTTATAAAAAGGTCAGAAAGCAATGCCTCGCGACGGTTTTCAACTAGCTGGGTGCGAGATATTTCTGCAGTTGCAGAGTCTGCGGCAGGCACTGATGTAGCTGAGCTTTGTGCAGTTGTTCCCGCAAACTGTGCATCTACCTTGCAGCTGAAAGTCTGCAAAAATTTTGGGCTGAGTTCCTTAACTTCATCCAGCACATTAAGTGCAAGCAAAGTCATTGAATCTCCCGCCGCAACAATTTGCGGCTGTAACTTTTCAAGCTGATTTATGACTCTATTGTGAGCTTCAGCAACCGTACTAACTAGTTCAACTTCAAAGCCGTGCAGCTGCAGATTATGTATTGTTTTTTCTATATTCATGGTATAACGTCCAATCATAATTTCTCCAAAATCATCCACAACGCGCTCTGCTCCGGCATCCAACATCTCTTGGCGCGTGCCGTTTCCGTATGTGACGCCGCAGGTATGTGCGCCTGCATTTACACCCATCATGATGTCATATTTTGTGTCTCCTACAACCAGCGCTTCCGATGGTTTGCAATTGAATTTTTCCAGCGTTTTCAGCACCGGCTCCGGGTCCGGCTTTGCGTTCTTAACATTGTCAGCACCAATAGTATAGCTTATTAAATCGCTCATGCCCAAATCTTCTACGTACTTGGTAAGAGAGCCGTTCCCTCTGCTGCTAGCTATCGTGAGGATAATGCCTTGCTCTTTTAATTTTTTGAGAGTAGGGAGAACGTTTGGAAATAAAGTTACAGCTCCCGGTGTGTTGAATTGGGAAAATATGCGGCGATATGTCTCTGTAAATGATGTGCTTAATTGTTCTTTGCGTTTATGAAATTCATTGGAATCTTCACTTGGCATTTTATGAAGTTCCGGAAAGAGCGCAGCCGGAGTATCCATCAAAGTAAGCCCAATCATTTTTTTGCACTGCTCGTCAGTCCGCGCTGGCAAGTGTAACTCTCTGATTGTAGCCTGCATAGTGTTTATAATGACTTTTACTGTGTCACCGATAGTTCCGTCAAAATCCAGTATGATAATTTTTATTTTTTGCATTAAAGTTTTATGCTCCACTTATGAATTAATATTTTTTGTGTTGTTACTTTAAACATGGATTTTTCCTAAAAAACACTAAGTTTAATCACCTGCTGCCGTCTTTTCTCTCTCTAGCAGCTGTTTTTTTGCCTTTAGTCCGCCGGCGTAACCGCCTAAGGTGTTGTTGCTTGCAATGACCCTGTGACATGGGACAATGATTGACATTGGATTTGCTCCAATTGCGCCGGCAACGGCCCTTACCGCATCTGGCCTTTTAATTCTGCGCGCAATATCCATGTATGAAACTGTCTGACCATAAGGGATTTTTAGAAGTTCATCCCATACTTTCTTTTGAAAATCTGTGCCTGCAAACAATAGGGGAATGTCAAACTCTTTCCGCTTGCCTGCAAAGTATTCTTTAAGTTCTTTTATTGTTTGGTTAATTAACGAATTGCCATTCTTGTTTTTTTTGCCGCTGGCTGTATTTGTGTTATACTCAACTTCTTTGAATTCCGCTCCCAAAATTTTTGCAAGGCGATTGCAAACCTTGCCGTGCCGTGGCTCCGGAGCCCAGTCGCACATGCAAAGTTTATCTCCGCTGGAGCCCAGAATAAGTTCTCCGTCGGGAGTATTAAGATTATATATTTGAATTATAGCCATTGTTTTACATTTTTACAAATGTAATAACTTCTCTAATTTATGGCTACTTTTACATAGCCTAATAAAACTTAAAAAATGGAAAAAATCATTACTCTAGAAGGCTACACTCAGTCTGGAGAGGGAGGTACGTCTGTAACTTATAATCATCGCGACGGGCATACTATGCTTAAAGTTTATAAGCCTCTATTGGCTGATGGTGAGAGTATTAGAGAACAAGCCATGAATAACGCTCTTGTTAAAATGGGTATCACAACCCCAAGGGCCGGCGATGTTGTAACTGTACAAATGCCTGATGGACAGAAATGTAATGGATTGCTGTTTGAGAGGATAATTAACAAGAAATCTTTTGCGCGGCTGATTAGCGACAATCCGGATAAATTGGAAGAGTACTCTTTAATGTTTGTAAATGAGTGTAAAAAGCTGCATGCTACTCCTTGTCATCCAGAAGATTATCCGTTAATCCCTTCAGTTGTGAAAAGATCTTTGGAGACAATTGATACATACGTTGGAATAGATGAAGATGAGAGAAAATCGTTGAGAGACGTTGTAAATTCTACTCCTGAAACTTACACATGTCTCCATGGAGATTTGCATATAGGAAATATTATTTCAGACGGAACGCGCAATCTGTGGATTGATACGGCAGATTTTACCTATGGTAATCCTTTGTATGACACAGGGTTTACAATGATGTTTAATTATATTCAAGCGGAGAATATTTTGGAAATGTTTCACATAACTGCCTCACAGTATCACCAGTTCTGGAGAATTTTTACGCGTGAATATTTTGGTGTTAAAACAGATGAAGAGAGAAGAGCATTGGACCGTAAACTTCTCCCATATTCAATTATGCGCATTATGTGGGTTACCAGAGAAAAAAACAAAGAACTGTTTAATGGGTTTATGCAGTTTGTTGCCAAACGTGTTCTGGAAAATGACAAGCAGGATTACTTGTAACTTTTAGGAAAAATTTTTGACAAGTTCTAATATCTTCTGATTTACTGCAGCTATACCACTGAGTTTGGCATACCTGATACAATATCTTTGCGGCATAAAAATTTTAACTCCTTATAACAAGGACGTTTTATGCTGCAAGACATTTATCTGGATAATGCTCTGAATGAGTATCTTAGATTATATAAAGAGAAATCTAAATCAGAATGCAATTGTTTTCTGATAGACGCATTGCGTTGTTTCTCCAATGACCTTTCGCGTCAAGCAACTGCGATTTTCAGTCAACTCGTGGAACTCAATCTTCGTGAGCACCCAGATGCTGACGAATTACATGTAAAATGGTGTATGGGCGTTGCCCTGTTTTGGAAAAAGACACCAATTCCTGTGCAAGTACCAGATGAACTTCTTAAAGCACTTGCCTACGATTTCTATGATTTGACCAATCATCTTGAAGGTGCAGATGACTGTGAAAAGATAACTGCCAACAACAAGATGGTGAGACTTTATGATAAACTCTCCAACTTGCCAGAAGTGCGTAATAGAATAGAATTTGACTATGGTGCATACCATAGATCTCGTGTGGGGCTGCACTGGAGAGATGACGATGAAGAGATATCTCTTGACCAACTCAAGCGCAGATTTATGTTTCGTCGAGTGGAATTTGCCTCCAAATTAGACGACCGCGATAAAAAGGAACTTCTCAACCTAGCATATGATGCCATGAATGATCTTTGTGCTGTAATAGGCGTACCACCTGAGTATATTTCCTTCAGAGGAGAACTTTCTATTGGCTTTGGTCTAAAAGGCAGTAAGAATGCTGCTGCTCAATATGAGCCCGATAAAAAACTTCTAAACATGACTCGTGCAAGATATGGCGGGACGCTTGCCCACGAGTGGTTCCACGCCTTTGATTATTACAATGGTACTGGAAATAGCTTTGCGAGTGAAATGACTCCTAATCAAGTCTGGAAGGAATTTATTTCAGGCTTGACCATTACAGATTATTTCAAGAGATGTGAAGGCTTTTCCGTTTCAAGGGGCAATTCCTATTGGAATAATACAGTGGAAAAATGTGCGAGGGGCTTTGAAACCTATACTTGGACGGAAATGAAAAAGCGTGGCTGGTGCAACAACTACCTGGTTTCTAGGATAAAACCGTGGAAGGACGATGATGACGCAACATTTCCATATCCCTTTGAAGATGAACAAGAGATATTTACGCTATACGACAACCTGATAAAGAAAACAGCTGATGGAAATAGATAATAAATATGTTCCTGTCTCACATCAGAAATCGCTCAACACCTTGGTGCCTAAAAATATGGTTGATGACACCAATTATGCCCTTCAATATTTACAAATGGCTGTTGGAGGGGATGTTGATGCATACGTATGCCGTAAACTGAAAATGTCTGCGAACGAACTGGAAACGTCGCTTGCCGCTGAACAGGTGGACGGAGTGGCTCTTGCCATTTATAATATAGAGGAGAGGCATCAAGGGTTAATAATAGGTGACCAGACAGGTCTTGGTAAAGGCCGTCAGGCTGCTTCTATCATTAGGTATGCCATTGTCAACGGCTATTATCCTGTGTTTCTAACGGCAAAGGCTAACCTTTTTTCAGACCTTTATAGAGATATGAAGGCATTGGGGGTATCCCAATACCATCCTCTTTTGCTAAATTCAGGAAGCAAGATGGTTGATTATGGACACAGGGTGAAGTTCACTGATAGTGACGATGATATAGCCCTGCTTTCAGACTATAAAGCAGTTTATCACTGCGACAATGAGTTCTTGAAAAAAGTGAAAGAGAATGCAGATCCTGAAATGCTGTCTGACATGGTTGTTGCTAACTTTGACTATATAGCAATGACCTATTCACAGCTGAACAAAGGCGAGACCTCTATCAAATTTACGATGCTTGACAAACTTTTGGAAAAGAACAAAGTCATCTTTGTGCTAGATGAGAGTCACGAGGCATCAGGTGATAGTAATCAGGGCAGGGCGATGATAAAGCTGCTTGAAAAATCACTTGGTTGCGTTTTTCTCTCCGCGACCTTTGCCAAGCGCGCCGAAAACCTGTTTATCTACTCCAGCAAGACTGCATTAGGTAATTCTGGCGTTAATGGCAGAAATCTTGAGAAGGCTCTAGAAGCTGGAGGTCTACCTCTTCAGGAAATGATCTCCTCACAACTTGTTCGCTATGGCCAGATGATACGCAGGGAAAAGGATTATAGTGGACTGGAGGTCGATTATAAAATTTTTGAGCATTCAGAGAGCAAGGATGTACGAATGTACGACAATGTGGTGGAAACAATAAGGGAAATCCAAGAGTTCCATGTCGATAAAGCTAAGAAAATTGTTTCAGACTTCATCAGCACAATTGAGAGTACTCTCACAGGCCAAGGAGTGCCAAAAAAAATCCTTGATGACGTAAACAAGATGACCCCATCAAATGAGTTCTCGTATGTGCCAGGAATAATGGAGGCGCTTACTCTTGCTATAAAAGTTGAAAATATTGCTGCAGAGACGGTTGGGCTTGTCATGGACGGCAACAAAGTTGTCGTGGCTTTGAGCAAGACAGCAGGGAGCATCATAGGAAGAATGGTGAATAGCGAGGGTAAGATTGCCTCTGTGGGAGATATGGTCAATGCCTCCTTCAATGCTATTCTGCTTGAAGCATTACACAAGACGATGCATATAGATGGGGTGACTGATGAACTCAGGCCGTTTGTGGAGAGTTATCTGGATAGTGGCGGATGTGTACTGCCTACGGTAGAATACGACGAACTCCGCAATAAGATTGCATCACAAGACTATGGACTGCCTTTGTCACCGATAGATGTTATACTTAAGGAGTTGCGCCGTCACAATATAAAAGTAGCAGAATGCACAGGCAGGACACATTGTATAGAGTATATTGACGATGATTATCACGGAATTTTGAAAACAAGGCGCAGGGAACCGGTTGATTGGGTGTATAATGAGTTCCAAAATAACCGCGTGGATGTCATGATAACTAACTCAACTGGTTCTACAGGAGCATCCGCCCACGCCGTGCCGACTGCAAGCGTCCCAGAGAATGAGGTGAAACGCAGAATCATGATTATTGCGCAGCCTGAACTGAACATCAATACGGAGATTCAGAAACGTGGACGTATCAACCGAATAGGACAAATGGAGAGTCTTCCTCCAAAGTACCTGTATGTGTCGTCTGTGGTGCCTCATGAGAAAAGGACACTGATGATGCTCAAACGCAAATTGAAATCTCTTGATGCAAACACATCATCATCACAGTATCAAAACGACAAGATGCTTGAGTGCTCGGATTTCTGCAACAAATATGGCGATGAAGCTGTCAGCGACTGGCTTGATGACAATCCAGGCGATGATCTCCTTATGAGCAACCCAAGAGGTGATGACAAGAAATTCACCAACAACCTTGCAATCCGCACGACCGGCAGATTGGCTGTGCTGGACTGTTCGGAACAGGAACGTTTCTACGATGAAGTCATTGATAACTACGAGAATAGAATACAGATGCTCATTGAAGATGACGAATATGATTTGGAGACTTTGGTTAAGGACTATCAGGCCACCATCGTGTCAAGCGAAATTTTCTCCAAAGGCGACAATTCTCTTCCTATGGGTGGAGATGCAATTCTCGGTGAGTATAGGTGCAAGGTGCACCGCAAGCCGTATTCTTATGAAGAGGTGCTTGAACTGATTAAGAACAAATACCCAAACTTTAACCCAACACTCCCAGAAACCTACAATGAATGGAAATTAGAACGTCGTATAGTCGGCAAATACTACGATTCTGCCATGGATGAGATTTGGGCATGTACAAAGAACCCGGATGCAAGAGACAGGATGATAGAAAAACTCAAGCAGAATAAGAAGGATGTGTTGTGGGCTCTGGGATATTTCCATCTTGGCAGGTATGTGAGCGTGGAGATAGACGGAAATAATGTGGACGGTATCGTCACTGGCATCAAATTCGGCTCCAACCTGACACCGGGAAATATACGTATAGAATTTGCTTTGGCACATTATGTTAAAAGCCGTAGTTACAACTGCGTGAACCGTAAAAAGAATGGCATAATGCAAGATTGCGGCTTTTTCCGACTGAAACAGATTCAGGTAAACAGCGCGATGGACAGGATGGAGTCACTCATGGGGATGAATAGCGATAAATGGAAATTGCATAGTTCCAAGATGCAGTCTGGAATAGTTACAAAGCACATCATTACAGGTAATATCATCCGCTCGTATGTTAATGATTTGGTGAACCAGCATAGCAGACACATAGTGTTTACCCTTGAAAATGGAGAAACCGTCCACGGAGTACAGGTGACAGATGTGCGAAATTCAAAATAAAAATTTATATCAATATGATAAAGCAAAGAGTTACAAAGATTTTGGCGGAAATGTCCAAAGGCATATATGAGCGAAATCGTGAACTTGGGCTTGCATTATTGTCGGCGGTGGCCGGGGAGAGCATATTTCTCCTTGGTAAGCCAGGTGTTGCAAAAAGCCTTGTGGCAAGAAGACTGAAAATGGCATTTAGTGACAGCCACTGTTTTGAGTATCTCATGAGCAGATTCTCCACACCCGACGAAATCTTCGGTCCTGTTAAGATTAGTCAGCTGAAAGACAATGACACCTACGAACGACAGACCAAAGGATATTTGCCCGAAGCTGACGTGGTGTTCCTTGATGAGATATGGAAAGCCGGTCCGGCAATCCAGAATTCGCTGCTCACCATTATCAACGAGAAGATATTTCACAACGGAAACAAGGAGATAAAAGTGCCAATGAAGGCTCTTGTATCTGCTTCCAACGAACTCCCGGCAGATGGAGAAGGATTGGATGCCCTTTGGGATCGTTTCCTTGTACGTCTTGTTGTAGATTGTATCCAGGACAAGACATCCTTTGAAAAGATGATCTCTGGAAGTGCTGTTAATGAGGATGTGATTATATCAGAGCCGATTACAGCTGATGAGTTTCGAGAATGGCAGCATGAGATAGAGGAAATTGCCATTCATCAGAACATCTTTGATGTAATAAACAGCATACGTATTCAGATTGCTGCCTATAACTCTGAAAAAGAGGAGAAAGAACAAATTTACATCTCCGACCGCAGGTGGAAAAAAATTGTACGTTTGATGAAAGCGGCAGCATTCTTAAATGGAAATGAGCAGATTACGACTGCGCAATGCTGGCTGATTCCAGATTGTCTGTGGAACAATACCAGCCAAATAAAGTCTGTAAATGAGATTGTCTCCAATGCTATTGGCGGGTCGGGTCTTCCTATAAATGAAATCAAAGCATCATTGCAGGCGAAGATTGATGAGATTGAGAGCATAACTAAATCCCAATTGTACTATACGGAGAAGCGAACACTGCCTGTTTTTAAGACCTCATTTGAGTCCAAACCTATAATTACAGACGGTGAGTGGCTGACTTTAAAAATACGTTTAGAAGAATTGGAAAAGCTGCGTTCTTCCAATGTCAACGAACCTGTAGTGATTGGTGGACAAATAGTCTCTGCATCAATATTTTCACATAAAGCAGATGTGTCTCTGCGGGCACACATGAAGGATAACAAAACCATTGTAATCACTAGCATAGACTTTGGTTGCGAACATCTCGTTTGGCCGGTAGCAAAGCAGCAGGGTGAGATAATTGCAAATTTTACAGGGACAAACTATGTTAGAACATCTGAAGAAACTATTGATGTTGAGATGTTTAGAGCGGCTACATCTATACAGGCAGAAAAATGGACCAAACAGATACAGAAAATTGAACAAAAGATAGATGATGGGCTGAATGAGTTGGCACAGTTCAGTGAACACGAACTTTCAGATATGTCCGCTTGTTTATTTGTTGCTCCAGAGAAACTTGCTCCATTAAGCGAAACGGTGAGAAAAAATACTGATGAACTCAAGCAGATGCTAGTGCAACTCAAACGAATCCGTCACAATTATGCAAATCAGGAATTAAACCAGTCACTATTTGAACATGAATGAACAAGAAAAAACCTTCATAAATCTTGAGACTTTCTGTACGGAAGGTTATCGTAGATTTCTGCTTGAACAGTTCAAAGAGGCTTTTGGAAACGAATCCAATGGAGATCAAATGCCAAGTTTCCTTAGGGATAACTCTGAATATCAGCCTGAGTATGATGTCAAAGAAGAAACGGACGAAGACGATTTTTGCCATCCAGTTGACCCTGATGAGGAATGTAGCAACGAAGGAGAAGACAAGGGATTTCGCAACAGCCCAGGATTAAATGGTGGACGACCTCACCTAGGGAAAAGTGGCGGAAATACCTCAAACCTAATAGGTTTGGCGAATATTACTGGTCAAGGACAAGGTCAAGAACATGATAATTTGAATTCTGATTATACCATAACTCTTAAGGAATTGTGGAATGTTAGACCTCTCAAGGAACTCATGCGCCAAAATGATAATACCTTCGATGAGGTAGAGAGGCAGTTTATGGATTTTGTAAAGGAAACGGAACAGGAGTTTGAGGAAGCTGAAGACCCAATGAAGAATGAAACTTGTTTGTTGGAAAAGCTGAAGGACAATATAGACAAAGATGCTTTCTATGATTTTTTGAATTTGCCTGAATATCAGCAAGTATTGGAAAGTTTTCTTTCAAAAAGTGATAGAGACTTTTTTGATAAGGCGGAGGATAACAAAGCCACTAGGGATGCCCTCATCAGAAAACTTGAGGAAGGAATAGCTAATGCGCTCCAAAAGTTGCACAAAGAAGAAATTGAGAGAAGAAGCACGGAATTTGCTCTTGACCTAAAATTAAAGGCGGAGAAAATATTGTCTGTAAAGGCTCTTGCTGGCGCTACAGGACTCACGAGTGCCGTTTTGTGGGGCATGGGAAATGGTGAGTGGTCGCTATTGGATGCCCAATTTTTCTCAATATATAATGAAATTTTGGCTCACAGCAAAGCCATACGGGAGATTGCAGCTATGCTTGGTCGTTTAGCTTCCGAAGAGAAGATACTTATTGAGGAACGTTTCTCACGGAAAAGGCTTACTCCGCAAATACGTATTGACCATGCGCAGAAAAGCGAAATGGTCGGGATAACTCTTAGCGACGACCTAAGCAATCTGCTCCCTTCTGAAATAGCCTTTCTTTCTTCGCCTTGCTCGGAAAAGCTGTTTTACAAGAAGTTTGTTGAGAAGAGACTCCAGACTTTTGACTATATCAACAAGGAAAAAATAATGATAGAAACCACTGAAGAAGGTGTGAGACAGAAGATAGTTGATTATGATGGGAAAGGGCCAATTATACTATGCGTTGACACAAGCGGGTCAATGTCTGGTGAGCCGGAAATCATCGCCAAGGCTCTTGCGCTGGCAATGATGCAACTGGCATTGAAAGAAAGTCGGAAGTGCTACTTAATATCCTTCTCTGTTCTGTTTAAGACAATGGAATTGACCTCCATGCGAAATTGGTCTCAGCTTATGGAGTTTATACGTGGCGGATTCAGCGCGGGTACCGACCTTGACCCTGCATTTCAAGAAGCACTGAAGATGCTGGACACCAACGACTATCAAAGGGCCGATGTGCTTGCAATCTCCGACTTCATTATGCCACCTTTGGATACCGGGACCATGGCAAGGGTAAAACAAGCAAAGGAGAATAAGACGAGATTTCATGCTTTGATAGTAAGCAATGAATTCACGCAATTAGAAGGTAAGATAAATGACACCTTCGTCAATTCTGCTTTAGGTCAGGCATTTGACAACTTTTGGTTCTACGACAGGGCAAAGGGGGATGGTATTGGCGGCGGCGAAATAAAAAATTTAGCCTTGGCAGAATGCCTGAGAGGGGTGAAGGAACAATCTTGATTTTTAAGCTCTTATCGTCCAGCTGCAGCAATTGAAGCATCCTTCGTGACACACAAGGTCACGAGCATCAACCATTTCTATGCGCCCTTTATATGATGGCATAAGTCTTTCAATCTGGCGGAATGCCTGCTCATCTTCCGGAATTTCAAATTTTGGCAGAATTAAAACCTTGTCAGTCTGGAGCCAGTTTACATAAGCCCAATTATTTTTATTTGGTTCTTTCACTTTATAGCGAAGTTCTTTGATGCTTTTGAAATGAGGCTTCAGACAACAAAAGAAGCGATTAGCATAATCTTCATCAAAGTCCCAATAGTTTGTCATCAGCACTTTGTCATCATTGATAAATCGCACAATACCATCTGTATGACCATAAACCTCCTCCATATCCCAAGGGATGAAGATGATTTCTCCAAGCAGTTTTCGCTCAAGATATTGAGACAACTGGTTGACTCTCCATCCTGGATTCTCCTCAAAGACTTTGCTTGTCATTATTATCTTGGACTCGCCTCTCACGACATTGCCACCGTCAAGAATAACATCTCGGCAGTCGTGCACTCTTGTGATTCCATTCAAGCGGCATACTTCCATCGTATCTGTAATGCTGGCCTTATGCTCAGCAGTATCATTCAGATAATCAGGATTATATTCAAAGGCAACGAAATGGCCGCCATATATCTGAACAGGCATATAATCTCTGCACCAGATATCTTTTGTTCCCTTCAGAAGAGAATAGGGTACGTCATATTTTTCAAGAACGGAAACTACTCCTTTGTACGCAATCGGAGACACCTCCGGCAGTAGAGCGCTAAAATACACTCTATTACAATATGAATCGTTAGACATGTGACTATTTTAAATTACTGTTTTTCGATAGAATCGTATGGGTAAGCCTTATACTTCTTTTCTTGCGGCCAAAGTTCTTGTGGCCATACGTATCGATACTTTTGGCTGATAGTTTTGATAGGCCACCTATCAAATGCATTAGGTGATATTTTGTTTTTCCAATCTCTCATTATTAACATTGGAAAATTGTCTGGGGTACTTAAAGCATCAAAGACATCAAACAACTCATCGGCAACTCTGCCTGGGCCATTGAAAAATATGCCATCTTTATTGATTGCTCTTATTAAGATTCCCCCATACAAATCAGCATTGCTTGCAAAGGTAAGGTCAACTCCATATGAATGGAAAAACCATTGACCAGGTTTTGCTGTTCTTTTTATGGTAACAAGTCCACCTATGTCAGTCTTGTTGTGATAGAATTCCAATTCAACTATACGGTATTCCTCATTTCCCTTTAATATTGCGAAATGATTTATTAGAGAATAGGCTATTTTTGGAAACTCTTTTTCTATGTCCTCACGTTTTGTAAGGCCTTCAAGATTCAATTTGGACAGAAGTTCTTCTTTTGTTTTAATCATATTTGCAAATTTTTTAAACAAGATAGGGGAGATTTAGTAAGCCACCATAATCTTTTTTGTTAAATTTTGTTAAAAATTCGCAAGCGGCATGTTGCCAAAGTGTTCTATAAAATGACAATGAGAATTACCTGTAGTCTTTAGGAAATATGCAGATGCGGGCGTTAACATCACATTCTTGCAAAATCCTTTTCATTGATTCTTTGTCAACCGCAACGCATCCGCCTGTATATGCGTGAGGACCAATGCAATGCAGAAATATTAATGATCCTTTGCCATAGACGCATTCTTTGTTGTAGTCCAAAAAAATTGCGTACTGATAATTGGGAGTATAGTCAATTAAGTGTTCGCCGGCGCACTTGTGGCCTGTCTGCGAGGCAGAGATAATTTGATTATAATACTGGCAATTTTCATCACAGCCATAGTTGTCATCCGTAACCTGCAGATATGGTATTGTGGTTCCCGGATTCTGTGCAATCCCAAATGAAGATTTCACTCCAAAATCTCCAATAGGTGTTTTACCGTCTCCTTCTACCTTAGAATCAATGGTTTCCGCACATCCGTTTTTTCCAATATATCCCGGAACACTTAATACTGTTTCCCAATTTTCGCCAGAGTCTTTTTTGTAAAAGCTCACACTTGCATTTGAGCCCTCCAGACATTCAACATATACTAGTTGTTTAACACTGCTCACAGATTCATATTTATCCAATATGAAGTCTTGATAATCTTAATATCATCTGATTTGCTGCAGCTTGCGGCAAAAAGGGCCGCCAAGGCAGATAATGCAATAATTCTAAAATATTTATTCATTTTTGCTATTAATCAAATTCACAACAACCTTCACCATCATATTCATCTCTTCCGGCCTGCTTTCTGCTATCATTAAAGTCATGGCAACCAGAGTATTATCTGCAATTCTTTTGCTGCCGTCTTTGCCATATAGAATATGGTTTTTATTCATAAACCATAAGAACAGACTTGCAGCTATTCGCTTGTTACCATCTGTAAATGAGTGATTTTTAATGACCAGATACAATAGCATAGCAGCTTTTTCTTCTATCGAAGGATAAAGTTCCTTGCCTTCAAATGTCTGATAGATTTGCCCAATAGAACTCCTAAAGGACTTATCCTTTTCATTACCAAAGAGTTTACTGGCGCCAAATTTCTTTTTGAGATTTTTAATGACTTCAACTGCCCCCTCATAAGTTGCATGAAATTTTTCCTCAACTGTAGTATCCTCTACTGTAAGATTTTGATAATCATAACTATCCAGTGTGTCAAGTGCGTATGAATAATCTACAACAACATTAAACAGACCCTGAGTCTCATCAGTTGCCTGCAGTTTTCCCGCTTCCATTGTGCGCCCCACCAGACGGACAAGCTCTTTTAGCTCCCGATAGTTCTCATTTTTTATTTTATGGTTTACTACGTAACCCTTTATCAGATAGTCTTTTAAGATTTTTGAGGCCCATTGTCTAAAGTATATACCGTTCTTTGATTTAACGCGATATCCCACAGAAAGTATCATATCTAAACTGTAGTATTCTACACGATATGTCTTCCCATCTAATGCAGTTGTCGCAAATTTTGCGACAACTGGCATATTAGCTAGTTCTTCTCTTAGGGCGTTAGATATATGTTTACCAATTGTTTTAATGTCGCGATTAAATAAGACTGCTAATTGATGACGGTTCAGCCACACAGTCTCATTCTCCAACTTTACATCAATTGAAGTTTCCCCGTCGGGAGTTTTATAAATTATAACTTCACCTTTATTAACCATAGAGTAATTCCTTTATATGCAAAGATATAAGAATAATTACTATCTATTTTTCGAAATCCAATTATGAATAAATTTGAAAAATTATATCATTTTTTATTAGCTTTATAACGTATTGGTTTACTACTGGATAGAAATACAATCAATTGTTATTTATATACTTCTCTAAGAGAATTAGGTTATACTATTTAAATGGTTTTCAATAAAAAATAAGATTATGGCCACATCAAAAGACTACATAGAATTTGTCTGTGATCAGCTACACGGTTTTGAAAGTGTATTATACAAAAAAATGTTCGGTGAATATATGGTATACATTGATGGCAAACCCATTCTACTTGTCTGCGACAATAATGTATTCGTCAAGAAACTACCTGAATTGGAACAGATTCTAAAAGATTCAAGATGTGGATATCCGTATGAAGGAGCTAAAGAGCATTATTTGATTGATATTGACGATGCAGATCTCGTAAGTGAGGTGGCTAAAATTCTTTTACCAATTACTTCTATTCCTAAACTGAAAGGAAAAGCGGCAGTGTTTGGTAAATAAGATGTTAATGGTGCAATAATCTTCGTTTTTGCATTATTTTCCTATGCGGAAGTCATGGATGATTTATTATCAATATATTATGTATTCTGTGGTGCAAATGCGGCAAAAGTTCGTAATAATCAAATATGAGAAAATAGAAAAGCCTTGCAACAAAGCAGGCTTCATTTTTATGCAGTTAATAAGACCACTCGATTGTCTATCGCAATAAAGTCTCCATCATCGGAAACTAACTTCATTTCACCGCGCTCACAACTTTTCAACAAATAGCTGTCATTGTAATCAGCATTTTGGTTCATCTGCAGTAGCATCAACTGATACGTCGACAGCATTCTCGAAATACTCTACTTTATATAACACACTAAAGTTTGCAGGCTTAACATAACCATTAAATAAGAAGCAGACACCGTCCTTGATTGTAAAGTTGTGATACCCACCGCAGTGGTCCTTCAACAAGTTAGGTTCTCTAATCAAACTGATTATCCAATTAGGAACGTCCTCATTATAATCCAATTGTGACAGGTATTTAACCGCCTCAATCTCACTATTATTATGATTTACAACATGCAAGACAGCCTCTTTTAGATATTTGCGGTAGTCGCCTGTTTTGAAGCAATTGTACAAATCTTCATATACATTTTTAATTGCTCTTCTTTTGGTTGTTTCTAAGCTGTAACTATAGCTGCCCCAGTATTCATAGAATTTATGGTCATCACAAGCGAAAAGGATTCTCCTAAAATTATCTGAAATATCTTCTTTTTCGCTAATAGAGTTCTTTATTACCAGATATACTGAACCGAAAGTGTCTTTACATTTTGCAAAAGAGTCATTCTTGTATTCCTGAGGATTTAGATTGATTCCCACACAATAAAATGCAAAATCAATTTTTCCACGAAAGAATCGTAAATCCTCCATATTATGAATGATGGTCTTTGATGACTGATCTTGTTCGTTACATTCATGAAAAATAATGGAAGACTTGTATCTCTCTTCGTTCACCTGGTTCTGTGCATATTTTGAATCCACAGTGACTTGAGCCAAATAATTATAAATGTTATAGTTATATTTTGAATCCAAACATCCAGACAACTCTTTCACCAAATTAACCGCTCCTATATACGAATCCACGGTCTCAATAGATGTGTTGATTACAATATTCCTTACCACTCGAACCCAATCCTTGAAATTGTTGTCAGGAGTATTTGCGGAGAAGGCTTGCTTGCTATTAATATACAGCAATATCGCTGTAAAAATTACAGCATCTGGATATGAATGAGATGAATCAAGAAAGTATTTATAAAAGACAGTTTTATTGCCGAGAGAAAGAATATCTTTGACCTGTTCAATATTGTCACAATGTTTTTCTATGCTGTCGTACCAGCCAATTGCCTTGTCAAAAAAAGCTGCCGGAGATAAATTCAGGTTATCCAATATGTACAATGGTATTGAGTAATTGTTATTCGCCACCATCTTTGCTAAAAGATTGCGCAGAAAATCTCGAATATCTTTAGCGGCATTTGTGCTTTTTGTGGCCGCAAACTCCAATAATTCGCTTGTCGATTCAAGCTTGCTTTCATGGATAATCTTGTCTTCTGATGCCTCACTATCGATATAATTCAATGTCCAATAAGTGGCAAGCAGGTTATATATTAAGCGCAACTGTTCAAGATCAATACTATCAACCTCTTCTCCTGTAACAACTTTTACCGGTATGCGCTTACGCCAAATCATATCGGTCCACTCGTTGTCCACTTTTGATTGCCACTTATTTTTTGATTTATCCGGTAGACGTTCGTCGAGCCAGGATTTCAATTTTTCAAATTCCGACAATGCGCGACCACGGCTATTCATTTTTAAATAAATATCCCTGTTAAGTTCCTCATCCTTATTATTGATGAAGGTAAATGTAATAGGACATTTTTCAGTTTCAGAACACAATAATTGCCAGGCCGCATCAAAGAATGAAATTTCTTTTGATTTCCATGCATCGTGAAAATATGTCAATGTAGCTATTATCCCAACTACCGTCGTATCCTTGCTCCATGAATCGTAATACCAATTCTGGTCTTCTATGTCCAATGTATTGTTATTACATAGATTTCGAAGATGATTGCGTATCGCCTCGCAAAATTGACGGGCTGAATCCCTCGTCGTGTATTGGAATTGGCATATTTCGCCTGTTGATGATGATCTTGAATGTACGTAAAGATGCAAAATCCAGAGCGTTGTCAGTCGCTGTTGACCATCAATCGGTATGAAGCATTGGTCCTCATGAAGACCGTAGACGAAATTCAAGTCCATCGGCGTTCTGTTTTCGAGAGCGGAAATGATACTCTGACAAAAGCTCTCCTTAACACCTGTATTTGCTCCTTGAACATAATCACGCTGTAAACGCGGTACCTTGATATTATTATTATTATCTCGGTCGGTGGCCAAAAAAACTTTATAGAATGTCGTTTTCATAAAAGTCAGTTGAAGAATTTTTCAAGTTTATTCTCCATATCGGCAATATAAGCATCCCGGTCATCTTTCGTCCATGCCCAAGTTTTTATCTCACTACTCTTATTATAGAATTTTGTGAAAACATTGCGAGTGCACGGCGGATAGAAGAACTGCTGGTCATGCTCAATTATCCAACGCCTTTTTGCAGGGAACAACGCATTGTGGTATCCCTGATTAGTCTTTGAATCAAGAAGTACGAGATTTCCTATCTCATCTTTGTTCGTGATTTTCTGATCAGCCAAATCGTCGTCAATTCTTTGCAGTACAGCTTGATATAATGCCTTAAACGATGCTATGCGTTCATCCTTTGACAATGCTTTCTTTTCATTGAAATTATCAACAAGTTCAGGAATTTCTTCCTTTTTGAAAACATCTGGAAAATCGCAGCGTGAAGACTTTATCCAATCATTTTGGCTTTGCACATCTTGAAGGATGTTGTCGGTTTGAGAAGAAATATGCTCTATTTGCCAAGTTTGACGATAAAGTAATTCGAATGGAAATCGCTCGTATGTGTATTTTAGATTTAAGTCCTTATTCCGGTTCTTTCTTTTGTAGTTTTCAATAATTGTTTCAACATTGTGGAGCAAGAATACACGGCGCAAAGCAGAAGCTGAGTCATTCTCATACGAGTAGTATGCCAAAGAGTCGTAATGCAAAGTCGCTTTGATTTTCGCAGTCAACTCAGAAATTAGTTTTGACCTCGTGCATGAATTTCGTGTTTTTATCCATTCTGGCAATTGTGTCGAAGAATTGCAATATGCTAAATATCCGATATAATGGTAGGTCTCAATATCATTGTAGAAGTCCAGTAGGCGAATGAAAGTATTCCAAACATTTTCCCATTTCGTCAACAGAGTATTTGGCTCTTTTGTTTCTGCAAAACTCTCAAATGATGCCGTGTTGTTTCTGTCGTATTCTTCCTTGCTTATTCCTTCTGCTATATTGAACAGTAGGTCCATCCTGCAGTTGCGGTATAAAGGTTCATCATTCTGGAGCATAAACCAGAATGAGTCATCTTTTAACTTCTGCTCAATCTCTTCGAATTGTGCGGCAATAAGCGAAACATTGTAATTCAGACCATCATTATCATCGTTCAGAAGTAGCGCCTTAATAAGGTCAGTATTAGTAAGTTCAATTTTGCCGTCATTCAGATTTCGAAAAGCCTTATGCTTAGCCACTTCGTCATCTACCTTAGCATCAATCATATACCATATAAACTTGGCAGATTTATCCGGAATCTCGCCGTTAATCAGCTTCTTAACAGGATCAATTCCGGCTTTGTTTTTTTCTTTCCATTTGAGAACTGCTTCATATGCCTTACAGATATGGTATTCATCAATAGAACGATTCTTTATCTCGTCAGGGGCAAAGTACTTGTCGCAGCTACGCAAGAAGGTCATTCGCTGGTTGTTGGTATCTCTATCAAATTCAAACGAATATGCGTCATCGTCATTGAAGGCTTTATTGATGATATAAAGTGTCGTCAAGCGCTGCTGACCGTCAAGAGCCTCATAATGAGTATCGTCAATCTTTGCCAAAGCCAATGGCTGAAGACAATAAATTTTCGCTGAAGAAGTATCTTTCGCAAACTCCAGAAGGTCATCAAGCAGATGACGAATGTCAAGAGGCGTCCATTTATAGCCCCTTTGCTGGCTCGGTATCTTAAAGGTCATGCCTTTGAGACCCGTCAAATCCATATAGTCGAGACTTGCCATCTTATGCGTATTCAAGTTCGGCAACATAGTTGCCGGTTCGATACCATACCATACCTTAAGTTCTCTCATATCATTTTCAAAGTTTGTAAATGGTTGCAAAACCTTTGTTAAGGTCTACTGAACATGTACTATACAAGGTACAAATGTGTTACAAATTTAAGCAAAAAAAAAACGACAATGAAAACGTAATATCGCAAATAAAATGATAAAAGATTTGTGCGCTAAAAGATGGTTTTTCAACTAGTTAGTGGCATACCGTGGAATATTGTTGGGAATAAAGAGAGGTCTGTTATTTTCCTATGCAAAAATTCTTAAAGATGTTGTTCAAAACATCTTGTGAACTGACCTCGCCAACAATGGAGCCAAGGTGGTAAACAGCTTCTCTAACTTCCTGAGCTATAAGTTCTGTGGAGATTTTGTCTTTTAACGCTGCGGCGGCTTTGTTTAGAGATTCTTTGGCTGCAAGCAGTGCCTGGTAGTGGCGGGCGTTGGTGACAAGTGTCTGGTTGCCCGTATTTTGTGAGATTTTATTTCCTATTCCCGACAGATTTTTTTTGAGCTCTGCTAGACCTTGTATAGCTGTATTTATTTGATGCTCAGACTGCTGTGGCCTAAGAATTGTGCAAAGAACTTTGGCTTTTACTTTTTCTGCCTTGCAAATTGCCTCAACTTCTTTAGTAATATTTTTGATTTCAGAGTCAGTTTTTGCGGATTTTTTGGCTGCGGCAACAGACAATAAATCACACTTATTAACCACAATCACAAGCTGTTGCCGCTTTGTGTCTATGCGTCCGGCAATTGAGTGAATGCTCTGTTTGAAGTCTGAATAATTGAGGGTCTGCTTGTTATGGCCATTACCGGCAACAAGTCTTCCGCAGTCAAGCATAAGTATGACAACAGATGCCTCTTTAATCTTTTGCCAGGTTCTCTCAATTCCCATTATTTCAATGGTTTCCTGAGTATTGCGTATGCCGGCCGTGTCAATAAATCTGAAAACCGTTCCGTCAATATTAACTGTATCTTCTATTGTATCCCTTGTTGTACCCTGGATTTCAGACACAATTGCACGTTCCTCTCCAACAAGCGCATTCAGCAAAGTGCTTTTCCCAGTGTTAACAGCTCCTACAATTGCAACCGGAATACCGTTCTTTATCACATTGCCAAGCGAGAATGAATCTATTAAAGATGAGACCTTTACAGTGGTATCTTTAAGAAGTTGCGCAAAGTGTTTGCGGTTGGCGAATTCAACATCTTCCTCTCCAAAATCCAACTCAAGTTCCATCAAAGAAGTTAGGTTCAAAAGCGATTCTCTCATTTGTTTTAGCTCCTTTGAATACCCTCCTCTCATCTGCTGCATTGCGACATTGTGAGCCGCTTCCGTTTCTGATGCAATCAAGTCTGCAACAGCTTCTGACTGAGCAAGGTCCATCTTTCCGTTTAGGAAAGCGCGTTTTGTGAATTCACCTGGTTCCGCCATTCTGGCACCAGATGCAATGAGCATCATAATGATTTTATTCATTATGTAAGATGATGCATGGCAGTAAAATTCAACGCTGTTCTCTCCTGTGTATGAGTGCGGTGCGCGGAAAACGGTGACTAGCACTTCATCTAAAACTTGTTTGACTTTTTGTTGAGAACTCTTGTTCTTGAGTGGTGAAGTGTACTCTTTCTTATTAAGTTTTGCACTCTCATAAACAGCGGCACTCTCATAAATAACGCCGTAGCGCATCACATAAGACTCTGAGCGTAAAAGCGATAGGGGCTTGCGTTTAGGATCGGTAGAGGGCGTGAAAATGCTGTCCGCAATTTTAATAACGTCCGGGCCGCTCATTCTTATAATCCCGATAGCTCCTCTTCCTGAGGATGTTGCAGGGGCACAGATGTTATCTGTATACCCAACAGCTTTTTCTTTATTTGCATTTATCGGTCTTATAGATTTTTTATTTACCCTCATATCAAACCTCTTTTATTATTATAAATCCTTCTTAATCCTCAGATTAACAACATTCTCCACGTGCTGCGTATGCGGAAACATATCTACCGGCTGAACTGCAACAATTTCATACTTTGTTGCAAGAATCTGTAAATCACGTGCCTGGCTGGCAGGATTGCAGCTTACATAAACTATTTTTTCAGGCGCAGTGTCCAAAATTACCTGAGCAACAGACGGATGGATGCCGGCTCTTGGCGGATCCAATACAATTATTTGAGGCTGACCGTTTTGCCTTATGAATTCTGCGTTTAAAACATCCTTCATATCACCGGCATAAAACGCGCTGTTTGTTATTCCGTTAGCTTGCGCATTTATTTTTGCATCGGCGATGGCTTCTTCAACATATTCAATACCAACAACTTTCTTAACCTGTCGGGATAAAAACAGTGCAATTGTTCCGGTGCCTGTATATAAGTCATAGAGTACCTCATCTCCTTTAAGGTCAGCAAATTGACGCACTACGCTGTAAAGTTTGTAGGCCTGTTCTGAATTTGTCTGATAGAAGGATTTTGGTCCGATGCGGAATTTAATTCCTTCCATCTCCTCTGTAATGAACTCTTTTCCAGAGAAATGGATGCACGGAGTGTCACCAATGGCGTCATTCCCCTTGTCATTTAGAACATAATACATGGAGGTAATCTCTGGAAACTTCTTGCACGTAGCCGTCATAAGGTCCTCAAGGGCTGATTGTTCAGAGGATGATAGAGTAGGGGGCTGCGTGTTGTTTTTGCACGCTCCGGCAACAATAATTGTCATCAGTTCGCCTGTGCTGGATGTCCTGATAATCAGATTTCTCAGCAGTCCGGTGTGTTCCCGTATATCAAAAAAGCTCATATTATGCTCTATGGCATAAGCCTTTACAAATAGCCGAATGGCATTGCTGGGTTCTCGCTGCAGTTTGCACTCTTTGATATCCAGTACTTTGCTGAACATCTGAGGAATGTGAAAGCCAAGGGCCAGACGCTCAACATCACTTAAAGTATTTACATCTTCTCCCTCCAGAATCCAACGCTTGTTTGAGAATGTATATTCAAGTTTGTTCCTGTAATACTGCGTTTTAGCAGAACCTATAATAGGCAATATGCTCCCCTTCTGAGAGGGTAGGGCGGGGGCTGTCGGGAGCTTCAAATGCCCTATCCTTATTAACTGGTCCTCTACCTGCTGCTGCTTGAATTCCAGTTGTTTATCATAAGGGAGCGCCTGCCAGGTGCAACCGCCGCAAATGCCGTAATGCGGACAGAAGGGTTCTACACGCATTGGGGATGGCTTAATCATTTTCACGACAAAGCCCTGCATGAAAGACTTCCTTTTGCGAGTAAGCTGCACATCCACAACGTCTCCTGGAATGCACTTTGGTACAAAAAGCACTTTGCCGTCTACGTGCGCCAACGCATTTCCCTCTGCAGCAACAGCTTCCAATGTGACGTTTGGTATAATTATTTGTTCATTATTTCTTTTCCTGCTCATAACGCACAAATTTAGTAAAAACTATTCTTGAGGGCTTTTTCTGATTGTGTATATTTGCGCACGCAAAATGATTATCAAATCCAATGATTTTCAAATCCAACATAAATAATTTCCTAAAGCCGCAGGTTCATTACGACAAGTTCAACATTTTTGTCCTTGCCGTAGTTGCTTTCTTTGCGTTTTTTGTAAACAATAATGCAATACAACCGGACATCATGGAATGCCGCAACATTGTGACAGCCAGGGAAATGGTGCATGACGGACATTGGATAAGAACTACGCTTAACGGTGAACCGCGCTTTGAAAAACCACCGTTGCCTACATGGCTGGCTGCTGTTGCTGAGATAGTTGCGCCTGACAGCATTCCTGCTCAAAGGGCAATGTCCGGGCTTGCCGCCACAATGATGGTGCTGTTTTTCTACCTTTTATGGAGGGATTATACTCACGACAGAAAGCTTGCTTTTGTCTCATCTTTAGTGCTTTTGACATGTTATAGCGTAATCTTGATGGGTCGTACGGCAACATGGGATATTTATTGTCATGCTTTTGTAATGGGCGGAATATATTTCATGTACAGGGGATTATTTGGACAGCAGAACTCACAAAGTTATGTGACTTATAAATTGCTTTACAGGAACCTTTTGCTTGCGGGGCTTTTCTTTGGGCTCTCTTTTTTGAGCAAAGGCCCAACCTCCTATTATGGTTTGCTTCTGCCGTTTATATTGGCTCTGCTAATTGTTAATTGCAAGATTAAGCACAGTTCGTCTGCAAATGCGCAAAGCGTGTCCGGTGGAGTAATTGATATTGAGCCGATTGGAGAGAGTGCCGGTAAAAAGAAGTTATGCATTTGGCCTGCGATTTTGTTGATGGTTCTGGTATGTGTGGTTATTGGAGGCAGCTGGTATTTTTATTTGTACTTATCTGATAAGCAAGAGCTTCTAAATGTTGCAGGGAAAGAAACAGGCGCATGGACCGGATATCATACAAGGCCATGGTGGTACTATTATAAGTTTACTTTTGAGACTGGAATTTGGGGCATATTGCTCATTTGCGCTCTCTTTTTTACCTATTGGAAGCATCGCGCAAAAGATATTTCTGTTTCCGGAGTACAAATGGATAATGCCGATTCAAATAAATTTGACTATAAAGCGTTTAGCAAGAAGTATTTAATGCCTCTGCTCTGGATGGTCATTAGTTTGGTTCTGCTCTCTGCAATGCCGGAAAAAAAGAAGCGTTATCTATTGCCGTTGCTTATACCAGCCTCATATTTAATAGGTTATATTTTCACCTATTGGCAGACTTGTGCAAATAACGGCTTGTGGAGAGTTAAAGACAGTGTTGTAGGCCGAAGTGGTGAAGTCTTGAGTAGTAGTAAATTATCATGGAGAAACGGAAAGCTGCTCTTTAATATAAATACTTGGATTATTGCCGGAGCTGTGGCCTTGGTTCCAATTGCCTGCTACATACTTCTTTACGGCAAAGGCACAATATCAGGCAGCCTGATGGCAAAAATAGCTATCGGGATATATATAATATTTGCCTTTTTGGTACGATCCATAAGGCGGCAGCAACCAATTAGATTTCTTTACTTTGCAGTAGTGTTGATGGCTTTTGCGGAGATTGCCGTGTTGCCTTATATTGGGCATATAGTTGGATATCAAACAAATGTAACAATGACGTCTTTGCGCACAATCCCGGAGATGAAGGGTGTTCCGCTATACTATAGTGCTGATACACTTGCTCCGCGCGTGGAGGTTATTTATGATATTCACCGCCCTGTGCGGCCGCTCAATCTTCAAGACTCTTCTGCTGTCCGTGCTGCGGCACCATGTGCTGTCCTGACACACAAGGACTTTTGTAAGGAGGCATCTGTTGCCGCCATTCATGCAGTTGACACCTCCCGTATTGGCATCTTTGATAACAATCGCTGGCTCAAAACTAATCGCAATTACCGTCCGGAATTCGTATACGTTGTCACTTTACTTAAATGACGCCGTGCTGTCATTTTGGATGAAAAAAAAGTGTATATTCGCATTAGGAGGAACAACACCATGAAATATTTTAAGGGTACATCAATTTTATTGCTTGCACTCTTGTTGATTGCGGGCAATGTCAGCAATTTGTTTGCACAGGATTTTATTCAGGTTACCGGTCGTGTTTTGGATAATAATACCGCAAAGCCATTGCATTATGCTTCCATATCTCTTTTAAATTCAACTGTTTCCAATGTTTCTAATGCCGACGGGGTTTTTGTTTTGAAAATCCCGACAGCTAAATTTAATGCATTGGATTCTATTCAAGTCAGTTTTTTAGGTTACAGCACAGTAAGAATTTGTGTGTCTGATTTTCCGCAGGGTAAAGTAAAGACCATTAGGATGATTGAGTCATATGTCAGTCTATCATCAATTTACATTCATCCAAATGATCCTCTCAGCTTGTTTAATCTTGTCTTTTCGCCCTCTAGCATTAAGAAAAATTATCCTAGTGAACCATGCGGCATGTTGGGATTCTATCGTGAGCTTGTAAAAAGAGGAAATAAGTATGCATCTATGAATGAGGCTGTTCTAGACATCAAGAAAGCTTCTTACACAAATGATTTTGCTTCTGATAATGCTGCAATTTACAAGGGTAGGGGGAATGAAAATTCCAACATAAATGATACAATCATTATGAAATTGCAGGGAGGTCCCCTTTCTGCAATGTACACAGATATAATGAAATATCCGTTTGTTGGGACCGATGCTCAGTCTGCTCCGGACTATTATGATTTTTCTTTTGGCAATCCAATTGTAGAGCATAATCATAAAATTTACGTTCTTAAATTTAATCAGAAGGACAGTGTAAAAAAAGAGTGCCTGTATAAAGGAGAGCTTTATATTGATAGTGAGACATTTGCACTCCTAAAGGCAACTTTCTCTATGAACGTAGACGTCATATCAGATTCATGGAAATATTTCATTCGCAAGAAGCCGGCAGATGCCACGCTCAAGGTTGAGGATGCTACGTATGAGGTTAATTATAAGAAAGTTGGCCAGAAGTATATGTTTGATTATTCCAGGATGGAATTGAAATTCAGCGCAAAGTACAAACATCACTGGATGAAAAACAAATATTCAATAGTCGGGGAACTTGCCGTTACTGATACAGATAATCCTGCAGGACTTAAGCTTAATCCCGACAGAAAAATTCACATGAAGGATATTTTATCTAAGCGCGTAAATGATTTTTCAGATCCGGAATTTTGGGGAAGCTACAATATCATACAGCCGGATGAAAATATCCAGAGCATAATTAACAAAATAATTCGGCAGCTCAAGAGGCATGAAACTGATTAACTTTTGCACGCCGTCTTATTGGTTATTACGTCGTAATATTCGGTAATACGGCGTAATATTGGTTAATACGCTGTAATAGCGTGTATGACGGCGTGCAAATTTATCAATACTTATTATTCACACAATTTATATTATGTTAAATAGTATTTAGCTCCCGAAAGCCTGTTTTATCATAGTAAAATATTTTGTGAATCTTTAAGGATGTGCTCACCATGATTGTACTGAAATAAACCAATGAACAATTTGTTCTTACTGTCCTCTCTTGGCATAATTACAACAAAGTGCATGTTCTGAGAATCTTGGTCAACTTCATTGGATCCTTTGCGTACTTTTTTATCTTCCCAAGTTCCTGTATTGGCATAGACACAAGCATCGCCGTTTAAGTTTGTAAATGTTTTAATCATCGGAATATGGGTATGACCAAAGACCACTACCCTTACTTTTGAAGCAGGATTATGAAAATACTGAACATCTGATTGGTTATCAATAAAATCTGTAATCAAACTTCCTATAACTGCATCAGCAACGTTTGTCATAATTGGAGCGTTGTTATACTTTAGACGTTTTTCCCATGCAGCTTGTGTAAATGCGTCTCCATACATCTTAACTTGAATTTTTCCGGACGCATCATTATACGGCAAAAAGTCATTCATGCTGAATGTATTAGTAAATCCATCAATATTTGTTGTAAATATCTTTTCATCAAAGTTATCATCTACCCATATTAGATTTTCAAGAGCATATTTCCAGCCATAATAATATAAATACTTTGCTTTCTGCTCAACGTCAGCAGAATTAATTGTAACTTCCTTTACCTTGGTGGCAGCGTTTTGAGACACTTGTTTTACAAAAGAATTTGCGGCTATACGTGCAAAAAAGTATCCCGGAGGAAGGATTGTCCCCGGTGCTTCTGTTTGATTATCAAATGGATCCAGATTGCAGAAAAAGTCATATCTGTGCCCGTGCTCTATAGCAACTTGTGGATATCCGTCGGGATAATAAGTGCCTATAAGGGGCCTGTCAGAATCCCTGGCTTGGTTTATACCTGGCATAATTGCCTCTACGTCAGCGGCATTAAAGAGCATATCATGATTGCCCGGGACATAGATGACTTTAATAATTCCATCAGAAATTATATTATTAATTGCGCTGATAACCACTTTATTGGAAGAGGCTATTTTTTTAACAAAAGCAAGCTGTGAACCCGCAGAATAGGTATTCGTGCGCGTAGGAACATACCAACCGTCAATCATATCGCCCCCTATTACAAGCTCTTTTACTGTCTTTGAGGCTCTAACTTCATTTATAAACTGTTCAAGCCTTGACAAATGTTTTATATTCTCTGAGTAAGATAAATCGGCACCCAAATGAATGTCACTGATAATAACAATCTTATCACGAGAATTATTGTCGCTGGATTCCATTTTGTCAAATGGATTTTCATTATTTTCTGCATCATCACCCTTGCTGCAAGACAAAATAAATGATGAAAACAAGCAGATAATCATTAAGATAAATAGTGATTTTCTCATATTAATAAGTTTAATGGTTTTAATGTAATTGAATAGTTAGAAAATATTGCACAAAATTACCGTCGTGATAAAAAAGAGAAAAAAAAACAACGTACCACAATTACAAAAATGCGTTTCATTTTTACAATCTTGCTATATTTGTAAAGGCAACACTTAGAAATATGCTTGACCATTTTTATATCGCGACAGTTTATACTGCTTTGATTGTGATGTTGCTATCCTCTGCTACGCTTTTTATATGCCGGCGCAGCGGAGATCGTTCAAGGATTATTTTATCAGTACTTATTTTTATCTCTGTATTTAACTATCTGCCAAAACTCTTAACGGTTCTTTCCGGTACCACAAATGTTCAAGTGATGACAGTGCCAATGCTTGCGTTGGCTATCTTTATGATTATCTCATATTTAACCTACCCTATTGAAGTTATTTCCCCTGGCTGGTTAAACTGGAGGCGTCTGTTGCTGCTTTACTCCCCCGTGCTTTTTATTTTTGTATTTTATTGGATAACATTACTTTGCGGTGTTGAATATAAGCCCTATTTTAATCTCATTCAGATGCTCTCTCACATAGGAAGCTTTGATGCGGCATTAAGAATCCTGCTCTGCCTGCTGATGTTCTTCCCTATTTTGATAATATTCTTTATCCCATATACCAGGATTTACAGCAATACCGATAAAACTTGGGTGAGAGTTTATGCCGTTCTATTTGTCATAGACGTAATGTCTTACATAATGGTGCTGATGATTCACGGACAGACCATGGTCATAATCTATTTTCATATAAGCATGCTGATTACCCTTATTAGAGTCTATATGGAGCTGGTTTACAGAATAGTGGATAAGAAAGTTTCTAAAGAGATGCTGCTCTCCTCTGATATTGCGGCAAATATTGCTCCTGCCGCTGCAGGGGTTGAGGTTCCGGCAGCAAATATTCAACATAATAGTATCTTTTCTGAGCTAGAGGCATATATGAGTGAGCATCTTGCGTGGAGAGATCCAAATATGTCGCTGGAAATGATGACATCTAATTTGTGCACAAACAGAACCACCTTGGCCAAAAACATGCGCGAGTGTGGTGAAGAAAACTTCTCCGTTTATGTAAACAAAAAGAGAATCTCCGATTTCATCTCTCTGGTAAACAAAAAACAGAATATCAGCTTTAAAGAGGCATTCTTCATCTGCGGATATCGCTCCCGCACAACGGCACTGCGCAACTTTAAATCCATTACCGGCACAACCCCGTCTGCATATTTTGGAAGGACAGAAGATAATGCTTTTTAAAGATGGATAACAAGTTGATTATTAGAGGATTTATCTGTTTATTTCAAATATAAATCACTCAGCTCCTTCACCCACACTTTGACTTTATCTCTGATGTACGCCGGGGAGATTACTTCAACGTCTGCACCGTGAGAAATTATTTCCTGCATTAATTCATAAGAGTTTGCCAGACAATATTCATAGATGGAATAACTGTCGCGAGTCTCAATTTTCTTCTGAGAAAAATGCAGCGGCAATGTGTCAAAATATTTGCACTGGTCTGCAGCAACCTTTAAATGAATGATTTGCGGCTTTTCATCAGGAAGCACGGATACACCTATTGTGTTTGCAAAATATGCTTGGGCATCAAAACCAACTGGGACAGAGAATTTTATCTTAGTGTACTTTACATCTTTAATTCTGTCCAAAGCATAAAGTCTGTTGCCATTTACGTAGGGATTATACGCAAGCATATACCATCTTTGCTTAAACACTTTGATGCACAATGGATTAACTGTTGCAGAAAACTCTTCCTCATTATCAAAGCTCTGATACTTCATTTCAAGGGCAGTGTTTTTGTTCATGGAATTCATAATTACAGGCATATATTCCTGACCTCCCGGAACATCCTCAAACAAAATTCTATCCCTTATTTTCTGATTCTTGTTAATCAAATGATTGACGGTCAAAGAAGTAAGCAACCAAGATTTAAGGCCCGGCTTCATGATTTCATCACTATCTTCTATACTATAAGTGTTATCCCGTCTATTGCATTTCACAGAAACCCCAAACATCCTCTCTATTGCAACACGGTGATTATTAAAGGTTCTAAGTGGCATTGGGTCATGATTCTGATTCAAATCATCCTCATCCTGCCATTCTTTGTCAATATTTTCAAACGTTATACCTCCTTTATTCATAAGAAGTTGCACAAGCCACACGTACTTAAGAAACAACTCTGCCGCCGGAGTCTTGCTGGTCTCCTGCCCAACACGATTCTCTGCTTTTGTCGCCGTGCTATTCGCATGGTTATGCAACATTCTTTTCTCCTTTCCGGCTTTTTCTTTTTCGCTCTCTACTGAATCATCTCCCCCATTCAAACTAGAAATCATTTTGCGCAGCGCCTTGCCGTCAACCATTTCTCTATCAGACTTTTTCATAATTATTTGATTTTTATTTTCTATGACAAAGGTAGAAAATGCTTTTGCCAAATAAAAGCAAAAGGTATTTATAAATGCCGATTATTAAATAAGGTTAATTTTTACAAAATGCAGGCTGGATTTTGTAAAACTAACTGATTTTAAAACATTTCCCTTTTAGCCGCATCCGTCAGATGTAAGACAAACTCCCCATTTTGTGATCCGGCACACATATTCTTCCCGTCAATGCTTTTCATCTCCACAATCCCCCTCTTAAAAAGAGTATGGGTCTCATTCTTAAGAGGCCTTTCAACAAGATTCCGCACAACATCATCCTCCTTCATAAATAGATTGATTATCTCAAAAATGCTCGTGCAATCGTCGTTATAATTGACAAACTTATTTGCAATAAACATCAGAATAACAAGAGGATAATTCTTGCCAACATCACATAAAGTCAGTAACTCCACCGGTGGGTTATGATATATCTCACCATAGATTTTTTTATTCACGTACTTGCAAATAGGTTCATCATTATATCTGTAAACCAGGTAGTTCAAGTTGTCACACATTTTCCTGGCATGAATGCTTTTCTTAAAACATTTTTTTAGCTCCCGATAGAATTCTTTTGTTTTCATCTCATTCTTATTTTACGCTCACCAGCACCGCAACATTCATCATATCTCCGGCGCTCTCATCCTTGACCAGACAAAACTTAAAATTGAAGTTGCACGGAAAGTGTGAAGTGACAATTTCCTTAACCTCCTTAATTTTATTGAGTGGAGTGTGCTCAGCTGAACATCTGACGCACAGTGCAATACCGCAAATATCAGAGTTTTGCACATCCATCAGCTGATTGCTCAGCGCGTTGCAAGCTGCGATTGTAGCCTTGTTGTTCCCGATGGAACTTCCAACGCCTGCCCCTATTAGCCTGCCTTTGCTCAGAATGGTATAGATATCATTTGCTTCAGCATCCATTATGGCCGGACACTTGATGTAGATAGAAATCAGCTTCTTTATAAAGCTGTAATTATTAAGCGGTTTCGGAATTGTAATAAACGTAATCTCCGCCGCTTCCGCCAAGGTGGCGAGGATTTTATTTGCCGTTTTTCTTTTCATAGTATCCATATATACGGCAAAGATGTCATTCGCTTACACCAAATCAAGGCAAAGCCGCGGAGCCTGGCGCGTAGCGCCAGTGCCTCCTCGTGGCGGCATCGCTCATTTCTATATCACAAACTCATAACTAGTACTCCTTCCTGAAGCTGCGGACTTTTTAAGTATCTTCTTGGAAATCAAGTCCTCTATATCCCTTAGTGCAGTATCCTGTGAGCATTTTGCAATCTTGGCCCATTTAGAGGTAGTCAAGTTCCCGTAAAAACCGTCCCAAAGCATGTTAACTATTTTAACCTGTCTTACATTCATTGGAGTGCTGCGGTGTTTCTCCCAAAACTCAGATTTTTTTATTGTTGTCCCGATAGCTTTTTCAGTTGTTTTTATTGCATTCTCCAGACATTTTAAAAACCATGCAAGCCAAGAAGTTATATCAAGTGACCCCTTTTGAGTCTTCTCCAGAATGTCATAATATTCCTTTCTTTCTTTTAATATTTCTGCCGACATGCTGTAGAAACGGTGAGGCATGTTATCTGCTCGCGCCAGCATCATGTCAGCTATAGTTCTTGCCAATCTGCCGTTTCCGTCATCAAAAGGATGAACCGTCACAAACCAAAGATGAGCTATCGCTGACTTTAAGAAAGGGTCTATTTTTTCCTCTTTATTTATCCATTTCAAAAATAAACGCATCTGGCTTGCAACCTCTTTGGAATCAGGTGCTTGGAAGTGGACTTTTTCCTTCCCCATCGCTCCGGAAACAACTTGCATTGGTTCATCTCCCTTTCTCCAATTTGCCACAGTTATCTTCATGGCTCCGCTTCTTCCTGTTGGGAATAGTGCAGCGTGCCAGTTAAATAATCTTGTAACTGTCAATTGCTTATTGCAATTATGTGTTGCATCCATTACTATTTGTACAACGCCTTCTATGTATCTGTCTCTCCCTTTTATTCCCTCTGTTTCTATACCAAGATGACGTGCAATTGAAGAGCGTACTCCATTCATATCCATGATAACTCCCTCAATTTCAGAAGATTTAGTAATATCAGCAGTAAGAGTATCCAATACCGTAGAGTTCTGCATCTTAAAACCAAGACGTTCTATCTTCATAAGGAGCTGGCCTTGCAGATTTCTTACTTTGCCAAGATAATATGATATGGACTTGCTATCCCATTTAAAATTAGGCCATTCCTGCTGTTGCCATATGTAAAGAGTTTTCATGTTATGATGTCATTTGCGACAAATATAAGAAATAATCTCCGCATATTTTGCGGAGATTAGCACATTTATTCACCGCATGCGATAATGGCCGCTACATATCTTTTTCCAGCAGCTGCTTTTTCTTTGCATCAAACTCCTCTTGCGTAATCACTTTATCGTCAAGAAGTTTCTTGTACTTTAGAATCTCATCGGCCGCAGAAAACCGATTAGCAGGATTGACCTGCGCCTGAGACTGTGACTGAGACTGAGACTGCATCTTTTTTGATGCGAGTATTTTACCCTCTATATAATCCTTGATTCTGGCAAAAGTGTCATTGTCTTTTTTTGCAAAAATGATAGCATTTTCATCATCTATAGCATTCATAATACCAATTGCTGGCTCGTAATCTCCAAGTACAGCAAATTGTATATATCCCGACATTAGAGTTGAGGCCTTCTGTAGCTGAATAGCTGTAATTGAGGCAAATGGAATTGTCTTGACACCGGCCAGTCCAAAAACTACCAGGTTTGATAACCCTTTCCTTTTTATGCAAATTCTGTCTTCAAAAACATTAACGTCATTATTCCTGTCTTCATAATGTATTGCCGGTTGTTCCATGATTATTTATTCTATGCTTGTTTCTTCAAATTTACATAATAATCTCACGTTCTGTCATATCTTAATTCATAATGTTATAATGGGATGATTAGTCGGGTCCCGACAGCGTATGAAAAAAGCGCCTACAGGGAGGCGCTAAATATCCATGACGATTAAGACTCTTTGTTTAATATTACTGCGATTTCGTCAACAATAGCTTGATATTCAGATAATTTTCCACGAATATACTTTAAGTCTACCTTGTCTTTTTTAAGGTTAATATTTTCTCCCATATAATTCTCTGGACTGACAACAGCTATTGTCATATTTTCTCCATTTCCCAGTTTCAAAGGTTTTTCAATTTCCTTGTGATTCTTTTTACGAGCATATTTTAATAATTCATCAACGCATTTATTTCTTGATTCTTTTCTGTGTTCCTTATCTCTGATCTCAATTTTAAAACACAATTCACAATTATTTAGTAGTAAATATAATCTACCAAACGCTATTTCTTTATAATGCCACCATAGTCCTATAAATCCTCCACTTGGATTGTTGACATTGTCCCATCCAAAATCTTCGTTCTTCATAGTATTTTCTAGATACATATAAAAACCTTGCTTTGCGTTCCATGACCAGTTATTAAATGGATTAATTTTAAAAGATTCAGTATCTGCCTCAATTTTTTCTAAATAACTGATATAATCGTTTAAAATGTCATTCTTTGTTTTTTGATATTTAAGACACGTTAGAATGTCTTTTCTGTAAACCACTTTAAATTTCTTACTTATAACGCTTTCTTTTTCAGCATTTGATTCGTTTCCAGTTTTTAAGTACACAGAGACTAATTTCATATTTTTCTTACCTGCTACTTCATTAGCAGATGATAAATAATTTGACAATTGGTTGTCATGTTGCTTTGTAAAAGTTTTATCTTCAATTATCAATAAAATTTCATCGTTGATTTCGGCTTCTATGTCTATGTGTTCCCATTGTTGTTTCACGTTAACATTAGATATGGTATTATTGTGTTTTGGACCATCTTTTAATTTGATTAGTTCAAAAATAAACGAACATGATATGTCATGTACTTCTTCTCCAATATACTGATTGTCACCTCTAGATATAAGCCATGCAAAAAAAGCGTCTTGACTTAATTCTGAAGTAGCATAATCAAATAATGTTGTTGGTTTAAAACCGGACTGAAGATCAGCTGTGCTATTTTCATTTTTTGAATCTTCTTCAAACTTCTTTATCCATGGTTCAAAAAAATCTCTCATTGATTTGAATGATTCTTTAAAATCATCTTCGTTTTTAATAGCCTTATTGTATGTCCACTGATTTAGTTCATACTTCTCATACCAATCTTCGTTAATGAGAAGATCATTAGAAATATGTTTCCACAAATAATGTTTAAGTGGTCTATAATCTTTTGCAGATCCTTCTAGATGAAGATGTGTTCTGCTGTCTTTTGACATATACTCATAGTGCAAATTATCGCCCAATAGATTACCAGCTTGGATATAACAATATTTGTCTTTTTGCCCGTTTTGATATTTTGTTTTTTTGCCAGGAAAATTTTGTTCTGCGAACTTGATAAAGTCTTCTTCATTAGGAAAAAAATCATTCATGATATTTGTTTTAAAACATTTTGGTTGTTAAGATAGGACTCGAAGAAACTATTCTCTCTCTGTCGTGACTAAAATTATCTCGTTTAGGTACCTCAAATTTACCCAAAAATGTTCCACCCTATCCAACCATCTGCAAATTTATCACAGAGATGTGCCAAACTAAGGCATTGAGGTGTTTATAAGATAATTCGGCAAATGGAAATCATAACTTTTCATTAACTTTGAAAAGTCAATCGAGCATAAAAAAGCACAGAAAATAAACCAACTAAATAATAAAACTATGAATGAGAAAATCCAATCAATCTTTAATGATCTTAAAAAGAAAGCAGACGAAATAATTATTTCGAAATATGGGGTTGAACCTAGAATGAATGGCAAAGAAACCACATATGAGATATATGCTAAAGATGAGGAAACTTATGATTCAGAGGAGTTTCCGCTTTTTGATGAGAAGACAAACAGGCACTATAGGCGTGTAATTGTGCATGCCGATAAAGAGCCTGGAGAAACCCCGGAAGCACTTGCTAAAGAGATTAGAGGTTGCGAAATGAATAACATGGGTTATCTGATAGAAAAGGAAGATGCAGAAATTAAAAATGATGCATTTTTAAGCCCGGATACAAAAGCAATGCTAAAAGCACTTAATAGGCAAAATCTTATCCTACTGGATATTGATGCTACTTTGAATAAAATTGACGATGATATTATGTGCCTTTCTGATACTGAAGGTTAGCATCCGTAAAATTGCTGAGCTTTGTAACTAAAAAAATAACTAGCCTTATGACTTGTTATTTTTTTTTAGGCTCTGCAATCTAGAGTTTCAGCAACTTAACTGCTGCATTTTCGCTTTGCTCGCATTCAGAGCATTCCGCCAAGTTTGCATGTGCCGCTTTGCGTCACATTCAGAGCATTCCGCCACAAAGCGGCGTAATGCCTTGTGTATTACGTGGCTGCCGCCACGAGGATACACGCTCCCTACGGTCGCGGCTACGCGGCTTTGCCGCTCCGCTTGGGGACACGGTTACTGCTTTTAACCGTTCCGATTATTTTTCTCCTAGTGCCGAGCTATGTTTTATCTCACAAAAACTGTCGGGAAAAAAGTGCAAATTTCAAAGTTGGCTATCAGCCAGCTTTTTGTGGTTACTTGTTGTTGCATAATTTTGTAATGTTAAGTTGTTAATGTGAGCAAAATTATGCTGCGCTTTTGCCAAATGAGGGTTGCTGGAAAATGCGGTTGCTGGCCTTCGCCCATGGGGATATTCTGTGGTGTAGAAACTGGACCGAGGAAAACATAGAAAAGTGTAATATGCTTTACAGAAAAATCGAAATTGAGATTGAAAAGTATTTAAAATCAGACACTAAGAAAGTTCTGATTATTGACGGTGCACGCCAAGTTGGTAAATCTTTCATTATTAGACATTCTGGCAAAAAATTATTTAAGAATTACATTGAGATAAATATGACTCAGGACAAACAGGGAGATAAACTCTTTGAGAATACCTCCACTGTCAATGATTTTTATTTGCAGTTAAGCATAATTGCAGGTGAAAAAATGGGCAAAAAAGAAGATACTCTTATTTTCCTGGATGAGATTCAGGAATATCCTAACCTGCTCACTTTGTTGAAGTTTCTGGCTCAAGACAATAAGTTCAAATATATTGCAAGCGGCTCAATGCTTGGAATAGCTCTTTCCCGGACATCTTCCATCCCAATGGGAAGTATTGAGGTAAAACACATGTATCCACTTGATTTGGAGGAATTTCTAATTGCAAATGGTTTGGGAAATTTGGCGCTAGATACTTTGCGTAAAAGTTTTTCTTCTTTAGAAAGTTTAGCAGAAAACGTTCATAAAAAGGTCCTGGATTTGTTTAAAAAGTATCTTTTAGTTGGAGGTATGCCTGATGCTGTAAATGCTTGGCTAGAAAGCAGTAATATTGTCAGAGTACGTGCAGTTCAAAATGAAATTCATACTTTTTATGGTCTTGATGCTTCAAAATATGATAAGGATAATAGATTGAAAATAAGAAGAATATATGATATGATTCCATCTCTTCTGGAGAACAAGAAGAAACGAGTGGTCATAAAAAATATTGAACAAAAAAACGGCAAACGCTATTGCAATTATGCAGATGAGTTTGATTATCTGATTAATTCTGGGATTGCATTGGAGGTTAAAGCTGTCTCAACCCCGGTTTTTCCTTTATTACAATCAAGCGGAAAGAATCTTCTAAAACTTTACCTAAATGATGTCGGCATTTTAAGCTGCATTCTTTACAATAATAATATTAATGCAATACTAAATGATAATCAAAGCGTTAACTTGGGTTCCATTTATGAAAGCGTTGTGGCATCTGAATTACAAGCTCATGGCTCCATCCTATTTTATTATGACAACAAAGAGAAGGGAGAAGTTGATTTTTTAAAGGATGACTATAATACCTTATCAGTCATGCCAATTGAAGTGAAATCAGGCAAAGACTATACAATATATAGCGCCCTAAGTCAATTTGTAAAAAATGATGATTATCATATAAAACGCGCAGTAGTTCTATCAAATGATAGAGTAGTAAAAACCAAAGGAAAAATAATTTACTTGCCCGTTTATTACGCTATGTTCTTGTAGCAACTAGCCCTGTAATATGTTGATTTATAGGGCGCCCTCAAAAGTTTCCGATTTAAAATCGAGACTTTCAAGGGAGATTTGATAATCATATGGTTAGAAGGATAGTTCGGTTTAAGAAAAACAAAAAAATAACAGGCCGTTGGACCTGTTATTTTTTACTTATTTATCATTTCTGCTTTTAGAAGTTGTAGCCAAGAGAGATGGTGAACACTTGGTTTTTGCCTGTGCCGTCTCCATTGTTAACTTTTATAAGGCTGTTTTCATAGCCTGCGCCAATGTAGTAGCTGCTAATTGCAACGCCAACACCAACTCTAAAACCAAAATCTGAACGTTTTAGCCCATCATCTCCAAATGTGTTAACTTTATCACCTGTACTCTCTTTCACTTTTCCGCCAAGGCCATATCCGTAGTATAAGCCCGCAAATGGCTGAACTTTTACTAAATCGCTTGCAGGAATGCTATATCCCAATACTGCGGGAATTTGCAGATAGAATGAATTCTCAGTAACGTCTTGCTCTTTTACCTTAAAGCCTTTCTGTTCAAACATCAAACCTGTTTCAACAAACAATGGTACATTCTCAGAGAAATTAATTTGATCTACAACTCCGGCGTGAAAACCAATTTTTGAATCAGTATTTACGGATACACCGCCATAGTGTCCTGTAAGTTTAGAGATGTCCATACCTGCTCTGATTCCAAAATGACTAATTAATGAACCACCTAATTTTATTTTTATAAATTTGCAATGAAATAGCGTTTGCTGTTGTTGTGTAGAAGCAAAATTGCCAAATTGAAGCCTTATGATGCACAAAACAATAGGAACGTCCTGTGTTTGGCGCAGGCGTACTTATTTGCATCATGGTGTTTGGCAATACCAGCTTATAAATAAGTCGCTTGCGCCTTTTCTTTTTTATTTAAAACAGTTAAAACAAATGTATGCCAAAAAAGTATAGATGTGTGTGTCTGTTCCATTTTTTCCATCCGTTTCATCCATATTTTCCAAAAGCTTACAATAGCATTTATCTTTGTAAAGAATTTTTCTAAATATAGGTACTTAAACAAATAAAATATGATATTGTCACAAATTACAAAAAGCAAGATTGAAAAAGTGCTGGGCCTGGAGATTAGATATTCTTCTGATTATGATTGTCTTGCAATTGATATTGAGGATAAGACCCATGAACACATTGGCGTTAACACATTAAAAAGATTGCTTGGAGATATACCAGCATCCAACGAGCCGCGTCTGGCAACGCTGGATGTGATTGCAAAGTATCTTGGCTGTCCAAATTGGGACGTTTACAGCATGGAGTTTAACAAGGGCGGAAATTCCGAGTTTAATAAACAGCCAAATGCTGGAGAAGGAACAATGTTTGAGTTACATTCATCTACCCTTAAAAAGGGACAAAAGGTTGAAATTCAGTATTATCCCGACAGGCAGCTAATATTGGAGTACATTGGTGACGATGTTTTCAAAGTACGCAAAAGCGTGAATAGCAAGCTCTCAGAAGAAGATACTTTTAAGATTACAGTTTTCTACAAAGATTATCCTCTGTTCTTGACATCTGTAAAGAATAAAACAGGACATGAAAGAGGTAGTTTTACAGCTGGTAAAATATCAGGTCTTACATATATAAAGGTTCTATAAATACTCTTCTCAAGTTAAGCTGTAATAATCTGATTATAACATTGTATCAATATATTAAACAAAGACTCTAGTATTTATCTTTGGAGGCATGTGGTTATGTTCAATGACAATAAAAAAATTAAAGAGAGCAGTTATATTGTAGAACCATCCGGATTTGGGAAAAGTGTTGTAGAAGGAATTCCTGTTGGGAAGACAAGCGGCATCTCTTTAAATGGTTTGCAGGACTCTTTAATTGGCACAGGTTCAACTTCTGATTCTTGGAAGATTTGTATTTCCGGAAGATGGTATTTTCTTAAGAGACCCAAGAAGCAATATGCGGATAATCCAAAGTATCTGGAATGTTTTGAGAGAGAGTTTCAGATTGGGTATCAGCTTAACAATAAGCATATTGTAAGATATATTACTAAAGGGCATGATGATGACGGCGTCTATATTCTTACAGATTATATTGAGGGTGTAACGCTGACAAAATATTTAGAGGACAATCCTGATTTATCTAGAAGCGAGAGACGGAGAATTATCATGCAGATTGCAGAAGGTCTTAAGTATATGCATGAACATCAAGTTGTGCATTTTGACCTTAAGCCGGAGAATGTTATGATTACATCTCTGGACCACAGTGTGAAAATCATTGATTTAGGCTTTTCATATTCAAGTTGTTACAAGGCCATAGGCTGCGGAAGCAAATTATTCAGTTCACCGGAGCAATTTTTAGACCCTAAGAGCGCAGATTTGAGAAGTGATATTTATGCCTTAGGTGCAGTAATAAGATTTATTGAGAGTTCAGGACATTTTAATGCCGGGACCAAGTATACCGGACGGTACAAAAATGTTGTTCGCAAAGCAATGCAACATGATAAAGAGCGTAGATACGGTTCTGTAGATGAAATGGTTGCTGCCTTGAATGGTACGGTCAAAAAAAGCATTCTTTCAGTTGCCGCAATGATATTGATTTTTGTTGTGCTGTGTGCAGCTTTTCCAAGAATTGCAGCATTGACAATTTCAAATACTCATGCGCTGTCGGGAATAAAAAAGGGTGCAGACAAAGTCACTTTTAGAATAAAAGGTGTGCCGTTTTCCTTTATAAAAGTTAAGGCCGGGACATTTTTGATGGGCAGTCCGTTGTCTGAAAAGCATAGGTACCCTATTGAGACTCAGCATTATGTAAAACTCACAAAAGATTTTTACATTAGTGAAACAGAGATAACACAAAGACAATGGAGTACAATTATGGGCAATAATCCCGCCTATTATAAAGGCAAAAGTTTGCCTGTTGAATATGTCAGCTACAATGATGTTTGCGGAAGCGGCGGTTTTTTAGAGAGGATAAATGCCGCTTTTGTTGGTAACGGAACCTTCATGCTCCCGACAGAAAGTCAATGGGAGTTTGCGGCGCGCGGAGGTGTGAAAAGCCGGGGATATATTTATAGCGGCAGCAATAATGTTGATGCAGTTGCTTGGCATGCAGATAATTCCGGGGATATGACGCACCATGTTGCCGGCAAAAGGCCAAATGAACTTGGTATTTATGATATGAGCGGAAATGTGAGCGAGCTATGTTCAGATAAATTTGCTCATGATTATCCCGCGGGTACAAAGGAGAATCCGGTGGTAGATCCGACTGGTCCTGATAAGTCATTGGCTGTTATTGGAAGAGGAGGAGAATTTAACAAAGTAGATAGTTTGTCAAAGTTTGATTGCAGAGTTGCCGACAGGGGTTATATAGAAACGTCATATAAGGCGAAAGTATTGGGCTTCAGAATAATATATGTCATCAAATAAGGTGCTTTGGGAGAGAAAGTAAACATATCCGGCAAGTGGTACTGGCTTAGACGGCCGCGTAAATTTGGTGCTGATGACGTTAAGTATTTGGAACGTTTTGAGGAGGAATTTAAAAACGGTTATGTGATTAATTCCTCTTGTGTGGCGAGGTATATCTGCAAGTGTAATGATGAAACCGGAGACTACATTCTGGAAGATTTTGTAGATGGAGAACATCTTCTTGATTTCCTTAATAAACAAAGAATTACGCTATCTAAGCGCAAAAAGATTACGGAGCAAATTGCAACTGGAATGGCTGCGTTGGAAGAGTGCGGAATCCCCTGCTCTTCTGTCTCTGCCAGAGATGTAATTATAACTTCCATTGACCATGATGCAGTTGTTGTGAGCTGCAACGGAAAAAATATTGCAAGCGGAGGCGCAAACAAAATTGCACGTAGAATCATTCTTGCGGCAAGGACAAAATGTTTAAAGATTAAAAAGAAAAAAGCTGATAACAAGATTTCAAATAAGTACGATGACAATAACGCATATCAAAACAGTAAATATGTTAACTTGTGGTTGAAGCATCGTTCTGCTATATTGATAATTACGGCAATACTCCTAACGTGCGCATGTTTTTTGTTTTTTGTTGTTTTGCCGGTTGTTAAACCTGCTGCAGTATCATACAAAAATGGGAATAAACTGTCGGGAATAATAAAAGGAGCGGAAAAGATTTCATTGCGAGTGCATGGTCAACAGTATGATTTTGTGCTTGTTAAGGCGGGGACTTTTTTAATGGGAGGAGGTTTTGAACAGCATATGGGAAACAATAACGGCACTATGATGACTATGGTGGCAAACACTCCTCATTGGGTAAAAATTACAAAAGACTTTTACATTGGAACAACGGAAGTGACTCAAAAACAGTGGACTTCTGTAATGAATAACAATCTTTCATATTATAAAGGACCTGACAATCCTGTACAAAGCGTCTCATGGTTAGATATTTGTGGCAGCAAAGGTTTTCTTAGGCGATTTAATAATCTCTATTCCGGCATGGGGTATTTTAGACTCCCGACAGAGAGTGAATGGGAGTTTGCGGCCAGAGGCGGAATTAACAGCAAGGGATATATTTACAGCGGTGGAAACAATCTTGATTCTGTTGCATGGCATCCTGGAAATTCAATAGAGCAAACGCATCCGGTTGCATTATTAAAACCCAATGAGTTAGGTATTTATGATATGAGCGGAAATGTTTGCGAGTGGTGCAGCGATTATTTTTGGCTTTACTCCCCAAATACAAAAGATAATCCATACATAGATCCGCAAGGTTCTCCCAACTTGAGTCTGAGAATATTGCGTGGCGGCAGTTCAATGCATGCAACCTATGGTTCAAAAGATAAAGTCTGCATGTTGTCTTTCAGATACGTAGATTCACCCATTGAACGCAAAAATTTCTTTGGTTTCCGTTTGGTTTTCATTCCGTAAAGCGTAATTAAAGCGTAATGTTTTTGGAATAATTTTTGAGCTATCTTTATCCCAGATTTTAAAACAAATAAGAATATGAAAAAGATTATAATTTTAAGTTTGTTATTTGCTGGATTAATGGGTGTTACATCGGTTGCTGTAAATGCACAAGAGGCGCGTAAATGCAGTAAGGCAGATTCTTCAAAGACGTGTGTTAAAAAAGATTCTCAAAAGAAGTGTGACGGTGCAGAGATAGTTCTCAATAATATTATGACACGTACAAGTGTGAGAGCATACCAAGATAAAGCGGTTGAAAAAGAGAAAGTTCAGAAGATTTTGAAGGCCGGAATGGCAGCTCCTTCAGCAATGAATAAACAACCTTGGGTATTTGTGGTAGTTACTAATAAAGAACTGCTTACAAAGATTAGTTCTGAACTGCGCAATGCAAGTATGGCGGCTAAAGCGCCTATGGCTATTGTGGTTTGCGGTGATAAAAATAAAATGATTGCAGGCGGCGGAAAAGATTTCTGGATTGATGATTGTTCAGCTGCAACAGAGAACATTTTATTAGCGGCTCATGCTCTTGGACTTGGCGCAGTATGGACAGGTTTCTATCCAGACCTTGAACGTTGCGGCAAATTGAGCGCAATCCTGGGACTCTCTGATAATCTGGTCCCTTTGAATGTAATCCCGATGGGCTATCCTGCGCAAAATCCTGCACCAAAGGATAAATGGAAGCCCGAGAATATCATTGAGAAGTAAGTTTGGCGCTTTGTGCCGCAAATAACTGGCAAAAAGATTAACTTTGCGGAGATGAGTGATGAGAATGTAAATATTGCAGGCAATCGTATACCGTTGGCGGAGCGTATAAGGCCCAAGAGCTTAGAGGAATACGTTGGGCAAGAGCATCTTGTAGGCAAGGGCGCAATCCTGCGAAATATGATTGATACCGGTAATATTTCATCTTTCATTTTATGGGGCCCTCCCGGAGTTGGCAAAACTACGCTGGCATTCATAATATCCAAACAACTTAATCGCCCTTTCTTTTCTCTATCTGCTGTAAGTTCTGGCGTAAAGGAAGTTAGAGATGTAATAGCAAAAGCTAAGGATAAAAATTTATTCTCCCGACAGACCCCTATTCTTTTCATTGATGAGATTCACCGCTTTAGCAAGTCCCAGCAAGATGCGTTGCTTGGAGCGGTAGAAGACGGTACAATAATTCTTATTGGCGCAACTACGGAAAATCCTTCATTTGAGGTGATTAGCCCATTGTTGAGCCGCTGCCAAGTATACGTTCTGAAAGAATTAACTGTCGGGAACTTAGACACATTGCTTACCCGCGCGCTTGAAAAGGATGAATACCTTAAGACTCTCAATATTAAGGTAAAAGAGAAAGAAGCATTGTTCAGATATAGCGGAGGTGATGCCCGCAAGTTGCTGAACGTCTTGGAGATAATCACAAGCACTTATGAAGCGTCTGCTGCAATTGGTTCAGCCACAGCTGGTACAGCTGCAACAAATTCAGGTGCCGCCGGACCGGCAAAATCTGATAAGAAATCTGGCAAGAGTTCAAACAGCCGCATGCCTGCGCTTGTTATTGACAATGAACTTGTAACCAATAGGTTGCAGGAAAACATGGCAATGTATGACAAGAACGGGGAGCAACATTATGATATAATTTCCGCATTCATAAAAAGCATGCGCGGGTCTGATCCAAATGCCGCAGTGTATTGGATAGCAAGGATGTTGAAAGGCGGTGAGGATCCCTTGTTTATTGCTAGGCGCATGGTTATACTTGCTGCAGAGGATATAGGTCTGGCCAATCCTAATGCGCTTCTTCTTGCGCAATCAACGTTTGCAGCTGTTCAGCAGATTGGACTGCCGGAGGGACGCATTCCACTTACGGAGTGTGCTATCTATCTGGCAACCAGCCAAAAGAGCAACTCTGTCATTACTGCTATTGACGGAGCAACTGCCTATGTAGAACAAACCGGAGATTTATCTGTCCCGCTGCATTTAAGAAACGCCCCTACCAAACTTATGAAAGAACTTGGATATTCAGATGGTTACAAGTACGCTCATGAATATGCCGGCAATTTTGCTGACCTAGAATTTTTGCCGGAAGAGATGAGCGGTACTAAAATCTATGACCCGGGCGAGAATAAAAAAGAAGATGAAATACGTCAGAGAATGAGGCGTTTCTGGCCAAAGTATAAATACTAGACGGACATCTTTTGTTATTCTGCTGTAGCATTAACTGACTCTAATTTGGCATATTTTGCCTTAATGCTTTTTACTCTGTTTTTATAAAGTATATTTTGTAACTTTGCCGGCGATAAATTGAATGACCTGCCTAATGCGTCTCTTTTGTGGCCGGCAGCATTTTGTAACGTTGTTTCTTACATAATAATTTTAAACAAAAACAGCATGAAACCTTTAGCAATAGAGAACATAAAGGATTACAAAAACGGGATGTTCTTTCTTCTTGCCGGACCGTGTGTGGTTGAAGATGAGGAGATTACATTTAAAATTGCCAAGGAGCTAAAAGCCATTACAGAGAAATATCAGGTGCCTTTCATTTTTAAAGCATCTTATAGAAAAGCCAACCGCTCAAGTATCTCTTCTTTTACAGGGATTGGTGATAAAGAAGCTCTTACAATACTTCAAAATATCAGGAAAGAATTAAACATCGCGATAGTTACTGATATTCACAGTGTACCGGAGGCAGAGCTTGCCGCATCTTATGATGTTGACATGCTGCAAATTCCCGCTTTTTTATGCAGGCAGACAGAATTGCTTGAGGCTGCGGCACAGACGGGAAAATATGTGAATATTAAAAAGGGACAGTTTTTATCTCCTGAATCAATGCAATTTGCAGCAAAAAAGGTTACGGATTCGGGAAATAATAAAGTGATATTAACGGAGAGAGGAACTACTTTTGGGTATGATGATTTGGTGGTTGATTTTAAGGGCATACCAAAAATGCAAAAGTTTGGATTTCCTGTAGTTCTGGATGTTACACACTCTTTACAGAAACCTAATCAAATTAGCGGAGTTACAGGTGGAGAGCCTTGGCTAATTCCTCATCTAGCAAAGGCCGGTCTTGCAGTTGGAGCGGACGGATTGTTTATGGAGACACATCCTGAGCCTTCACAAGCTAAATCTGATGGAGCTAATATGTTGAAACTTAGTTTAATGGAGCCACTTATAAATCAGCTGGTTACATTAAGGAAAGCGCTTAAGTGAAGTGAAGTGAAGTGAAGTGAAGTGAGAAAACCATCTAGATAAATTAATATATACACTATCTGGATAAAAATATAAACACAATATAAAATGTTTCTAACATCAAGTTTTTCAAAGAGGTATGAGAAATTACCTGTAACCATCTTCAATGAGGCCACTGATGCGGCCAAAATTGTTGTGGAGGACATTATTAAAAAATCACAAGAGAAGGCAAAGAAAGGAGAGAATCTGGTTCTTGCTTTAGCGTCTACATCTGCTTGTCTATCAGTTTATGATGAGATGATTATGGCCGTAAAGGCTAAGAAATTAAGCTTCAAGAATATTGAGGTGTTTGACATGGATGATTATTACCCTTTGGACCGCAATGAGTTGCAAAGTCATTACAGATTTATCAAAGAGTGTTTGATTGATGAGGTTGACATACCTGCAAAGAACGTCCATTATATTAAGAGCAATAAGATGGATGATGTCCAGAAATATTGCAAGGGTTTTGAAGATGAAATAGCAAAGGCCGGGGGCATAGACGTTATGATTACCAGCAACATGGGAATGAATGAGCCTGCTTCTGCATACAACTCTGAAACCCGAATGATTGCACTTAACTACTCTTCCAGAGTGGCTGCGGCAAGTGATTTCTTTGGCGTAGAGGATGTTCCCTATTATGCTATTACAATGGGAATTGCAACAATTCTTAAGTCAAAGGAAATTTATTTTCTGGCTTGGGGAGAAGGTTCCGGAAATGCAGTAAAGTCTTTGGTAGAGGGTGATGTTGACAGCATGAATCCATCATCTTACCTGCAGGAACATAAGAATATTCACGTTTTCATAGATAATTCTGCATCAGTCAAGCTTACAAGAATTGATACTCCTTGGCTGACTGATAAAGTTGAGTGGACTCCGTATCTTATCAGAAAAGCAGTGTTCTGGCTTTGCAGAAAATTAAACAAGCCAATTCTGAAACTTACAGATAGAGATTATAATGATAATTTGATGTCAAACCTTGTTACTACAAAAGGTCCTGCCAGCCAGATTAACATTAAGGTATTCAATGATTTGCAGCATACAATAAGCGGATGGCCGGGAGGAAAGCCGAATGCCGATGACTCTACGCGTCCAGAACGTGCAAAACCCTATCCAAAGAGAGTTGTAGTATTTAGCCCTCACCCTGACGATGATGTAATTTCAATGGGAGGTACGCTTGCAAGACTTTCTGAACAAGGACATGATATCTACATGGCTTATGAAACAAGCGGAAATATTGCCGTTTTTGATCATGATGTTGTAAGATATCTTGACTTTATCAGAGAGAGCGCCAGCTTGTTTGGCTTCTCTGATGAAAAAGCAAAAAAACTTTTCACGGAGATCAAGGCGTCTCTTGCAAAGAAGCATCCGGGAGAAGCTGATCCAATGATTGTCAGAGAGATAAAGACGGTTATCCGTCGCGGAGAAGCTCGTTCTGCCTGCCGCTATCTTGGAATTCCTGAGAGTCACGTTAACTTCCTTGCATTGCCTTTCTATGAGACGGGAGGTGTAAAGAAAAACCCACTAAGCAGAAAAGATATTGATATAGTAAAGAAACTGCTTCAAAAAGTAAAACCTCATCAGATTTTTGCCGCCGGCGATTTGTCAGATCCGCATGGAACACATAGAGTTTGTTTCCAGGCAGTTATAGCTGCTTGCAACGAGCTTAAGAAGGAGTCTTGGTTTAAGGATTGCCGTTTGTGGATGTACAGGGGCGCATGGCAAGAGTGGGATGTTGCAGAAGAGGAGATGGCTGTTCCATTGAGTCCGGAAGAGGTTAAGATAAAGAGAGATGCTATCTATCGTCATCAGTCTCAGAAAGATTATCCATTGTTCCCTGGTTCAGATGCACGTGAATTCTGGCTGAGAGCAGAGGAGAGAAATCACAATACAGCCGTAATATTTGATAAGCTTGGCATGGCTGAATATCAGGCAATTGAATTATTTGTAAAATATAAATTCTAGTCCCGACAGATTTTTCTTTTGATAAATAAAGTTCTTTATGAACAGAATAGTTAAATCATTAATGCTCTTTGCTGCACTGCTTTCTTTTGGAAGCATAAATGCAATGGGCATTTATGCTATTAATAACCAAGTGAATATGAATACAAAAAAAATTGAGACATTAAACTCAGATAAAGAGGTTGTGCGGAAAACCTACAAGGTTAAGCATGTCAAATTTGCAACGGCGTCCCCTACCTTTTTGCAAATCAATAAAAAATTTGAGAGTGAAAAGGTGGAGTCAGGTGCGGTTGATGTTGTCAATTGGCCCAAGTCAAACGGAGACTACAAACCTCTTGCGAATTTTAGGATAATGTACACAGATACAGATATTTATATTCAATATAATGTTAAAGAGAAGGCATTAAAGGCTGTCTATGATAAAGATGAAGCTTCACAGCCATGGACGGATGATTGTATGGAATTTTTTATTAAACCATCTGACAATCTGAATGATTCTCTTTATTTTAATTTGGAGATGAACTGTATTGGACATGGTTTGCTTGGGATGGGAGAAGGGAGGAAGAACAGGCGTAATGCGCAGCCGGAGGTAACAAAACTCATTCGCAGATTTTCCACCCTTGGAGATAAAGCTTTTGGTATCAGAGAAATAGAAAAAGAGAATGATGTGGCTGCAAATAAAGTTAAGGACGGTGATGTCTGCGTTAGCGCAGAGAAGCAAGAAGTGTACGAATGGACTATGGTTATTGTTTTGCCAATTAAACTTATATGTGAGGATGGCGTTAAAGCCTTGAAAGGCAAGAAAGTAATGGGGAATGTTTATAAGTGCGGAGATGCAATGCCTCAAGCTCATTATCTAACATGGAACCCAATTGGCACACCTAAGCCAGATTATCACAGACCAGAATATTTTGGATATCTGAAGTTTGAAAAATAAGATTAAAGAATTTGGCCGGGCTGTTAGAAAGGATAGCCTATTCCAAAGCTGAATTCAAAGTTATTATGTTTGAACCATTTGCCCGGTCCTATCCATTCCGATGAGGCCGGGTTAAATGTTTTAAAACCAAGGTCTAATCTCAGCAGCGCAAAACTTAAATCTAATCTCAATCCAACTCCGCAATCAAGGGCTATGTGTTTGTAAAAGTCTTTGCCTCTGAAGATTCCGGCCTCATCTGTTTGTTTGCCTGTAGTAGCGTCTTTACCCCTGTCAAATGTCCAGACGTTTCCCGCGTCTGCAAATACGGCTCCGCGCAATATCCAAAATACAGGGAATCTGTACTCAACATTTGCCTCCAGTTTTATATCTCCAGTCTGATTGGAAATTCTCCATGCAGTATCAAGTTGCGCATAACCGGGACCTAAAGTTCTTGGTTGCCAGCCTCTTAAATCATAGGCTCCGCCGCCCCAGAATAGTTTTTCAAATGGTAAAACGGATGAATTTCCATACCCGCGTCCAACTCCTCCAAGCACTCGCATTGCAAGCATGTGACTCTTATTCTGTCCAATTTTGATAGTATAGACAGACGAAAATTCCATCTTATAATATTGTGAATAAGGAGAGTTCCATATTAATTTCTCACCGGCATCATCTGTAGCAAAATTCTTGTCCAGAAGGCTTATCAGGTTCCCGCTCAAATCTATAGAATATCTAAAATAGAAAAAACTGTGGGCAGGATTTGTGGACGCATCTGTTGTGAAATAGACATTTCCTCCTACTCCCAAATCAAAGTGGTCTTTGTATGAATTACGCAAGAAAGGATCATTCAGCTTTTTATAGAAAGCAGTATCCAAATTGTAAAGTTTGACAATGTTCGCCTGAAGCAGATTTGCCTTAAAGAACCATTTACCATATGCATTCCACGTGTAGCCGTAACTTGCTGATAAAATATTTCTTGTATACTCCGGTCTCTTTTGATAGCTGTAAGAGGCAATAAATTCAGTACGCGGAACAACTGCATTCTGGAACCATCTGTCGGGAGCTAAAAGAAAATTTGGGACACTTAATGAGGTGCTTACGCCCAATTCTGTTGAGTGAACATTGCTATTAGGCTTAAACTGGAAATCTCCCATAAAACTTACAGAGAAAAGCTCGCCTCCTCTGAATAAATTTTTATGGTAATAGGAAAATGTAGGAGAAATTCCAAAGAGTCCGTTTGAATTGGTTGAGCCCTGCAGGTTGACTTTGTACCCTTGTAATGTATTAGCAATAAGTTTGATATCCGTTTTTACTTTTGATGAGTCCGTTTCCGTTAAACCTACGTTTACACTGGAAAAAAGTCCCATCTCGCTATATCTGCGGTATGTAGCTGAAACGGCGTCTACGCTATATTTTGAACCGGGAACAATCAAATTCATTCTGTTAAGAACCTTTTTGCGCAACAATAAAGTGCTTCCGGTTTTGGCGCTGCGTCCAATCACATTAATCTGCCTGTATTTTATGGTGTCTATTTGAGATTGTATTAAAGAAATAATACTGTCTCTCCTTGCAATTTCCACAGAATCAGTTAGTTTTGGCATTCTCATTCTGCGCTGGAAGTTGCGCATAGGCGTTACATAGACATTATCAAAAGTGAACACTCTGTGAGGTTTTGCCTCTTTTGGTGTTTCATTTCTTGTAAAATCTTCTACAATCACGTTTACGTGCGCAAGACCGTTATGCATTAAAGTGTCTGCCCTGTAAAAGAAATAGTTTTTTGTAAATCCATAGTAACCGCTGTTCCTGTATACCAGGGACATTCTTATTGACTCTTTTTCCAGAATATCCTCTGAAAGTATCCCACCTTTCTTAATAAGGCTATTTGAAGAGTCTGCAAGCATAATTCTGTAAAGAGCGGTATCTTTAACGGTATATGCAATACTGTCTATCAAATATCTTTTTCCTGGAGCCACATAATAAATTACCCTTGTCTTTTTATTATTTGTTTCTACTGAATCTGTAATCTTGGAGTTGTAATAACCTTTGAATTGTAGATGGTTAGCCATGTTTGTCTTTGAACTTGCAACCAAATCCGGGTCAAAAATCACCGGTTCCTGTCCTATTTTCTTAGCTAGCTTGTCCCATCCTTTTCCGCTTCCATCACCTGAATTATAGAGGTTTATGAATGGATTGAAGCCAAATAAAGAAGTATTGGGAGTTTGTTTAATATATTTCTGAAGGTCAGTAATATTCTCCTTGCTGTTCAAATGTCCGTTGTCAGTACCGTTATCAATAATCTCAATTGTGTTACTTCTCAGGAGGCTTTGATCTGCCGGTATTACCCTTGTCATACTGCAAGAGGAAAATAATGCCGAATATGTAAAAAGAGCTGCCGAAGCCATAGCTCCGGAAGTTATTCCTTTCATTAAATGCTTAATCCTCTTTATAATATGTGAGTTGACGTACTTCAAATGCTTAACAGTGCCTTTATAGGCTCCAAATTTAGACAAAAAAGATGAAAACTGCCCTGTCGGGAATAACATGCTTACAATAATTGGCAGAGCTTGAACAATCATTTATAATTATAAATATATTTGTCCCCGTATTTTAAATCCAAGTGACTTGGATTGCCAAATTTTTATTAAAGTAACTCACTTACATTTTTAAAATGAAAAACAAGTACATTGATTTGGTTGAACAGTCTTTTGACTGGCCGCAAGATGAATTTAGAGTAGAAGAGGGTAATCTTTTTTTCCATGATATCCCAATGATGGATATCATTGAGCAATACGGAACGCCTTTGAAACTCACATATTTGCCTAAGATTTCCAGCCAAATTCAAAGAGCCAAAAGAATGTTTAATGTTGCAATGGCTAAGGTTGACTATAAAGGGTCTTATAATTATTGCTATTGTACAAAAAGTTCTCATTTTTCATTTATTTTGGAGGAGGCTCTTAAGAATGATATATTTTTGGAGACTTCATCTGCTTTTGATATAAATCTCATTGATTCTCTGTATGATGAGAAGAAGTTAAAAGAGGATATGACTATTGTGTGCAACGGTTTCAAAAAGGATACTTATATAGACAATATAGCTGATAAAATTAATGGCGGCTGGAAAAATATAATTCCGGTTATGGATAATCTGGGCGAGTTTGATGACCTTGACGCACACGTTAAAGTTCCCGCAAAACTTGGAATACGCATTGCATCTGAGGAAGAGCCAAAATTTGAGTTCTATACAAGCCGGCTTGGTATTAGATATTCAGATATAATCCCTTTCTATAAGGCAAAACTATCTAAAAGCAAGAAGTTTACTTTAAAGATGTTGCACTTCTTTATAAATACCGGAATCAGGGATAACGCATACTACTGGAATGAGTTGGCCAAGTGTGTAAATGTCTATTGTGACTTACGCGCAATGTGCCCTACTCTTGACTCTTTAAACATTGGCGGCGGCTTTCCAATCAAAAATTCATTAGTGCAAGATTATGAGTATGAGTACATGACTGAGGAAATTGTTTCTCAAATTAAAACAATTTGCAAGTCACGCGGAGTTGCAGAACCAAATATCTTTACAGAATTTGGAAGCTTTACAGTTGGAGAAAGCGGTGCAACTATTTTTCAGATTTTAGATTGCAAGCAACAAAATGACAGGGAGCGCTGGTATATGGTGGACAGTTCATTTATGACCACATTGCCAGATACTTGGGGAATTAAACAGAGATTTATAATGCTTCCCATTAATAAATGGAATTGTGAATATCAGCGCGTTTTCTTAGGTGGATTAACCTGTGACTCGCAAGATTATTACAATGCAGAAGCACATGCAAATGCTATATTTTTACCTGTTGTTGAAGGACGTCATGATGAGGAACCTTTATACATAGGATTCTTCCATACAGGTGCGTATCAGGAATCAATTGCGGGGTACGGTGGAATACAACACTGTCTGCAACCTGCTCCAAAACATGTGATTATAGACCGTGATGAACATGGAGAGTATTTCACAAAACTCTTTAGCAAAGAGCAGTCTTACAAGAGTATGTTAAAGATTCTAGGATATTAAGACATATTAAGACAAAGACACTGTCTGCTATTCAATGCAGCTTAATAATTTTATTAACTTTGCTGTATGCAGCTCTCAAACAAACAAATAAAAGATATACGCGCTCTCCAGCAGAAGAAATTCAGGCAGGAGACGGGTCTGTTTGTTGTTGAGGGTGAGAAACTTGTAGAAGAGGCGCTGCACTCTGACTTTAATGTCCGCGCGGTTTATAAATCTTCTGAGATTGGGGCCAATTGTATGGCTCGCATAAGCGCCCTGTCCTCCCCTTCCCCAGCTCTTGCGGTAGTTGAACAGAATAAACAAGCTGAGATTAAAATTTTTACGGCTTCACTGTTGCAGCATTCAGATGAGAGGTTTCCGCTTTGTTTAGGTCTCGACAGTATAAAAGACCCAGGAAATCTTGGTACAATTATCAGGCTTGCAGACTGGTACGGCATTAACGCAATCTTTGCATCAGAAGACACTGTTGAACTGTATAATCCAAAGACTATACAAGCTACAATGGGGGCAATATTCAGAACCACAGTAATATATTGCAATCTTGCAGAAGTAGTAAAAGAGTTTCATAAGGCTGGATTGCCGGCTTATGGTACTTTTTTGGATGGAACGGTTGTCAATTGCGTAAATAAGAGAGGTCTGATTATCATGGGAAGCGAGTCATTTGGAATCTCTAAAGATATTGAAAATCTGATACCTGCAGAACATAAATTATTTATACCGTCATACGGAAAAGACGGCAACGTAAAGCCGCGCAAGGAATTTTCCACATCAGAATCCCTTAATGTAGCAACCGCTACTGCCATTATCTGTCAGGAGTTCAGAAAGGCTTAAACGTTACAAAATCATTATTACTCTGTTAAGTTGCGTAATAATAAAGCGCAGGATACTTTTTATTTCTAAATTCGCGACGGTTATTGATTTTATATGGAAACCTATGGCGGCAGATAAACTGAAAATATTGGTTGTAGATGATGAAGCTACTCTTTGTCAGGGTATTAAGTTTAACCTGGAAGTTGAAGGTTATGACGTGGATATTGCATATAGCGCAGAAGAAGTCCTTAAGAAACCAGTAACAGAATTAGTGCAATACTCTCTGATTCTTCTAGATGTGATGATGGGAGAGATGAACGGATTTAGGATGGCTCAAATCTTAAAGTCCAGACCGGAGACAGCAAAAATTCCAATCATTTTTTGCACTGCAAAAGATACTGAGGATGACCAGGTTGCCGGCCTTAATATTGGCGCAGATGATTATATTCCAAAACCATTTACAATCAGGACATTACTTGCGCGTGTCAAAAGCGTTTTAAGGAGAACTTCCACAAACATAGATATTCATAATGATATCTTAGATTATGAATCTATCCATATCAATTTGAATAATAAGACATGCTCAGTGGACGGTAAAGAGCTGGAACTCACAAAGAAAGAGTTTGAGATTTTAGTTTTATTGCTGGAAAACAAGAACAAGGTTTTATCCAGAGATGAGATTCTGTCAAAAATATGGGGAGATGACGTTATTGTGGTAAACCGTACTATAGACGTGACAATCACAAGATTGCGTAAAAAAATAGAACCTTATGGAAAGTGTATAGTTACCCGCTATGGATACGGATATATCTTTGAGGAACCAATTCAATAATACAATAATCTGTTTTATAAGATGAAAATACGGAAAAATTACAAGCAGGTGCGCGAGACTTTAATGTTTGTATTACTGTTATCTGTAATATGGATATCTGCGGCAGTATTTGTTTTTTTCCGTTACTCAAGTGAAAAAAGGTTTAAAGAGGATTTAATGAATGCCTCTTTACAGAGTGTAAATGAACACGTTGCTGAGATATTGGGAAATAAGCAGAGTTTTCTTTATAATCAATCTGACGGCAAGTTCTTCAATTCTTTGGACAGTAATTTCCAAGATATTAGGAGAATCTATCCAGACATACGCATCACAATTATAAAGACAGACGGCTGTGTACTTTATGATTCTTATGAAGGAATGAAATCCGCACAGATGCAGAACCACTCTTCCAGGCCCGAATTCAAAGATGCGATGAAAAGCGGTAATGGCTTTATAGTAAGAAGATTATCAAAAACAACTTCTGAGAATTACTTTTACTCTGCAACAAAAATTGAACACAGATTATCTGTCGGTAAGAATATTATGGACAGCTTTATTGTAAGAAGCGCGCTGCCCTATTCTGTTTCATTGCAAAAGACACTTAGCCTTGGACACTCTTTTGTTTGGTTTATTGCCGGCATGACATTGCTGTTAAGCCTTATGGCAGTGCTAGTTATAGGACGTATAAGAAAAGATTCAGAGGAAATTGAATTTCAGCACAATAAGGCAATCCGTGAGGAGGAGGAAAAAATCAGAATTAAGAAACAGCTCACAAATAATATTAATCATGAACTTAAAACTCCTGTCAGCGGAATAAGTCTTTGTCTGGAGACAATGCTTCGCAATCCAAATATGACTGAGGAGCAAAAACATGATTTTTTGGTAAAAAGCTTTGCAGAAGCCAGAAGATTAAGCTCTTTGCTGCAAGACGTTTCCACAATCACAAGGATGGATGAAGCCTCCAATATGATTAAAAAGGAGAAACTGTATTTGAGCAATATAATAAGAGAGGAAGTTGCAGCAGCTAATCAAATGATTATTTCCATGCAACATCCTGCTGCCAAGACATCTTTAAACTCAGGAAGTTCCGATAATACGTCAGGTGCGGAGAAATCTGCAGTGATTAAGATTAACCTGGTTAATTTAGAGAACAACCCTCTTGTTATGTATGGCAACGATTCTCTGCTACGCTCAATTTTCAGCAATCTGTTAAACAATGCAATAGCCTATTCATCTGGTACAGAGATAACTATTAAACTAGTAAAAGAGACTCTAGATAAATATTCTTTCTCTCTTTCTGATAACGGTGTTGGAGTTGAACAGGAACATTTATCTCATCTATTTGAGCGTTTTTACAGGGTAGATAAGGGACGTTCCCGCAAGGCCGGAGGCACAGGACTTGGACTTTCTATTGTTAAAAATGCCGTTATCATTCATGGCGGAACTATCTCCGTGCACAATTGCTTGCCAAGCGGTTTGCAATTTGACTTCTCTCTTAAAAAACAATAAATCAACAGTTTATATATCTGCCAAACATTCTGCACAGTCAGGAAAGTTTTTTTCACGCACTATCTGTAATACTTTTTTTACATTTTAATTACCTGCATATAACATTGACGTAACGGTCATGTAATAGTTGCAGAGTTCCTTTGCATCTGTAAAAATCAACTAACAGATGGACGAGGATATCTATAGTTCTAAAACTTTTAAGCGAGAATTTATCGTTTTTGGATTGGTATTGCTTTCATGCATACTAAGCGCAATTGCAGTTTTTGCAGAGAAACAAAATGTCTCTTATCATATAAAGGGTATAGTAAGAGACTCTATATCAGGCATTCCAATTGCTGGAGCAGCTGTCGTGACAGAGAATAAAAAGTTCTACTCCGTTGCAAATGAACAGGGAATGTTTGATGTGCCTATTAGCCACCAGGGCGTCTTCACCCTGTCAGTCACCATGATGGGATATAAGGCAATAGTATTTAAAGCGGAAGCCGGGGCAAAGGATATAATAATTAACATGGTCCCGACAGCTGAATCAATTAATGCTGTGGTTGTTAAAGGGGTTAAAAGAGTAAGCGGGGATATAGGCGTTGTACAGGCCATGAAGAGTACCAATGCAGTAGTTAGCGGCATATCCGGCAAAGCTATATCTAATAATCAGGATAGAGATGCTGGGGAAGTTATCAGGAGAATTCCCGGAATTTCTATCATTAATGATAAATTTATTATTGCAAGAGGCTTGTCCCAAAGGTATAATAATGTGTGGATTAATAATGCGTCAACCCCTAGCAGCGAGGCAGATACGCGTTCATTCTCATTTGATATCATACCAGCCGGACAGATAGAAAACATTATGATTGTGAAGTCTCCGTCCCCGGAACTTCCGGCCGATTTTTCCGGAGGTTTTGTGAAGATATCCACAAAAGATACGCCGGAGGAAAATCCGTTTTCAATCTCTTACGGCATTGGCATAAATACGTCTGCACACTTCCATGACTTCCTCCATAACAATGATGGGAATGGTCATATTGATATTAATAACAATGCAAAAATTTGGAAGATAAAAAAGAGCCGCCCTCTGCCTGACCAAAGAGTCTCAGCCTCTTTTGGCAAATCATTTAAACTGCAGAATAACAGAGAATTTACAGTCATTGGCTCACTTAACTGGAGCATTGTTTCCAAGTCATATCTTAATATGGAAAACTCAAGGTTTGGGGTTTATAACAAGATTGAGGATAAGCCAGAGTATTTATATAAATATTCTGACAATCAATATCTAAGGAGCAACAAGATTGGAGCTCTGCTAAACTTTGCATACATAAGAGGCAACAGCAGATATTATTTTAGAAATATTTTTAACAGGATTGGAACATCAAAGTACACTCAAAGGGAGGGGTGGCAGAATATTTCCTCTTTATATCTGCAGGAAAAATTTGAATATGACCGATATACCAGAAATTCTTACAGCGGCCAAATATCCGGCGTGCATGACATTTTGAATGGCAAAATTGATTGGGAGACAGGATATTCTTATGCGGATAGAATTCAGCCGGATAGGAGAATTATAAACAGAGAGCAGAATGATTTGGTTGGAGATCCATGCTCCGGCAAGATGGGCATTGACCAAAACAACATTGAGAGGTGCTCAACAAAATTACATGAAAATATTGGTTCGGCCGGAATTAATTATTCTCAATTATTAATTAACAATAAAAATCGCGATGGCTATTTGCTTGAAGTAAAAGCCGGAATATATGGAGATTACAGAGGCAGAAAATATGATACGAAGGATTTTTACTACAGGTTTATTGAATCAAATTTGCCGACTGATTTTAAGTATGGAGATGTTGTTAATGATATTATGCAGCAAAAGAACTTTGGCAATGACAAGCTTTACTTATATGATGATTCTGATAACAGAGATAATTATAAAGGAGACAATACATCAATAAATGGTTATGTTGGTTTGGGGTTTAATCTGAATAAGATTAAAGTATATGCAGGCGCCAGGTATGAATATAATAAAATGGACCTTATAAGTTACACTCGTACAACAGGTTCTGATACTAAGAAGAAAACATATACATACAGTAATCCGTTCCCTTCCGTTAACGCATCTTATTCTTTTGATGAACGTCAACTTCTGCGCGTCGCTTACGGAATGTCAACCAACAGGCCGGAGTTTAGAGAGATATCATCTTCTGTATACTATGACTTTGATTTATTTAGCGATATCAAAGGAAACCCCGATTTAAAAGCTGCGTATATACACAACGCAGACATCAGATATGAATGGTATCCTACTAATGGAGAAATTATCTCAATAGCAGTGTTTTACAAACATTTTAAAAACCCTATAGAGACAACATTTTTGGACGCCGGCGGAAGTTACACTTATACATTTGAGAATGCGGACAAAGCCAATTTGTACGGTATTGAGGCAGAAGTCAAAAAGAACCTTAGCTTCCTAGGTGCTGAAAATCTTGATGTTTCACTAAATGCTGCATTGATGAGGAGCCGAGTAAATTTCTCTACCGGGAGCATGGAGCATAACAGACCGATGGAGGGTCAGTCCCCCTATTTGATTAATGCAGGTGTTTTTTATAAGTACAAGAAGGCAAAACTTTCAATTGCAGTACTTTACAATAGGATTGGAAAAAGAATTGTGGGAATAGGAAAAACAGATGTTAGCGCAGGGGGCACAATTGACAACAATATCCCGGATATGTACGAGCTGCCGCGCAACCTGATTGATATTGCGTTCAGCAAATCTATTGGGAGCCATATAGAGTTGAAATTCAGCGCTAAAGATATTCTTAATGAATATGCTGAATTCTGTCAGTATCCAAAGTACACTAATGATAACAGCAAGATAGTATCTAGAAAAGAGATTACTAAAAAATTCAAGCCCGGAAGAGAATTTATTGTAGGAGCTGTTCTGAAATTTTAAGAGTGAAACCACAATGAATCACAAGAAAATCTAAAGAAATATTTATCAAGACCATAATATAAAACATTATAAATAACTTATTAATTACTTAAAAATTAATTGATTATGAGGAAAAATTTTTTGATGGCATGTGCAGCTGCAGCAATATCCGTATTTGGGATTGCTTTAAGCAGCTGCAGCAAAAGTTCTAATGACGCTCCTGTTACGCCCACTGACAACCTAGATCAAATCTTGTTTTCAAACAGGACGCAAATAGGAAACGGTGATGCTGAATTTGAGATTAAAGGAAATTATACTCTTCCAAAAGGAACTTATACAATGAAGGGCTGGTGCTACATTACTGACGGGTCTACTTTGACAATTCCGGCAGGTACTATTATCAAGGGAGATAAAGCCACAAAGGCATCGCTTATTGTAGAGAGAGGCGGAAAGATAATTGCTCAAGGAACTGCTACAGAGCCAATTGTATTTACATCCGCACAGCCGGCGGGTAGCAGAAAACCTGGAGATTGGGGTGGAATTATCCTTTGTGGAAAAGCAAAGAATAATCAAACTGAAATGATTATTGAGGGCGGCCCCAGAAGCAAACATGGTGGCAGCGATGATTCAGATAATTCAGGAGTTTTGAGTTATTGCAGAATTGAGTTTGCAGGCTATCCATTTGCAACCGATCAGGAGATTAATGGTCTTACTATGGGTTCAGTTGGAAGCGGTACAAAGATTGACCATGTTCAGGTTTCATATTCAAATGACGACTCCTTTGAGTGGTTTGGTGGTAGTGTAAACTGCAAATACTTAATTGCTTACAAAGGATGGGATGATGATTTTGACACAGACAACGGTTTCTCCGGAAAAGTCCAGTTCTGTCTTGGATTAAGAGACGCAAAGATTGCTGACCAATCTGCATCAAATGGTTTTGAAAGTGACAATAACGCAGATGGTACAACTGCGGCTCCGTTCACATCATGTGTATTCTCCAACATGACAATCATAGGCCCTGCAGTACAAGACGCCTCATTTGCAAATACTTCCGCATACATTAATGGAAACGGCATGAATCCAAACAATGGTTCCAGGCTTGGACAGTTCCAGGCAGGAGTGCAGATTAGAAGGAACAGCCACATGTCATGTTTCAATTCAATAATTGCAGGTTACCCCGTCGGGATTATTATAGAAAACGATAAAGGATCTGCTACACAGGGTGCTGCGACTGCAGGCACATTTAAAGTTAGTAATGTAATATTAGCCGCCTGCTCAATCTTGGGGAGTGATAAAAACAAAAGTTTTCTAGATCAGTATTCTAATAACGGCAAAACACTTGACGCAACAAAAGAGTCATTTTCAAGCACTTTCTTTAAAGCTATGGCTAGCGACAAGTACTATTCTGATTTCTCTTTGCTAAAACTTTCTTCATCTGCACAATATGCGCCTCAAGCAGGAAGCCCGCTTTTAAATGCTGCGGTATTTACAGATGCATTGTTAAACGGCTTTGAAAAAGTAACTTACGTTGGCGCATTCTCCGGACCTACAGATATTTGGATGAATGGATGGACAAACTTTGACCCTCAGCACACTAAATACTAGAATGATTACTCACTTAAATTCATCCATTCTTCCATCTTGGAGTCACGCATAGATTTAATTCTCTGATATTCCTCTGATAGTTTAGTTAGCTCCTCCGGGGTGTGTTTGGCTGAAAGTTCTATTTCAGTTTCTGAGAGTTGGTGATCGAGATCTGCGATTTCATTTTCGCACTTCTCGATCTCTTTTTTCTTTTTGCGCGCTTCTTTGCTTTCTGCTCTAAACTGCTGGGAATCAGTTTGCTTATTTGAATCAGACTTTAATGAATCTGATTGTTTTCCTACAGATTTGGTTTGAGAATTGAGATCTGTTTCTTTCAAATTTTTGTTGCCGGAGCTGATGTTTTTTTTGTCTTCCGCAATCTTTGTATTCTCTTTGTGTTCAGCTACTTCACGTTCCTCCTTGTTATGTTCAAGGTATGCCTGAATGCCTCCCAGGTGCTCGCGTACGCGTCCGTCTTTAAATTCGTAAACCTTGCCGACAAGACCGTCCAAAAAGTCTCTATCGTGAGACACTATTATTAAAGTGCCGTCATAACTCAGCAAAGCTTGCTTAAGCACATCCTTGCTCAAAAGGTCCATGTGGTTAGTAGGCTCATCCAATGCCAGCAAATTATAAGGCTTAAGGATTAGTTTTGCCATGGCCAAACGGGCTCTCTCTCCGCCGCTCAACACCGCAACTTTCTTATCAATATCCTCTCCTCTAAACAGGAAGGCCGCAAGGATATCGCGCAGCTTAGTACGCACATCCCCTACGGCGATTTTGTCTAGAGTTCCAAAGACTGTATCGTTCTTATCCAGTATGTCTTCCTGGTTCTGAGCATAGTATCCAAGGCTAACGTTGTACCCCAAAGTTGCACTTCCGGTTATGGGAGTTAACTGATTGGTAATTACTTTCATAAGTGTAGTTTTTCCCTCTCCGTTACGTCCCACGAATGCAACCTTCTCCCCCCTCTCTACAGTTATGTTGACATTGTTCACAATTGTTTTCTCTCCGTAACCAATTTGCGCATCATCGCACTTAAAAACCACATTTCCACTCCTTGGAGCGGGAGGAAATTTAACATTTAAAGTGCTAGTATCCTCCAAGTCAACTTCAATTCTGTCCAGCTTGTCTAACGCCTTAATTCTGCTCTGGACCTGATTGCTTTTTGTTGGCTTGTAGCGGAAGCGGGCAATAAAATCCTCAGTTTTCTCAATCATTCTTTGCTGGTTCTCATAAGCTGCCCTCTGCTGCTCCATCCTCTCCTTACGCAGAATCTTGTATTTGCTGTATGGAACATCATAGTCATAAATTTTGCCCAGCATAATCTCGACAGTTCTTTTTGTGATATTGTCTAGAAATTTTCTGTCGTGAGAAATAAGCACTACAGAGCCCTTGAAATTTTTAAGATAATCTTCAAACCACTGAATAGACTCAATATCAAGGTGGTTTGTTGGTTCATCCAATAGAAGCGCATCTGGTTTTGAAAGCAAAACCTTTGCAAGTTCTATTCTCATATTCCAGCCTTGGCTCAACGTATTTGTCGGCCTTTCAAACTCCTCTTCTTTAAATCCAAGACCAAGCAACACTCTTTCTGCCTGCACTCTTGGCGGCTCGCTTTCCATCATCAGAGAACGATCTGTATAATTATTCAGGTCTATAATGAGTTTTTTATAAGCTTCTGAATCATAGTCTGTTCTACTACCAAGCTGAACGTTGATTTCATCTATTTTCTTGTGAATATCAAAGAGTGTATTAAAGGCTTGAAGCGTCTCATCCATAACACTCTTGTCTTTGGCATGTTCCATCTGCTGAGGCAGATAGCCAAACTTTAAGTTTTTTGATGTTAGTACTGTACCGCTAGACGGGGATTGTTCCCCAAGAATAATTTTAAGCAGCGTAGACTTGCCGGCACCGTTTTTCCCAACAAGCCCTACTTTATCATTATCATTAACATGAAAATTGATATCATCTAAAAGTGTATAGCCCCCAAAAGCGACAGTTAAATTTGTTACTGTAATCATTCTTTCTCCCTCATCTTTAACATCTACTTAACTTCTTTATCATCAATTGTTTCTGCTATATCCGCATCTTCATTTTCATCATCTTCTGCATCCTCCTTTTTGCTCTTGCACATTGCAATACTAATTTCATACAACGCGTATAGCGGCAGATCAACTGCAAACAACGTAAACGGATCTCCTGACGGAGTAATGCCTGCAGAAACAATAAGCAAGATTACAAACGCATGCTTGCGGTACTTCTTGAGCATCTGTTTGTTAATAATTCCAATCTTTGAGAGAATGGCTGCAAGGATTGGAAATTCAAACACAATTCCCATGATTAATATCATTGAAACAAACATGTTAATATATGAGCGCAATGATATTGTATTAATCACATCACTACTAACCTGATATGTCCCCAAGAATCTGAGCGTCAATGGAAAAACAAGAAAATATCCAACCAAAACGCCAGTATAAAAAAGCAATCCGGCAAAACCGAAAGCTTTCTCAACTACATGTTTTTCTTTGGGGTATAATGCCGGACGGACAAATGTCCACAACTCATAAAAAAGATACGGCATTGCTATCAGCAAAGAGACATAAAAAGTGGTGCTTATGTGTATGAAAAACTGTGCGGGAAGGTCAATATTAATAATCTGCAGTTTGTAATCCGGAAGAGGTTGCTGATGTAGCAACGCCAAAATATAATTTATACCTCTGTATAAGATAAAATTGTTATCAACCGGACCAAATACTATATTATTGAAAATGAATGTCTTTGCAGAGAATAAAAGACACATCAGCACAATCAAAACTATGATTGGGCGGAATATAACCTTGCGCAATTCGTCAAGGTGTTCCCAGAATGTCATGTCCCCCTCTGCCATTGCTAAAAAACAGAACGCGCAGCAAAGGCCCGCGCATTCAAATAAAGAAAAGTTTGTTTTACGTAATTACTTATTTACGGTGCTGTCAGTGTGTGTGTTATTTGCGCTGCCGTTAAGACTGCCGTCATCAGTAATATCTTTTTTGATATTATTGATTGTTCCTTTAACGTCATTTGTGTTAATTTCATCCTCAACGCCTTTAACACCATCCTTAAAACTCTTCACGCCTTTTCCCAGCCCTTTCATAAGCTCCGGGATTTTCTTTCCTCCAAAAAATAGAAGAACTACCAATGCAATAATCAGAAGTTCAGGCAATCCAAAGTTTTGGAAAATCAATAGATGATTCATAATATTCTTTTTTTAATGTTATTTCCTATAAGTATAACTGACAATTCCAAGGGTCAAAAGTACCAATTTATAGTGTTTATTACAACCCTATTTGATCTTCTTTTGGATAGTAAGGCGCCAATTTTTCCAATACGGTCTTTGGCACCCTGGCCGGTTTCCTTGTAATGGAATTAATGACTCCTATGACAACTGTTGCATAAGAGAGCAACTCCCCCTTCTCATTAAAAACTCGCTGGTCGTCAATAAATTTTGCAAGCGGCCATCTGGTCAGCGTTGTAACCACCTTGATTTTTTCTCCAAATTTTGCAGGAGCCTTGTAATGAACGTCAATAGAAACTATCGGGAACATTATATGTTCTTCAGATTCCATCTTATCAACCGGAACCCCAAGTTTTGCCATCATATCACTTCTTCCGCACTCAAAATATCTTATATAATTTGAATGATGGACAATCCCCATCTGATCTGTTTCATAGTATCTTACGTCTAATTCTAATTCTGAAGTGTACATTTTGTAAAAGATTTTCTAGTCGTCATTTTTTTATCTTGCGTCTTGCAATGAACCTTTTAGTCTCTCCAAACCATAGTACTAATGAGGTCACGGCAAACAAGCCAATCAGCAAACCAAACGGAAGTGATTCCGTCCTAAAAACATTACCTCCAACCTCTACAATTATTACTTGCAAAAGTAGTATGATAGAAGTAATGAATAGAAAAGATTTGTTGTCTATTATTTTATAAAAAGCAGAGTGCGTGCTTCCTAAGGCCCTTGCGTTGAATAAATTCCAATATTGCATAAGCACAAAAAATGTAAAGAATGCGCTTAACTGGTAAACAGTTAAATCAGAGTTTGTGCTTAAAATTTCCAATCCGGTACCATTTTCATAGCCAATCTCATATTTTTCTCCAAGAAGCATCAATAATGATATAACAAAGAAACTTACTCCGTATCCAATAATACCTTTTAGCATCTTTTTAGTTATGATGAAATCTGTAACCTTTCTTGGTTTAGCTTTCATGACCTCTTTTCTGGATGGCTCTGTGGCTAAGGCTATTGCAGCAAATGTGTCCATTATTAAATTGACCCATAAAATTTGGGTCACAGTCAGCGGAAATTCTATTCCAACCATAGGACCGAATAATGCCGTAAGCAGCGCCGCAACATTTACTGTCAGCTGAAAGTAAATGAATTTCTGTATGTTAGTATAGATGGACCTTCCCCATTGTACGGCAGAAACAACGCTGCTGAAAGAGTCATCCAGCAAAATTATATCACTGCTCTCCTTTGCAACCGCAGTTCCGCTTCCCATTGCAAGGCCTACGTTGGCGTAATTTAGTGCAGGCGCATCATTAGTTCCATCTCCCGTAACTGCCACTATTTCACCTTGCTGCTGCAAAAGCTTTACAAGTCTCATTTTGTCTGCAGGTCTTGCGCGGGACATCACCTTAATTTCCTTTATCCTGTTAAGAGCCTCAGCATCGGAAAGTTTCTCAAAATCACCGCCTGTAATGCAATTTCTGTCGGGAGTATCATTAACACCCCAAAGTCCGCTCTGCTTTGCTATTTCTATGGCTGTCAGGGATGTATCTCCGGTAACAATTTTAACGGCAATTCCGGCATCTACGCACTCCTGCATTGCAGCTGGAACATCCTCTCTTACAGGGTCTGCAATAGATGCAAAGCCGTCATAAATAAAATCCCTACTGTCCACCATATCTTTTATATCCGCCTTAGCTTCTTCTGCATCAAGGTAACAATGTGCAAATGCAAGAGAGCGCATTCCCTTACTCTGATACACTCCGATTTTATCTATCAGTTCCTTTTCTGTAATCTCATTTTCAAAGTGTTTGCCAATTTCTTTGTGCAGAATAATTGTGTTATCCGCAGTCATTTTACAGTGACTTATGAGTGTCTCCGGAGCACCTTTTAGGTACAGACATATTCTCTTCCCGACAGATAATCCGTCAGCAGAGCCGGCAACTTCTGTAGTCTTAAAAGAACACAAGGTTGCCATATATTTTGTCATTGTGTTAAAAGGAATTCTCTGCAGTTCAATACTATTCTCACGCAGACTCATATAATCATATCCGCTATCGCTAATATGCATTAGGAGAGCTCCTTCAGTAGGATTTCCAATCACTCCGGAATCATCTAAAAATGCAGTACTGTTAACAGAGACCGCCGCGGCAAAATCCGCACACATCCTTACGGAACAATAATGCACTTTCATCTTGTTTTGCGTAAGCGTCCCGGTCTTATCCGTACAAATAACGGTAGCCGCCCCCATAGTTTCACATGCATGCATCTTCCTTACAAGAGTATGCTGGGCAGTCATCTTGCGCATACTATATGCAAGACTTAAAGTAACGCTCATTGGAAGTCCCTCAGGAACAGCCATCACAATCAGAGTAACGGCAATCATAAAGAAATTAAGGAGTTGAGCAAGATTGTCTACCGTGGGGGCAAAAGTTAATTTTCCAACTATTAAATCTCTTGCTATAAGGATAACAAAGGTTGCACCCGCTATCCACATTCCTACCTTCCCTATATATGAACCAAGTCTTGTAAGCTGCTTGCTCAAAGGTGTTTCTGCGCCGGTTATTTCACTTGCCTGCCTTGCCGTCTTTCCAATCTCAGTAAAATCTCCAACCTCCGTAACTTCAAAAACGCCGTCTCCTTCACTCACAGTTGTACCTCTGTAAACGCAGTTGGGAGAATAAGCTCCATCAAAATCCTTAACCTCTTCCGCTCTTTTACTGGAGGCCTTTGACTCCCCGTTTAAAGAAGATTCGTTTACCCTCAGCTCCATTGACTCCAGCAATTTGCCGTCTGCAGGAATTTCATCACCCGTGGAGAGTATTATTATATCCCCTACAACAATTTCATTTTTTGGGATTTGTACAACATGTCCGCCGTTGCGAATTACTTTAACGGGATCGCTGTCATTAATCTTATTTAGAATATCAAACTCTTTTCCCGCTTTATACTCATTGAAAAAGGATATTGTGGTTGCAAGCAATATTGCAAAGACAATTCCAAGGCTCTCAATCATAGAGCCTTCAAAATAACCGGTTATCAATGATAATAATGTTGCGATTAGCAACACCTTGATTAAGGGATCCTTAAACTTGCTGAAAAATAATTTCCATCCGCTTTCCCTCTTGGCAGGAGTAAGGTTATTTGAACCATGCTTCTGTCTGCTCTCTTCTACCTCGCTGTTACTTAAACCTTTGTAATAGTTCATTTAAATTATTCAGTTTTGTTTGAGCGTCGCTCTGTTTCTTCTTCTCCAAATCTACTACTTGCTGGGGTGCGTTCTTCACAAAGTTTGCGTTTGATAGTTTCTTCTCAACGGATGATAAAAATTTATTGTAGCGCTCAATTTCCTCTCTGATTTTCTTAACCTCTTCTTCTGCGTTAACTTTAAGCGGCACAAAGAATTCCGTGGTTCCTACCATAAAATTCATACCCTGCATTTGCTTGTCAATGTCGCGCACAAGTTTTAGGCCAGAAACGTTTGCCAGTTTCTCAATTACAGGGGCAATCTTCACATCATAAGGTTCTTTTACATATAGTTCAACAGCTTCCTTAGGAGAGATTCCTCTGCTCTGACGAATGTTTCTTATGTTCATAATTGTCTGCTCCGCAGCATCAAACATAGACAGCATCTCTTCAGAGAATTTTCCCTCCGCGGGCATTTGCTGCAACATAATTGTCTCACCATCTTTGCGTTCAGCCATATTCTGCCACAATTCCTCTGTAATAAAAGGCATATAAGGATGTAGCATCTTAAGCAAAGAATCAAAGAAACTCATTGTTTTATCGTATGTTACTCGGTCAATTTTTGCACCAAATGCTGGCTTAACAGCCTCCAGATACCATGCACAGAAATCATCCCAGAACAGTTTATAAACGGTCATTGTAGCATCAGCAATTCTGAATTTATTGAAGTGATCATTTATTATCGCGACAGATTTGTTTAGCTTGCTCTCAAACCACTCTATTGCCAAACTTGCTGCTTCAGAAGGTTTTGCAGACTCGTCTATCTCCCAACCTCTGGTCAGCCTGTATGCATTCCAAATTTTATTTGCAAAGTTTCTTCCCTGTTCAACCTGACTAACATCAAACAAAATATCATTTCCTGCTGAGGTGCAAAGCAACATCCCAATTCTTACTCCGTCAGCTCCATACTCTTGCATAAGTTTGATGGGGTCAGGGGAATTGCCAAGAGACTTGGACATTTTGCGGCCAAGCTTATCTCTCACAATGCCGGTAAGATATACGTTGTGGAAAGGAACTTTGCCAGTGAATTCATCCGCCGCCATTACCATCCTTGCAACCCAGAAAAACAAAATTTCAGGAGCAGTAATTAAGTCATTAGTAGGATAATAATAAGCCAGATCTTTATTAGGCTGTTTATCCGGAAATCCGGGTTTTTCAGGGTCAAATACAGAAATCGGCCACAACCAAGATGAGAACCATGTATCCAAAACATCATCATCTTGCTTTAAATCTTCTCTCTTTATATTAGGATTAAGTTTCTTTGCAGCCTCAAATGCTTCATCTAGCGTAGGCTCTACAACAAATTGTCCGTCAGGTAAATAATATGCCGGAATTCTTTGACCCCACCATAGCTGTCGGGATATGCACCAATCCCTAACTGTCTCCATCCAATGGCGGTATGTGTTTTTATATTTATCCGGAATCAATTGAATCTCACCGCTTTCTACTCTTTTAAGAGCCTCTGCCGCAAGCTTGTCCATTTTAAGAAACCATTGCAAAGAAAGCCTTGGCTCAATGACTGCATCAGTTCTTTCTGAGTGTCCGACGGGTGACACGTAATCCTCTGTCTTCTCCAAGTTGCCTGACTCTTCCAGCATCTTTACAATCTTCTTGCGCGCAACAAACCTGTCCTCTCCAACAAGAATCTGAGCTTTAGAATTAAGGCATCCGTGCTCATCAATAATGTCCAGAACAGGAAGATGATGACGCAATCCAATTTCGTAGTCATTGATGTCATGAGCAGGCGTAACCTTTAAACACCCTGTACCAAAGTCCATTGTGACATAATCATCCTCTATGATTGGTATTTCCTTTTCAATAAGGGGAATTAAAATTTTCTTTCCTCTCAAATTGTGGTACCTCTCATCATTTGGGTTTATGCAAACTGCCGCATCTGCCATTATTGTCTCAGGACGGGTTGTTGCAATTATGATATACTTGTCTGTCTTCTTTCCGTTATCGCTTATAAAATACCTTAAATAGTAAAGTTTTGAGTGGGTATCCTTATGAATCACCTCCTCATCAGATACAGCCGTAAGGCCAACCGGATCCCAGTTAACCATTCTTACTCCTCTGTAAATCAATCCTTTTTTATAAAAGTATACAAACGTATTTATAACAGCCTTGCTGAGCGGCTCATCCATAGTGAATTTTGTTCTGTCCCAGTCACAGGATGCTCCCAGCTTTTTCAGCTGCTCCAAAATAATACCGCCATGTTCTTCCTTCCATGCCCAGGCCTCTTTCATAAACTCGTCGCGAGTAAGTGAAGTCTTCTCAATACCTTTTTCTTTAAGTCTTGCAACTACCTTGGCCTCAGTTGCTATAGATGCATGATCAGTTCCAGGAACCCAGCACGCATTTTTTCCAGTCATCCTGGCCCTGCGGATAAGAACATCCTGCAAAGTATTATTCATCATATGTCCCATGTGAAGAACTCCGGTAACATTTGGCGGAGGAATAACAATTGTGTATGCCTCTCTTTCATCCGGCTCTGAGTGGAAAAATTTGTTTTTAAGCCAGTAAGCATACCACTTATCTTCTGTCTGCGCGGGATTGTACTTTGCGGGAATTTCCATATAAATACTCCTTATATAATATTAATAAAACTCTACCAGAACAATATACCAGGTGCATTGCGGCATCATAATCCGATGATGCAACGCATGGGCTGCAAAGTTAATAATTTTAAGTATCTTTGCCGCGATATGGAGAATGATAATAAACTAAACATTGAGCTTAGCCCGGAAGTGGCAAAAGGTTCATATTCAAATTTGTCTATTATTACCCACTCGTCCAACGAGTTTATAATAGATTTTTTAAAGTTGTTGCCCGGGATTCCTAAAGCAATTGTAAGTGACCGAATTATAATGACTCCGGAAAACATAAAGCGCCTTTCTCATGCACTTGCAGAGAACATTGGCAAGTATGAGTCAAAATTCGGAACTATAGAATTGCATGACCAAGAGCCGGGTATTCCTAATGTCCCGACAGGCTTTAATAACCCTAACGTCAAATCATAAAAAAACATATATGAGCAAAGAATTTAAGATTGTTGTGCTGGCCAAGCAAGTTCCTGATACAAGGAATGTTGGCAAAGATGCAATGACCCCGGAGGGAACCGTGAACAGAGCGGCTCTTCCGGCGATTTTCAACCCAGAAGACATGAACGCCCTTGAACAGGCGCTCAGGATAAAGGATAAGTTTCCAGGTTCTAAAGTGCTGATTTTAACCATGGGCCCGTTCCGTGCCGCTGAAATAATCAGAGAAGGCTACTTTAGAGGAGCTGACGGAGGAGTGTTGCTTACAGACCGCAGATTTGCCGGTGCTGATACATTGGCTACCTCTTTTGCTATCTCTCAGGCTGTTAAAAAGATGAATCCCGATATTATAGTCTCCGGAAGACAGGCAATTGATGGTGATACCGCACAGGTTGGTCCTCAGGTTGCCGAGAAGATGAACATCCCGCAGGTTACCTATGCAGAGGAAATCACAGATTTATCAGACAATAAAATTACAGTAAGAAGAAGACTGGAAAGAGGTATTGAGGTTGTTTCCTCAACGCTTCCATGCTTGATAACGGTGCATGCAACCGCTGCTCCTTGCCGTCCAAGAAATGCAAAATGCGTTCTTAAATACAAGTATTCCAGAACAATACATGAGGAACAAGATGCTGCAAACGCAGGAAAGTATCTGCTTTCTACAGATGAAAAGCCATACTTGAAAATTCAAGAATGGACGGTTGATGATGTAGGCGGAGAAGAGAGCAGCTACGGATTCGCAGGTTCACCTACCAAGGTAAAGAAGGTAGAAAACATTGTATTTAAAGCTAAAGAGGCAAAAAAGCTTACCGGCTCAGATGCAGATGTGGATTCGCTGATTTCTGAACTTATGGCCAACCATGAGATTGGTTAACGGATTAAGCACTTTTATAAATTAGAGAAATATTGAGTATGAATAATATAATAGTATTTATAGAAACGGATGGCGGAAAACTTTGCGACGTAAGCCTTGAACTTTTAACCAAGGCTCGTTCTCTTGCAGAGCGTCTAAATGTTGATGTTGAGGCTCTTCTGATTGGAAGTAATGTAAAGGGACTTGTTCCTGAGCTATATCAGTATGGAGCAAAAGTGGTTCATCTTGCAGATGATCCAAGATTGGAGTTTTTCCGCACTCTGCCGTACGCGGCAATAACAATAGAGCTATTTAAGGAACAAAAACCGCAAATAGCATTATTTGGAGCTTCAAGCATTGGAAGAGATTTGGCCCCTAGAGTTTCTAGCGCTTTAAAGAGCGGTCTTACAGCAGATTGTACGTCTCTGGAGATTGGAGACCATGAAGATAATAGAAGCGGAAAAAAATATACAAATCTTCTATATCAAATTCGTCCCGCATTTGGCGGAAATATTATAGCTACCATTGTCAATCCTGAGCACAGACCTCAGATGGCAACAGTACGTGAAGGTGTTATGAAGAAAGAGCCTCTGGCAAAACCGGCAGATGGAAAAGTCCATCAGATTGATACTGCAAAAATCTTGATTGACAGTGATTTTGCTGTCGAGATTATAAAGAGAGAGATGGAGGAGAAGAAGATAAATATCAAAGGTGCGCAGATAATTATTGACGGCGGATACGGTGTAGGCAGCAGAGAAAACTTTAAGCTTGTATTTGATTTGGCTAAAACCCTTGGCGCTGAAGTTGGAGCAAGCCGTGCGGCTGTTGATGCCGGGTTTGCAGATAATGACAGGCAGATTGGTCAGACCGGTGTAACCGTTAGGCCAAAACTAATTATATGCTTGGGAGTTAGCGGAGCAATTCAGCATACAGCCGGAATGGATCAGAGCAAAATTATCATTGCTGTTAACTCAGATCCGGAAGCCCCTATTCATAAAATTGCAGATTATTCCATCATTGGAGATTTGAACGATGTTGTTCCTAAAATGATTGCCTCATACAAGAAACACAGCAAATAGTTAGGAGCTCTTAATTCATTTAATGCTAACAAATTAGAAGAAACATTATGGCAAATTTTTATAAAGATAATTCAGATTTGAAATTTCAATTTTCTAATCCTCTTATGAAGAGAATTGTTGAATTGAAAGAGGACGGATATAAAGATTTTGGAAAGTATGATGACGCTCCAAAAAACTTTGAGGACACAATTGATTCTTATGACAGAGTCATGGACATCATTGGCCAAATCAGCGGGGACACTATTAATGAGAACGCAGAACAGGTTGATATTGACGGACCTGTATGCAAGGACGGGAGAGTAACTTACGCGGCAGGCACAAAAGTAAACCATGATACATTAACCAAAGCCGGAGTATACGGCATGTCACTTCCGCGCTTCTATGGAGGTTTGAATCTCTCTATGGTTCCGTATGTTATGGCTGCAGAGATTGTAGGACGCGCTGATGCCGGCTTTGCAAATATTTGGGGACTGCAAGATTGCGCAGAAACAATTTGGGAATTTGCATCACAAGAGGTTAAGGATGAATTCCTTCCAAGAATTAAAAATGGCGAGACTTGTTCTATGGATTTGACTGAACCCGATGCAGGTTCTGACTTACAGGCAGTTTCATTAAAAGCAACTTTTGATGAGGCAAAAAACATTTGGATGTTGAACGGCGTTAAGCGTTTCATCACAAATGGTGACGCAGATATAAAACTAGTGCTTGCCCGTTCAGAAGCTGGCACTACAGATGCCCGCGGACTTTCATACTTTGTGTATGATAAAAAATGGGGCGGCGTAAACGTCAGAAGAATAGAGAATAAGCTTGGTATTCACGGTTCCCCTACATGTGAGCTTGTATTCCATAATGCACCCGCAAAATTAATTGGAGACCGCAAGATGGGACTTATAAAATATGTAATGTCCTTGATGAACGGAGCCAGATTAGGTGTTGGCGCTCAGAGTGTTGGAATTTCAGAGGCCGCCTATCGCGAGGCATTAAAATATGCAAATGAAAGAGAGCAGTACGGAAAGAAGATAATAGAGTTCCCGGCCGTTTATGAGATGCTTGGAATTATGAAGGCAAAACTTCAGGCCAGCCGCGCAATTCTTTATGAGACATCCAGATGCGTAGATGTATATAAAGCCATGAACTCTCTTCTTTCTCCCGACAGAAAATTTACTCCTGAGGAGAGGAAAGAGAATAAAAAGTACTCCAAGAGCGCAGATATGCTTACGCCTCTTTTAAAGATGACATCCAGCGAGTTCTGTAATCAGAACGCATATGATGCAATCCAAATTCACGGAGGTAGCGGGTATATGAAAGAGTATCCCGTAGAGAGACTTTACAGAGATGCCAGAATTACTTCCATATATGAAGGAACTTCTCAACTTCAAGTAGTTGCAGCGCAAAGATATGTAACTAACGGTTCATATTTGGAAATGATTAAAGAGTATGAAGCTATGCCCGTACAGGTTTCGGCGGAAGTTGAAATTGCTTGCCCGGGTGCTCAGAAAAAACTGGAAACGCTTAAGGGAAAGCTTGTTGCAATGACGGAGCAATATGCAAAAGCCGTTACAGATGTTGACGGAAAGGGCGATGAATACATAGATTTTCAAGCCCGCAGACTTTGTGAGATGGCCGCATACATAATTGAATCTTACCTGCTTGTTATTGACGCACAACGCTGCGCAAACTTCATTGATTCTGCCGAGATTTTCACAAACAAAACAGAATCTTGGAATACAGAGCGTTACAACTACATAGAGAATTCAAATCCGGAAGAAGTTCTTAAAAACTTTAAGAATGTATCTGCAGATTTGGCAAAGCTTGACATTGAGTAATCTGTAAGAGATATTCTTAACATCAGTGCTGTAATGAATTACAAGGTTAAACTTAAAGGAATCAGAGGATTTGCGTTTGATGTTGATGGAGTTTTCACAACAGGCAGTGTAATGTGCCTGCCGGACGGAGACTTAATCAGAACATATAATGCAAAAGACGGCTTTGGTCTTAGAATGGCTTTTATGAACGATTATAAAATTGCCATAATTTCCGGAGGAGAAAGTGAGTCTATCAAGAAAAGATTTATGCCTACTTTGGCAAATGAAGTCTATATGGGTTCTCGCAATAAAGTCCCTACTTTCCTGGAATTTTGCAAAAAATATAACCTTAAGCCAGAGGAAGTTGCATACGTAGGTGATGATCTTCCGGATATACCGGTACTTCAAATTTGCGGTCTTGCGGTTTGCCCCGCCGATGCAGTTGAGGAAGTTAAGGCGGTCTGTGACTATGTTTCTCTATACAGAGGCGGCAAAGGTTGCGTAAGAGACTTGGTTGAGCAAGTGCTTAAAATCCAAGGCAAATGGGCATTCAATCCAAATCACTATAAAGACTGGAGAGAGAAAAGAGATGAGGCTTTTGAGGCTATGTACCACAAGGGCAAACCGGCAGAAGAGTAAAATCTCTGCAGGCTCATTGCCAGCCTATTGTAAAGCAAACTGAAATGTATTATTTAGCGGAAAAACTTAAGAACAAAAAGGTTATTCTTGCTTCCGCATCTCCGCGCAGAAAAGAGCTGCTTGGAGGGCTTGAGATTCCTTTTACAATAGGAAAAGTTTCAGATTATGATGAGACATACCCTAAGGAGCTAACTGTCAATAAGGTACCGCAGTATATAGCAAACCAGAAATCTCTGCATTTTTTCAAGCCAATTAAAGAAAATGAGATTGTCATTACAGCAGACACAATTGTCATTCTAAACGGTAAAAAAATCGGAAAACCAAAAGACAGAACTGATGCAATTAAAATGCTTGGCAAACTAAGCGGACACAAACACACTGTTGTGACCGGGGTATGTATAAGAGACAATAAACACAAAAAAAGTTTTTCCGCCTCATCAGATGTATGGTTTGGAGAGATGTCTAAAGATGAAATATGCTGGTATGTAGATAAATACAAGCCATATGATAAGGCGGGTTCCTATGGTGTCCAGGAGTGGATTGGCTACATCGGCATCCTTAAAATCAACGGTTCATTCTATAACGTCATGGGCCTCCCTATTCAGAAATTATACAAGGAACTGCTGAAATTCTAGTTGTTCTGCTTTATTATTTAGAACAGCTCTATCTTGATGATATAATCAGCCGCTTCTGTATTAGCAGATTCTCCTGTTTTGCAGGTATTACCAGACTCTAAGCATTTCTCCGGATATATAGAAACACTACCACTGGACTGCTTAAATTTAAGAGGTCTCATGGAAGGAAACTCCACGGCTTTTTTAATTTTCTCTTCCATTTTGAAAGAGAGCGAGCCGTCATGAAAGCTTGTAGTATCACATTTATCAAGCAGATGCAAGTATATTGATTTTCCCTTCCGGGTAGAAGTCCCCCATTTTCCCGGGACAATTCCTGTATTTCCTCTAGTGCCATAAATTGATTCCCCATTGATTTTGAGCCAATTGCCTACTTGCTCCAATCTCTCCAAGGCAACTTCCGGCAATTCTCCGGTTGGCATCGGCCCAATATTCAAAAGCAAATTGGCATTGTTGCCGGCTGCCCTAACAAGGTAATGTATAATGGTTTGCGCAGATTTATAATTCTGATCAGCAATTTTATAGCCCCACATTCCGTTCATTGTCTCACACGTTTCCAGAGGCAAGGAACTTATTTTTTGTCCCGACAGGCCGGCATTGTTCTCTCCCGGCAAATCTCTCTCAAACATCTGGAAATCTTCACCTTCAAAAGGAATATGATGATGATTGTTCCCAATAAGACAAGCTGGCTGCAGCCTGTGAATAAGAGAGTATATTTCATTTAGATGCCAGTCAAAACCTTCCGGCTGGTCCCACCATCCGTCAAGCCAGATAGCATCAATCTTTCCGTATTTAGTCAGCAGTTCTGTTAGCTGATTGAGCATAAACCTATTATAAGAGCTCCATCCTCCGCGTCCAGTAGAATCTCCATCTCTCCATCTGCCGGTTCCATGTCCGGTTGTACCAAGAGGATAATAATCCTCCCTTGTCCAATCCAGCAGCGAATAATAAAAATGCACCCCTATCCCCTGTTTATGACACTCGTCAACAATCTCTTTTACTACATCACGTTTAAACGGAGTAGCTTTAACTATATTATAATCAGAGTATTTTGTGTCAAACATAGAGAATCCCTCATGATGTCTTGTAGTAAAGCAGATGTACTTAGCACCTCCAGCCTTAATTGCAGAAATCCACTTGGCGGCATCAAATTTTGAAGGATAAAATCCGGCGGCAAACTGCGCATATATCTTAGAATCAATATTGTGCACATTCATATACCACTCGCCTTGCGCCATCATGCTATATAGCCCCCAATGCAAGAAGATTCCAAATTTCTCATTTTGAAAATTATCTCTTGCTGCAACATTCCCTTTGCCAGGGGTATATCCAGATACGCCATCTGCAGTCGCACTTGAACTTTTCTGAGTTTGAGCAAAACAAAACGATGAAATATTCAGACACAACACTATGACTGTAAGCAGATAACAAGTAAACCGGCAAACAAATATTTTCTTCATAAGCTATTTTTTTCTTTAAAATTCAAACTACTTGTCATTCAAATAGAGATTGTCCCCGTCAAATCTAATTTGGCTATTATCAATCATATCTCTTAGAACCTTCAAGTATAGTTTTTCATCTTCTGTCCCAAGCTGCTGAATATCTGAAACAGTTGCCGGAGCATTCTGCTCATTTATGAATTTTAAAATATTGGCCGCTGCAACTTTCTCAGACATAATTGGATGCGCAGAATTACGTCTTTCCAGACAAACATCGCAGACACCGCAATCAGAATCAACAGGCTGAGAAAAATACTCAATCAAAAATCTGCTCCTGCATACATCGCTCTCCCTGGCATAATCAATTATACTGTCAATTCTCTTTTTAAGTTGCTCCTTGCGCTGATTGTAACGTTTCTTGTCTATATAAAGATTATTCTCTGTAAGCCTCTCATTCTTAAAGATTATCAGCGGAGTCTTAATCTGAGGAATATAACGGAGAACGTGTCTTTTGGAGAGTGCCTTTAGTTTTGCCACCACATTGGCTTCTGTATCCAAAGTCACTCTTGCAATGTACGCCTCGTCTATTGTAACCAGCTTTGAGAATACACCGGGGTACAGACGCATTACAGATTTGATAAAAGTATCCATCACCTCGCTCTTAAGCTGAATATTATAGAGTTCATCCCTATCCACCTCAAACATTATTTTTGGCGGATTATCAATCTCATCGGTTAATTCCCAGTAGCCCTCTTGTTCAATATATTTTATTGCGTAGTAAGCACTTGTCGCATTCAGCCTATACTCTTTTGCAAAATCTTGAAGCTTGAATTTCCTGGCAGAATCAGCCCCTCCTTCATAAGGAATCTTAAGGAATGCAAAAACATTCTGATAAATCTGGGCAATGTACTCAAGGGAAGGGAATGAAATATTGTGAATTTGCCTTAAACGGCTAACATCGCTCTTGTTCCAAAGCAGTACTGCCCAAGCTTTTAACCCGTCTCTGCCCGCACGCCCGGCCTCCTGAAAATAAGCCTCAACGGAATCGGGCATATCGTAATGAATTACAAATCTTACATTAGCCTTATCAATACCCATCCCAAATGCATTAGTTGCCACAATCACTTGCGTTTTGTCACTTTTCCAGTTGTCCTGCCTCTCAGATCTGGTCTCTTTTCCAAGTCCGGCATGGTAATACTCCGCCTCAATTCCGCCTGACTTCAGAAAATCAGCAATTTCAACACACTTTTTTCTCTCCCGACAGTAAATTACGCCGGAAACATCAGAGGTTTTTGCACCGTTGTTTTGCCTTAGAAATTCATCCGTAATCCCTTTGCATATTCTCAACATAGTTCCATACTTATCATCTGTTTCCCTTACTATATACGCAAGGTTTTTGCGTTGAAAACCTGTTGATATAACGTTTTTTTCACGGAATTCTAATTGCATCATTATATCATCCGCCACCTCTTTTGTGGCCGTTGCGGTAAGAGCGATAGTAGGAACTGGGCCTGTTAAATCTTTTATCTCTCTGATTTTCAAGTATGCAGGGCGAAAATCATATCCCCATTGAGAGATGCAATGAGCCTCGTCAACCACCAAATAATTGATGTTCATTTTTGTGACGCGTGCCTGAAATATCTCTGTTTGAAGACGTTCCGGAGATACATATAAAAATTTATAATCTCCGTAAATTGCATTATCCAAAGCCACGTCAATTGAGTGAGAACTCATTCCGGAGTAAACGGCAATGGATGGAATTCCTCTGTCATTTAAAGATTGCACCTGATCTTTTATCAGTGCAATCAATGGAGATACAACCAGACACAGCCCTTCCTTTGCCATTGCAGGCAGTTGGAAGCATAGAGACTTTCCGCCTCCGGTAGGCATAAGCACAAGGGTATCTTTTCCGCTTTCAATGGAATTGATAATTTCCTCTTGCTGCGGCCTAAAGGCCTCATACCCCCAATACTTCTTAAGTATCTCTATATTAAGCATATAATAACTATAGAGAGTTGCATTTGACTACATAAGAATACACAACTTTGCAACCTCTTTGCAAATTTAAGAAAAGGTTCCCACAACAAATGCCATTTTTTAGGAAATAGGCATTAAAGTTGTATATTTGCGCGCGAATTCAAGCGGGGATTTAAGGCTCTTTACCGCTGATTTTAAAAGAAAAATTATTAATTAATCTATTTAGGTTATGGCAAATATTGATTTAAGCAAGTATGGCATCACAGGTGTGAAAGAGGTTCTTTACAACCCTTCTTATGAGACGCTGTACAAAGAGGAAATGGAACCGGGCCTTACCGGTTATGACAAAGGACAACTAACTGAGCTAGGTGCAGTTAACGTAATGACGGGAATTTACACAGGACGTTCTCCTAAGGATAAATTCTGGGTAATGGATGAAAAATCAAAGGACACAATCTGGTGGACTTCTGATGAGTACAAAAATGATAATAAACCCGCATCTGAAAAGACATGGGGAGTTCTAAAGGACCTTGCAAAGAAAGAGCTGTCTAACAAGAAGTTGTATGTTATGGATACATACTGCGGTGCAAATGAAAATACCAGAATCAAGGTTAGATTCATCATGGAAGTTGCATGGCAGGCACACTTTGTAAAGAATATGTTTATACGTCCTACAGAAAAAGAACTTAAGAATTACGGAGAACCAGATTTTGTTGTACTTAACGCATCTAAGGCAAAGGTTGAGAACTATAAGGAACTTGGCTTGAACTCAGAGACAGCCGTTGTCTTCAACATTACTGAGAAAATGGAGGTAATCCTTAATACATGGTACGGCGGAGAAATGAAGAAAGGCTTGTTCTCATACATGAATTATCTTCTTCCATTACAGGGTATTGCAGCAATGCACTGCTCTGCAAACACAAATGCCAAAGGCGAGACTGCCATTTTCTTTGGATTGAGCGGAACAGGAAAAACAACATTGTCTACTGACCCAAACAGAGCTCTGATTGGTGATGATGAGCACGGCTGGGACAATGACGGAATATTCAACTTTGAAGGCGGTTGCTATGCAAAAGTTATCAATCTTGATAAAGAGGCAGAGCCTGATATCTACAATGCTATTAAGAGAGACGCTTTGTTAGAGAACGTTACAGTAGACAAGGCCGGCAAAATTGATTTTGCAGACAAGAGCGTTACGGAGAATACTAGAGTTTCATACCCTATTTATCATATAAAAAATATTGTTAAACCTATTTCAAAAGCCCCTGCTGCAAAGAAAGTTATCTTCCTTTCAGCTGATGCGTTTGGAGTTCTTCCTCCGGTATCAATTCTTGACCCTGAGCAGACTAAGTATTATTTCTTGAGCGGATTTACTGCAAAACTTGCAGGAACAGAGCGCGGCATTACAGAGCCAACTCCTACATTCTCAGCTTGTTTTGGTGCAGCATTCCTTTCACTTCATCCAACAAAATATGGAGAAGAGCTTGTAAAAAGAATGAATCAGTCAGGTGCAAAAGCATATCTTGTTAACACCGGCTGGAACGGAACTGGCAAGAGAATATCTATCAAAGATACTAGAGGCATTATCAATGCAATTCTCGACGGCTCAATAGACAAGGCTCCAACAGAGGTTCTTCCTTATTTCAATTTTAGAATCCCGACAGCGCTTCCTGGCGTTGATTCAAAGATTCTAGACCCAAGAGACACTTATGCAAATGAACAACAGTGGGAAGTTAAGGCTTTGGATTTAGCGGGAAGGTTCATTAAGAACTTTACTAAATTCACCTATAATCCTGCCGGAATGGCTCTTGTAGAAGCAGGTCCTAAGTTGTAAATAAAATCTGTCGAGAGACAGAATTACAAAGAATATAATTTTGAGGCGTGGCCGCGGATTAGACAATCCAACACCACGCTTTCTTCTTTTACGCCTATCATGGCCAATGCTGCAGCAACACAACTGCGGGCCAGTTCAGGAGTATTATTATTATCTGACAAATGGCACAGAAAAATGTGGTCAAGAGTTCCCTCTTTTTCCGCATATATTTTTTGAATAGATTCTGCCGCCTCACGATTACTGAGATGGCCCGTTTCCGGATTGATAATACGTTCCTTTAAATCTTGGGGATAAGATCCCTCCTCAAGCATCTTCTCATCATAGTTGGTTTCAAAAATTAGAGTATCCGCTTTTTTTGAATACTTTATAACATTCTCATTTACAGAACCGCAATCTGTCACAAGCGTTATTCTCTTTCCGTCAAATTCTATGTAGTAGCCAACTGTTTCAGCCGCATCATGCGGAACAGGAAATGGTGTAAATTTTACACCCTCCACTTCTGTCTGCTGCAACAAATCTATAGCCTTAACTCTTCCCCACAATCTCCCCCTTGTACAGCTGTGATTTTCAAAAGAATCAATAAGTTTTTGAGTTGCATAAACAGGCTTATTGAACTTTTCCGCAATAATGCCAAGAGCCTTTATATGATCAATATGGTCATGAGTAACTAATATGAAATCAATGTTTTGCAGTGATAGTCCGTGTTCTTCCAAAGTCTTCTTTGCGGAACGCGGTCCTACGCCGGCATCAATTAAAAAAGTAACTTTTCCGTTTGTGAAATAATAACAATTGCCGCTGCTTCCGCTTGCAAGACTGATAAACTTAATCATGTGGATTCTCTTTTACTCCCTGTTCGCACTCCATTGCATCTGCATCCAAAACAGGCTGAACCTGAGATTCCATATCTTTTTGAACATCAAATAACAGCACTTTGAATCCAAGTTTTCTTGCGGTCTCAATATTTGCCTGGCCGTCATCAATAAAAAGTGTCTCTTCCGTAATAATGCCTCCCTCTCTAACAGCCTCTTTAAATATATCTTCTCCAGGCTTTGACATATTCATCCTGTATGAAAGAAATCTCTTCCTAAAAACATCGCTCATCCTAACTCCGTAAGATTCTTTGAATAGTTTTTTTGAACGTTTCCACGCAATAGGATTGATATTGCTCAACAAATAAAGGTCATAATTCTTCTTTAATCTAAGAAGATACTTAACCTTTGCCGGATTAACATCAGTAAGAAAACAGCCTATGGCATAGTCTATTTCCTCATCCGTAAGTTCTTTAATGGTAGAGTGTTGCCTAACTATCTGCCTGAACTCAGATGCTTTTAAGTCTCCGTTTTCAAACTGTGAAAAGAAACCCTTTTGCGCATAGTCAGACAAGTAATTTCCAAAATCAGGAAAACCCAAAATTTTTGAAAATGCATTTAAGCAGTTATCTCTGTTGAGAGTTACAATTACGCCTCCGCAATCAAATATAACGTTTTTAATCATTTCAGATATAGGCAATTAAACCGGTGAATAAAGCCGTCATCTTATCAACGGCAGTATCGGCCGCTTTAATTACTTCTTGCTCATCATTTACAAAATCTTCTTTCTCAGTATCGTGAGCTGCATTGGTAATAACAGAAACGCCAAATACTTTAATATCGCAGTGGCGCGCAACTATAACTTCAGGAACCGTAGACATTGCAACTGCGTCACCTCCAATAAATTTGAAGAATTTATATTCAGCCTTAGTCTCATAAGACGGACCTGTTCCTGCAACGTAAACACCCTCTTTTAAATCAAATCCATTTTCTTTGGCAATCTCATGTCCCTTCTGAATTAAATCAATATCGTAAGGATGAGACATATCAGGAAATCTTACGCCAAAACTCTCCATATTTTTCCCAATCAAAGGATTAGGCAAAAAATTGATATGGTCCTTAATTGCCATAATATCTCCAACTTTGTATGTAGGATTAAGCCCGCCGCACGCGCATGAGACAAATAAGTACTTGACTCCAAGAACTTTCATTACTCTCACCCCAATGGTAACTTGATCCATTGTGTAACCTTCATAATAGTGAAAGCGTCCCTGCATTGTCATGACGCACTTGCCTCCCAGCTGTCCAATAATCAGATTTCCTTTATGACCAACAGCCGTAGAAACCGGAAAATTTGGAATTTCTTTGTAAGGTATGACTACCGGATTTTCAATCTTATCCGCAAGATTACCGAGTCCGCTTCCAAGAATGATTCCGGCCAAAGGCTTCCGACTTCCAATTTTACTTTTTATGAAGTCAGCAGCCTGGTAGATTTTTTCTTCTCTCTGATCCATGATTATATTTTTCAAATATTTTCAATTAAAACGTTAAAACAGAATTTTTTTATACTGGCGCCTTACCTCATTGAGAATCTTCTCCTCACCTCTTATTTTGCCATTATGCATTAAAATTCTTCCATCGCAAATCACAGTGTCTACGCAATTAGAATGCGCTGAATAGATTAGATTTGCAAGAAAATTAACATTAGGCGTAAATGCGTAATTATCAATATTAATCAGGCTTATATCAGCCAATGCACCCACCTTGATTTCTCCGCCATTTAAGCCAAAAGCCTTATATCCGTTTAACGTTGCAGATTTAAAAAGCTGACTTAAAGGGATGGCCATTGGATCTTTTCTCCAAGCTTTTTGAACAAGCGCAGAGGTTTTAACGGCCTCAAGCATATCCAGATTATTTGATGATGCGCAACCGTCCGTGCCAATGCAAACATTTGCTCCGGCATCGGCAAGTTCTTTGAACTTGAATTTATATCCGGAAGCCAATTTCAAATTTGAATTTATGTTATGCACTACATTTACCTTGTACTTTCCAAGCGTAGCAATTCCTTCCTCATCTATCCACACACAATGAGCAGCAATTACGTTAGGTCCAAAAACGCCAAGCCTGTCAACATATTCAACAGGGTTGCAATGATGTTTTCTCAAACTGTCCAATCTCTCCTGGCCAGTCTCAGCAATATGAATATGAAGAAACAGCTTGTGTTCTCTTGCAAAGTTGCTTGCCCACTTAATATTGTCAGCGCTTACTGTATACGGGGCATGAACCGCAACCTCAAAGCTTGTAATAGGATTCCATTTTTTAGATACCTCGTACATAGCCTGACACTGATCTCTCTGTAAGGCAGCCTTCTTTTTATTAAAGGCATCTAGAAAAACGTATGAATGCCAGCTTCTTAAGCCCATTTCTGCAGCAGCTTTAACAGCAGTGTCTGGCATCCAGTACTGATCATTATAGCAAGTTGTGCCAGTTTTGATCATCTCAACACAAGCAAGTTTGGTCCCCCAATAAATCAGTTCCTCATCAAGCTTGTTTTCTTGCTTCCAAATTGCTTTAAGCCAATGCTTTAAATTAACGTCTTCCTGAGTTCCGCGCATAATTGTCATTGCGGCATGAGTATGCATATTGGCAAACCCCGGGATTATTGCTTTTCCCGTCCCGTCAATGACTTTAAGCGTACCGCTGTTCTCAATTGACTTTTGCATGGAAATGATAACTTTCTCGTCACTGCGTGACGCAGATGCATCATTAATTGCAGCAATTTTGTTACCCTCTATAAGAATATCTTTCTGGGTACCACTCAGATATATGTTTCTTATTAAAATTTTATTCATTGTTGCGTACAAAAATAATAAAATAAGCCTAACAATCTGTACCTAAAACAACATAAATTCCATAAAAGGCGGCCTCATTTCAATGTTTAAAATCTGGCGATCACTTATAAGTATCATTTATAAGCAATTACATATCTTTATTATTTTAAATTTAAAGCATATTAAGCTAATTCTGTTTCTTTTAAAGCAAAAATCTTGCTTTTAAATAACATTTTTTATATTTTTATGGCCTAATTAGATAAAAGGAAGGAGTCACATGATAACAGAACAGTTAATCAGACCAAAAAGCATTGCCGTGATTGGAGGCTCAAATGATCCTTCAAGGCCAGGTGGCGGAGCTTTAAAAAACCTTATTATCAACAATTTTCAAGGAGATATTTACGCAATAAGCAAGATAGAGCAGAATGTACAGGGGATGAGGACATACAGTTCTGTTAATGATATTCCCGACAGTGACCTTGCTATAATTGCAGAAGATGACGGTTGCTGCGTGGAAACCGTTGAGACTTTGTGCGGTAAAAAAGAATGCGGAGCTATCATAATTTGCTCTGACAGAATATCCCAGGAGGGTATGACTCAGGCAGATGCAGAAAAAAAGATATTGGAGACAGCAAAGAATTATGGGGCAACTTTAATCGGTCCCAACTCTGCCGGAATTGTTACCCCCTGGTATTCAAGTATTTTTACCGATACAATCACATGCACAAAAGAAGGCATTGATATCATATCGTCATCAAGAACAACAATTGCTTTTCTTGTAGAATCGGCCATTAAATACGGCATAAAAATATCTAATATAATCTCCGTCGGCTACTCTATTCAAACGTCTGTTGAAGACGTAATTGAATGGATGGATGAGAATTATGACGCCAAGACTTGTGAGAAAAAAGTTATAGCTATATACATAGAGAAGATATCTGATTCTGAGAAGTTGCTTAAACATTCTCGATCTCTGGTAAACAAAGGTGCCGGTATTGTAGCAATAAAAGGCGGCTGCAGCAACGATGAAATAACACACGGAATCTCACATACAGGCATGCTTGCATCACCAACAAAAGCGGTTGGAGCTCTCTTTGCAAAATGCGGTATAATAAGGGCATACGGCAGAGAAGAGATGATGAATATTGCGGGCATCCTGTCAAAACCAAGACCTAAAGGGAAAAAAATTGCCGTGCTGACTCAAGCGGGAGGACCTGCGGTCATGCTCACAGATGCGCTGGAACACAACGGCATAGATGTTCAAAAAGTTTTCTTTGAAGATTATTTGTATGGCAAGACCGCAGGGCAGATGTCTGCCTTGATGGACAAATATGACATTGATCCTCAGATAGATGCCACTGTCGTGATTTTTGGCTGCCCTGGATTGAGCGATTCTGCGGAGATATATAACGTGTTATTTAGAAAAATTAAGGCCACTCCAAAGCCAATATATCCTGTATTTCCATCTACCTCGCATTCAGATGCGTACATTAAGGAGTATCATAATAAAGGCGGCATCACATTTACAGATGAAGTAGTCTTTGGAAAAGCATTGGCAGACGTATTGAACGCACCTAGGGTGTTTTCTGACAGTTCTTCCCCCGCCATTGATAAACAGATGATTAGAGACATTATCAAGAAAAGTCCCGACGGATGGATGCCACCGTTTATGGTACAGGAACTTATGGATGCGAGCGGGATAAACAGAACAAAGCAGGAAATAGCGCTTACGGCCGAAGAGGCTGTTAAGGCGGCTATTGAAATCGGGTACCCTATTGCAATGAAAGTCATAGGTCCCGTCAACAAAATAGATATAGATGGAGTTTCTCTTAATATTTCTGATGAACATACGCTTAAAACCGAGTTTGAGAGAATGACTAATATAGAGGGAGTTAGCGGAGTTCTTATTCAGCCAATGCTGGAAGGTACAGAAGTTTTCATAGGAGTTAAGAGAGAGAAAAATTTTGGACCGATGGTAATGTGCGGTCTTGGAGGAATTTTTGTTGAGGTCATTAAAGATGTGAAATCTGCTCTTGCACCGGTATCTGAAGATGAAGCAAATAAGATGATTCACTCTCTTAAGGGATATCCTATCATCAGCGGATACAGAGGTCAGGAGGGGGTAAATGTAATAATGTTTAATGAGACAATTAGAAGAGTCTCTGCGCTTTGCATTGCTGCGCCGGAAATTGTTGAGATGGATTTGAACCCTCTAATTGGAAATGAGAGAGGGTTAACGGCTATTGATGTTAAAATTAGAATAGAAAAAACATCTGACTGAAATGAAAAAATTTGAAGAGACAAGAATTGGCACGTGGTGGAAGAATCTTGACCCTTCATACAAAGGGCTGGTGATAATAGGAATAATTTGCATTATAGGTATTATAATCAGATGGCGCTATGTGCTTGGAGGCATTGCAAAAGGCTTTGGGCATTATGCCGGATATGCTGATTAACAAGAAAATATATTAATAGATTCAATATACATTAACAATTAAATAACAATTTATATGGCAATGAAAGGTACTATAGTGGCTGACAAAGAACGCTGCAAAGGATGCGGTCTTTGCGTGGCCAACTGCCCTACCAAGTCAATTGAGCTTGCTAAGGAAGTGAATGGCAGAGGGTATCACTTTGTAACACTAGTGAATCCCGATACCTGCGTTGGTTGCACAAATTGTGCAACAATGTGTCCGGACTCTGTTATTACGGTTTACAGAGTCAAAATCTAAACATTAACCGAAAAACATTTTAATTATGGCAGAGAAAATATTGATGAAAGGAAACGAGGCAATCGCCTATGGCGCAATTAGAAGCGGCGTTGACGGTTACTTTGGATATCCTATCACTCCGCAGAGCGAAGTGATGGAAACACTTATGGAACAGAAACCTTGGGAAACCACGGGAATGGTTGTGCTTCAGGCAGAAAGTGAAGTTGCATCTATCAACATGGTTTACGGCGGCGCTTGCACCGGTAAAAAATCTATGACATCAACCAGCAGCCCCGGCTTCAGCTTGATGTGCGAAGGGCTTAGCTATCTTGCAGGTACAGAGTTACCTTGTCTGGTTGTAAATGTAATGAGAGGAGGTCCGGGACTGGGCACAATCCAGCCTAGCCAATCTGATTATTTTCAGGCAGTTAAAGGAGGCGGACACGGAGACTATCATTTAATAGTTCTTGCACCTGCTTCTGTTCAGGATATGTATGATTATGTAGATCAGGCTTTTGAACTTGCATTAAAATATAGAAATCCTGCATGCATTCTTGCTGACGGAGTTGTAGGACAAATGATGGAAAAGGTTGAATTCCGTCCTATCAAACCAAGAATGACAGACGCTGAAATTCAACAAAGATGCGGATGGGCTCTTCTTGGAAAGAAAAACAGAGAGCGCCACATAATGACTTCATTGTCATTGGAATCGCCTGTTCAAGAAGCATTTAACATAAAGCTTCAAAAGAAGTACAGAGAGATTGAAGCAAAAGAATCTTTGTGCACTACTTACAAGACAGAAGATGCTGAGCATTTGCTGGTTGCATTTGGTTCTTTGAGCAGAATCGGAGAGAACGCAGTTGAGCTTGCAAGAGAGAGAGGAATCAAACTTGGTTTAATGAGACCTATCACCTTGTGGCCTTTCCCTGAAAAACAATTAGATGCCCTTGTTCCTCAAATGAAAGATATTATTTCAGTTGAGCTTAGCGCCGGACAAATGGTAGAAGATATTCGTCTGATTGTCAACGGCAGAAAGCCTGTCTATTTCTATGGAAGAATGGGAGGAATGGTTCCTAATCCGGAAGAGATTGTAGACAATCTGGAAAAAGTAATTAAGAAGTAACTTTTTAAATGATGAATGTTATGGAAATAAAAGATATGATTAAACCGGAGAACAAGGTTTACGGAAAGACCCCGGTTCTTACAGATAATATTATGCACTACTGTCCTGGATGCCCTCACGGTATTGTACATAAGTTAATTGCAGAGGTTATAGAAGATATGGGAATACAGGACAAAACTATTGGCGTATCCCCTGTCGGCTGTGCAGTATTTGCTTATAATTATATTGATATTGACTGGGCTGAGGCTGCTCACGGAAGAGCTCCAGCGCTGGCAACTGCTATCAAAAGATTGAACCCGGAGAAATATGTCTTTACATATCAGGGAGATGGAGACTTAGCTTCCATTGGTGCAGCAGAAATTATTCACGCATGCAACAGAGGTGAAAACATTGTTGTAATCTTTATCAATAATGCCATTTATGGAATGACGGGCGGCCAGATGGCTCCCACAACTTTACTTGGACAGATCACTGCAACAACGCCTTACGGAAGATGCGTAGAGCTAAACGGATATCCTTTGAAAATGACTGAGCTAATTGCAAAATTAGACGGCGCATGCTATGTAACAAGACAAACTTGCAACACGCCTGGTAACGTACGCAAGACAAAAGCAGCTATAAGAAAGGCATTTGAAAATTCTGCCGCAAAGAAAGGTGCTTCATTTGTTGAGGTTGTAAGTACTTGTAATTCAAACTGGAAACTATCACCGGTTAAATCCGTTGCATGGATGGAAGAAAACATGTTCCCATTCTACCCTCTTGGTGATTTGAAAAATGTATAATAATCACGACAGAAACTGTCGGGAATAAAAAAGAAATTATTATGAAAGAAGAATTAATTATAGCAGGATTTGGCGGACAAGGTGTTCTGTCAATGGGCAAAATTCTGGCATATTCCGGTATTATGCAGGACATGGAGGTTACATGGATGCCTTCATACGGGCCTGAGATGAGAGGCGGAACTGCCAATGTTACAGTCATTTTAAGCGACAAGAAAATCAGCTCCCCTATCTTGAGCAAATACGATAATGCAATTATCCTTAACCAGCAGTCAATGGATAAGTTTGAACCGACTGTTAAGCCGGGCGGACTTTTGCTGTATGATCCTAACGGAATTACTAGACTGCCGGTCAGAAAAGATATCACTGTCTGCTCAATTGAAGCTGCGGACGAGAGCGCAAAAATGGGCAACACAAAATTGTTTAACATGTTGGTTTTAGGGGCTTTCCTAAAGATGAAACCTATTGTTACCTTGGACAATGTAATGCTTGGTCTTAAACATTCGCTTCCGGAAAGAAGCCACAAAATGCTCCCTATGAACGAGCAGGCTGTTAAAACCGGAATGGAGAAAGTTAAGATTATTAACAAAGTGTAGTTCTGTGCGTTAAAATTTTTCCTAACTTTGCTTGCGGTAAAGGAAGGCAATGAGAAACGATACTTACAAGACGATTGAAACTCTGCAAAAGCTTATAGCTAGGCTTATTACAAAATATGAGGATGCAGCCGTCAACAGAGATGCGTATCTTGCTGACCTTAACCGCACAAAGAAGGAATTACAAAACGCTAAAAACAAGATTGCAGAACAAGAGAAAAAATTAGAGCACTTAGAGCTTGAACAGGCTTTTCTGAATACCTCCGGAGGAGATAAGCAGGCAAAGTCAAGAATTGGAAAGATTATCAAAGAAATTGATAAATGCATCTCACTGTTAAATGATTAAAGACAATGGCATTAACCAAAAACAAGACATATGTAGACATAACTGTCGACGGAAGACAATTTGGTTATAATGTAGCCCAAAGCGAGGTGGATTTGTGGGTAAAAGCTGAGAAGCTTATTAACGATGAAATAAATACTTTCCGAAAGACTCATAAAAAAGAGAGTAATGTGACAGATACTAACTACAGGGCTGATAGTCTTATAGTTGTACTAATAAAAGTTGTCATAGAACTTTTAAGGAGGGGAAGCGAATCAGATGAGACGCTTTACGCACTTAAGGAGATGAACTCTCAATTGGAGTCTTACATAGGAAAGAATTAGTAAGTTGCCGTCAGGCTCTGCTCTTTGCGAAAATCAACAGTTATTTAATGTTACCGAGCCACTCGGCAGACAATGACAGGCCTGGGTTACCCTTAGGGGGATTCCGCTTGCGGGACGTTGGAAGTCAAAGTCTTAACCGGAGCTCAAATCTTAAAATTATTAAGATTTTTCATAAAACAGCTTTGCTTGACGGCTTTTTTCTTTGCTCATTTTCTCTGGTGCATTCTGCTGTGTATTGTTTTGTAGCGCAAGCCGCAACTAAATACTATATATATAAATGGAACAAATTGACATCTTAACGCTCACCCTTTTGCTTGTTGGAGCAGCTGTAATAGGATTTCTTGTCAGCTACATCTTAATAAGGCCCATCGTTCTTAAGAGCAAAAAAACTAAAATTCTTGCCGACGCTGAGGTAGAGGGTGAAAACATAAAAAAAGAGAAAATTTTTCAAGCTAAAGAAAAATTTCTTCAGCTAAAATCAGAACATGAGCAGTATATCAATTCTAAGAATAATGCTCTGAAAGAGGCTGAAAATAAAATCAAACTTAAAGAGAATCAGATTGGCCAGCAGGCTAGTGAATTAGCTCGTAAAGAGAGAGATATAGAGGCCATTAGAAATAATCTGAAGAATCAGACAGATATTGTTGCCAAAAAGAATGAAGAGTTTGAAAAGATGAGGCAACAAGAAATAATCAAGCTGGAAAACATTGCAGGTCTTTCAGCGGAAGAGGCAAAGAAACAGCTTGTTGAATCAATGAAGGCAGAGGCAAAAACCGAAGCTCTTTCTTACATCAATGATGTAATGGATGAGGCAAGGCTTAATGCTTCCAAAGAGGCTAAACGCATAGTAATCAACACTATTCAGCGTACAGCACCTGAGACTGCAATTGAGAATGCAGTCACGGTTTTCAATATTGACAATGATGAAATTAAAGGAAGAATAATTGGACGAGAGGGTAGAAATATACGTGCGCTTGAGGCTGCAACAGGAGTTGAAATAGTTGTAGATGACACACCTGAGGCAATTCTTCTTTCTGCATTTGACCCTGTAAGAAGAGAAGTTGCAAGACTTGCTCTGCATCAGCTTGTTGCAGATGGAAGAATTCATCCTGCAAGAATTGAAGAAGTTGTTGCAAAAGTTCAGAAACAGCTGGAAGATGAAATTCTGGAGACCGGAAAGAGAACTTGCATAGACCTTGGCATTCACGGCCTTAACATAGAACTTGTAAAGCTAATTGGAAGGATGAAATATCGTTCATCTTATGGACAGAATTTGCTACAACACTCACGTGAGGTTGCAAACATCTGTGCAACAATGGCTTCCGAGCTTGACTTAAATCCAAAAATTGCAAAGCGCGCAGGTTTGCTGCATGATATAGGAAAAGTTTCTGAAGAGGATCCAGAATTACCTCATGCACTGCTTGGAAAGAAACTTGCAGAACAATACAAAGAGAAACCTGAGATTTGCAATGCAATTGGCGCGCACCATGAAGAGATAGAGATGACGTCATTGATTTCCCCTCTTGTTATGGTTGCGGATGCAATTTCCGGAGCAAGACCTGGTGCAAGAAGAGAAGTTATTGAATCCTATATAAAACGTCTTAAGGACATGGAAGATATTGCTTTATCATACCCTGGCGTTACAAAAACTTATGCAATCCAAGCCGGCCGCGAGCTGCGTGTAATTGTCGGCAGCGAGCAAGTTTCTGATAAAGATGCAGAGAACTTATCCGCTGAGATTGCAAAGAAGATTCAGAATGAGATGACTTATCCTGGACAGGTGAAAATCACTGTCATCCGTGAAACCAGAAGCATTGCTTTTGCAAAATAAACGTTGAAAATAATAGCTTATACAATACGTAAAAAAAGCGCCATGATATGGCGCTTTTTTTTTTACCATTAAGTTGCATAGCAATTGTCCTAAATAAAATTTACTTGTCAACAGACTTAGGTTTGCCGCCTTTGTAAATTCTGTTAACTACCAAGGCAATAGCGCCGTCACCGGTAACATTGCACGCAGTGCCAAATGAATCCATCGTGATATAAAGAGCAATCATCAGTGCCTGCAAAGTTGCATCAAATCCAAGCACGCTGGAAAGAACTCCAAGCGCAGCCATTATAGCTCCTCCTGGGACACCTGGAGCTGCAACCATAGTAATTCCAAGCAAAAATATGAAACCCGTGAAAAGTCCTATATCTGTGGACATTCCAAGCATCCACATAATTGCATAAGCACAAGCAGTTATCTTTAACGTGCTGCCTGCCAAATGGATAGTAGCACATAACGGAACGGTAAACGCAGCAAGATCTGGATCAACTCCATTCTTTTTTGTCTGAGCCAATGTGACCGGAATCGTTGCAGCAGATGACTGAGTGCCAAGGGCTGTGAAATAGGCCGGAAGCATTGTCAACAAAGCTTTTAGAGGATTCTTGTGCGCAATTGAACCCGCAACGCTAAACTGAATCAGCAGCAGAGCAACGTGCATAATAAAGATGATAATGATGACCTTTAAGAAGAGCTTAAGTATTGTACTAACCTGCCCTTCCACTCCCATCTTAAGAAAAATACCAAAAATGAAAAGAGGAAGAAGAGGTATTATCGCTTTCTTAATCAGCCAGTCAACAATATCCTTAAAATCTTTTAAAACATTTGTTAAAGCATTTCCATTAATAATTGAAGCGCCAAGTCCAAGAATGAAAGCTAAAATCAGAGCGCTCATTACTCCAAAAACGGGAGGCATCTCAATAGTAAAGAAAGGCATAATGGAATTGGGAGAAGTTGTGGCAATCTGGGTAAAATTTGGATCCTTCACCAACACAAGAGGATATGACCATCTGCATATAAAATAAGAGAAATAGCCGGCAAAAAGGGTTGAACCATAAGCAATTGCAACTGTTATTAAAAGCAGCTTTCCAGCCCCTTTTCCTAAATCCGCTATCCCTGGAGCAACAAGCCCAAGTATGATAAGAGGTATTGTGAAATTTAGAAAATTGCCAAATAATCCGTTAAAAGTAACAAACACTTTTGTTGCCCAAATAGGAAAGAAATAAGAACATCCAATACCAAGTGCAATTGCAATTAAGACCCGTACCAGAAGACCAACATGAAACTTCTTTTTCATTAAATATTATTTTTATCACCCGTTTTAACATTCATTTTACTCCACACGTAAGCTATGTACCATACTACAAATGGTACGACTATGGAGACATACGCCATTACCTTAAGTGTGTAGAAGCTAGAGGAACTATTATACAGGGTGAGTGAACTCTGTGGATCAAACAATGACGGATAATATGCCGTGTCATTAAAGCCGGCGCTAAGCAAGATTGCCCAAACAGCAAATACAACACCAAAGCCTACTACATAAAAAGCATGCTTGTTAAATGGACATTGTGAGGCTGGATCTATGCCGCATTTTTTACAAAGAGCGCATCTGCCGTGAGTGCAGAATATAGCACCTGCAAGACCCGCAAGAACCATAACAACACCAACAAGCAGCAAAACCATAATCCATGGTACTTGCAGCATATTATGCAGATAAACATGAGCTTCCGGAATAATCCGGCCGCTGGCCCCTGGCTGTCCTCCAGTTACATTTACCGCATTTGCAACATTAACTCTGTAGCCCTGCATCATAAATAAATCGTAAACAAAAACTACAAATAAAACCACAAAACCCAAGGCGCTAATCTTTAGCTGAACGCTTGCTCTTTGAGCCAGCTGTTCTGCATCCTCCCCACCTATTCTTCTGCACTGATTAATTGTGTATAAAAGTCCAAGAGTACGTGCAGCAAACAAAACAGTGACTCCCAGAAGAATATTTACGGGATTGCAAATAAGTTCCAGTCCTTTCCAATCATTTGTCCAATAAGAAATTACGTTGGCTGATTGGATTGTAATATTCATCTTGTCCACATTAAAATTTGCTCCGGTAAAAAAGCTCCCGACAGCTACCCCAAGAAGTATTGTGCCCAGCCATCCATTAATCATCAGCAGAGCGTCATAGACTCTTTTGCCAAGCAGGTTATGCTCTTTATTCCTGAATTCATAAGAGAATGCCTGAACTACAAATACCAGGAGGATAAAAATCCACAGCCAGTATGCGCCTCCAAAGCTTGTTGAATAAAATAATGGAAATGAAGCAAATGCAGCACCGCCAAAAGTAATAAGCGTAGTATAAGTAATCTCCCATTTATGCCCAAAAATGGTCAGGAGAAGATTCCTCTGATTTTCATTCTTTGCCGTTCCGTATAGAAGAGTCTGTCCTCCTTGAACAAACATGAGAAATACAAGCAAAGCTCCCAAAAGGGAAACCAGAGCCCACCAATATAGTTGCAGAAAATGATATGTTGTCATAGTTATAATCTTTTAGTAATCAAACAAATAAATTACAGTCAATAATTGTTTACCATTTGATTCCATCAGGTCCTTTTCCTATCTGATTGAATATAATTCTAAGTTCTGCAATAAGAAGAGTTGTAAACAGAACAAGGAATATGATAAAAGTAGTATAGACATTGCTAGCAGAAACACCTGATACGGCGGCATTTACTGGCAGCAAATCTTGAATCGTCCAAGGCTGCCTTCCAATTTCAGCAACCACCCATCCGCATTCTCCGCAGATGTAAGCCAGCGGAACGGAGATGATTGCTATGACAAGGAACCATTTGTTTTTCTCCAGATTCCATCTCTTTCCGTCATCTTGCTTGTCCCATGCCTGACCATCTTTGCGTGACATCAACAAGCTGATAATCAAGAATAATAAGAAGTACCCTGCAAGGCAAACCATAACCCTGAAAGAGTAAAATGTTGCAGCAACGGGAGGAATGCTCTCTTCTGGATTTTTCATATATCCGTATCCAAAATTTTCAAAATTTTCATCAAAAACCTTTTTAGTCTCATCTAAAAATTTTTGTCCGTTGGCCCCTCTTTCTGTCTGATCTTTAATCTGGTTGTAAACCTCAAGAGCTTTAATTGCAATTCTTCCGCTCTTAACTTTTTCCGCAAACGGGATGGCAACTTTTGTGGAACCATCGGGAGCCATATATTCATATCCCCCATTGATTATATCAGAAATACCTGGCACAAAGCTATTTGCGCTGCCGTTGGCAAGAATTGAAAGACCTTTTGGAATAGAGATATTAAACAAATATGGTTGCGCATTATTATTCCAAGACTTAGCAGGATTAATTAGCCCTACTCCAACCAGCGGTGTTCCTTTTTGACCATTATACAAACCCTCCATTGCAGCAAGCTTCATAGGCTGATATCTTGATACTGTTACAGCTGACTTGTGACCGGAAGTGCAAAGTAAAATGCAGGCTATCAAGCCAAACACAGAGGCATACTTAATACTCTTGCGCGCAAATTTCTGATCTCTGTTTCTAAGTAAATACCAGCTGCTTATGCCAATCACTACAATGCTTCCAAGCACAAATCCAAAAGTGATTGAGTGTGAAAATTTATTCAGAGCAACAGGGGAAAATGCAACAGCCCAAAAGTTTACCATCTCGCTGCGGGCGGTTGCAGGATTGAACTGCATGCCGGCCGGATACTGCATCCATGCATTTGCGGCAAGAATCCAAAGTGCAGAAATAGCTGCACCGCAGGCAGTTAACCAAGTTGATGTTAAATGGAAACCTTTGCTTACTTTGCCCCATCCAAAATACATCACGGCAAAAAAAGTACTCTCCATGAAGAAGGCAAAAATTCCTTCAATGGCAAGCGGCGCTCCAAAAATATCACCTACAAACCATGAATAATTGCTCCAGTTTGTTCCAAATTCAAATTCCAGAATAATACCCGTGGCAACGCCGCAAGCAAAATTAATAGCAAAAATTCTGCTCCAGAATTGAGTCGTTTTCTTCCAAAATTCATCTTTGGAGATAACGTACTTAGTTTCCATAATTGCAATAAGAAAACCAAGCCCAAGAGTCAGAGGAACAAAGAGCCAGTGATACAAAGCCGTCAGTCCAAACTGCAGCCTTGATGCCATTACAAGTCCCTGAGTTAAAAGCATATCTATAAAGTTTAAGTTGTTATTATTCTAGTTATCCCGACAGATTATTTTTGAATTCAGTTTAATTTTTTGGCTTTGTCAGATTCTCAATTACCCTTTCTGCCTTGGCCTCCGGCGTTTTGTAATTGCGCAGCGCAGGCTTAAAGAAAAAAATTCTGAGCACACAAAAAATTATAATAACTTTTATTAATATTATGAGCCACAAAGTCTTCCCAACATTCATGCTTTTGAAGCCATCATAATAAAATCTAAATACTCGCGCCAGTGAGTTCATGTCCTCTTTTTAACATGTCAAATTTAAGAAAATATAGCGTCAATTGTGGAGAAATTCATAATTTTACGCACGGTTTTTGCAGAATGCAAATTCAATGGCGCATGTAAAACATACTGTCGCGATAATAATTAATTAGAAAAAATACTATGAGTGAGATTAACAAAGGAAGAAGAAAAATGCTAATTGCAGCGGGAGCACTGGCTGCAGCTTTTCTTGTTGATGGAATCAGCCGCAAAGTTGGAGCCGCAGAAAGAATTGCGGAAAACGCTGAACCTCAAGACCCTCAAGAGCCACAACATCACCAGGGCGGTCCGGGAGCAGGCAGACCTGCTTCACCAAACAAGGCAGTTTACGTTTCAAAGAACTGCAATGTAAATGTTAAGAAAGAGAGCTGCGGAAAATGCGCAGAGGTATGCCCCAAAAAAGCCATTACAATGGTTGCAAATCCAAAGAATAAAAAACTTCAAATTCCTGCCATCAACGATGACTTGTGTATTGGTTGCGGAAAGTGCGTAAGGATTTGCCCTGCAACACCTAAGGCTTTAGAAATTTGGAACAAGAAGACAAATAAAAAATTGATGTAATAAATAGCACGCCGTAATACTAAATGTTACGGCGTTATTTTTACGACATTAGAACAATACTTAAGAATAAGATCACGATGGGTTATAAATATCATGGTCTTATTTCTTTGATTATCAAGAAGACGCTGAATAAGCGTCTTTTCTGTTTCTGCATCCAGAGATGAACTGAATTCATCCAAAAGCATAATACTGCCTTTGCGCAGCAGGCCACGCGCAATCGCAATGCGCTGAGCCTGACCCTCACTAAGCCCGGCTCCAAGTTCTCCGCATCTGGAATCCAGCCCCTGAGGAAGTTCCTTAACAAAATCTGCCGCAGCTTCATGAAGCGCCGCATACATCTGGTCATCAGAGGCTTCTGAATCTCCAAGCAAAAGATTATCTCTTATTGTTCCGCTCAAAAGGCTGTTGCCCTGAGGTACATACACAAAATTGCAACGGCCGGAAACGTCTGATTTAATGGATGTTCCGTCGGGGGTATAAAGGACAATATTCCCATCTTGCGGGTGCAAAAGGGAGAGCATAAGCCTTATCATTGTACTCTTTCCAGAACCCGTCTCACCTATAACTGCTGTTCTGCTTCCAGGTTTAAAATCATGAGAAAAATTATTAAAAATATCCCTGTCCCCCTTTGGGTATCTGAAAGTTACATTGTCCATGCGAACACCTGCCACACCGAAAAGTCTGCATGAGCCATTGCTTTCTTCCTCCGGAATTGCCTCCAATTCAGCAAGTCTGTCAATTGAGGTTGTAGCGCTAACAAATGCAGGAACCTGCTTTGCAAGGTCCACGGTAGGACGCTGGATTTGTCCAACCAGCTGCAAGAAAGCCGCCATCACGCCAAAGGTAATTGCACCGATATGAAGATTAATTATTCCCCACATGAACGCAACCATATATCCTGTCACAAACCCAAGGGCCACTAAAGACTTGGCAGACAGGCTAAAACGCGTGCGCTTCATTGTCTGTCCATATAACGTATCTTGCTGGCCTTCCAGTTTCTGCCCCATTGTCCCACTCTGCTCCATGCTCTGAATTACAACACGATGCTGCAAACTCTCCTGCAAAATGCTCTGCACTTTGCTATCTGTTGAACGGATATCAGAAGTCATGCGGCGCATTCTCTTTATATAGAACTTACTGAAAATCAGAAAGACAGGCATTATAAGCAATATGACAAGCGCCAGCTTTGGACTCATTAGCGCAAGAAAAACAAATGCCGCAATCAGTTGAACTGCAGTGACTAATGAGTTAGTAAATGAGTTGCACAAAGTATCTGTGATGACTCTAACATCCTCCTCCAGACGGTTTAGCATATCTCCGCTATGGAATTTTTCATTCCCTTCCCAACTTGAATTCATAAGATGTCCAAAAATAGAACGTCTGGTGCTATTCTTCATCTTGATTTCTGTTTGCCTTCCAAGCCATGAAGAATAAATGTCCGTGAAAATCTCCAGCAAGATAAAAAACACTAAAACAGCACCATAGAGATACAATGCTTCATTTGATACGCTTTTATTTTGCGTAGCAAGGTCTATTAAAATTTTGCTATAATATATAAAACACAGACCCGCCGCAACCCCAACTAGTCCCAACAAACCATTGATACACAATCTTCCGCGTATGCCTTTTGAGGCGCTCCACATCCAGAATGCGTAATGTTTTATTTTACTATAATTAATTGTTTCCACTATTAAAACAGAATCGTGATCCCATCTCGATTTAGGACCACGCATTATTAGAAAAATCAGCTTTTTTTGTTTTTACTTGATCTGTCTCATTTCCATTCCTCCGTATTTACCTCGCCAATGATATAGGGTGCCTTTCGATATGCCATGTTCCCTGCATATGATTTCCGACGAAATGCCTCCCTCCAGATCCTTTACCGCTTTAATGATTGCACTTTCACTGTGTTTGGACTTTCTCATATTACTACCCTTTAAACTTTAAAGTTAACATTTTGTTCAATTATCTACCGTCCAGTTTTCGGGGAGGGCTACATTAGAATAAAATCACCTATAAAGAATACCGGAGTCTTTATCTTCATTATTCATTTTTAATTTCATGCTGTTTTGGGTCTTTCCAAACGAAAAATTATACACAAAATTTATATAAATCATATTTGCATTATTGACTATACGCTCAGTTTCTATCTTGGATACGACAGATGTATCAGAAGTCATAGTAGTCTGCTTCCATGAATTATAGAACGGATATCTGATGCCAGCCATAATCGTCATATTTTTAAAAGGTTTATAGGATATTTCAGCAAATGCCATACTCGGTTCGGTTTTGATGGTTTGCCCAATAAGAGTTTTTTTCTCCATTTGATAGAACATTTGTCCGCCCCATTTTTTATATGCAATATATACAGATGGAATAATGGTGTATCCCGTATGGCTACATAAAGTATCTCCAAACTTATTTTTTTGACAAGATACTCCAGTATATAGTCGCAATCGCAAAATGTTGCATGAAAGAGGGTACCATTGTAAAAATAAGCTAGTTTTAAAATTATTAGCATAATCCATATTACAAAAAGTCTCTATAACATCTTTACCATTGGATATAAAAACAGGAGCCATATCATCTCTGGAGTGCTCATAGGCGACTTCTGCATTAATTATGAACTTTTTAAAATTATTTGAATATGATAGTGAGATATCGTGAAGATTACCTGGCTTCAATTCTGGGTTCCCCACATACATATAGTTTGGATCTTTATAATAGGGGTTGTATGTAAGATTTGAAATGGAGGGTGTTTGAGTATTTACTTCATAGTCCAATGTCAAATCGGAATTTTCACAGATTACGTATTCGAGCATCACTTGCGGACGGAAATATGCAAACTTGTATTTTTTACTTTCCAATGTTGTAAAAACGTCGTCATCCACGCCTGCGCTTATATTATAATTCACTTTTTTCCACAAAATGCCAGTAATGCCCACATAGGAATAAACTTCATTCATCGTAATTTTATTTGGTCCGGATAGATTCTTCTGCTTGCTATTGTTGTACATATATCTAGTGCCAATAAATAAATTAAAATTAGATGTTTGGTAACTATACATAGCATCTCCAATCAGGGAATATTTATCTGTATTAATATTCGTTTCCGTCTCAAAATCTTTTATGCTATTACAGAGTTCCATATAGTGATAATAATATTTTGACTTATATAAAGTTCCAACAACATTCACAACAAACTCATGCTTCTTATTAAATGACTTGTTGAAGTATATGTCAACAACAGGACGCATATATCTGTCATTATCAGAACTTTCGCCTTTTTTACTCAACTCATTATTATCTATATCAGATAAAATATTTTGATAAGAAGAGCGTCTTCTATTTAAAGACTTAAAAGAAAGTTTTGTACTGAAAAGATAGTTATCAGACTTAGAATTATTGAAGTTAATTTCAGCCAATTGCTCTTCATAGGCATATGGACTATTATTGCCTATTTTATCTTCTTTATAAAGATGTCCTCCAATACTATATAGCAATGATTCATTTAGTAATCGTTTGCTATAATTGCGATAATTAATGTCGTATTTCACGCCCACCTGAGAATTCCCAAAATTATACTTAAAATTCACTACATTATTGCCAAAACCAGTTGTAATAGCATTTTGAGTATTCATAACCACTGAACCTCCATCTTTATTTTTCTTTGTCACAACATTTATCACAGCCCCCAAGCCCATGTTGGAGTATTGTACGGGTGGTTGAGTATAGTAATCTATTTTTGCAATATTTGATGGTAATATAGTAGATAGGTCTGTAGAAGCTGAAGGAACACCATTAATTAAAATTTTCACCTCCCTTCCATCAACGGATGAAACATTCTGATCAAGGACTTGTATCTTGGGAAGAAATTCCAATGCCGATAATGCGTTGCTATATTGCTTCTTATTTTCATCAGTCAGTATATATTCCTTCCTGTCTGCAAATCTTTCTATCATTTTGGCCGTTATAACAATACCCTCCAAAAACAAACCCTCTTCTTTTAGTACTATCTCTCCTATATCAATAGAATTGTTCAATGCGATTCTTGTCACATATTTAGAATATCCAATAAAAGAGACCTCTAAATTATAATTACCTGATGAAAGTCCAGTTATTTCAAATCGACCCAACGCATCAGAAGTACATCCTTTGCAAAAAAGGGCATTTTGCTGTGAGCGTATAACCACGGACGAGCCAGCAATGCTTTTTTTTGTATTATCTATTACTATACCCCTTATGCTAAAATTTTGGGCTAAGACTATGTCCGTCATACAAAAGCATATCAAGACTGTTAAAAATAATTTTATCCGCATAAATCTATAATCTTATTTTGATCTGGTAAGTTGTTGATATACTCATATTCCATCTTCTTTGCAATCTTTAAGATATCAATAGCTTTACAATAAGCACTTATACTACACTGACTACAATCACAACACTTTGAATGTTTTAGATATTGCAAGAAATTTTTATTTTCTAAAAATTTCTTGCAATAAATACACATATTTTTTCCAAAGGCCCTTTCTATGAATGACTCATCTATCATTTTATATTTACCCAGCATCAAAGATTCTACACACAAAAAAAAATTCTTTTCTTTTCCTGACAACTCGTTATTGGAAATGTATTCATTTATATACTTATAGGCATTGATATAGTCCCCAATAGCGTAGTTTAATAATGATAATACAATATTCCTATTGTAATATGTCCAAATGTCATGTGTATTATAGAATCGCAAATTACTATATGAATAGTGTTCATTATCAATAATATAATTAATTAATATTTTCAGAGAATTGATATCTGAATTCTCTAGATTTCGACTTGCCACATATATATTCCTCAAGACATCTATGCCTTTCATGTCATTATTTGAAACTATATTCCTAAACTCGCTCAGCCCTGGTACATATACATGGTATGCCGGAAACCCTAAAAAAGAAACATCTCTAATAAAAACCGTAGTTTTCAAACTTTCAAAAAGATTGAGCATCTTCTTGAAATCGTTATCATCTGATTCTCCCCATTTTAAATCGAACCCTGTAAATTGGTAAGATTCATCTCCGAATAATAAAGATATAGGATAATGTCCAGACCCAGTGGTACACGTATTAAACATTTCCATATCCTTTAAATTAAAATCTGATAATAAATTATTTTGTACCTCCCAATCTATACCTTTTAAATCAAGAACAAAGCGTCCTTGATATATTTCTGTAAGGGTTCTTTCTAAAGCCGTAATGGGTGAGGGATCTACTCCAATATGAAATTTATATCTCATATTGACTTTATCAATTATAAGAATACCAATAGCTGGTATCCCTAATCCACATGAGCAGTCTTTAATTTGAAAATCCCATTTATATTTTTCAGTAATAGCTTTTATTTTATCATAAATGATAGTGCCTTTGAAGGTATCAAATGCAATAGTCGGTAATGATAAGTTCTCAAAGTATATCTTTCTTATTACGTATCTCTCAAGGATCTCGCTCATGCCTTGAATAAGAGCTTCTTTGGGGGTGTTACCAGCACACATTCCGTTGGATGTGCAATTTGCGATAATTAAGTTGTGTGGAAGATATTCTACGCGTTTATTTTTAATATTAAAAAAAGGTAAAAGTGTTATTGGCTTTCCTTCCCAATATGACTCCATCTCTCCAATATTAGCCACTTTTATGTACTTGCGTATATAATCCATTTTTTTACTAAAAATAATGTTTTTCTCATCTGGAGCAAAACTATATTTTAATGACAAATTATTCTGCTTAATCGTATTATACAAGTCCGTATTTACATAGTTATTTGAGCGAGTTATTCCGTTTAAACGACGATGTAAAATTAACATTTGATTTTGCAATCTTTCCATAAATTCTCCGTACGCACTTGCTAATGAATATTCTGGATTCATGCCCTTTCCATTTGTTCCTATATTTAGCTCATCTAAAGAAAAATTAGCTATATTGATTCGACATGAGTAAAAATTACTTTCACCTATGTAATTGCTTTCCTTAGTTAATATACCCAGCTTATTATGTAAAATATTTCTAACCAAAGAAATTGTATCCTCAGGTTTTTTTGCTTTGTATGGTTTAATCCTTTCTAATTTCATTTCATTTCATTTTTAACGATCATTCTATTACCCATCAAATAATTAACAGCACTGTATAATGTAAAATTACGTATAAACGTCAAACATGATTTTTATAATAATTATGCACTCTATATACTGATGTCCATAACAAACACATCGATATAACATTTTCCACATTTTTCACCTAAATCAATAGATGTAAACACAGTGCCATCATTGACTGTTCTCACTTTCAATGCAATAACATATCGCAATATATGGATAGGGAGTTTTTCATTCAGTTCATATAAGAACGACACTTTTATATTTATATTACACCTCCATTATCATAAGCATGCATTTGAAACGAGTTCCTTAAAGCATATTTTATTTTCTGAGCTATTGAATATTTCTCAGGAATACAACCTTCATCATTTTTACGCCCAGAAAGCTCCCATATTACAGGACATTTACCATGACATATGGGAAGAACTTTACAATTTTTGCATTCATAAATATCAAATGGAGCATATGACAAAGATTTTAATACCAAGGGATAATTAGAAATAACCATATCCCCATTAGTATCAATAAATCCAATGGAATTCAGATCATGCCCATCATCAATATAAATAGGACATTTATATAATTTTAAATCTGGCGTCAGATAGTAGCCCTGAATGCCACTGTAGGCACAACGCACATGATATCCCTTTATACCCCAATGAAATGCATATGGCAAGTTATATAATTCCGCCAATTGTAATAATCGCATTTCGATATCGTAAAATTCCTTATGAGAATAGATTTCATTTTTAGGCATTCGCACTGTTGTACAAATAACTGGTTTACAAAAAAGTTGAATATTATTTCTATTAATATTCCTATTTGATAAAGATTTGAATAATTCTTCTATTGAAGGAAAATTTTTTTTGTCAACATTTATACGAACAATAACTTTCATTTTTTGAGATGCAATTTCAATACTACTTACAATACGATTAAATGTTCCGTCCCCATTCTTAAAATATCTGACTTTGTCATGAAACTCCCTTGAACCGTCTAAAGTAACCTGCAAAGAATATATATTACAATCACACATATCGTTTACAATTTTAGGAGTTAATAATGTCCCATTTGAAATGGCAGAAGCCACATAATCACAATTATTAACCTCACAACATCGCTTTATGTGGTAAGACAATTGTTTAATTTTATCCCAACTTGTCAATATTTCTCCTCCACTCCACCGTACTGTGATGTATTTTCTAATTTGCGATTGTTTAGCAAAAAAGGTTTTTAAGATTTCAAAATTTTTATCAGATATAAATTGGTTCTTCTCCTTTTCGTAACAATAATGACAATCAAGATTACATTTAAGCGTAGGCAACACCACCACCGATAAAAATGAATCGTCATATTTATCTTTAAGGTATTTGTACCTTAAAAAATCTTGCTCACTACAATTTCGACTATATAATATCTTGTTTTCCAGAAGTTTATTTATTATTTTTTCATTGAATCTACCGCCCGAAATACATAAACTTTTATTATCAAAATATCTTAAAAATCTAAACAACCTATATGATACTCGCAATATAGAACCACTTACAACATTATAGACATAAAACTGTCCACCTTCTCTGATAAAAAAATTGTACCTGGATAAATATAATTCCATAACATTGGTATTAATATTAACATAGGCGCGTTAGTTTTATTAATGCGCCTATGTTAATCTCGCATGGAGCACTATGACAAATTGTCGCTTACTGAAGACATCTGTTCTTGTAATCTTTTTGATTGAGGAACACAATGATTTTTTGAAACGTCACTGTGTCCTTCGGCAAGGACAGATTCTCCATTAAAAATTTGTTCAATGTCACCTTCATTGAACTGTTCATCCATGTCAATAAAAATCTTTTTTTTCATCATTTTAATGTTTTAAAATTAACTCACTCTATTAGTTTTTCAGTATTCGCTCATTTTTCTCAGTTAGGTATGAGCAAATTGCGATTTTATGATCTATTATAAAATACGTACACAAATTTATATATTTATAACTAAATAACAAATAATTTTATGATTCTTATAATTTAATCTATTTATTATAACATATTTGTTACTTTGGATTATCTTAAATAATGTCCACATTTTATAATTTATGATACTAATACGCCATAAACATAACATCTAAAAAATAAAAAAATCTGTAAGAAGTAATAACTTTATAAATTATTAAAGACCGATGAAAAAGAGCAAATTCACAGAGAGCCAGATTAATTTTTCATTGAAGCAAGCTCCGACCGTGCGGCTATGACATATGAAGTACCCCCAAAAAGTTGGACACAAAAGGGGGTGGTTTATGAAAGAAAGATTCACATTAGCAGACAAGTTAAACGCAATCAAACTGTATGAAGAGTATTTTCGCTGTTGCGATATGGCTTCGCTGATTGGTTGCCAAAAGTCTCTGATAAGGACTTGGATTAGGCGCTATAATAAGCGTGGTGTAAAAGGCCTTGAGCTAATGTTTAATCAGCCTAAATAATATTTTCTGAGGGTTAAGGCTTCACGCAATGTCATTGAAAAATCGCTACCTTTCAGAAAAGTTGCTGTGAAGTACAGAGTCAGTGTAAGAAGCGTAGAGCGTTGGTCAAAGCTAGCCAATGCAGGCGGGTATAAAGCTCTGAAATACAATAAGCAGTACAACAAACAATCTGAAGCAATGGGAAAACCGCGCAAGAAGGAGCTGCAAACGGAACTAGAGAATTTCCGGGCAGAGAACAAGTGACTTAAAATGAAGAATGTTCTGCTAAAAAAATTGAAGGCCTTAGCCGAGGAACGAGATGCCAAGCTAAGCGCGCTCGTGCACAAGCCATCGAAAGACTAAGGCATCAAGGGGATGGCCTTCGGCAAATGCTGGGGCATCAGAAGATGGCCAAATCAACTTACTATTATCATATATCACGTCTTAAAGAACATAATAAACATGAAGATATACGCAGTCGCATCATATCCATATTTAACAGGCACAAGGGCAGGTATGGATATAGAAGGATTACTGAGGAGCTGTATAAAGAAGGCTTTCTGACAAACCACAAGGCCAGGGAAAAACTGATGCATGAATGTGGGATAAGGTCCATGGTTAGGATAAAGAGATATCACTCATATACGGGAGAAGTGGGAACAGTAGCACCAAATATATTCGAGCGTAACTTCCATTCAGACAAACCAAACTATAATTGGACGACAGATGTTACGGAATTCAATATCATTTGCAAGAAGGTGTATCTTTAACCTGTGATGGACTTGTACAATAGGGAAATCATAAGCCATTCCATCTCGGATCGTCCGAATATGCAACTAATAACCAATGATAAAGAAAGCAATAAAAAAAATAGGATCACCGGAAGAACTCACAATACATTCAGATCAAGAATGGACATACCAAAATGCCACATACGTAAACATACTGAGAAACAATAATATAAAGCAAAGCATGTCACGCAAAGGGAGCTGTCTTGACAATGCTGCAATGGAAAACTTCTTTGGACTGTTAAAATCCGAATTGGTATATTTGCGAAAATTAAGTTCAAAAGAGGAATTCATAAAATAACTCAACGATTTTTAACGATATGTGGTCCTAAACAGAAGATGAACTATACATGGCTTTAATTGTATTCTCCATTAAAGAGACAATTGTCATAGGACCAACGCCACCAGGCACAGGTGTAATGTATGAACATTTAGGAGCAACACTCGGAAAGTCAACATCACCCTGCAACCGGAACCCGCTTTTTTTGGATACATCCGGAATGCGGGTAATGCCGACGTCGATTACAACCGCACCGTCCTTTACCATATTTCCTTTTAGGAACGCAGGTACTCCAAGGGCAACGATTATAATATCAGCTCTCTTTGTGAACTCCTCTATATCAGGCGTTTTGCTGTGACAAATAGTTACCGTACAATCTCCCGGTTCTCCCTTTTGCGAAAGAAGATTTGCAATCGGACGACCTACAGTATTACTTCTCCCAAGGACAACACAATGTTTCCCGCGGGTAGGTATTTTGTACTCTTTAAGCAGTGTCATTATCCCATAGGGAGTTGCAGGCAAGAATGTCGGAAGCCCAAGCATCATCTTTCCGGCAGATACCGGATGAAAGCCGTCAACATCCTTTAGAGGTGAGATTGCCTCTATAATCTTTTGTGAGTCAATATGTTTTGGAAGAGGAAGCTGGCAAATCAAGCCGTCCACAGAATCATCTTTATTAATTTTTTCCACCAATTTAAGAAGTTCCTCTTCTGTTGTATTCTCCGGAAGTCTCAGAACATCAGACTCAAAGCCAATCTCCTTGCAAGATTTCTCTTTGTTGGCAACATAAGTCATACTTGCACCGTCACTGCCAACTAGAATAGCAGTCAGATGAGGGCGCTTGCCTCCGCGTGCAACAATCTCTTTTACTTTTTCGGCAAGCCTTGCTTTAATTGCCGCAGAGGTTGCCTTTCCGTCTAATATCTTGTATTCCATATTATTATATTTTCTGTCGCGACAGTTATTCTATCTATTTTGATAGATATTCTGCGCTTGTTTAATGTTTGCTCGCATTTTGCATTTGCTGCATTGCTGCCATCCTCTTCCTCATTCCAGCAGTTCCGCCCCCGGCAACATTTTTCATCACTTTGCGGGTTTGTTCAAATTGCTTAATCAGACGATTGACTTCAACAATAGAAGTACCGCTACCGCTGGCAAGTCTTTGACGCCTGCTGCCATTCAGAACTTCCGGGTTCTCCTTCTCAAACGGGGTCATAGACTGAATGATAGCCTCAACGCCTTTGAAAGAATTGTTATCAATATCCACATCTTTAATTGCCTTCCCAACACCAGGAATCATACTCGCCAAATCTTTGATGTTGCCCATCTTTTTGATTTGCTGAATCTGCTTGTAAAAGTCATTAAAAGTAAACTGGTCTTTAATAAATTTCTTTTTAAGCTTGCGGGCCTCATCCTCATTCATCTGTTCCTGAGCCTTCTCAACCAAAGTAACAACATCGCCCATTCCAAGAATTCTATCAGCAATTCTTTGAGGATGAAATACATCCAATGTCTCAAGTTTTTCTCCTGAACTTATGAATTTAATAGGCTTATTTACAACGGCCTTAATAGAAAGCGCGGCACCGCCTCTGGTATCACCGTCCAGCTTGGTCAATACAACACCGTCAAAATCAAGCACATCGTTAAATGCCTTTGCAGTTTCAACAGCATCCTGTCCGGTCATGGAGTCCACAACAAACAGGGTCTCAGTTGGTTTCAGCTCTTTCTTAAGAGAGCCAATCTCACCCATCATTTGCTTATCAACTGCAAGACGGCCGGCCGTATCCACTATTACAACGTTATACTGCCCGTCCTCCGCAACCTTTAAGGCATGCTTTCCTATCTTAACTGGGTCCTGAACTCCTTCCTCTGTATATACCGGAACATCAATGGATTGTGCAAGGACCTTCAACTGGTCAATTGCCGCCGGACGGTAAACATCCCCCGCAACAAGCAGCACCTTTTGGCCTCTCTTATTCTTGCAATAGTTTGCGAGCTTTGCGCAAAAAGTAGTTTTACCGGAACCCTGAAGACCGCTAACCAACACAATTCCCGGATTACCTTTGATATTAATGTCCTTGGCCTCGCTTCCCATTAGTTTGGCAAGCTCATCATGGACAATTTTTATCATCATCTGGTTTGGTTTGACGGACTTTATAACATTCTGTCCTATAGCCACATCCTTAACGTCATCGCAAAAACTTTTTGCAACTTTATAACTGACATCGGCGTCTAACAAAGCCCTGCGTACCTCCTTAAGAGTCTCAGATATATTTATTTCCGTAATCTTCCCCTCTCCCTTTAACATTTTAAAGGAGTTTTCCAGTCTGTCTATCAGGTTCTCAAACATTTCTATAAACTACTAATAATTAATACTATAATCCCGACAGTTTATCTGTCGGGAGGAAAAAATATCTACTTTTTTAATATCTCATCAGAATAATAAGCCTTGGCCAAATCCCTCTGATTATACTTCATTGCCATTACCTGCCCATAAGCTCCGGCGGTATGAATTGCAAACAAGTCACCTCTCTGAGTCTCAGGCAATAAAATTGCATGCGCAAATTTATCGCTGCTCTCACAGACAGGTCCCACTACGTCATATTTCAAAGGTTTCTTATCGGAAGTCAAATTATCAATTGCATGAACTGCCTGATACAGTGCGGGTCTGATAAGGTCATTCATTCCGGCATCCAGAATTACAAACTTCATTTTCTGCCCTATCTTCACATATAAAACTCTGGAAATCAAATCTCCGCACTGTGCAACAATAGCGCGTCCCGGCTCAAAATGAACTTTCTGTCCCGGACGTACAATCAGGTGCTTATGTATCAGTTCAAAGTAATCTTTAAAGTTTGCAATAGGATTCTTTGTAGGATTCTCATAATCAACACCAAGACCGCCGCCAAGATTCAGGTTTTCAATATTTATATCATGGTCAATAAACCATTGCTGCAGTTGCTCAATCATCTTGCAAAGCATTGGGAATACGCTCATATCAGTGATTTGAGAGCCAACATGAAAATGCAGACCAATCATTTTGATATTTTTGAAATTTCTCAACTCATCAGCAACAGCTTGAAACTCCCAAGGACTTACTCCAAATTTATCCTCTTTTCTTCCAGTAGAAATATATTTGTGAGTATGAGCATCAATATCCGGGTTTACTCTTAAAGAGATTCTTGCAACCTTTCCCATTCCGGCGGCAAGGTCATTAATAACTTTAATCTCAGGTACTGATTCACAATTGAATCCAAAGATTCCAGCCTTAAGGGCTGTCTTTATTTCTTTATCTGATTTACCAACTCCGGCGTATACTATTTTGCTGGGAGAAAATCCGCTCTTTATCGCAAGAGATACCTCATTGCCACTCACGCAATCAGCGCCAAGTCCCGCTTTCTGAATGATTTGCAAGATTTTAGGTTCTGCATTAGCCTTAACGGCATAATGCGCATTGTAGTTAAATTTCTTAATGTAAGATGTGTAGATGTCCAGGGTCTTTTTAAGTAATTCTATGTCATAGTAATAGAACGGTGTGTGGATGCTACTGAAGGCTGTAATTGCTTGTTTTGTGATCATTATTAAATAAGTTAGTAAACTGTCGGGACAATAAAAAGAAGTCCCTTAAAAAATACGTGCAAATCTAACTAAAATTTAATAATTTTGCGAGCGCCGCTCCGGAACGTTATGCATATCAGCTAGCCGGGCCTGCAAAGAATATATTAATACTTGAAAAAGAACATTTTAATACTTAAAAAAATAAAATTATGAGTAAAGGACCTATTTCACAGTTTATAGAACACCACTATCGCCACTTTAATTCTGCAACCTTGGTGGATGCATCAGTAGCTTATGAAAAGCTTCTGGCAGAGGGCGGTAAGATGATGCTTGCTATGGCAGGTGCAATGAGTACCGCGGAACTTGGACTATCTCTAGCAGAGATGATTCGTCAAGACAAATTCGCAATTGTTTGCTGTTCAGCAAATAACATGGAAGAAGACATTATGAATCTTGTTGCGCACACGCACTACAAGAGAGTTCCTTATTATAGAGATCTTACTCCGGATATGGAGCAGGAACTTCTTGATAACCACATGAACAGAGTAACTGATACATGCATTCCGGAGGAAGAAGCTTTCAGAAGATTGGAAAAACATCTTGTTGACGCATGGAAAGATTCCGCCGCTAAGGGCGAACGTTTGTTCCCTTACGAGTTCATGTATAAAGTTATACGCAGCGGAGTACTTAAACAGTACTATGAGATAGACCCTAAAGACAGCTGGGTACTAGCAGCTTGCGAGAAGAACATTCCTATTATTATTCCTGCATGGGAAGATTGCACAACGGGAAACATCTTCACCGCACATTGCATCAGAGGAGAATTCCAAACCAGTCTTGTTAAGGGCGGCATAGAAACCATGATGCATCTTGTTGACTGGTATCAGAAAAATAATCCTAAGGGAAGCCGCGGAACCGGATTCTTCCAGATCGGCGGCGGAACTGCAGGTGATTTCCCAATTTGCTGTGTGCCAATGATGTCCCAAGATCTTGCATGGAAGGATGTATCTCTTTGGCAGTATTTCTGCCAAATATCAGACTCCACAACCTCTTATGGTTCATATTCCGGAGCCGTTCCTAATGAGAAGATTACATGGGGTAAGCTTTCCCCTACCTGCCCTAAGTTTATCGTAGAGTCAGATGCTACCATCGTAGCTCCTTTGATGTTTGCGCATATTCTTGGCTGGTAGTTGCGTTTAGCAACCATTTTAAATCCCGACAGTTTCCTGCCGGGATTTTTTTTTGCAAGTCATTTGCAGTGAAAATCAATTTGCAAGTCATTTGCAGTGAAAATCAATTTGCAAGTCATTTGCAATATTAATCATGGAAGTAAAAATCTTAAAGTAATGATAATAAGGCCGATAGGCCCGCGACCGTAGGGAGCGTGCAGCTCCGCGCGACAGCGCGTCAAACCCCTTGGCAATGCGGCGCTTTGTGCCGCATTGCTGCACAGTCTGCATAGCAGACTGTGCTTTAACTACTGATGTTCTTTTCTCAAAAGATCAAAAACGGTCTTGACCGGATTGAACGTAATTAGCGGAGTCTCAACAAACTGCGTATTCCAATTACTCATAGAACCATTCCACAAACCGGGAAGTTCTTGCGCCTTTATAACCACTCCTTTGTAGCTCTTTTCTGAAATCAAACCGGAATTGGGATCTGTAAAATCCATAAGGTTAAACTTGTTGCCCGCAAAGTTTTTAACTGAACAGACTATATCTACGGGATTAAAATGAGTAGAATTTTTGAGTGCGGCAACAGCCTCAGGATCAGATTTGTCTATCTGAGGACCTTCCAAGATTTGAAGAGAAGTTGAACCATCGGCATCCATTACAATGAACGGTCCGCCGCCGGGCTCACCCTCATTTTTAACCATTCCGCAAACTCTTATTGGACGATTAAGCTTTGTCAACAACATCTGAACTAACTTTGACTGCTCCTCAATTTCCGGAAGCACAACGCAAAATTCATCATTTAGAAAATTACGCGCATCTCTTATTGCCTTCTCAAACTCTTGTCTTGCAATCTCCTTATTCTTAGCTAGCTGCGGAACTTTTAAATCTTCTTTGCCAAGCTTTGCATACTTTCCAAAAACATTTAAGGCCTCAACCAAATTCAAAATTACAAGACCGCATTTATTATGAAGTTCTACAGCCCTGCCCAGCAAAATCTTCTTCCAAATTTCCGTCTGCTTTATAAATGTCTCTTTTACAACATTATCTATGTTCTTCAAAAAAATATAATCTGCATCTACATCATTTAGATTCCTAAGCAAAGCTCCGTGACCGCCCGGACGGAAAAGCAAAGTTCCGTCCTCTTTCACAAAAGGCTTATTATTCTTATCAACCGCAACAATGTCAGTAGCAGGAGATTGCAAAGTAAACATTAAATTATACTTACTGGAATACCCCTTTTCATAACTATCGAGAACCTTCTCAAACAACTCTTTAAATTTCTCTACATGTTCCGGAGAAACCGTGAATATTATTCTCACATTACCCTTAATATCACGCGCATACAACGCCCCTTCTACAAGATGCTCTTCAAACGGTGTGCGAACAAAACTCTTTCCGTTTTTTGTGTATTTATGGAATGGGATAAGCCCTTTTGGGTATGCGCCAAGGTTTAAGGCATCCTCATCAATCATCGCATGAATTATTTTCTCCCCGGTTGCAGCACCCTTGACATTAAGCTCAAACGGGAACTTTTTCCAGTTCTTTTTTAGATTGTCAATAGTCTCCAATGTTTTGGAACTTAGCTTGTTATCGCCATTTTTAGAAGCATTGTCAACTTCTTCTTCAGCAGCAAACACATCCTTAAACATTCTGCTTGCGGCACCGCTTGCCGGAACAAATTTGCAAACCGTAGCAGTAAGCCCAAATGCATTTTTTAACGCTCTAACTTTCTCCTCCTCAGTAATTACTTTAATACCGCCGTTAACAGGATGCTCTTCCGTGGTCTTTGGAGTTGCAGCCGCCACAATCTTTACAAAAGGAAAACCTTTCTTGAATCTTTCAATAGAACTTTCAAACTGAGCTTTTGATATACCTCTATCTTTCAGCTCTTTAATATGTGAATTCACGTCTATATTCATAGTTGCTTCTTAATTTTTCAAAATTTTCCGGATGAGAACGCAGCTTTGAATCCAAATCCCAAATTGGGAAAATTCTCAGCAGTTTCTCTGCAATTTCACCTTGGCTCATACTTGCAAAATTTATGTGCGGGGTACTCTCCGTTTTAACCCCTTGCACATCTTTTATACTCCCGACAGTGTATTTTTTCAGCTCTGGAATATCCAGGTATTCAGCCACTTTACGCACCACTGCCGTAGTGCCGTTAACCTTCCCTTCATAGGAATAACCGGCAATGTGAGGAGTTGCAATTGCAACAGCCTGCAGCAAATCTATACTTATGCCAGGCTCGCTATTCCATGTATCAATTACGGCCGCACACAGCTTTCCGCTCCCGTTCTCAGAACCATTTATATTATTAACATCCAACGCATTAAGCAAAGCGTTGTTGCTCATTACGCCACCTCTGCAGGTATTAAAGAAAATAGCGCCGGACTTCATTTTTGAGAAAAATTCTTCATTGGCCATCTCTCTGGTACTCTCATCCAAAGGGACATGCAAGGTTACAACATCAGAATTTTTAAGCAGGTAATCCAAAGAAAAATACTTTTTTCCAAGCCCCGCTTGCGCCGCCTCCTTAGGAGGGTCATTGCGCAATACTCTGAATCCCAGATGCTCGCCAAGAGCGGCCACTTTTGTTCCAACGTGCCCAACTCCAATCACACCAATAGTAAGCGGCCTATCCGGATACAAATTTATATTGTACTTTTCTGCAAGCGCAAATAACGCGGTATAAACATATTGCATGACTCCGCCGCTGTTGCAGCCAGGAGCGCTCACAACTTTAATCCCATGTAATTTGCAGTAATCTAAATCAATATGGTCTGTCCCGATAGTTGCTGTTGCTATAAGTTTTACATGTGTTCCATCCAGCAAAGCGGCATTACATTTTGTGCGAGTCCTGGTAATCAGAATATCAGCATTTTTAGAATCAAACTCACTGCCCTTTGAATAGCAAACATTTGCATAAGGCTCAAATACGCCCCTTATAAAAGGAATTGCATCATCAATTATGATTACAGGTTTAGTCATAGACTCTATTTAAGAACAAGTTTTTTAACATAATCCCCTCCCGCTTCTTCATTAATCCTCTTTATTATAGCCTCCTTATCCTGCATAAGCACATTGCGCACCAAAGAAGAACTCATTGTAATATAAAGAGTTCCATTTGTGAAATGTTTGTCCAGGGTAGATTTTGCAATGCTGCCGCCCAGAGCCTTGTCCCAGCTGTTCAATACCTTCCCCGCAAGCAAACCTCCCTTCAGCTGCCCGTTCTGCTCCAAATAGGAAGAAATCATGCTCCCTATTGTCATAGCCTTCTGTGTTCTTTTATTTGACGGCATGTATTGTAATATATTATCTAACTAGTACTTCTCCTCCGCTGACTTCAAACTCTCTGCTTTCTCCACCTATGCTGCGCACCAGCTTGCCCATCCTCACTTTATTGCTGTCGGTTATAAAAATTTGTCCAAATGAATCTCCCGAAACAAGTCCAAGCAAATATTCAACTCTCTGCATATCAAGCTTGTCAAACACGTCATCCAATAGCAAAATTGGCGCTATGCCTTTGTTCAGCTCCTTCATTATTGAGAACTGCGCAAGCTTAAGAGCAATCAAAAAACATTTCTGCTGTCCCTGGCTGCCGCATCTTTTTATTGGATAGTAAGGAGTATCATTTGCAGGCAAATCAGGGGATTGCAGGGGCTCAACGGTCTCGCTTATCTCAAATACAACATCATCCTTGTGAATCCCCGCAGTTGTAAACTTGAAAATTTTATCCCGCTCCAAATACTTGTTCATAAGGTCATTAAACTTCATCTTATCCAAGTCTGATATATATCTCAGCCTGACATCCTCTTTGCCTCCGCTAAGTTTTTTGTAAAATTCTGCCACAGGTCCCGACAGATTTTCACAAAGCTCTCTTCTCTTACTATATATATAGGTAGCATTTTCATCCATTTGAACATTTAGCGTGTCCAACAAATCGGATGAATATTTTTCATCTTTAAGAAGTTTATTTCTCTGCGCAAGCAGCCTGTAATAGTTTTGAATTTTTACAAGATACTCATTATCAACCTGAGAAAGCAGCGCATTCACAAACTTGCGCCTCTCCTCGCCGCCGGAATTCACAAGCGCTACATCAGAAGGAGACACCATGACAATTGGCAGAAGACCAATATGCTCAGATAACTTTTTATAACTCTTGCCATTACGTTTTAAAGCCTTATCTTCCAAAGTACCGGAATCATCTTTCTGCTGCTTCTTTGCAACAAGCCCAAGACTGATTTTATTTTCCGTACCGTCATCCATTGAATATGTGCCATTAAGAGCCGCAGAGACAGCTCCATGCAGAATAGAAAAACTGTCGGGAAAATGGAAAAAGCTCTTAGTCATTGATAGATAATAAATTGCATCTAACAAATTAGTTTTTCCCTCTCCGTTATTGCCGCTTATGCAATTGATTTTCTTTGAGAATGCCAAATCTGCGGAGGCAATATTCTTAAAGTTTGTGACTAATATCCTATTTAGAAACATATCTTGGCGTTAATGCTTACAAAGTTATCAAAATTCACTTAAAAAAAGGCATTTTCCATTTTGGCGTTTGGCAAAATGTTGTAAATTTGCACCCTGCATAAAAAACAAGGATTATGTCTAATAATAACAAGAACGCAAACGCTCAGCAAGATGCGAATGCAAACGTTGGAGAAGCCTTAACAAGGACCGAACAATTTTTTGAGAAGTATAAAAAGCTGATGATGTACATCATCGGCGGAGTAATTGTAGCTGCCGCATTAATAGCGGCTTACCATTACTTCATAGTTGTGCCAAGACAAAAAGAGGCTCAAAACCAGATGTTTGTAGCAGAACGCTACTTTAGGCTGGACTCATTCAACCTGGCTCTGAACGGAGACGGAAATGCTCTAGGTTTTGCAAAAGTTGAAAAAGAGTATGGTACAAAGGCAGGAGAAGCAATCTATATGTATGCCGGCATCTGTGAATTCCAGCTTGGCAATTATGACAAGGCTATTTCTTATCTAAAGAAATACAACGGCAAGGACAAGATTATGCTTGGACGCGCAACAGCTTGCATAGGAGACGCATACGTTAACAAAGGCGATAACAAAACAGCCGTAGAGTACTTTAAGAAAGCGGCAGATATTAGTGATAATATTTTCTCTGCTGCTTACCTAATGAAGGCCGCAACAAGTTATGAAGCCCTTAACAAAAAGGACGATGCTTTAAAGATGTATGAGAAAATAAAGTACAGCTATCCTAATTCACCGGAAGGCGTTGAGGTAGAGAAATACATCTCAAGAATAAATACAGAGGTTGAATTATTAAAATAACACGATAGATATAATCTATTAGTTAACAGAATTTTATGGGAAGAGCTTTTGAATTCAGAAAAGAGAGAAAATTTAAGAGATGGGGACACATGGCCCGCGTGTTCACCCGCCTTGGAAAAGAGATAACCATTGCTGCAAAAAACGGCGGCAGTGATCCAAACTTCAATCCTACTTTGCGTGCGATAATTCAGACCGCAAAGACGGAAAACATGCCCAAGGACAACATAGACAGAGCCATAAAGCGTGCTGCGGAAAAAGACCAGCAAGACTACAAAGAGGTTGTCTATGAGGGATATGGGCCTCACGGAATTGCAATTCTTATTGAGACTGCAACAGATAACCCTACTCGTACAGTTGCAAACATCAGAAGCTACTTCACAAAATTTGGAGGTACTCTTCAAACCTCAGGCAGCGTAGATTTCATGTTTGACCACAAATGCGTCTTTAAGATTAAAGACAGCGCAGAAAAGCCAATAGACATGGATGAGCTTGAACTTGAGCTTATTGACTGTGGCGCAGATGAAGTCTTCAAGGCAGAAGAAGAGGATAAGGACGGTAACGTAAATTCTTACATCAACATATACGGCGGCTACAAATCATTTGGCACAATTCAGAAATATTTGGATGACCACAAGTATGAGTTAGTTAGCGGCGGATTTGAGAGAATCCCGACAGTTGACCTTAAGAAACTGCCTAAGGATCAGATGGAAGAGAATATCAAGCTTATTGATAAGATAGAGGAAGATGAGGACGTTCAGAACGTTTATCACCTGCTTGATTTATCTGATATGGATGAAGAGAAGTAATAAATCCGGTATTAAAATTAAACAGAAAGGCCGCAAAAACTTGCGGCCTTTTTTGTTCCATTTTTTATTTGCAAGTCATTTGCAAGTGGTTGAGCGAGTCCGTTTCGTACGAGCAATGATTTTCTTCAGAAAATCATTAGCGAGAAGTAAGGCAGAGCGAAACACTGCAAATGACTTGCAAATTGATTTTCACTGCAAATGACTTGCAACTCTTAGTGAACGCGGTTATCAATCAGGCGATTGACATACTGCTGAATAACAGCCTTAAAAAATTCATCCTGACGATGCAAACACTCCGCATCCCTAATCCCGGGATTAGCTTCATGCCCATAATAAGGTCCCGCAGAAGGCTTTGTACCTTCACTAACACTGCCTGGAGCAAGCAAATTGTGCTGCAGAGTTGGATCCTTAGATAAAATATACACCGCAGTCAGCCCCTTGTCACCGCGGACAAGCAACGTATCTCCCTCACCTCTAACCATTTGAAACTCATCTGTCGTGAAATTAATTGCAAACCTTGTACGGTGCTTCTCACTTATTATACTGTTGCCAAAACCAAAAAACTTCCCCTTGTACCCTATCATATCCAAAACGGTAGGCATTACGTCAATTTGCTGAGTAACAGAAGTATAGCGTTGAGGTTTAATAAAACCGGGAGCATAATATATAATTGGAATCCTTGTATTTCCTATTGGATTTGCAAACTGCGGAGCATTCTTCCAGAATGTGCCGTGATCAGACGATAAGACAAAAATCGTTCTCTTAAACCAAGGTTGCTTAGATGCGTACGCAAAGAATTTACGCAATGCCATATCTGTGTAAGCTACAGGCTTTAACAAAGGCGTCTTACCTGCAGGCAAAATCTTGTCATATTTGGCCGGCACCTTAAATGGATGATGAGAAGAGACAGTAAACACACCGGTAAAGAAAGGCTCTTTGAAAGTACTTACAGTTCTACCTACAAACTGCAGGAACGGCTCATCCCAGATACCCCATGCGCCATCAAACTGAGAATCATCATTAAACTCTGTCTTGCCATAGTAGTTCTGCACACCGCATAAATGGGTTACGGCCTTAATACCCATAGAATTATCAGGTGCTCCATGAAAGAAAGCAGTATGATATCCAAGAGAATCAAGTATATAAGGCAGTCCGTGAATTCTGTCGTTAGCATAGGGAGTCACAATAAACGGAGTCAAAAGACTTGGAATGGAAGCAAGTACGGAAGGTACTGCATCAATGGATTTGCGTCCGTTTGCAAAAGCATTTGTACATAAAATTCCCTCTCTGCTCAGAGAATCCAAAAACGGAGTAAACTGCTTATTTAGAGATGGGTTCAAAAAATCCATATTCTCAGCGCCAAAACTTTCCAGAATAAGCACAACAACGTTCATTTTGGAAGGAGTTGAAGATGTGATATTTAACATATCATTGTTCAAGTCGTCACCAACGTCATAAGAGTGCATTGGCGTATAATACTTCTCCGCCTCTTCATAACTCTTATAAAAGTCTTGTCTGGTATATTTTCCTTTGCCTATGGTCCTTATCAGACAAAACGGAGTATTAAGCACAGCTGCTGTCTGAGTAGAGCGCTCCACGTATTGTCCTGCATTGCTGAGAGTTATAGGCCTGGTAGTTCTGGTTGCCCCGCCGCGCACACCTATAATGAAAAGAGGAACGGTAATAATAAGCGCAATGGCTTGTCTTATATAAAACTTAGGACCGTAATCCGTTGCATTATAGTACTTAACATCATGGCCTACGGTAGAACTATAAAGCGGCCTGCACTCTTTCCCGTAACTTCCCGATAGCCAAATAAGTACAATCAGAAATACAAAAGCCAGCGCAAATAAATACCAATACATCACAAAGCTATCCGCAAGTATTTTTCCAATCTTGACTCCGCCTGTAAATTCAGAGAAGAAAGTCATAGAGGTGCGACGGAATGAGAATCTGAAATAGGCAGTATCTGCAAGATTTACAGAAACAGCCAGGAAATTCACAACCACATAAAGCCATTTTAAGATTTTTTGGAACTTAGGCCTCTTTACATATGGCAATGGCAAGAAAGAGAGGAAGATATAGAGTATGTTGGTATAAAGTATAGCAGTGGTGTCAAATCTTAGACCGCCGCCCATCATTCTCATAATCTGTGAAAAAGATGGATTTTCAATCAATGAATAGTTGCAGGCTATGAAGAGTATCCTGCATGCGGAGTATAAAAGATACGCCAATACTAACCTCCATAGTATCAACAGATAATAATTATTAAACTTTAATTTCATAAAATTCTGATAATAGCCGTCTCTTTTGGGGCGTAAACTCATTATAAGCGGTTGATTTATTGTTCACAAATTGTAGTAAAACAACCTCTTTTAAACTTTGACAAAGGTATAATATTTCTTAAATTTGCCTTCTCATTAAAATGAGTAATTTTTTTTTGAACAAACCTGAGTTTTTATAACAATAATCAAAGATCTAATTATGGAATTAACACATATTGAACATTTGGGTATAGCGGTCAAATCTCTAGATGAAGCTATTCCCTATTATGAAAAAATGCTTGGCCTTAAATGTTACTCTATAGAAGAGGTTAAGGATCAAAAGGTTAAAACAGCATTCTTTAAAATCGGACAAACAAAACTTGAGCTTTTGGAGAGTACTGATCCTGAAGGTACAATTGCCAAATTCATTGAGAAAAGAGGAGAAGGTATTCATCACATTGCATTTGCAACACCAAGTGTTCAGACATGTCTTGATGAGCTTAAATCCAAGGGAGTCAGGCTAATAGACCAGACTCCACGCCCGGGGGCAGAGGGTTTGAATATTGCATTTTTGCATCCAAAATCTACCCTTGGCGTTCTTACAGAAATTTGCGAGAAACCAAATAAAAAATAAAAAAATAATAAATATATGAGTCAGCAGCTAGAAGAAGTAAAAGCGCTTATCGCTCTCAGAGAGAAAGCGCGTTTGGGCGGAGGTCAGGCAAGAATTGATTCCCAGCACAAAAAAGGCAAGTACACTGCACGTGAACGAATTAACATGCTCCTTGACGAGGGCAGCTTTGAGGAGTTTGACATGTTTGTCACTCACCGTTGCACAAACTTTGGAATGGAGAAAAGCACATTCCTTGGAGATGGTGTTGTAACAGGTTACGGCACAATTGGAGGACGTCTGGTTTACGTTTTTGCTCAGGACTTTACAGTCTTTGGAGGTTCACTTTCAGAAACGTTTGCACAGAAGATTTGCAAAGTAATGGATATGGCCATGAAAGTTGGCGCCCCGGTAATTGGAATCAATGACTCAGGCGGCGCACGTATTCAGGAAGGTGTTAACGCACTTGCAGGATACACTGAAATTTTCCAGAGAAATATTTTGGCCAGCGGCGTAGTTCCTCAGATATCAGCAATTTTTGGCCCTTGCGCAGGAGGCGCAGTTTACTCTCCGGCACTAACAGATTTCAACGTAATGGTCAAAGGAAGCTATATGTTCCTGACAGGACCTAAAGTTGTTAAATCAGTTCTGGGTGAGGAAGTTACACAAGAGCAGCTTGGAGGTTCAAGCGTTCATGCAAGCAAGAGCGGTGTTGCTCAATTTGCCGTAGACACTGAGGATGAGGGTATTGAAACAATCAGAGAGTTGCTGTCATACTTGCCTCAGAACAATCTTGAGACCACACCTGAGGTCCCGACAGATGACCCTATTGACAGAAAGGACGATGTCCTTAATGAAATAATCCCGGACAATCCTAACAAGCCATACGATATGTATGCAGTAATTGCATCCATTGTAGATGACAGAAAATTCTTGGAAGTTCACAAGGATTATGCAAGAAATATAATCACCGGATTTGCAAGATTTGACGGAGTAGCAGTTGGAATTGTTGCCAATCAGCCGGCAGTACTTGCAGGTGTATTAGACTCAAATTCAAGCAGAAAGGCCGCAAGATTTGTCCGCTTCTGCGATGCGTTCAATATTCCTTTGGTTACATTGGAAGATGTTCCCGGATTCCTTCCAGGCACTCAGCAAGAGTACAACGGAATTATTCTGCACGGAGCAAAACTTCTTTATGCGTATGGAGAAGCAACCGTACCAAAAATTACGGTTGTTCTTAGAAAGGCATACGGCGGAGCTTATTGCGTTATGAGCAGCAAACATTTAAGAGGTGATATCAACTACGCATGGCCATCTGCAGAGATTGCAGTTATGGGTCCAAGCGGTGCAATTGAAATTTTGTATGGCAAAGAGCTTAAAGATGAGAAAGATCCAAAAGCATTTGCAACACAAAAAGAGAAAGAATACAGAGATGCATTTGCAAACCCTTATAATGCAGCTAAATACGGCTATATAGATGATGTCATTGAACCTCGCAATACCAGGTTCAGAATCATCCGCGCTCTTCAGCAGCTTGCAACAAAGAAACTTACAAATCCGGCAAAGAAGCATGACAACCTGCCTCTATAATTTTTGATATGATGAAAAGTTATTTCAAATTATTAATACTGGCCGGCGCGCTGCTAATCTCGCCAAGTTTGTTTGCCCAGAGTGCCATTGATATAAGAATCAATGAGATACAGACCAATGATCAATCTGGCATTACAAATGAAGAGGGTTTACACTGCGGGTGGATTGAGTTATTCAATTCCGCCTACGGCATGGTTGACGTATCCGGTTTCTTTGTCACGGATCAGCCAATCAAAGAAGGCGGAGTTAAACCGCCTCACACTTTCATGATACCAAAGGGAAATGTTGCCACTCAAATTCCATACAGACGTTTCTTCTTATTGTATGCAGATGGCGATACAACAAAAGGTCCTTTCCACATGAATTTTACTCTAGACAATGTCAAAACATTGTACGTTTATGCTCCCGACGGAAAGCAACTTGTAGATTATGTTCAGATTCCGCAAATACCTGCAGATAAGTCATATGGAAGAATTACAGACGGAGAGGGAAAGCATCTTCCTTATGCATGGAACCAGAGGTCATTCAGAAAAACATCTGTTGACAACAAAGTTCCTTCAAATGGAGGTTTTGCAATTTTAAAGTACCCTACTCCGGGACAAACAAATTCTACTGATCCGATTGTTTCAAAATCTCAGAAGATGGGCAAAATGGACCCTGTCGGCTGGATTCTTGCGGTTACTGCAATGTCAGTTGTTTTTCTGGGGTTGATTGTTCTTTTCTTGAGTTTTAAACAAGTAGGAAAGAACTCTATCAGACAGACCAAGAAGAAAGAGGCTGCCGCAAAGGGAGTTACAGCAGACAAAGCCAATATCAAAGCTGCCGTTGATGCAGATATGCCTAACGCAGAGGTTATTGCGGCAATCGCAATGGCCTGTCATCTGTATAGGCAAGAGTCAGAAATCCATGATGATGAGAGCAATATCGTCACAATAGAGAATGAATCAAGAAGATATTCTCCATGGGGCGAGAAAGTATACTTATTAAGAGAAACCCCTCAGGTAAGAAGAAAATAGCTGTCGGGATTTTTAAAATTTAATTATAGAAAAAATAGAATTTTATGAAAGAATATAAATTAAAAATTAACGGCACTGACTACGCTATTTCCATTGAGGATAGTGAAGAGAATGCTGCTAATGTGGAAGTTAACGGAACTCCTTTTAAGGTTGAGTTTGACAAACCTATTAAGAAGGCCGCCGCTCCGGTTAAGTTTGCACGCAAGACAACACCGGGAAAGGCAAATGTTGTTATTGATAAGCCGGCAGTTGAGAGCGCAGCCGGAGGCACAAAGGTTACAACCCCGCTACCAGGTGTAATTCTGGAAGTTGCAGTTAAAGAAGGACAGGCTGTAAAGAAGGGACAGAAGATAGTTGTTCTTGAGGCAATGAAGATGGAGAATGTAATAGAGGCAACTTGCGATGGTACTATAAAAGAGTTAAAAGTCAACAAGAGCGATTCCGTGCTGGAGGGAGATGTAATTGCAATAATCGGATAACACATTGAAGATTATGATTTTAGAATCAAATGTCATTGCCAACTTAAAACAGTTCCTGCAATATACGGGATTCGCCAATTGTACTTGGGGACATCTCATTATGATTTTGGTCGGACTGGTTTTTATATATCTGGCAATTAAAAAGAACTGGGAACCTCTGCTTTTAATCCCTATCGGATTTGGAATGATTGTAGGAAATATTCCATTGTTTCCCGGAATGCAAGTTGGAATTTATGAGGACGGCTCTGTGCTAAACATCTTATACTTAGGTGTAAAGAAAGGTTTCTATCCTCCGTTGATATTTTTAGGAATTGGCGCAATGACAGATTTCTCCGCGCTTATTTCAAATCCTAAATTGTTGTTGGTTGGAGCTGCGGCTCAGCTTGGAATTTTTGCAGCATACATTGGAGCATTGCTTCTTGGATTTACTCCGGCAGAGGCCGGAGCTATCGGAATTATCGGAGGCGCTGATGGCCCTACCGCAATATTCCTGTCAGGTAAATTAGCTCCTGATTTGGTTGGTGCAATTTCAGTATCCGCATATTCTTACATGGCTTTGGTGCCTGTTATTCAGCCACCTATCATGAAGGCTCTTACAACTCACAAAGAGAGATTAATAAGAATGAGACCTCCAAGACCTGTTCAACAGCAAGAAAAAATCATGTTCCCTATTATTGGATTTTTGCTGACCGCATTTTTGGTTCCGTCAGGTATTCCATTGCTGGGAATGTTGTTCTTTGGAAATTTGCTTAAGGAGAGCGGAGTTACAAGAAGACTTGCAGAGACTGCAAGAGGTCCTCTTAACGATATAGTTGTTATCCTTATCGGTTTAACCGTAGGTTGCTCAACACAGGCAGATAAGTTCTTGCAAATGAAGTCTGTATTGATTTTCGCATTAGGCGCAATGTCTTTCATGTTTGCTACATTCGGAGGCGTCATTTTCTGCAAAATTATCAACCTGTTCTTAAAAGAAGGAAACAAGATTAATCCTCTGATTGGAAATGCAGGAGTTTCTGCAGTACCCGATTCAGCACGTGTTTCTCAGACGATTGGACAACAGTATGATCCTACAAACTTCTTGCTTATGCATGCAATGGGACCTAACGTTGCAGGAGTTATAGGCAGCGCCGTTGCGGCAGGTATTTTGCTGAGCTTCTTGGGATAAAATTATTTATCTCATAGTAATTAGTTGAAATAAAGAATTTAAAACAATATAAAGATGCAAGACAAATTGCAGGAATTAACGGACAAATTGTACAAAGAAGGTTTGTCCAAGGGTAAAAAAGATGCGGATGAAATGCTTGCCAAAGCTAGGCAAGAGGCGGCAAAAATTGTTTCTGAGGCGCGTGAAGAGGCTGAAGCTCTTATGCTTAAAACTCGCAAGGAGTGTGAGGATTTAAAAATGAAAGCGGACGGAGATATTAAAATGGCTTCTGTTCAGGCACTTGCAACCGTACGTCAGAAAATTGAGCAGGCAATAACTGCCAAAAGTATTGCGGAACCCATTGCTAAAGGCTTGAGTGAAAAGGAGTTTCTACAATCAATAATAAAAACGGTGGTTGCCGCTTTTAACCCGGCATCTGGAAAGCATTCTTCATTGGATTTAATTCTGCCTGAGGGCAAAAAACAAGAGATGGATGCTTTTGTGAGTGGCGAGCTTGCAAAATATTGTAATGAAGGACTCAATGTTTCTTATGACAGGAACATTGAGAATGGTTTTAAAGTTGGTCCCAAGGGAAGCGGATATTACATCAGTTTCACTGACAAATCTTTTGAAAATATGATTTCAGAATTTTTGAGACCTAAGACCAAAAAACTCCTGTTTGGTGAATAATTACTACTACATAATTGGAGGATTGCCTGAACTTGCACCGGGCGGAGACAACAATATGTTTAATTACGCCGCTGTAAGAGAGGAAATCTGGAAGCAATGTTCTCCTGAAGATCAAAAACTTATTGAGTTTTTAGAGAAAGGCTTTGATGAGGAATCCCTTACAAAAGATTTCTATGCTAAAGCTCAAGAAAGCCATTGCATATTTATTAAACGTTACTTTAGATTGGACCGCATAATACGGAACATTAAAGTAACGTTTCTTGCCGGCAGACTGTTTAAGGAGAATGAAACGGGTAACAAAGAGCTGATTAGGAAATATTCTGTTGTTCTGCCATCTGACCATGAAGCCGGATTCAATGAAAAAGATGGTGCGGCGGTAACATTGGATAATTCTGAAACTCAGAATATTGGTGCAATCTTTCAAACATCGGACATTCTGGAAAAAGAGAGAAAAATGGATGAATTCAAATGGACCAAGATTAATGAGTTCACATCTTTTGATTTCTTTGACATTGATGTAATATTGGCTTTTCTTGTAAAAGGAAAACTTGTTGAGAGATGGAACAAGCTAGACAGAGAAACTGGCAAGGCTCTGTTTAAAAAGCTTGTAGATGAAGTGCGCGGCACCTTTAAAGGTGTTGAGTTTAACGCAGGTACAACAAAGAAAGTTGTGTAAAACTGTCGGGATAAAAAATTATAACAACAATAGATGAAAACAAAAGGTAAAGTCACAGGGATTGTATCCAACCTGGTATCCGTAGAAGTGGATGGTCCGGTTGCTCAAAATGAGCTGTGCTTCATTGACTTGGAAGGAGTCAAGCTGATGGCCGAGGTTATCAAGGTCAACGGCAACACCGCTTCTACTCAGGTGTATGAGAGTACTAGAGGGCTTAAAGTTGGAGATCCTGTAGAATTTGAAGGGCGCATGCTGGAGGTCACGCTTGGACCAGGCTTGCTGTCAAGTAATTATGACGGACTTCAGGACAACCTGGCAACTATGAAGGATGTCTTCCTTAAAAGAGGAGAATACACTTCCCCTCTAGATTCAGAAAAAATTTGGGAGTTTAAACCAATAGCTAAACAGGGTGATAAAGTAGTTGCAGCTGACTGGCTTGGTGAAGTCAAGGAGGGATGGATGCCCCACAAAATCATGGTACCATTCACATTTAAAGGAGAATACACTGTTAAAAGCGTAGCAGCGGCAGGCAACTATAAGATTCACGATACAATGGCTGTTCTAGCCAATGAAAAAGGCGAAGAGGTCAAAGTTGACATGACACAAAAGTGGCCGGTTAAGGTTGCCATAGAGGGTTATAAAGAGAAGCCGCGTCCATATAAAATAATGGAAACAGGTGTGCGTGCAATAGATACGTTAAACCCTATTGCCGAGGGAGGTACGGGATTTATTCCAGGACCTTTCGGATGCGGCAAAACTGTTATTCAACACGCAATTGCACAGCAGGCAGAGGCTGACATTATTATCATGGCCGCCTGCGGCGAGCGTGCAAATGAAGTTGTAGAGATATTTGCAGAATTCCCTGAACTTGTGGACACTAGAACAGGAAGAAAATTAATTGAAAGAACAATTATCATCTGTAATACATCCAACATGCCCGTTGCAGCCCGTGAGGCTTCAGTTTATACGGCAATGACAATTGGAGAGTATTACCGCGCTATGGGACTGAAAGTCTTGCTGTTGGCAGACTCAACATCTAGGTGGGCCCAAGCTTTGAGAGAGATGTCAAACAGAATGGAAGAGCTTCCAGGAGCTGATGCATTCCCTGTTGACTTGTCCTCTATCATATCCAATTTCTATTCACGCGCAGGAGTTGTTGTACTTAATAATGGCAACACGGGTTCCGTTACATTCATAGGAACCGTATCACCTGCGGGAGGTAACTTAAAGGAGCCTGTTACGGAATCCACAAAGAAATGTGCAAGATGTTTTTATGCGTTAAGCCAGGCAAGAGCAGACGGAAAGAGATATCCTTCAATTGATCCAATTGATTCATACTCAAAGTATCTGGAATATCCTGAGATTGAAGAATATTTCTCAAAAAGGATAAGCCCTAACTGGGTTAAAAACGTCTATAAGGCAAAGAACATAATACTAAGAGGTAAGGAGGCTCACGACCAAATCAACATTTTGGGAGATGACGGTGTTCCAATGGAATACCACATGAGATACTGGAAGAGCGAGCTTCTGGACTTTATTATTCTTCAGCAGGATGCATTTGATGCCGTTGACTGCCAGTCCTCTTTGGAAAGACAGGAATTCATGCTGAATAAAGTACTGGAAATCTGCGATAAACAATTTGAGTTTGACAGATTTGAGCAGTGCGTAGAATACTTTAAGAACTTAATCAACATTATGCGTCAGATGAACTACTCTGCATTTAAGAGCGAGGATTTCAACAAATATCTGAAGCAGCTGGATAAAACTTTGGAAGAAAATGGCAAATAACGCTTTTCAAAAGGTATATACTAAGCTTGAGGCAATTACAAAGGCTACCGTTTCTCTAAAAGCAAACGGGATCTCCAATGATGAGCTTGCAAAAGTTGCGGGACGTCTTGCCCAGGTTGTAAAGATAAAGAAGGATTTGGTTACCCTTCAGGTATTTGCAGGAACGGAAGGAATTCCAACCAACGCAGAAGTTGAATTTTTTGGAGAACCTCCCGCGCTGAACGTAAGCGAGGAATTAAGCGGAAGATTTTTTAACGCATACGGTGACCCTATTGACGGAGGTCCTAAGGTTGAAGGAGAAAGAAGACATATTGGAGGACCAAGCGTCAATCCGTATAAAAGAAAGCAGCCATCTCAATTAATCCCGACAGGTATTGCTGGAATTGACCTTAACAATACGCTTGTGTCAGGACAGAAGATTCCGTTCTTTGCGGACCCGGATCAGCCTTATAATCAGGTAATGGCGGATGTTGCATTAAGAGCAGACGTTGATAAAATCATTCTTGGCGGAATGGGACTTTCTAATGACGATTACCTATATTTCAAACAAAAATTTGAAGATGAAGGAGCGCTTAATAAAATCATCAGTTTTGTAAATACAACCGAGGAGCCTCCTGTTGAAAGATTGCTTATTCCAGATATGGCTCTTACGGCAGCCGAATATTTTGCGGTAGATAAAAATCAGAAAGTACTTGTACTTCTTACAGATATGACGCTGTACGCAGATGCCCTTTCAATAGTCAGCAACCGTATGGACCAGATTCCTTCCAAAGATTCAATGCCGGGTTCTTTATATTCTGACCTTGCAAAAATTTATGAAAAGGCCGTGCAACTTCCTGACGGTGGTTCAATTACAATTATTGCCGTAACAACTTTGAATGACGGAGATATTACTCACGCTATACCGGATAATACAGGATATATTACTGAGGGTCAGTTGTTCTTGAGGACAGATACAGATACCGGAAAGATTATTGTTGATCCGTTCCGTTCGCTTTCACGTCTGAAGCAATTAGTTATTGGCAAGAAGACAAGAGAAGATCATGCTCAAGTAATGAACACAGGTGTAAGACTTTACGCAGATGCTGCTAATGCAAAAACAAAATTGGAGAACGGTTTTGATTTGAGCGATTATGATATGCGCTGTTTGGAGTATGCAAAAGAATATTCAACAAAACTTCTTTCCATTGACGTTAACATCAAGATTGACGAGATGCTGGATACAGGATGGAAATTGTTTAAGAAATACTTCAAGCCAGAAGAGCTTGGAATTAAACAGAAACTTGTAGACAAATATTGGGACAAGGCTTAGTCCATTGTGAATATATCTGTGTAACAGTTAATTATGGCAATTAAGTTTCAATATAACAAGACGGCGCTTAACAACCTGAACAAGCAGTTAAAGGTTAGAACCAACGCGCTCCCTACTCTTAAGAATAAGGAGAGCGCACTGCGTGTTGAGGTGAAGAATGCAAAAGTTAAGAGCCAGAAGTTGCTGGATGAACTTGATAAAACCCTGAAATCATATGATTACCTTGCCGCACTGTGGAATGAATTTGAACCGGGACTTATATCTGTTAAAGACGTAAAGCTTAAAACAGAAAAAGTTGCAGGAATCAAAACTCCGGGTCTGGAAAAAGTTGAGTATGATGTAAAAGAGTTTGATTTGTTCAAGAAGCCCCTTTGGTATTCTGACGGAGTGGAAATTCTGCAAAATCTAGCGCAGATTGGCATTGAGTCAGAAATTTACAAAGAGAAAATGAGGCTGCTGGACTATTCGCGTAAAAAAACTACGCAGAAGGTGAATTTGTACGAGAAGGTGCAAATACCGGGATATCAGGAGGCTATCAGAAAAATAAAGAGGTACATGGAGGATGAGGAGAACTTGTCTAAGGCTTCTCAAAAGATTGTAAAAGAGAGACATGTGCTAGAAGAGGAAGAGGAACAGCTTAAGGACTTGGGTGATAAAGGAGAGCTTAATTATATGGAGGCATCAGAGATAGATGACAGTGAGAGATGATTAAGAAGATGACAAAATACTCCTTTGTGATTTTCCACAAAGATGTAGAGGACTTTCTAAATGGACTTCAAGAGCTTGGTTTGGTGGACATTACACGCAAAAGCCGCCCTATTGATGATACATCCAGAGAACTTTTTGAGAAAATTGCAAAGTGCAAAACTCTAATAAGAGATTTGAACATTGTAAAGAAGGAAGCCCAAAAAGAGAATATAACAGCTGATGAGCAAATCACACAAGAGACTGTGCAATTCTCAGATGACGGAACTACAGTTGAATATGATTCAATAGCGGATGAGGCTGCTATTGAGTATGTTTCAATTGCTTTTGAAGAGAAAAAACAGCTGGCTGCGCAACTTGCAACCGCAAAGGGTCAGGTAATTGAAGCTGCACCATGGGGAAACTTTAGTCCTGAGGATCTCACAAAAATCAGAGATTTGGGTTATACTCCGCACTTTTACTCCGTATCAGAAAAAAAGTTTGACGCGTCGCTTGCAGGCAAGTACCCAATGCAAGTTCTTAACCATGACCGCGATAAAGTTTATTTTGTTCTTCTTGCTGCAAAAGGAGAGGAGATAAAACTTTCCACGCCTGAAGCAAAATTTCCGGAAACATCTGTAAATCTGGCAAAAGAGGCAATAGAAAGATTCAATAAAGATATAGAAAGGAATAAGAAAATCCTTATTGATATGACCTCTAAGATTCCGGTTCTGGAGAGAGCCCAAAAGACTTTGGAGGAGAAAGCAGATTTGTATCTGGCGGGAGAAAGTTCAAAAAAAGCCCTGGAGGATACTTTACAGGTGTTTGAAGGTTTTGCCCCTACTGAAGATGACAAAAAGCTAGAGGAGTATTTCAATAATAATTCAGAAGGCGTTTACTTCCTAAAGGCTAAGGCAACAGTAGAAGACAATCCTCCTATTGCCCTTAAAAACAATTGGTTTAACAGATTATTTGAACCAATAAGCGGAATGTACATGCCGCCAAATTATGGAGAGCATGACCTTACCCCGTACTTTGCAATTTTCTACATGTTGTTCTTTGGATTCTGCCTTGGAGATATGGGATACGGTCTTGTAATCTTGCTTACCGGAATATTTGTAACGTTAAAAACAAAAGGAATGATGAAGTCCATTGGCAAGCTTGTGATTTGCCTTGGAATTGGCTCAATCATTATGCCTGCCGTAAACGGTGTAGTCTTTGGCCTTAGCCTGAAAGATTTCTCTTTCATAAAGGGAACGGCCTACGGCAACTTCCTTTTTGACGATATGCAGATGTTTTGGTTTGCAATCATCTTTGGCCTGGTTCAAATTGTGTTTGCAAGAATATTGAGCGCTATTTTCACAATCAAAGAAAAAGGAATCGTACCTGCATTGCCAATCATAGGATGGATTCTTCTAATAATCTGGTGCGCAATTGCTTATGCAAATTCAGTTTCCCACTTTGGAGTACCGTCATGGTTCAAGTGGATTGGTATTGCAGGAGCTGTTCTCATATTCTTCTTCACCTCAAACAGCAAGAACCCTCTTGCAAGATTCGGTTCCGGACTGTATGCGTTCTATGACATCACAGGAGTATTTGGAGACACTCTTTCATATATCCGTCTATTTGGACTCGGAACATCAGGCGGCTGCCTGGGTTTTGTTGTGAATTCAGTTGGTGCTCAGATAGGTACGGTACCTTACGCCGGACCGGTAATAGCGGCAATTTTCTTAATTGCATGTCACACATTTGTATTGCTGCTATGCTGCCTTGGAGCATTTGTTCATCCAATGCGTTTGACATTTGTGGAATTTTATAAAAATGTAGGATTTGAAGGAGGCGGAAGAGAGTACAAGCCTCTTGCAAAAATTAATAAATAGCATCGCGACAGTTAATCTGTCGGGAATAAAAAATGAATATAATTAATTAAATAACAATAAATTATGGTAAATCTAGCATTAATTTTAGCTTACGTGGGACTAGGCATTATGCTTGCCGGTTCAGGTATGGGAAGCGCTGTAGGCGTAGTAATGGCAGGTAACTGCACAATTGCCGGCCTAAAGAAAAATCCGGATATGTTTGGAAAGGCAATGATTTTGTCTGCTCTTCCTGCAACACAGGGTCTATATGGTTTTGCCGGGTTCTTCTTAATGTACAACAGAATAAAGGCCTATTCCGGCCCTCTTATGGCAAACTTCACCATCAACATGGGCGGTGCAGTTTTAGCTGCAGGACTTGGACTTGGACTTGTTGGCTACCTATCTGCAATCAGACAAGCTGCTATTTGCTCAAACGGCGTTAATGAGATGAGCAACGGACAAGATGTTTTTGGAAAGACAATGATTCTTGCCGTGTTCCCAGAGTTGTATGCAATTCTTTCATTTGCAGCAACTTTCTTGTGCCTGCCTCCTGCGGTTTAAGCATAAGAAAAAATATTTTAAATCATTCCGCCGATATGACGGAATGATTTTTCATTAAATAAAAGGAGTAAAATAAATGACATTAATTAAATCAATATCCGGCATTAGGGGGACAATAGGAGGAAAAGTTGGAGATTCTCTTACTCCAGTAGATATTGTAAAATTTTCTGCAGCCTATTGCGCGGAACTAAGAAAAAAATTTCCAAAGAAAAAAAGACTTAAAGTTGTTGTAGGAAGGGATGCCAGGCTGAGCGGGTCCATGGTACAGCAAATAGTCTGCGGTACGCTGATTTCCTGCGGAATAGATGTCATCAACGCAGGACTTGCCTCCACCCCTACAACTGAGATGGCTGTTATTTTGGAGGGGGCGGACGGGGGAATAATCCTTACTGCTTCTCACAATCCAAAACAATGGAATGCGCTAAAACTCTTAAATCACAACGGTGAATTTCTCACTGCCGCAGAAGGTGCTGCAGTTGTAGAGACTGCTGATAAAGAGACTTTTAATTTTGCAGAAGTAGACTCTATCGGGACCCTGGAAAATAAAGATTTTACGGATGCTCACATTAATGCGGTGCTCAAAAATTCATTTGTAGATGTTGCCGCAATTAAAAAAGCAAAATTTAAAGTTGTCCTGGATGCCATAAATTCTGTTGGCGGGGTCACAATGCCCAAGCTTCTTAAAAAGCTGGGAGTTAAATGCATAGAGCTAAACTGCAACCCTACCGGAAATTTTGCGCACAATCCGGAGCCTCTTCCAAAAAATCTTACACAGCTTTCAGCTACCGTGGTTAAAGAAAAGGCAGACATGGGAATTTCTGTAGACCCTGACGTTGACCGTCTTGCGTTTATGTGTGAAGACGGTACTCCGTTTGGAGAAGAGTATACTTTGGTCTCTTGCGCAGCCTACGTGCTGGAAAAGAAGAAAGGCCCTACTGTCTCAAACATGTCATCTACAAGAGCTTTAAGAGATATTACGGAAGCCTGCGGAGAGAAATATTATCCAGCCGCCGTTGGAGAGGTCAACGTAACAACAATGATGCATAAGGTTGGCGCCGTTATTGGAGGTGAAGGAAACGGAGGAGTTATCTTCCCTGCATTGCATTGCGGCAGAGATGCTTACATGGGCGTAGCATTATTTCTGAGCAATCTTGCGCACAAGAAAATTAAGATGACTCAGTTACGCGCAACGTATCCGCAATACTTTATATCCAAGAACAGAATAGAAATCTCAGAGCCAAAAGTGGTAGACGCGGTGCTTAAGAAAATTGCCGCATTGTACTCTAAATATGATATTTCCACAATTGACGGAGTTAAAATCAACATGGATGAAAAACGCAGCTGGGCTCAGCTTAGAAAATCTAACACAGAGCCAATTATACGTTTATACTGCGAGGCCCCTACTAAAAAACAAGTTGATGCTATTGCTAAAGATATCATTGCAAACGTTAACGCAATAATTAAGAAATCTAATAAATAATTAACTTTAAAATCGCGACAGATTACTCATTACCAGCGTATTCTGTCGCGATTAATATTTTGATATGTTTTCATTTAGGACAAGTTCATTACTGCAGCAGGAGGACTTGGTGCTGCATAAAGGAAAGCTTGGAGTGCTGTGTAATCAAACCGCATGGGACCCGGAGAATGGAGAATATCTCTTTGAGACTTTGGCCAAAAGAGGAGTGCTCAAGAGAGTCTTTACTCCAGAGCACGGTCTGTTTGGAGAACTGCAGGACCAAGTAAAAATGAATGAGACGGAAGTCTATAAAAATCTGGAACTCAAAGATGTGGAGTTTATCTCCCTTTACGGAAACAGCGAGGATTCTCTCTCAGCGCAGGCGGACAAGCTTACAGATTTGGACGCGCTTGTAATTGAACTTCAGGACGCCGGATGCCGCTATTTTACCTACCCGACAACTATTTACAATTTATTTAATGTTCTAAAGGACAATAACATACAACTGACCGTTTATGTAATAGACAGAGCAAACCCGGCAGGCAGACAAGTAGAGGGCAGCGCACTGAGGGCGGGATACCGCTCCTTCATTGGAATTGAGGGAATTCCTCACCGTCACGGACTTACAATTGGAGAGCTCTCATATTATCTATATAACAAGATTGGAGCTAAGTTTCCGTTGCACATAATATCTTACAGAGCATCAGCTGTAAACAGAGATTTAATGCCGTGGAGCATTCCCCCGTCTCCAAATTTTCCGGGCTTTTTCACCGCAACATTTTATTCCGGCCAATGTCTTTGGGAGGGGACAAATGTGAGCGAGGGGCGCGGAACCACCAGGCCATTTGAGATATTTGGGGCGCCATTTATGGAGAAATTGCTGATTTTCAATAAAGAACACAACTATTCCAACTGGAATGATCCTAAAAATCCGATTGCAGATGAGGGTGTTTACATGCGCTGGCTAAAGTTTATTCCAACATTCCACAAGTTTGCAAACGAGTGCTGCTATGGATTCCAGCTGCTGCTTAACCCTAAGAATCAATATAATGCGCTGCTCCACAATTTGCGCATAATGAGATTTGTCAAAGATAACTGTCCTGACTTCCAATTTCGCCCGGGGAAATATGAGGCCGGAAATGATAAAACCGCAATAGAATTATTGCTTGGAGATAAAGAACTTATAGATTTTGTACAAGGCAGCGGAGATTGGGATGAAGTAAAAGAGCACATTAAAACAGAGGAGCAGAAATGGATAAAGAAAACCAAGAAAATGCTGCTGTATGAAGATGAACCGCTGTTCAGAATCAAGTAGCAATTAGTGTAATAACTTGAACGCAAGGAGATAAAAATGTTACGATTTTTTGTTTCAAAGCAAAATAATTGTACATTTGCGCTCCAATTAAATAATAAAGATATGAGAAAAGGAATTCATCCCGAAACCTACCGACTTGTAGCTTTCAAGGATATGTCTAATGATCAGGTGTTTATCACAAGAAGTTGTGAGGCAACCAAAGAGACAATTGATATAGACGGCCAGACCTACCCTTTGGTAAAGGTAGAGATCTCCAGCTCATCTCACCCATTCTTCACTGGTAAGATGAAGCTTGTAGATACAGCCGGACGTGTAGATAAGTTCTACAGCAGATACAAGAAATACAATCAGAAATAATTTCTTGGTTTGACAAAGATCTAAGAGGCGCAGCAATGTGCCTCTTTTTTTGTGTAAATTTGTCCGTCCTATGGAGAAATCTGAAATAATAAAAACCATTGCCAGGCTTGGTTGCGAGTATGACACCGTAAGCCATTTCATTGGCAAAGACCCTATCATATTTCCGCGCCATTTTTATCTGCTGTTCAAAGGGTTACAGCCGGAGGAAACTTTTACCGTTCCCGACAGTTACAAGGTTCAGCTGCAAGATATTGAAATTGCAGGGATTATAGCGGCTCATCTTGCATGGGGCAGGAGAGCTATGATACTAAGGGATACCGGCCGTGCAATGGATGAAATGCATTGGAAACCATACGAATATATAATGGCCGGCAAATACAGAAATGAAGATAAGAGCCTGCACCGCACTGTTAAGTGGAGCGAATTTGCAATGATATGCGGAAATCTGAAAAGATATTATGCTGAACATCAAACACTTGAGCCTCTTACCCCAGACCAGATGAGAGTTCAGATTTTTGGTCAGAAGAGCGATTTAAAAATGCCCAATAAAAAAATCCACATGTTCCGCAGATGGATGGTACGCAATGACGGAGCGGTAGACTTTGGACTTTGGAAGACAATATCTCCGGCAGACCTGATTATTCCGTTAGATGTTCACGTTCATGACACCGCATTGGATCTTGGGATAACAGACAGAAAGCCATCAGATTACAGAACAGCTAAAGAAATCACTGACTTTTGCGCCCAGGCATTTCCCGGTGACCCTTGCAAGGGAGACTATGCGTTATTTGCATATTCTGTTGAAAACCCAAAACCTAAAAAGCCCAAGGCACCTAAACAAAAAAATTGTTAAAGCGGTACAAATACTAACTTGTGTCAGAGACACAAATGGCAAAGACCATTAAACATAATAAGTGATATCATGAAAAAACTCATAGTAATAATAGCTGCAACATACGCATTATCAGTTATTTCCTTAACGGCAGCATACTCACAATCTTTGCAAGTTGCTGCAAAAGACAGTACTGTCTATGCAAAAGTCTCAGATAAAATTCAGTTCTTTGACAACTTTGAAAGCGGAGCCGTAGCTGAGATAAAATTTATTTCTGTTGATACAACGGTCACATCCACAGGAGATTCCATACAACACTTCACTTATAACATAACCAGCCGCAAGGACCCTGTTAACCCTGTTGACAGCACACTGGACCCAAGCAGCAGATGGTACTACTTTCTGATGACTGGCGTTAAAGGAAAATCAGTGACAATCAATATGTTTGACACAGATTCCCGCGCACCTTTCTACAGCTACAACGGCAGAGATTGGCAGAGATATTCAAAAGACGAGGCGGCAAAAACAGATGTAACAACAAAGACTTATGAGAGGGATTCCGCATACGTTGCATACTATATTCCATACACCAATAAGTACTTGAAGGAGAGGATGGAAGATTGGAAATACAAAATGGGCGTTGCAATTTATTCCATGGGAAAAAGCAGGGAAGGCAGAGAGATGAACACGCTCATGATAACAAATACTTACATTCCTGACAAAGGAAAAGTAAGAATTTATATGCATGGAAGAATCCACCCAAGCGAGTCCCCTTCCAGCTGGAATTTGGATGGCATAATTGACTATCTTACAGGCAATAGCGCATACGCTAAAGAGCTGAGAAATCATGCTATTTTCTACATTCTTCCATTTGCAAATCCAGACGGAGTTGCCCACGGATACTCACGCTGTTCATCCAGCGGAGTTAACCTGGAAGTTAATTACGGGCAGCCAGACTCGCTTACTGAACCGGAGGTTAAAAACATCAAAAAATTCATAACTACAACAACTTACGGAGACAATCCACTTGCCATGTTTCTGAATTTTCATTCACAAGTAGCAGACCACGTAACATTCTGGGTACACAACGCAGAGACAACAACTCCTGAATACTATAAAGATTTAATGTTGTTTGCAGCCCTTAACATTGACGGAAACAAATATTTTGACAAGAATTGTCTGAGCTTTTCCAATATGAATTCCAAGTACTTAGAGGGTTTCTTCTGGGACAACTTCAAAGAGAAAACCATAGCGCTAACCTATGAAACTCCGTACACATTTTATAATAAAAATGAGGAGGGTGATTGGGTAACGCCTGAAAATTTAAAAGAACTGGGCATCAAAACAGTCTGGGCCATAGGTGATTATCTTGGCATTCCTAATCCCGACAGAATTATGGCGGGAGAGCCGGACAGCGGCAAAGGCATGGACAAAATCTGTGACTACAATTACTTGTTCTTTGGAGACGGATTCCTGCAGGCTTCAGAAGACGGAGCATCAGTCAAATATAAGATTAAGGATGTGCCGGAGGGAGACTATGAAGTGTACAAATGGACTGTCGGAGAAAATAAAAAAGTAAGCAATGATGGTGAAAACCAGTGGGTTAAATTATATGACCACCATCAGGACAGAATGGGAGATTTTGTGATGAGACTAGACGGGTTAACAGCCGGCACGCGTGCAGATGAAATCATGTTGCTTAAGAAGGAGAACCAATTACCAACTAACTAGCAATATTCTGCTAATTAAAATTTAATAACTTTACACTCAGAAACTTAAACTGCTCACATAAAATGAAGAAACCCGGTCTCTTTCTCTCATTCATCCCAGTTATTATTCTTGTTGCAATAATAATTGTCAGCATCTTTGTTTACAAAGGTGAAATCACATCCGGTCCAGCGCAAATAGCTTTGATATCGGCAGCCGTTACAGGTGCGCTGATTGCCATGATAAAACTTAAAGTTCCGTGGGAGAAACTGGAACAGGGAATGCTTGAAAATCTGAGTAATGCAGGAGTTGCAATTTTTATTTTGTTAATGATTGGAGCGCTGACCGCATCTTGGATACAAAGCGGCGTTGTCCCCTCTCTTGTCTATTATGGATTGGAATTGATTAGCCCTTCCGTATTCCTGATAGTTATTTTTGTATTCACGGCCGTAATATCACTTATGATTGGAAGTTCCTGGACTACAGTTGGTACCATTGGAGTTGCAATGATAAGCGCAGGTCATGTTCTGGGTTTTCATTCGGGATGGCTTGCAGGCGCAATTATTTCCGGAGCATATTTTGGTGATAAAGTATCCCCATTATCTGATACAACAAATCTGGCATCAAGCATAGCCGGTGCAAGATTGTATGACCACGTTAAATACATGCTGATTACTAACATACCGGCTATTATAATTACCGCAGCAATATTTACAGTTGCAGGCTTTACAATTCACGCAAATTCCAATATAGATGTGGCTTCACAACTTACGGCAATCAAAGGCACATACCATATTTCTCCTTGGCTGTTGCTGATTCCATTCTTTACTATATTCTTGATTATAAAGAAAGTATCACCTTTTCTTACACTGTTTTTATCTGCCGTGCTTGCAGCGGTAATTGCCTGTTTTGTGCAGCCGCAAATAACGGCACAAATTTCTCCTTTTGCTCTAAATGACTGGAAAACATATTTTTACGTACCAGTCAAAGTGATATCAAGTCACGTAGATATAGTTGCGGGAAACGATATGCTCACAAAACTTGCCTCTACAAACGGAATTGCCGGAATGTTGAATACAATCTGGATTATCCTGTGCGTCACGGCATTTGGAGGGATAATGGAAGCGGCAGGATTCATAAGAAAAATTACGGAAAAGATGGAAGTGCTTATGAAGAATACAGTAAGCCTTGTTTCAACTACAATTGGCACTTGCATATTCTGCAATATTACTCTTGCTGACCAGTATATGGCAATCATTGTTCCGGGAAAAATGCTTAAGAAATTATATGAAGAGAAAGGATATGAGGGAAGGCTGTTAAGCCGCTCGTTGGAAGATTCTGCTACGGTTACATCTGTACTTGTACCTTGGAATACATGCGGCGTTATGCAGTCCAGTGTACTTGGGGTGCCAACGCTTGTGTATGCTCCCTATTGTTTCTTTAACATAATATCTCCCATAATGTCAATAATTTGCGCAGCAATCGGATTTAGAATATTCAAATTCAACAAACCGCTGATGAAGTGGCATTGCGGAATAAGCATTGCAGAGAGAGATGCAAAAGAGGCAGCAGCCGAAGCGGCAAAAATATCTGTCGCGATGGATAAGAAAGTAAAATAATATAAATACCTTTGCAACCTTGCGGCAAAAAATATTGGCGCGCAGAAAATTAACAGCATATAAAAATTCAATAAACAGTATTATATGGAAATCGGAAATAACAAAGTAGTATCTCTGACCTACACGCTAACGGTTAACGGAAAAGAGATTGAGACAGTAAAGGCAGAGAGCCCTTTGCAATTTATTTTTGGATCAGGCATGCTTCTTCCAAAATTTGAAGAACAGATTATAGGAAAGAAAGAGGGAGATTCATTTGAATTTCTGCTTGTTGCAAAAGATGCTTACGGAGAGCCAAATCCTCAGGCCATAGTTGAATTGCCCATGAATTTATTTGAGAGAGACGGTAAAGTAGAAGAGGGAATTCTTACCATTGGAAATATGCTTCCTATGCAGGATAGTGAAGGCAACAGATTAAACGGAGTTGTAAAAGACGTTAAACCTATTGAGAAAAAGGTTGTTATGGACTTTAATCATCCGCTTGCAGGTGCAGATTTAAACTTCAAAGGCAAGGTAGAAAAAGTACGTGAAGCTACTGAAAAAGAGCTTGCTAACGGCTTGTTCAATGAGAAGGCTCAGCATTCTTGCGGAGAGTGCGGAGACGGCGGATGCGATGGTTGCAGCGGCTGCCATTAACATTTAGCCAGAAGGAGTTTGTAACGCAGAAGAGTTTGCAGCGCAGCGGCCAGAAAAATTGATTTATATCTTTCTGGCAACGTTAATACCGTCAATGGCAGAGGAGACAATGCCGCCGGAATAACCGGCTCCTTCACCACACGGATATAGATTTTTGAGCGTTATATGTTGCAGTGATTCAGGGTCTCTAGGAATTCTAACCGGAGATGATGTTCTGGATTCAACGGCAAGCAATAGAGATTGAGAGGTGTAATAGCCTCTCATTTTTTTGTCAAATTCCGGGAATGCCTTCTGCAACCTGCGGGCAACAAAATCTGGCAGAACTTCATTAAGCATTGCGCTGTATGCGCCAGGTACGTAAGAAGTTGCAGGAAGCGTAGCAGAAAGTTTGCCGCGTACAAAATCATCCATTCTCTGAGCCGGAGCTTTAAGATTTCCACCATTCATGGAGTAAATTTTTCTCTCTACGTTCTGCTGGAACTTTAAAACCTTTAATGCCCCATACTTCTCATAATCAGGTAAATCTTCTGGTTCAACAGATGTTACAATTCCGGCGTTGGCCCACTTGGAATTACGCATGGAGTTGCTCATTCCGTTAAGCACAACTTCCCCTGGTTCAGTTGCAGCGGGAACAATAATTCCTCCGGGACACATGCAAAAAGAGAAGACTCCCCTATTCTCAACCTGTGTAACCAAATAATATTCCGCAGCGGGCAAATAAGGCTGCCATTTCTTATGATACTGAATGTTATTTATCAAGGACTGAGGATGTTCCGCACGCACTCCAAGTGCAAAACCTTTGGCCTGCAAATCCCATTTTTTGTCATAAAAAAGCTGATATATATCCCTTGCGGAATGACCCGTCGCGAGTATTACAGAAGTTGCTACATATTCAAAAGTTGAGGCATCACCGCTATTACATGCGCGGCCGTCCGCTTCTGATTGGCTTTGAATATTCTGACATACAACTCTCCACTTGACGTTGTTTCCGGCTTTAACTTGCTGCAAATCAGATACTCTAGAATTAAAATGCACTTCTCCGCCATGCTCAATAATGCAATTGCGCATTGCCTCAATGATAGCGGGAAGCTTATCACTTCCAATATGGGGGTGAGCGTCTGTGATGATTGAAGGGTCAGCGCCAAATTTTACAAATTGATATAGCACCTCCCTGATATCTCCTTTTTTTGTAGAGCGGGTGTAAAGTTTTCCGTCTGAGAATGTTCCGGCTCCGCCCTCTCCAAAGCAGTAATTTGAATTTGGATTAACAATCTGTTCTCTAGAGAGTTTTGCAGTATCAAATTTTCTGGCATGAACATCTTTTCCCCTCTCCAAAATAACGGGACGTCTGCCTCTTTGGATTAAGGTCAGGGCGGCAAATAGCCCCGCCGGACCTGCGCCTATTATTATAACATCCTCACCTTTAGAACAATCTAAATAAGGCAGTATTTTAAACGGTTCTGGAATTTGCTCTCCCTTGACCGCAACCTGGACTCTGTATTTTGCAAGAATTCCGCTGCCTCTGGCATCCAGAGACTTGCGCATGATTTCAAAGTAAGAAATATTCTTCTCTTGCACTCCGCACTGTCTGGCGCACTTGCTAATTATCTGCTCTCTGGAGGGATTTTCACGCGCCTCAAAAGATACTTCTACTTCTCTCATAAATATAAGTGATTAATTATTAGAATATTTAACAACAGGCAATGTCAAAAGGGCCCTATTTCATCTGGGACGCTCTGGAAATTGGAGCAACATCAATACTGCAAGTTTCACCCTTGCGGAATTTGTACAATCCGGTGATAGCTATCATGGCAGCATTATCAGTTGTAAACTTAAACTCAGGAACAAACGTTGTCCAATGCCTCTTAATTCCCTCATTGACAATACGATTGCGCAAACCGGAATTAGCGGACACGCCTCCGCCTATGGAAATTTGAGTAATCCCCGTCTGTTTAACGGCCATTATCAATTTCTTCATCAGTATGTCAATCAGCGCTTTCTGGAAGCTGGCACAAATATCGGCTTTGTTATTCTCAATAAAGTGCTCGTCTTCTTTTAACTTGTCTCTCAAAAAATAGAGAAGAGACGTTTTAATTCCGCTGAAACTATAGTCAAAACCTCCAACATGAGGAAGTGTGAACTTAAATTTATTTTCGTCACCCTCTTTTGCAAGCTTGTCCACAATTGGACCGCCTGGATAACCAAGCCCCATCATCTTTGAACATTTATCAAAAGCTTCCCCGACGGCATCATCAATTGTTTGTCCAATTATTTCAAAATCAAGGTAATCCTTAACAATCACAATTTGAGTGTGCCCTCCGGAAACAAGCAAAGTCAGGAACGGAAAATGAGGATACCGTTTATCCTTGCCCTGTTCTTTTAAAAAGCAGGATAGTATATGTCCCTGTAAATGATTCACTTCTACAAGCGGCTTGCCGGTAGAAAGAGAGAGTCCCTTTGCAAATGAAACCCCTACAAGCAAGGAGCCAAGCAATCCCGGCCCCCGAGTAAAAGCTATTGCATCAACATTCTCCATTGTAACCCCGGCCTGTTTAAGAGCCTGATCTACAACCGGTACTATATTCAGCTGATGTGCCCTGGAAGCAAGCTCCGGAATCACGCCGCCATATTTTCTGTGAACTTCCTGGCTTGCAATCACGCTAGAAAGCAGATATTCATCCCTGATTATAGCAGCAGATGTGTCATCGCAAGAAGATTCTATGCCTAATATTATATTGCTCATACTTTAATTACGTATGCAAATCTACTGAGTTTTTTGATTAAATTTGTCCTTTAAGATTAAAAATTAAGCAATTAGAGGATGCGCCGCGCTATACATATCATTGGCTGGATAATTGTGGGCCTTGTGTCTCTGCAAATTATGGCCTATATCCTGTTGCAGATTCCGGCGGTTCAAACATGGGTGGCGCACCGCATTGTCAGCTCTTTAACCAAGGATATACACGGGAAAGTCAACGTAGAAAAAGTTTACATCGTATTTTTCAATAAGGTACTGGCAAAGAATTTCTCTATTGTCTCCACAGACAGAACTCCCCTGCTAGATTCCCTAAAGAAAAATTATCACCAGTCAGATACGCTTGTTGCTGCAAATGAAGTTGTTGCAACCTTCAAATTATCAGGTCTTTTGGGTAAAACCATTTCTCTGCGCTCATTAAAAATAAAAGGCGGAGTATTCAATCTGCAGGATGAAACTGATCTGACTAATAATCTCGACAGAATATTCCCTACAACAACCCAGACAAGCACCACCTCCAATCCGTCATTTAAGCTCAAATCACTGTCAATAAGCAACTTTAGATTTAATCTAAATTCCCCTTACAGATGGGAAGGAGACAATAAGTATCCTAAAGTGGCGGATTTCTCAGATTTACAGCTTAAGAACATTAGCATTAAGGCCAAAGACATCAAATACAAGAACAGCGTTTTAGATGCCAAAATATTAAACATCAGCGGACTGGATAAAAGCGGTTTTGGAATAAATTATTTTACCGGCAGTGTGTCCGTAGGTCCTAAGATTACAATGATAAAAAATATCAGAGCCGGCCTTACAGACGGAAAGTCTAAGCTTATAGCAGATTATTTTTCAATGGGTTACACAAGCGCAAAGACATTAAAATACTTTACAGATTCTGTAATTCTTGGCGCAAATTTCCGGCAGAGCTTTTTAGATTTTAAAACAATAGGCAGTCTTACCTCTACAATGACAGGGAGCTCACTTGCAATGTATCTGTCGGGAGAAGTAAGAGGACCTGTAAGACACTTAAGAAGCAGCAAACTGGTTGTCTCATCCAAGAGCGGAAACACATTTGTATCTCTTGGAAATGTTAAAATTGACGGACTTCCGAATGCAAAAAACACAATAATATCTGCCGATGTAAATAATTGTAACACAACAGGCAATGACCTTGCGGAGATAATTGCATCAATAGATAATTCTCAAAAGATTGAGTTTCTGCAAAACCTGACGCCTTTCACAAAATACAATTTTAGCGGCACGGTAAAGGGGAAGTTTGATGACTTGTTTGCGGTGGGAGAGCTCTCATCTTCCGTTGGAACATTGATGCTGAGCACAAATATAAAGCGTGGGGCAAAAGCCGGCGGCGGAACTCAAGTGGATGGATATGTTGATTCTCAAAACTTTGATTTAGGGGCAATTACAGGCAATAGAATCATAGGAGATTTGACAGCAAAAGCTGCCCTAAAAGTAATTACCGGAGGCAAAGGAGGAGTATCCGTTGCAATGGACAGCGTTAGGATTAACAAACTGGTTTACAATGGGTACGCATATTCCAACATATATGCAAAGGGCAAGTACCATAATGAAAGTTTTGACGGAAAAATCATTTGCCATGATCCAAATCTTGACATGATGTTCCAGGGATTTATTTCTCTAAACTCCAAGACCACACGCAAATACAACTTTTACGCAAACATTCCTTATGCAGATTTGGCGGCAACTCACCTTGATAATCGCGATAGCGTATCCATAATAAGCACCTCCATGCAGGCAGACTTTACCCAGTCTCCCAAGAATGACGTATTTGGATATCTTAATATTGATAATGCCTCATACATAAACAGTTCCGGCAATTATGACATAGGACCGGTCAAAGCTGTCTCTAAGTTTGAGAATGATAAATACATTATAGATTTCACATCAAATTTTGCAAAAGGAGAATATGAGGGGACAGGCAAAGTAACTGACTTCATTGGGAAAATTAAGTCCCTGATTATATACAGGAACTTCTCCAATATGCTGGGCAACAAGAGTGAAAAATACCTTTGGAAGCACGGCTGGACAAACTCCGGAGAGAAAGGCTCTGACTATAACTTTATTCTGCAAACATTTAATACTCAAGGTATTTTTGCGCTTATAGCACCGGGACTTTATATACAGGACAGCACCTATTTGAGAATGAGAGTAACTCCGGAAGACCATTACAGGCTGATTGTCAGAAGCGGAAGAATTGCTTTCAATCAAGACTATCTGAGAAAAGTGAGAATCTATGTTACGGACCAGGACTCCCTGATGTACACAAGGTTATTCAGCCAGGACGCCAGAGTCAAAGGCTTCAAGGTGGACAGCGCAATGCTGGTATCAACCGGACGCAACAATTTGATGGATGTATCTGTCAGATTCAGAAATGATTCCACAGGCACAAACAATACGCACATGAATGCGCTGGTTTCATTCTTAAGGGATACCGTGATGGTTGTAAACGGCCGCAACAGGAGAATTATGTCCCCTGTGAATTTTGCAATCAAACCATCTGATGTCTCACTAAAGGGTGAAACATGGAACTTCCAACCGGCATCCGTTCTCTATTCAGACAGCCTGATTGTAGTTAACAATGTGGAGATTAAAAACAAAAGGCAAAGTTTTCTGGCAAATGGAACTCTATCCAAACAAATTCCTGATTCATTGGGCATTAAGTTGAATAATTTTGACGTAGGATTTGTAGATTTATTCTTGGAAAAGCCATTTAAGCTGCACGGATATTTCTCCGGACGGGCAAACTTCTCTCTTAATAAAAACACCAACAAGATGTTTGCAGAAATCCGCGGAGATTCCGTCTCTGTATATGGGGCGCCTGTTGGCGATATGCTCTTGCTGGGCAAATGGTCAGAACCGGAAAAAAGATATAACTTACTGCTGCACACAGATTTGGATGGCACATCCAAACTTGCCGTAGATGGATATTATAAGCCAGACAGTTCTTATGTAGATATGCGCTCTACTCTTAATGACCTGTCGCTGACCTACTTTGAACCATTCCTTTCATCAGTGGCCACCAAAACATCGGGATTTATTAATGGAAATATTAGACTGTATGGTCCTCTGGATAAGTTAGTCCTAACCGGAACAGATTGCTACTTTAAAGATTTCCACTTTGTTCTGGATTATACAAAAGTTCCGTACACATTAAATGGTCCGCTTACAATTTCAGAAAAGGGCATTTATCTAAAAAATGATGTGCTCAAAGACCAGTATGGAAATACGGGAACAGTCTCAGGCAATGTTACTTACAAGAATTTTAAAGACATAAAGCTAAAAACCAGCATCTCCTTGGACAACCTGCAATGTCTGAATACAAAAGAAAAAGATAACCCTGATTTTTACGGAGATGGTTTTGCCAGCGGTACTGTAAACATCAGCGGAACGCCGGAACAAATTCTTTTAGATATAAATGCAAGGACTGAGCCTAGCACCTTTGTACACATCCCTGTATCAGGCTCTTCCAGCGCAACAAAGACAAACATTCTGACTTTTGTAAAAGAGAACAAATACTTTAAGATTGACCCTTATGATACGTTGCAGTTTGCCGGGGCAAAAGATGTTTCCACCCCTACTGAAATAAAAGTTAAGTTGCAGCTAAATGTTGGTCCGGAGACAAATGTGTGGCTGGAGGTTAATAAGGCAACGGGAGATATAATAAAAGCGAATGGCGCCGGACAAATTGGTATTGAGGTAGATCCAAAAAGAGACATATTTGACCTTACCGGAAATTACAGCATTGAGAGCGGCAGTTACCATTTTGTTCTGCTGGGTATTGCAGCCAGAGATTTTGAAATTCAGCCGGGAGGCAACATAACGTTTAACGGCAATGTGGAAGATACAGATTTGGATTTGACTGCATTGTACAAGACAAAGACATCTATAAACGCGCTGATATCAGATACAAGTTCTGTTAGCAGCATGAGAAATGTCACTTGCCAGCTTGCGCTTAGCGGCAAACTCTCTGACCCTCAGATAAAATTCAACATAGATATACCAGACCTTGACCCTACAACAAAAGTCAAAGTAGCCAGCGCACTTAATTCTGATGATAAAGTTCAGAAGCAATTTGCATCCTTGCTGGTCAGCGGCGGATTTGTGCCCGATGAACAATCCGGCATATCCACCAATTCCACCGTTCTGTATTCCAATGCCTCAGAAATGCTTAGCGGACAGTTAAATAATATTTTTATGCAACTAGGCATACCTATAGACTTAGGCCTTAATTACCAACCTGGTGAAAAGGGTGCAAACAATGTTTTTGATGTTGCGGTTTCTACCCAGCTTTTCAATAACAGAGTTATAATTAACGGAAATATAGGCAATGACCCGTACGCCGGCAATAACGGGAGCGATGTTATAGGAAATATAGATATTGAAGTTAAGCTGGACAGGAACGGCAAACTTAGAATGAACTTCTTCTCTCACGCAACAGACAGATATTCAAACTATTTGGATGAAAGTCAGCGCACCGGACTTGGAGTTGCATACCAGCAAGATTTCAACTCTTTTGGAGAATTGTTCCGCAAAAAAACTCCAGAACAAAAGGCCTTTGACAAAAAAATAAAGGCGGAAGACAAGGCAAAAAGAGATGCTGCAAAAGCCAGGAAGATAGAGGCCAAAAAAGCAAAAGCAGCTGCAAGAGCTGCGGAAAAGTCAGCCTCCAAAACAACTGAAAAGTCAGCCGACAAAACAATTGAAAAAGCAGCAGGCAAAACAATTGAAAAATGAAAAACACAATAACATTTTTGGGAACAGGAACATCATCGGGAGTACCGATGATTGGATGCAGATGCTCTGTCTGCAGCTCTACAGATAAAAAAGATAAAAGGCTAAGGGCCTCCGCATACATTGAGTATAAGGGTTTTAAAATACTAATAGATTGCGGCCCGGACTTTCGCCAGCAAGTTTTGCACGCAGGAATTTCAGAAATTGACGCAATACTTTTAACACATCAGCATAAAGACCACACCGGCGGTTTGGATGATGTAAGAGCTTTTAATTTCTTGCAAAGGTCAGCGTTCCCGGTCTATTGTGAACCAAGGGTTTTGGAGAGCCTAAAGAAAGAGTATTCGTACGCCGCATTTACCGTAAAAGCCATAAACGGAAAGCAACATTCTGAGACACTTTCACAAGGAGCTTTGTACCCCGGCGCACCAGAATATGAGATACATCTTATAGAAGATGAGCCGTTTAAAATCACCAAGGTTTTCAAACAACGTTCAAGTGGCAGGCAAGTGAAAAAGTCAATCACCATAACTCCCATTAGAGCAATACATTACAAACTTCCTGTACTAGGATTTAGAATTGGAGATTGCTGCTATATCACAGATGCCAATTTTATCCCGGAGGAAGAATTTGCAAAGATGAAGAATCTTAAAATATTTGTAATCAACACAGTAAGAAGAACAAAACACATCTCCCACTACTCTCTTCCTGAAGCGCTGGCAGTAATCAGAAAAGTGGGAGCAGACCAAAGTTTCATTACACACCTGTCACACCAAATGGCTGATGATGAAAAGCATATAAAAGGAACTCACAGAGATTTGCTGAATGAAATGCCGGACGGAGTGCAACCTGCTTATGACGGTTTAATTGTTGAATTTTAAAAATAGTATTTCTCTATTTGAGATTTTAATTAAAGTAAAACATTTTGAGATTTTAAATAAAGTAAAACGTTGTTAATTAAATGAATAACAAAAGAGGCACATTATATCTGATACCTTCACCGCTTGGGGACAATCCGGTAGAAGAAGTTATTCCTGCATATGCAATTACAAAGATGTGCTCTCTTAAATACTTTGTGGTAGAGGAAATTAGCACAGCCCGCAGATATCTGTCGAGAGCAGGATTAAGGGGAAAAATAGAGGGGCTGCAATTTTATGAATTGAATGAACATACTGATTCTGAGGTTGCAAGAGGATATGTAAAACTGCTGCTTGACGGTAATGATGTGGGTGTAATTTCAGAAGCAGGACTGCCTGCGGTTGCGGACCCGGGGAATATTTTGGTGAGAGAGGCACAGAAACATGATATAGAAATTGTTCCGTTTGTGGGTCCGTCATCTCTTATGATGGCATTGATGGCCAGCGGATTAAACGGACAGTGCTTTGCCTTCAACGGATACATTCCGGTTAAGGAAGGCCCGCGGAAAGCAAAAATCAAAGAACTGGAAACCCTCTCCAAGCGCTCCGCACAGACACAAATAATAATTGAAACTCCATACAGAAATGACGCGCTGCTTGCAGACATCATCTCCGTATGTAACGGAAACACAATGCTTTGCATAGCATCCGACATAACACTCCCGACAGCTTGCATTAAGACAAAAAGCATTGCAGAATGGAAAGAGCAGCAAGATTTCCGCATTGGAAAAAGGCCATGCGTTTTTATACTTCAAGGATAAATAACATTAACACTATACCTGCACTACTAAAACCTACAAACAATAGTAACAAAAACAAAAAACTATAAACCTACAAACATGAAAAAAGAGACATCGGACAATTCGTACAGAATAGAACTCGTTGATATGGAGTTCTTTGCACGTCACGGCTGCTTTGATGAAGAGCAGATGATTGGAAACAAATTTCTTGTAAACCTCAAGGTTAACGGAGATTTCAGAAAAGCTGCGGCATCTGATAAAGTAGAAGACGCTCTTGATTATCAAGAACTTTACAAAGTTGTCAAAGAGGAAATGGAAAAACCTTCAAAGATTTTGGAGAATGTTTGCAAAAGAATCCTGGACTCTCTTGCAAAAAAGTTTCCTCAAATCACAAATGCAGAAGTCACTGTAGATAAACTAAATCCGCCGCTGGGAGGGAAATTGTACGCCTCCAGCATAACTGCAAATTACACAAGAAATAAAACAGATAAATAAATTCTTACGGCAATTCCTCACTGCACAATATGACAACTCTGAATAAAAATAAAACCGTCGCGATACTTACACTTGGCTGCAAATTAAATTTTGCGGAATCTTCTGCAATTGCACAAGAGTTTAAAAAGCACGGCTTTACAGAGGTTGAACACAATGAGTACGCAGACATTTATATTGTAAACACTTGCTCCGTAACAGAACATTCAGATAAAAAATGCAGACAGTCCATACGCAAGATGCACAAGCAAAACCTTGCGGCGCCAATAATTGTGACAGGCTGCTATTCCCAGCTCAAGCCGGAAGAAGTATCTAAAATTGAGGGTGTCTCTGCGGTCATAGGGCAGGAGCGCAAAGGTGAGATTTTTAAGTTTGCAGAAGAGCTGATGCTAAAAAATGCAAAGCATGCCGTGATATATTCATCTGACATACTTAAGACAACAAGCATATTCCCGGCATACTCCTATGGTGAGAGAACTCGCTCATTCTTAAAGGTTCAGGACGGCTGCGATTACTATTGCACCTACTGCACCGTTCCTCTTGCCCGCGGACACAGCCGCAGCGTACCTGCAGAAATTGCAGTTGAACAGGCCAAAACCCTGGCTGCTGAAGGTGTTAAAGAGATAGTCCTAACAGGAGTAAACATAGGAGATTACGGGCGGGACATGAAAAAAACTCAACGTTCCGGAACGGCAGATAACATTTCAACAACAGCACCAGATTACTTTCTGCAGCTCCTTAAAAGTCTTAATGCAGTGGACGGAATAGAACGCTACAGAATCTCCTCAATTGAGCCCAATCTGCTGCGCCCCAACATAATAGACTGGATAGCAAGCGGAACAAAATTTCAAAATCACTTTCATATCCCACTGCAAAGCGGATGTGATGCCGTCCTTGCAAGAATGAGAAGGCGCTACAACACAAAAATGTTTGCAGAAAAAATTGCCTACATCAGAGAAAAGATGGGAGACGTATTCTTTGGAATAGACGTAATTGTCGGTTTTCCGGGAGAAACTGAAGAAGAATTCATGCAGACGTATAACTTTCTATCTGCAGAAATAAAGCCCGCATTTTTGCATATTTTCCCCTACTCCCGACGGGCAGGCACCATAGCCGATTCCATGCCGGACCAAGTCCCTGAAATAGTCAAGACCAACCGCGTTGCCGCCCTGGAAAAACTATCAGATAAACTTCATGCAGATTACATAAAACGCTTCAAAGGCACAGAACAGGAAGTTCTGTTTGAAGCGGCGGAAAAGGGCGGCAAAATATCCGGATACACAGGGAATTACATACGCATAGAATCTACGTACAATCCCGCCCTAATTGGCAGAATCGTCAAAGTAAAACTCTAGCCCATATACCAACTATCCCTGTAACTAACTGATATTCAGAGTGCCCCTAAAAGTCTCAATTTTATAGAGGCGATTTTTGAGGAGCCTTTGATAATCAGCAATTTGCAAGGCTAGTTCTATTTGGAATCTTCTCCCTTTTGTTTTTTAAAACAAAAGCGATATCTTTGTCGCCGGGGTAAGTCATATACGACCAGCTCCTTCAGAACTCCCCCAGGGCCGGAAGGCAGCAAGGGTATGAGGTTGTAGCGGTGCGATATATGTAGCTTGCCCCTTTTTTTTATTTAGAGGCAAGCTTTTTTCATGAAAATCATAGTTGGTTTAAGCGGCGGAGTAGACTCCAGCGTAGCGGCATATCTCCTTAAGAAGCAGGGATATGACGTGGAGGCTCTGTATATGCAGAACTGGCATGACATAACCGGAACCCTGCACGGAGAGTGCGAGTGGGAAGAGGAACGTGTTGTAGCAGAGATGGTTGCAAAGAAGATAGGAATCCCTTTTCACTTTGTAGATTTAAGCGGCGAGTACATGAAACAAGTTGCAGACTACATGTTTGCAGAGTATGCCGCAGGCCGCACTCCAAACCCGGATGTCCTGTGTAACAGCAAAATAAAGTTTGACGCCTTCCTTAAGCATGCAATAAGTCTTGGCGGTGATTTTGTCGCGACAGGCCATTATTGTAAAAAGTCTATTCTGGACGGCAATGCTGCAATAAATGGAAAAACTGACTTTACTTTTATGCCGGAACAATACGCATCTGATAAAGATCTGACATACAGAATATTTGCCGGAGATGACAAAAACAAAGACCAAAGCTACTTCCTATGTCAGCTCTCACAAGAGCAGCTGGCTAAAGCAATTTTTCCCCTTGGAGAATTAACAAAGCCTGAGGTGAGAAAGATTGCAAAAGAGGCAGACCTCCCGTCCGCGGAAAAGAAAGATTCTCAAGGTATTTGCTTTGTAGGCAAGGTTGACTTGCCTGTATTCCTGCAGCAGAAATTGAAGCCCAAAGAGGGTAAAGTTGTAGAAATTTTCAAAAAGGATTTTCCTGCAATCGATGAAAGAAGAATTTCTGAACTTAATGCGGCATGCGCAACAAATGAACTTAACGCGGCATGCACAACACAAAACAGTGTAGAATCTGTCGGGAGCATTGAAACAAAAAATCTTATAAAGCTCTCAACTCCTGTTAAATACAAAGAATCAGACGGAAAAGTTATTGGAACTCACATTGGAGTTCAGTATTATACAATTGGTCAGAGACACGGATTGAATATTGGCGGACACCCCGGCTCAATCTTTATAATTGCCACAGATATAGAGAGTAATACAATTTATGTTGGAGAAGGAAGTGATCATCCCGGACTTTACAGAAAGGGGCTGATGATTAAAAACTCTGATGTTCACTGGATTAGAAGGGACTTGACAATGAAGGAGGGAGAGAGCAGGGAGTATCTTGTACGCATCCGTTACCGTCAGCCGCTGCAGAAAGCAACTCTGTATCAGCGAGCAGAAGGGTTATTCATTATCTTTGAAAAGCCGCAGCGCAGCATAACGCCCGGACAGTTTGCCGCATGGTATGAACCGGCGGAGCTGGAGATGTTGGGGAGCGGAGTGATTTAAGAAGCGGAGTGATTTAGTTAGCAGCACCGGCAGCAGCAGCACGCTTTGCACGCTCAAGGGAATCCAGAACATGCTGGTACTTGCGGGCATTGGCGGCGTGTTCTACGTCCGTCACTGCAAACAAGTGAGTTCCATTTAGTTTTGGATTTGCGCAGAAATACATGTAGTTAGTCTTTGCTGCATTCAGCACACCGTCTATTCCTGCCTTGCTTGGGATTAATATTGGTCCCGGAGGAAGGCCAGTGTGTTTGTAAGTGTTATATGGAGAATCTACCTGTAAGTGTCTGAACAGTATTCTTTTAATGGTTTGATCATGCAGCGCAAATTTAACCGTAGGGTCTGCGCACAGTCTGTCGCCTTTATGATATCTGTTAAGATAAACGCTTGCAATATTCGGATACTCAGGAACATAATTGCTCTCATCACACACAATTGAAGCAAGCGTAGAAACTTCCGGTTTTGTAAGACCCATTGCCTGCGCCTTTGCAACCCTGGAAGCATCCCAGAATTTATCATATTCCGCCTTCATCTTTGCAATAAATTCTGCAGGGGTAACAGTCCAATACATCTCATAACTATCGGGAATAAAAAGAGTTAAGAAATTATCTTTGTTCAGGCCTAAAGATGCAAGCACGGTAGAATCATTGAACTCCGTTATAAATGCCAGAGAATCAGCCTCCATCTTGCGCCCAAGAACTGCGGCCAGCTTCTCTTTGCTGCGGATTGTTCCCGCAATTGTAACCGTAAGGGCATCCTGATACCCATGTTTGATTGCTCTAACCAGCTGGATATTAGTGGTTGTAGTCTTTAACACATAGCGTCCCGGCCTAACGTGTCCTGGCAGACCCTCTTTATTGGCCACCTTAACAAATGAAGCCATGTTCTTTAACTTAGGAGCAAGTGAGTCCAGAAGAGTCTGGTAATCAGAACCTGTACGCAAGTAAAGCACACTGCTCTCCTTAATATTCTTCTTATATCTGTTATAGTATTTAGTGAAGTTAATGCTGATAAAAACTGCACCGGCAAACACTAATGCAATCAGCACATAAACCACGGCCTTTCCGCCTTTATTTTTTCTCTTTGTCATAATATATTAGTAATCAGCCTCCCGACAGATTTATTTTTCTTCTTTTTTATATTTGCTTCTCATCTTATCCAGGTAAACAAGCGTTCCTGCATTTAGCTTTGCATCCTTGTCAACATTGTTATAAGAATAAATTTCTCTATTAAACAGATGATACTCCTTTGCTATCCCCTCGTACGTATCTCCCTCTGTAGAAACAATATACGGCCTTCCATTGTCTGAATAAATCTGACGGTCCATGGAGAAACTGTAGAGCGGACTCACCTGCATCGGAACAGCATCTTTTAATATTCCCTCTTGAGCCTGCTCAGTTTCAGCGCTTTGCACCTCCTCAGGAGTCATGTCCGCAACCGTAATTTCATCAGAATTGCCACTGTCAAAACGGGTCAAATCATAATCCTCAATTATCTGAATCAGCTCGTTTGCATAACTTGGATTGGTTGCGTAGCCGCATGCCTTAAGACCTTTTGCCCATCCAACGTAATCCTTTATGTCCAAGGCAAATAGAGAGGCATAACGTCTCTTGCCGCTCAAATATTTTGAGTGGTCCTCAAAGGATTCAGAAGCGTCAGAATATTTTCTGAAACACTCTTGAGGAGCATCATCATCATGCAGCATCGTCTCCCCTTTCCAATCATCATGACACTTAATTCCAAAATGATTATTTCCAATGGTGGCAAGTGTAGATTTTCCGTTGTTGCTCTCCAGACAGCCTTGCGCAAGAGTAATGCTTGCCGGAATTTTATACTTCTTCATCTGGCTGATAGCCATATCTTTATACTTATTGATATAATCTATCCTGTCTTGCACTTTTGTTGTAACCCCAAGGCCTTTTAAAATCACATCTTCCTGTGAATAAAGAACTGTCGGGATTAAAAAAAAGGTAAAAGCCAATAAATAAAGAGGTCTTAAATATATGTGTTGTAGTCTAATTTTCATTCTCAAAACCAATATGGCTCAAAATTACTAAATTTGTGATGATATGAAGAAAAAAATAACAATTGAATATCAGGTGCTTGAATCGGCAAAAGAGCTGAACAGCACTGATGCTGAGCTTCTTAACAGAGCCATTAAAATTGCGGACGTTGCGCATTCCCCCTATTCACAATTTAACGTTGGCGCTGCGGTGCGGATGGACAACGGAGAAATCCTTGCCGCTTCCAATCAGGAAAATGAAGCATTTCCTTCCGGCCTTTGCGCAGAGCGTTCCGTTATTTTCTATGCTTTTTCTAAGTATCCCGACAGTTTTATTTCTGAAATTGCTATTGCGGCCAAACACAACGGCGCGCTAACTGCCGAACCCACAAGACCTTGCGGCGCCTGCATCCAAGTAATGCTAGACGCAGAAAAAAGACGCAAAAAACCCATCAAGGTAATCCTGGGCAGCGCCAACCAGATAGAAGTCATCAACTCCATCCATGACCTGCTTCCCTTCTCCTTTGAAAATTTACCCAAGCGCAAATAGCTCACATCAAGCACTCCCGGGCCGCAGGCCCATGCCGCACCGTCCCTCAATCCGCAGGCCCGCGACTAGATGATGAAAGGTGGTATATAGTTAAATACCAGTAATTCAATTAATTATACAGGCATGGGTCTTAAATTTAGGACCCCTGGTCTTGCAATACACTGAGTATGAGAGTTATATAATACCACCACCTTAATTTTCCGGCAGGCCTATGCTGTACCGTCCCCAAGGCCACAGGCCCGCAACTGCATTTCGTTTGGAAAATAATCTCTCAGCGGAGCGGCTGAAAGCCGCGCAGCCGCGCCGAAGGCGCGTGCCTCTCCGTGGCGAAGCCACGTGAACCACAAGGCATTACGCCGCTTTGTGGCGGAATGCTCTGCATGCGAGCAGAGCGAGCATGCAATTTCAGCGAGCATGCAAAACTCCCTCACCTCAAAGAAAAACTAACGGTAAACAGCACTGACAGCGGCCGCAAATCACAGCTGTAGCTGTATGAGTTGATGCTGTTGTAGTAGCTTGTATTATAGGACTTTGTGTAGAACAGATTGCGCGCGGAAATAATGTATTCTACCCTTTTACGCTTATAAGATACAGACGCGTCAGCAAAGAACATATTTTTGTCGCCGGAAGTAATGCTGTTGTTATAGTAATGCTCGCCTGAAACTTTTATCACCACGCTTTTTGCTATGCTCGCATCCAGAGTTAGCTTCTCCTTTACTGCATCTATGCTCTTAAGTTTAAGTGATGAATTTTCTATGCTAGTCTTATAAGTTGAGTATGTTATATTATAGTCATAATCAAAGTTATACCCTATTCTACCCGTAATCTCAAATGAACAGTTTTTGGATGTGTAGCTTGTTTTTAGAATGTCTCCGTTCCTGTAAACTTTGCCGTTGCTCTTGGACATTCCGGCAGAGAGCGTGAAGGTGGTTGCAATGTCATTGAATCTTTTGCTTATGTTTCCGTTAAGGCCGTAACCGCTTGAACTGTTGGATATCTCATAGCTCTTTATTCTGCTCAAATCTCCGTAAAAGACATTGCCGTACATGAGGTTAGATTTGTTATACCAGTAGCTTCCCGACAGTGCTCCAAATACAGATATGAGGGCATTGCCATAATTAAAGCTTGCGCTATAATTTTGGTTTTCATCTTTGGGCAGAATTCTCCCGGTACCAGAAACAGACCTGTAATCCTCTATTATATAGCCGCTGTAAACATCTGTGAGCCCGCCATATACAACCCTATATTGTCCGGACGCAGAGAATTTTAAATCTTCCGTAATACCAAATCTCAAGCTCATTGTTGGGCAAGCGTCCAATTTGTTCATGTGGAATTTGCTATCGGCAACCTTATCATTGTATCCCAGGTATTTGTACCTGACGTATGGGTTTATTGAAAGAATGAAGTTGTCATAATTTATTGATACATAAGGCCCCATGTCAACTGTAACCGACTGTAAATTAATATCGTTCCTCAGGGAGTCGGCAACACTGCCGCCATCAATCCAACCGCCAACGCCACCAGCATTCTTCAAGTAGCTCATACCGCTAGTCATCCTGTCCGCCAAAGCACTTGCAGAACCAAAAATGCCAAAGTGCCAATTGTTAAAATCTCTTCCAAACCCTGTGCTTAAATACCCTGATAACCTGTCAGTTGTAACCTTCTGTCTGGACATTATGGAAAGAGTATCCGGCAAGCGAAAGACTGAAAGGTAAGGATATGGATTCACTCGCAGTGTGGATGGCAGACGGGCATAGCTAGCGTTCAAATCAAAATTTAAAGAGGTTTTTTTCATGGGCTTTACATAGGAGAAATCATTTCCTATGTAAAACGTAGGTGATGTAAACTCCTGTTGCAAAGTGTTTACGGTACTGCGGGATTTATTCCATGTGCCTGATATGTTCAACTTGTCTTTTAGATAAAGACTGTCGGTATTGGCTGTTAGCCAGAAACTTCCTACCACAACATTCTTAACCGTATGTGCGGCCATTTTTTCCGTCACAACCAAAGGGTCCTTATTCTGAAAGTAATACGTGCTTACAGATGAGCCGGCAGAATTGCGTATATCGTGGAAATATTTAATGTTGGTAACATATTCAAGATTCTTTTTCTTCACCAGCATATTTGCAGAAAACGCATGAATATTATTTTTCAAATATCTGCTGCGTGCAATCGGAGGTGACGGAGGAGTTGTAATTCCGCTCATTGTGGAGAGTCCGCCGGTACTGCCCATGCTTTCAATCTCCGCAGATACATCTATTCCCGTATTGTTAGTCTGGTAATTATCAAATGTTTGAAAGGTTCTTGCAAAATACATTGCGGTAGTTTCCCCCGTCCACATCAGCGGCTTAAATCCTCCTCCAATTGTAAACGTCTCATTAAAAGTTCCCTTGACTTTCTCCTTAAGATGCAGGTTCATAGCCACCATATCAGATGCAACTTTATTTTTAAGCGCCTTCACCGGCTGATGAAACTCCATCACGTCCACTTTTGCTATATCCTTGGCTCTTACATGATTAGTGGCCACTCCGTAACCCGCATCCAGCATATTCAGTCCCTCAATGTATAGAATGCTCACATCCTTTCCGTTGTAGGCAATTCTTCCGTTTTCATCTACTCTTACCCCAGGCATCTTTTTTAGCACATCCCCAATGGAGCGGTCTCTCAGCGTATCTATGTAACTGTTAACATAATAACTGATTGTATCTCCGCGTCTTCTCAGAGGCGGGGCCTTTACAACAACTTCCTTTAATTTTAATGCTCCGGATTCAACCCTTATAATCAGATTATTATCTGATTTTGCAGGGACCATAATGTGTACAGCTTTTATATTCATTCCGGTTGCCAGCAAGCGCAAGGTATCAGCATTACCGCTGTAATGCAATGTGAATCTGCCATTTTCATCAGTCAGCGTATAATCAATCATCCCCTTTCCGCTCCTGTTCTGCAAAATGACATTGATATCACTCACCGCCGTACCGCCCTTAACTTCACGCACATGGCCGGACAACACTATCTGAGCTTGTGCCGTGTTTGCAAGGCAGCATATACATAATAAGCTGATGATAAATGCTATATAATCTTTTTTCATCCCGACAGATTTTGTTTTCATTATTTGCTCTTCTCTTCCGGCAGCTCAATTGGGTTGTATGGGATAGTTACTTTTGCGTGATTTGGAGAGAACCCGTTTCTGGAGTTTACCATAAACTTAATCCCAAAAGAGCCAAAGAATTGATATGGATCATCATACATCCACTTAATTGCATTGCTATATTTTGCTCTGGTAGTATTGGTGTATTGCCATGTGTAATTTTTTATAGTCTCTCCTGCAGGGGCCTGCACAAATGCAGACAATGTCCAACAGTAATCCCCCACCTTATCATACAGTTTTACAATCAGTCCCGGCAGTCCTCTAAACTTATACGGCCCTGCATTAACAGGAACTTCTTTTGTAAACCATGCAGTATATTCTCTCCCCCTAAATGTACAAGTTGCTGATTGGCACTCATATCCGGCAATGGTGTCAATTTGTTGATTTATCTTCCAATTGAAATTCTCTATTGGTTCTTCATATCTATAAATAGAAATTCCAAGCCATGTTCTATATGCAAGTGATAACACTTTGCGATGCGGATATATGAATACATCTTCCGGAAATACTACCTGACGCATAGAGCGTGTTTCATTTTTGGCCGTGCTAGAAGAATCACTCTTGTAGAAGATGTAACTTCCGCTATGAATCACATTCTTTCCTATTTCAACAATAGTTATATCTTCCTCATAATTAGATGCTTTTTGCTCACTTCCAACGCTGCTGACTCTGTATTTTTGCGAGTAAGGGAAGAATTTAAGATTATAGTATGCTTTATAAAGACAATCATCAGCGACAGTGAATTTATCCACTTTGTTAGTTACAAAGCTAAATTGCGCAGAGGCGTTATTTGCGGTAAATAGTGTTAGCACAAATAAGCTTGCAATTGCAATACATACAATAGGATTTTTCATATTATATATGTTTAATATTGTTATTCCAGTTCCAACGGAGGAATGTATGGAGTTCTAAAACTTGCATAATCCTCTTTTCTAACAAGTTCTGAAGTGGGTATCCCATTGTTTTTATAAAGCTTATATGTGTAACATTTATGCAGTAATGCAATTGATATAGGGTCATCCCACTCCATTTTTTGTAATGCACGCAATTGTTTCCTAGTAATTTTTTTTATGAAGAATTTTTCATGCCCTTTTGTTTTGCCGTAAGCAGGATCATATATGTAAATGTTTCCGATTTCTTGACTAATCCCCGTTGCCTCCCAGATGAACCATCCTTTATCATCCGTTACTTTCATGATAAGACCAGGCAGTCCATTGAATTTCCACGGACCGTATGTTGTTGGAATCTCTTCAGTAAACCACACCTCATAACTCCTTCCTCTAAAAGTAGTTGTAGCAATTTTGCATTTGTACCCCATGATTTCTTCAAACCCATCTTTAAAACTCCACTTAAAGTGCGGCAATGATTCTGTGTATTCATAGTCTGTATCAAAGAGTTCTGTTCTGCATGTTAATGTACCCTTCTTTGGGTAATTAAGATATATGTCTTCATACCTTTCCGGTTGTCCGGAATAAAAAAACATATTGGAACTATGCCCTTTTCCGTTTGCCGTATTAAGTGCATTGCATACAGAAGAGTCCTGCTGTTCAGCAAGTACGCTGTAATATCTTGAGAACTCTTTTCCTATTTCCAGTTTTTCAATGTCAATCTTACGGCGCTTATTTGTTGTATCTCTTATGTATGTGAAGTTATATGTTACAGATAGGTTGTAAGAACCTATTGGCTTTTTGCTTGCAATATCCCTCCCGTATGGTGAAAAGTATTGAGCATTAAGAGGTAATGCCGTAAAAGAAAACAAAAAAAGAGTAAATATAAATCTTAAATGTTTCATGTTATTAGTGTTTGACATATAACCTTACTCTACCTTTTTTACCCCAACCAACTGATGAATTATTAATTATTGGATAAAAAAAGCAATTAGCTAATATATAATCAGTTGTGTCTTTTTGATTGCTAAATTTTAATTCAGGTTCTTGTCCACCAAGGAACATCTTATATGCCTTTCCTGTCTTTTTATCGTAACAACAATAGTTTATATATCCACATGGAGGAAAGCTATAGAAAGAGAAAAATAGATAATTTTTTGTCTCCTGTATTTTCCCGATTCTGTAATAGTGTTTTTTTAATTTGAATATTTCTGTGTCAATAATATTTACACCATAGGCATCAACAAGTTTCCTTAGACTATTTTTTGTTTCAAAAACATATTTTGGAATAAACCGATTGCCGGAAATGCAATATACTGTGTCAGATAAATCTTTAACATACAAGCTGCTATTGTAATAGTAGTGCCATGATTGAGGAAGAATAGCAACTTTATCAACGCCATTGTATTTATCCATAGTTTTTTTTGTGGCATCAATCTTATTATTTCTTCCCATCAACACATAATTGTATGGAAGATTTCCAGCCCAATAAGCGTAATGCACAGCTAGCCTTCCGTCAGGTAGAGGAATTACATCATCGCATATTTTCCCCTTTGACATTCCATTCAACTCTGGATGTCTTTTTATATCTACAGACGATATGCTAAAATATCCCAGGTACTTGTTGTGATAATCGTATTTCTGCACTATGGAATGCAAGTCATCAACTATATATATTATACCATTCCCGGCACCGCCCCTTGCAATACTTGTCTGATATTCACCTTTATAACTATACTGCCCACTTTTTCCAACATAAAATTTGAAATTTCCTGTGCTATCATATAGTGTTACTTTTGATAACGATTGATCATATGTAATAAAATTGTGGTTTTCATCATAAACCATGTAGCCAAATGATACGTCATCATTAAAATGACTGCCATACTTATCTACAATGTATTTATAACCGCTATAAATAGAGTCCATCGGAGGCACAGGACCATTAGGTAAACTATCTATATTTATGACAATTAGACTATCCTTTGCATCTACAGCAGCACTTGCTTGTCTGCATGAATTGCTGCAAAAACAAATAATGCAACATGAAATAAATAAAAGCGCTAACCCGTATTTAATTGCTCTCATTTTTTAGATATTAAAAGTCTATTCCAGTTCCAACGGAGGAATGTATGGAGTTCTAAAACTTGCATAATCCTCCTTTCTAACATCTTCTTTTTCAAAAGTCGGAGGGTAATATTTGTATGTGTGAACACCATACATTTGGCTAAGTCCTATTGGGTTATCCCATTCCATCTTTTGCAGTGTCCGCAGCTGTTTCCTGTTAGTTTTCTTCAGGTATAATATTTCATGCCCTTTTGTTTTGCCGTAAGCAGGATCATATATGAAAATGTTTCCGATTTCTTGGCTAATCCCCGTTGCTTCCCATATGAACCAACCTTTGTCATCCGTTACTTTCATGATAAGACCAGGGAGTCCATTGAATTTCCACGGACCACTTTTCACGGGGATATCTTCCGTAAAATAAACAACATAACTTCTTCCCCTGAAGGTTGTCTCCGCAATCCTGCATTTAAAGCCAAGCACTTCTTCTGTACTATCTTTAAAGGTCCAGCTAAATTCTGGAATTGGTTCGGAATATTCGTAATCCGTATTAAAAAGTTCCGTCCGGCACGTCAAGACTCCCTTCTCAGGATAGTTAAGGTAAAAATCTTCATACCTCTCCGGCTGGCCGTCATAAAAGAACATTCCGGAACCGGACGATTTTCCATTGGTTGCAACAAGTGTACTGCAAAAGGAAGAATCTTTTTGTTCCGCAAGAATGCTATAATATCTTGAGACGCCTTTGCCCGTCTCAAGTCTCTCTATATCCGTCTTGCGGCGTTTATTTACCGTATCCCTAATATACGTGAAATTATAGGTCACCAACAGGTTATAGGACCCTACGGCTTTTTTACTTGCAATATCTCTCCCGGAAGGGATAAAATATTGGGCTTTAACCGATAATGCTGTAAGAAGCATTAGTACAAGCAACGCATTTTTTTTCATTTCTCTATTTATTGTTATTATTTACTTTAACGATTCTTTTTATATCCTACTACAATTACTTAATATACAACCACATGCGACCGTATTTTCCCCACCCTTCCACAATGTTATTAATCACGGGATTTACAAGACAATTAACATATATATAATCGGCATTGTCCCTCTGACCATGCAACTTGTCCGCCGGAATATGCTGACTATCAAACATTTTGTATGCCGTATGGGACATCTTGTCATAATAACAGTATGTAAATATTGACATAGGAGGAAACCTATAAATAGAAAAAAACAAATATCTGTCAGTCTCCTGAATTGATAAGATTATGCACAACGGCCGCTTGACTTTAAACATATCTATCTTGCCTCCCAGACTGTCCGTCAGATTACTAAGAGAATTATGCTGTTTAAAGTAATATTTGGGAATAAATTTATTATCTCTTACCATATACAGGGTATCAGATAAGTCCTTAACATATAGTATATTTCTATAATGGTAACAAGTCATTTCCATTATGGTACCGTTATTCACTCCGTCATATTTCCCCATGGTTCTTAAAGATGAAACAATGCTCCCTCTTTTATTCAATATTACATAGTTGTATGGTATGTCACCGGACCAGTAGGCATAATGCAAAAGAATATAAGAATCATTGAGAGGTACCATGCCGTCACATATCACACCTTTAAGTAAATTTTTTTTCTCGGGATGTTTATGTATGTCTATGGACATCACTTTTATACATCCAAGATACTTGCCCCCATACGTGTATTTCTGGATCACAGAATGAGCATCGTCAAAAATGTAAATATGGCTGCTGTCGGCAGAACCGCGCAAATGATCTGAAAAAAAATCTCCCCCCTTGTAATCCATACCGTTCCTTCCTATACGCCTTAAAAAATTTCCATTCCTGTCGTAAAGTTCCACTGTCCCGCTCAGATTAAATATCAGAAAATCATTGACCGGCGTAACCATCATATAGCCCCATTCCGGAATTTCGTTGAAATGGCTTCCATATTTATCAATGACATATGAATAATGACTGAATATCTCGTCAAGCGGCGGCACTGGGCCATTAGGCAAACTATCTATATTTATGACAATTAGACTATCCTTTGCATCTACAGCAGCACTTGCTTGTCTGCATGAATTGCTGCAAAAACAAATAATGCAACATGAAATAAATAAAAGCGCTAACCCGTATTTAACTATTCTCATTTCTTAAATGTTGAATATTTATTCTAGTTCCAAACGAGGTATGTAATATTTTGCTCTCCCTAATGCTGTTTCCTTTTCGTTCAATATAGAATTGGTCTTAAGGTCCACACGATAATAATTCGTACCTGGCTCATGCATCTTCATTAATCCCATAGGGTCCTCCCATTCAAGCTTTTGCATACTCATAACTTGTTTTCTGCTAACCTTCTTTACTACTAGCAATGATTTCTTTGAAGGAAAAGCTTTTGGATCATGTATATAGATGTCACCATGTTTCTGACTTATACCTACCGCCTCCCATTTGAACAATCCGCTTGACTCCTCTACTCTTAATATCAATCCAGGCAAAC